>JAAUYB010064746.1_pt1 | contig 47590 bp, 46 predicted proteins | sample 7278071 | NCBI WGS metagenome assembly JAAUYB01 (sample SAMN14350121, study PRJNA611818) | marine sediment metagenome | isolation source: surface marine sediment (1.8m) | place: French Polynesia: Moorea | collected 2018-08
ACCCGAAGCCCCTCACGACGCCTCGTCGCATTTCTGGGACATGGCGGCGGCCAACGACGTGTCGGAAAGCCGCTTCCCGGCCCTCGAAGAAGAGCGCGTCCCGCTTCTCGATGACAGCCATGTCGCCATGCGCGTGAACCTTGATGCCTGTATCCATTGCAACCTTTGCGTCCGCGCTTGCCGCGAGGTTCAGGTGAACGACGTCATCGGCTTCGCAGGCCGTGGCCATGATGCGAAAATCGTTTTCGATCAGGATGATCCGATGGGGGCCTCATCCTGCGTCGCTTGCGGCGAGTGCGTTCAGGCCTGCCCAACCGGGGCGCTCATGCCCGCGACCGTTCTTGACGAAATGCAACAAGGCGACAGCAAGGATTACGACCGCGAGGTCAAATCGGTCTGCCCTTACTGCGGCGTCGGGTGTCAGTTGTCCTTCAAGGTAAAGGACGACAAAATCCTCTATGTCGATGGCATCGAAGGCCCGGCCAACGAAAACCGGCTCTGCGTCAAGGGCCGCTTCGGGTTCGACTATGTCGATCACCCGCATCGCCTCACGAAACCGCTCATCCGACGCGACGATGCCCCGGCCAAGGGCCTCAACGTTGACCCCGCCAATCTCTCGACCCACTTCCGCGAAGCGACCTGGGACGAGGCGCTGGAGTTCGCCGCGAACGGCATGAAGGGACGCGGACGCGAGGTCGCGGGTTTCGGCTCGGCCAAATGCTCGAACGAGGAAGCCTATCTCTTCCAGAAGCTCATCCGGCAGGGGTTTGCCCACAACAACGTCGACCACTGCACCCGGCTTTGCCATGCGTCGTCCGTCTCGGCACTGCTGGAAAACGTCGGTTCCGGCGCGGTGACGGCCACCTTCAACGAGATCGAGAACGCCGACGTCGCCATCGTCATCGGCGCCAACCCGACCGAAAACCACCCCGTCGCGGCCACCTTCTTCAAGCAGTTCGCCAAGCGCGGCGGCAAGCTGATCGTGATGGACCCGCGCGGCCAGGGGCTCAAGCGCCACGCCAGCCACATGCTGCAGTTCAAGCCCGGCGCCGACGTCTCGATGCTGAACGCGATCATGCATGTGGTCGTCGAAGAAGAGCTGTTCGACCGGCAATATATCGACGCCTACACCGAGAACTGGCCGGCGATGCGGGCACATCTGGCCGAGTTCCCGCCCGAGGTGATGGCCGAGGTCTGCGGCATCGAGGCGGAGGTCTTGCGCGACGTCGCACGGACCTTCGCCGGCGCCAAGGCGGGCATGATCTTCTGGGGCATGGGCGTCAGCCAGCACGTCCACGGCACCGACAACGCGCGCTGCCTGATCTCGCTCGCGCTGATGTGCGGTCATGTCGGCCGCCCCGGCACCGGCCTGCACCCGCTGCGCGGACAGAACAACGTCCAGGGCGCCTCGGACGCCGGCCTGATCCCGATGTTTCTGCCCGACTACCAAAGCGTCGCAGACGACGGCGTGCGCTCGGCCTTTGCCGAGGTCTGGGACTCGGGCAACTTCTCCGCCCAAAAGGGCCTGACCGTCGTCGAGATCATGGACGCGGTCCATGCCGGCGAGATCCGCGGCATGTATATCCTGGGCGAGAACCCGGCGATGTCGGACCCGGACGTCGAACACGCCCGCGCCGCTTTGGCCAAGCTCGACCACCTGGTGGTGCAGGACATTTTTTTGACCGAGACGGCGAATTTTGCCGACGTGATCCTGCCCTCAAGCGCCTGGATCGAAAAGACCGGCACCGTGACCAACACCAACCGCCAGGTGCAGATGGGCCGGCCGGTGGTCGCGCCGCCCGGCGAGGCGCGCGAGGACTGGTGGATCGAGGTCGAGCTGGCCAAGCGGCTGGGGCTCGATTGGGACTACGCCCACCCCTCGGAGGTCTTCGCCGAGATGAAGCGCACGATGCGCTCGCTCGACAACATCACCTGGGACCGGCTGGAGCGCACCGCCGTCACCTACCCCTCGCTGGCGCCCGACGACCCCGGCCAGCCGATCGTCTTCGGCGACGGGTTTCCGCGGGCCGAGGGGCGGGCGCGGTTCGCGCCGGCGCGCATCCGGCCGCCGGCCGAGCTGCCCGACGCCGCCTATCCGATGGTGCTGATCACCGGGCGGCAGCTGGAACACTGGCACACCGGCTCGATGACCCGCCGCGCCTCGGTCCTCGATGCGGTGGAGCCGCAGGCGACGGCGTCGCTGCACCCGCGGACCCTGCGCGCCCTGGGCGTCGCGCCCGGCGAGAGGATCGAGATCGCCACCCGCCGCGGCGCCATCGCGATCGCCGCCCGCGCCGACCGGGCTGTGGCCGAGGATACGGTCTTCGTCCCCTTCGCCTTCGTCGAGGCCGCCGCGAACACCCTGACCAACCCCGAACTCGACCCCGACGGCAAGATCCCCGAGTTCAAGTTCTCGGCCTGCCGCGTGGCCAAAGTACAGGGGCTCGCCGCCGAATAGGCCCGCAGCCGCGCGGACGGGCCGGCAATAGACCCCGGTGGCCTTCGAGCGATTCGCGGCCCAGCTGAGGTGGAGTTTGCGGCCCTTCAATCGGTGCGGAATTCGGGTTTCGAACGGAATTTCGAAGTCGTGCGTATCATCGACACAGCAAGCGGCGCCTGGGCGTAGCCAATCCCAGCGAACCGGCCCGAATTCCCGGCGCCGCAGGTGTTTCGACGGGTCAACCCTGCCGCAGGCACCGTGCACCGCACGGCTTGGGGTTGACGCTTCGAAAGACCGACACATGCTCGACCCGGGCCGCCCCTCGGGCGGTCTTCTCAGCAGAAAAGACCACCTCTTCAGCACGCGACACGCCCGCATGCCCGGGTGATCACCAGAAACTGGCCAAGGGGCCCCGCGAAGCCGAAGGCGGCAGCGGGGAGCACGCAGCGGCGCCGCAGGCGCCTCCGCTAAAGCCCGCCCTCGTCCTTCAGGAACGCCACGATCTCGTCCACCCCGCGGCCCGTCCTCAGCGCCGCCATCACGAACGGGCGGCCAGCGCGGGCGGCGCGAGCGTCGCTGGCCAGAAGCACCGGATCGACGCCGACATGGGGCGCCAGATCGGTCTTGTTGACCACCAGCAGATCGCTTCGCGTCACCCCCGGCCCCTTCTTGCGCGGGATGTCCTGCCCGGCGGCGGTGTCGATGACATAAAGCGTCAGGTCCGCCAGTTCCGGCGAAAACGTCGCCGCCAGGTTGTCGCCACCCGATTCGATGAAGATCACGTCGAGATCGTCGAACCGCGCCCGCAGATCGGCCACCGCAGCGAGGTTGATCGAGGCATCCTCGCGGATCGCCGTATGCGGGCAGCCGCCGGTCTCGACGCCGCGGATCCGCTCGCGCGGCAGAACCTGCGCCCGCATCAGGTACTCGGCGTCTTCGCTGGTGTAGATGTCGTTGGTGATCACCGCGACCGAATAGGCGCCCGCCATCGCCCGGCAGAGCTGTTCGGTCAGCGTCGTCTTGCCCGCGCCCACCGGCCCGCCGATCCCCACGCGCAAAGGCCCGTTCATGTCCGAAAGATCCTCACGTCCAACGTTTCGTGCCGCATCGCCGCCAGGTCCGCGCGCGGCACCGACGTGGCGATGGCCTCGACCGGCGTGTCCACCGCCTCAGCCGCCACCGCGACGATCGCCCCGTGCAGCCCGGCCAGCACCGCTTGCCCGGCGCCCTGTCCGAGCGGCACGAAGCGCACCGCGCAGCCCACCAGGTTCGAGGCGATGGCGTGCAGGTAAAGCCCCGCGACAGTACCGGTGTCGAGCGCCAGCCGCCGCGCCGCGACGCCCACCGCCACCGGATAGGGCCGCGGCGTCAGGCCTTGGCCGGTCGCCGCCGAGACCGCATCGGCAAAGGCCCGGCCCTGGTCCTCGGTCTCCTGCCAGCGCTCCTTCGACGCCGCCATCGCCCGCGCCACCTGCGCCAACCGGTCCGCGTCCTCACCGCGATGCGCCGCCGCCAGCAGCACCGCGTCCGACCGCCCCGCACCGAAGCGCAGGACATCCTCCAGCCATTCGGCGAGCCCCGCCGCATCGGCCACCTCGCCCGCTGCGATCACCGCCTCGAGCCCGTGCGAATAGGCGTAGCTGCCCACCGGAAACGCGGGCGACAACCACTGGGTCATGGTCAGCAGGTCGGCCGGCTCAGCCATGGGAATGCCCCATCGTGCGGCCATGGCCATAGGCGCCGCCCTCAGGCGCGAAAGGCTCTTCGACCTCGCGCAGATCGGCACCGAGCCCGCGCAGCATCGCCGCCAGCACGTGGTCGCGGCGGATCAGCAGGCGGTGGGCCTCGATCTGACAGGGGGTGTGGCGGTTGCCGATGTGCCAGGCCAGACGCGGCAGGTCGCCCGTCACCTGCAGCAGCGTTTCCGTCGCCGCGCGCACCTCGATGCGCCGGCCATCCTCCAGGACCAGCCGATCGCCGCCGCTGAGCGATACGGTCTCGGGCAGATCGGCCAGGAACGCCAGACCGGAGGCCGTCTCCAGGCGCTTGCGGCGCAAAAATCGCGCCTCGTAGTCCAGCGCGATGTGGTCCACGACGGTCCCGTCGTGTTCGACCAGGATCGCCCGCGGCAGGCTCATCGCCCGCCTCCGGGGATCAGTTGTGGGTCAGGCCGGTGATGTAGCTTTTGACCAGCGCGTCGCGGTCGAGCCCGCGGCGGGAAAGCTCGGCGTCGCTGAGCGAGAACAGATGCTCGAACCGGCCGGTATGGCCGAATGAGGTGACGAGGTTGCCGAGAACGGCGAAGGGATGGGCAAGGGCGGACATTTTGGATCTCCAGCGGATTTTCATCTTGCCCGGTATTTGTGCATTCCGCGGACAAAGGAGAACCGCCAAAACCGAAATGCCGCGATGCAGCATGCGCATGGCTCGCCCGCGGCATTGGGGCGGCCGGCACCCCGGGTCGTCCGGGACCGGCGCCCGAAACGCCCAGTTTCAGACGTAGAGGATGTCGCGGAAGACGTGCCGCGCGATGTCCTCGCGGCGCAGGCCGAGCTTGGCAAGCTCGGCATCCGACATCGCCGTCAGCCGCTCCATTTCGGTGACCCGCGCCTCGGCGGCCCGCGCCACGAAGACCGCCCGGCCCAAGCCGGCAAACCACGCGCCGACCCGCGCCAACAGGCCGCTGTGTGTGCCGTATGTTTCGCTGTGAAACGCCATTGGAAACCTCGTTCAGTTGCTTCGGTTTCCTCCCCTGATCAATCAAATAGGCCCTGGCCCAACGCTCAGCAATCGCAGCCGCCGGGACCCCGCTATGCGTATCTGTCATGGCCTTGCCTCAAAACAGTAAACTCCTTTGCGGCCTCGATGGCAGTTCGACCGTCTCTAGGGCGCTTGATCCGCCTCGTTCAACGCCGTTTGTGCCAAGGCACACGCAACTCTCCAATCGGGATATCGGTGCCCACCAAAACTTGGGTACCTCGTGGCGTATCTGTTCTCTGGCGGTCTTTCAGTGCCATGGAGCGCATTCATTGTCCTTAGGGAGCTGCTAACCCAGTATGTCATCTTGTCCAGTTCCTTGATCTCGACTTCGCGTGCTGCTGCAATCAGACAGTCGTCGCCGCGCTACCTCATCTCAATCTCCGAGACGTAGTTTCTTCGCGTCGCTTCCCGGAAATTCAGAACGAATTCACGCGTTTCGCGGAAGTTCCTGCTGTCAGAAAAGAGGCGGCGCAGATCGTGGGACCGGGGACAGTCGTCCAGACTTAGCCGTGCCAAACGGGATTTGAACGCAAGCTCTGTCGCGTGTCCCAAAAGGAAGTAGGCTGGCGAGCGGAGCCCGTCTTGCGGCCCCGTTGAGCCGGAAGGTGCGAGTTTCATCGCGGCTCCGACAAACGAACGCGCCTCACTCGCGAGCAGGTTCGCATTAGTGAGTCGGGGTCTGCTCAAAACAAAAAATACCGCTGCGCCATCGGCAGCACCTTGGCCGGCTCGCAGGTCAGAAGCTCGCCGTCGGCGCGCACCTCGTAAGTCTCGGGGTTCACCTCCATCGCCGGCGTCGCGCTGTTCAGCACCATATCCGCCTTGCCGATGCTGCGGGTGTTCTCCACCGGCACCATCTTTTTCTGCAATTCCAGCGTCTGCCGCACTGCCGCGGCGTTGGCGGCGTGGCTGACGAAGGTCACCGCCGAATGCTCCACCGACCGCCCGAACGCCCCGAACATCGGCCGCGAATAGACCGGCTGCGGCGTCGGGATCGAGGCATTGGGGTCGCCCATCTGCGCACAGGCGATGGTGCCGCCGATCAGCACCATCTCGGGCTTCACGCCAAAGAAGGCAGGGTTCCAGAGGCAGAGATCGGCGCGCTTGCCGGGCTCGATCGAGCCAATGTGCTGGCTGATCCCATGCGCGATCGCCGGGTTGATGGTGGACTTGGCGATGTAGCGCCGCACCCGGAAATTGTCATTGTCCCCAGTCTCCTCCGGCAGACTGCCGCGCTGCTTCTTCATCTTGTCGGCAGTCTGCCAGGTTCGGATGATCACCTCGCCCACGCGGCCCATCGCCTGGCTGTCGCTGGCGATGATCGAGAAGGCGCCCATGTCGTGCAGGATATCCTCGGCCGCGATGGTCTCCTTGCGGATCCGGCTTTCGGCAAAGGCCACGTCCTCGGGGATCGCTTTGTCGAGGTGGTGGCACACCATCAGCATGTCGAGGTGCTCTTCCAGCGTGTTCACCGTGTAGGGCCGGGTGGGGTTGGTCGAGGACGGGATGACGTGCGGTTGTTCCACGACCTTGATGATGTCAGGGGCATGGCCGCCGCCGGCGCCTTCGGTGTGGAAGGCATGGATCGTGCGCCCCTTCATCGCGGCCACGGTGTTCTCGACAAACCCGCTCTCATTGAGCGTATCGGTGTGGATCATCACCTGCACGTCGTACTCGTCGGCGACGCTGAGGCAGCAGTCGATGGCGCCGGGCGTCGTACCCCAATCCTCATGCAGCTTCAACGCCGAGGCCCCGGCCTTGATCATCTCGACCAGCGCCTCGGGGGTCGAAGCATTGCCCTTGCCGGACAGGCCGAGGTTCATCGGGAAATGATCGAAGGCCTGCAGCATGCGCCCGATATGCCAGGGCCCGGGCGTGCAGGTCGTGGCCAGCGTGCCATGCGCCGGCCCGGTGCCGCCGCCGAACATCGTGGTCAGCCCCGAATGCAGCGCGTCTTCGATCTGCTGCGGGCAGATGAAATGGATATGCGCATCAAACCCGCCGGCGGTGAGGATCCGGCCCTCGCCCGCAATCGCCTCGGTCCCGGGGCCGATGATGATATCGACGCCTGCTTGCGTGTCCGGATTGCCGGCCTTGCCGATGGCCTCGATCAGCCCGCCCTTCAACCCAACATCCGCCTTGTAGATGCCGGTATGGTCGACGATCAGCGCGTTGGTGATCACCGTGTCCACCGCGCCGCCCGCCCGCGTCACCTGAGACTGCCCCATCCCGTCGCGGATCACCTTGCCACCGCCGAATTTCACCTCTTCCCCGTAGGTTGTAAGGTCGCGTTCCACCTCGATGATCAGATCGGTATCGGCGAGCCGGACGCGGTCCCCGGTGGTGGGGCCGTACATGTCGGCATAGGCGGCGCGGGAGAGGGTGGCGGGCATCGGCGGGGTCCTTCAGGGCTGGGCGCGTTGACAGGTGACGGGGACGGGCTCTACCCTTTTGGGACATTTGAGGCGCCGAGCTTTTGACCCAGGCCTATTCCGAGGGAGAAACGCGCGATGAAACTCATTGGATTGATTGCACTTTTCGGATTGACCGCCAGCCTCGCCCAGGCCGAGCCCAGCGTAGCGCGCGGCGAATACCTGGTCCGCGGCCCCGGCGGCTGCGGCAACTGCCACACGCCGATCGGGCCGAACGGCTTTCTGATGGACCAGGAGCTCGGCGGGCGGCTTGTCGAACAAAACGAGATGTTCACCGCCATCGCGCCCAACATCACCCCCGGCAGCCGGGTGGCGGAGTGGTCGGATGCCGACCTCGGCCGGGCGATCCGCGAAGGCCTGCGCCCCGACGGCTCGGTGGTCGGCCCGCCGATGCCCTATGCGATGTATCGCGGGCTCAGCGACGACGACGTCGCCTCGATGGTGATGTTCCTGCGCACCGTGCCGGCGGTCGACACCGATCCCGGCCCGTCGCAGTACAACATCCCCCTGCCGCCCGCCTACGGCCCGCCGATCACAACGGTCTCGGCGCCGCCCCCGGGCGTCACGGCCGACTACGGCGCCTACCTCGCCGGGCCGGTTGCCCATTGTCTGGAATGCCACACGCCGTTCGGGCCGATGGGGCCGCTGCTCGACACCGATCTCGGCCGCGGCGGGTTCGAATTTCACGGGCCCTGGGGCACCAGCGTCGCACCCAACATCACCAGCCACGCCGACGGCATCGGCGGCTACAGCGATGCCGAGCTCGCCGCGATGATCACCGAGGGCAAGCGCCCCGACGGCACGCCGATGCTGCCGCCGATGCCCTACGGGTACCTGGCGCAGATGACCGAGGACGACCTCGCCGCGATCATCCTCTACCTGCGCGAACTGCCGCCGCTGCCCGACCCGCGCTAGAGCATGTGCAATCCAACTGAATTCACCGCGCCACCCGAACGCATTTGCCGGCCCAACCGCTGCCTCGGGCGGCGCGGTGAATACCCGACTCTGTTCAGATTGGACACGCGCTAGGCCGCCGCCGTCCGCACCTGTCGGGGCCGGGGCGCTCATCCGGCCTCGAACACCGCGTCCACGGGCACCTTCATCGCGGTGACCAGCTGGTTGGTCTCGGCCGCCATGCCAAGCACCGCCAATAGCTCGCCATATTGCGCCTCGGTCATGCCCTTGGCCCGCGCCGCGGCGGTGTGTGAGTGGATGCAATAGTCACAGCCATTGGTCACCGACACGGCGATATAAAGCATCTCCTTGACCAGCGGGTCGAGCGCGCCGGGCGCCATCACCGCTTTCAGCCGCTCCCAGGTCGCCTTCAGCGTCTCTGGATCATGCGCCAGCGCGCGCCAGAAATTGTTGACGAAATCAGTCCCCCGCACCGCGCGGATATCGGCAAAGACCGCCGCCGCCTCCGGCGACAGTTCCTCGTCGCTCAACAGCGTCACGGTCGCCAAAGCAACTCTCCTGCCGAAACCTGTCGCATCCCTTGTCCTTCATCTCTTCTCAAATACGCTCAGGGGGGTCTGGGGGGATGAAATCCCCCAGCCGGTCGGATTGCGCGCAGCGCGATCCGAAACACCCCCTAAACCAGCCCCATCACCCGCGCCTGCCCGCCGGTGCCTCCGCGGATCTTCGGTGCGCCCACCATCAGCGTCGCCCCCGCCGCCGGCATCTCGTCGAGCCCCGCCAGGCACTCGATCCCGTAACGCCCCGCCGGCAGCCAGGCGTAATGCGTGGCGAAATCCGCCGAGGGCCCATGATCCAGCGACAGCGTGTCGACGGCGATCGCCACCGCCCCGGTCTCTTCCAGCAGCATCTCGGTCGCCTCGATATGAAATCCAGGGAAATGCAGCGATCCGCCGCGCGCCGCATCCGCCCCACGAAAGGCGTCGGTGCCGACCTTCGCCGCCCAGCCCGAGTTCATCGCCACGCAGGCCCCGTCTGGGATCGGCCCGTTGTCGGCAATCCAGGCGGTCAGATCGTCTGGCGTCACCTGGGTGTCCCGGTCCTGCGACGCGCGCGCGCGGATGTCGATCACGCAAAGCGGACAGGCCAGGGACTCGACCGGGATCTCCGACACCGACTGCCCGTCGGCGGTGAAATGCAACGGCGCATCGATATGCGTGCCGCAATGCTCGTTCACCGTCAGCACATAAAGGTTGTAGCCGTCCGTGCTGATATCGAATTGCTTGTCGTAGGATATCCCCGGCACGCCGCCGAAGGTCGGGAAGTCCTCGGACAGCTCATGCGTCATGTCCACGACCCGCCGCGCCGGCTGCGCCAGCACCTCCCGCGGCGCCGCGGCCACCGCCGCCGCCGCGGATCCCGTGAAGAACGACCGCCGCGACAGCATGCGCTCCTTCACCGACGTCATCACGCAAAAATCGCACATCTCCTTGTCCTCCTGTGCTACAGCCCCCCGCCCTCACACAGACCCCATTACCGCCTGGTTGAACCCGAAAACCCGCCGCGCGCCGCCATAGGGTACCAGCGTCACCTCGCGCACCTGCCCCGGCTCGAACCGCACCGCGGTGCCGGCGGCGATGTCGAGCCGCATGCCCCGCGCCGCCGCGCGGTCGAAATCCAAGGCGCTGTTGGTTTCGGCGAAATGGTAGTGGCTGCCGACCTGCACCGGCCGGTCTCCGGTATTGGCCACCCGCAGGCGCAGCGCCGTGCGCCCGGCGTTCAGCTCGATCTCGCCAGCCGCCACCATCACCTCGCCCGGAATCATGCGCCTCACTCCCTGCCCTTTTGCAGCCGCTCGATCGCGCGCGGCCCGAAGATCCCGATCGCGGCGCCCACGACCAGCGCCAGGGCCGAATCGTTGCCGAAGAGCCAGGCGAGGATCGCCGCCCCGATCAGGCAGACCGAAAACGAAAACAGCCGCAGCTCGGCGTCCGAAATCGGCACCTCCGCCAGCAGCACGTTCTCCAGCGCCTTCTTCACATGCGGTTCGGCATATTGCGCGCCCAAGCCCGCCAGAATTCCCAAGATCAACGTTCCCAACATCGCAAAACCTCCTTCGAACCCGTGCCCCGCCAGCCTAGCGGATCGGGTGGTGCACCGTCACCAGCTTGGTGCCGTCGGGAAACGTCGCCTCGACCTGCACGTCGTGGATCATCTCCGGCACGCCCGCCATGCAATCCTCGGCGCTGACCACATGCGCCCCGGCCGCCATCAGATCGGCGACCGAGCGCCCGTCGCGCGCGCCCTCGACCACGAAATCGGTGATCAGCGCGATCGCCTCGGGGTGGTTCAGCTTCACCCCCCGCGCCAGCCGGCCCCGCGCCACCATCGCCGCGACGCTGACCAGCAGCTTGTCCTTTTCCCTCGGTGTCAGGTTCATCGCCGCCTCACATCTGCCAAACCCGCGGCAGCGGCCCCGGCCGCAGCGCCTGCAGCAGCCGCGCCACGTAGCGCCGGAGCGCGAAGCCATCCGCCGCCACGGCGCGGACCAGGCATTTGCCGTCCCAACCGCTCGCCGCCGCCTCCACCCCCTCGGGCGCCACCGCCCGGACGCCGCCGACCGCATCCTCGGCGCCCGGCGCCACCAGCGCCACAGTGGCCAGGGCCCGCGCTCCGCCCAAAACCGCGGCACCTCCGCGCCGCTCCAGCACTGCGCCGTCGATCCGCACCGGCTCGATCAGCACCGGCACGCCGTCGCGCGTCACCGCGCGGCGGTCGCAAAAATCCAGCGCCGCGACCGTCTCGCCCATCGCCGCGCGCCCCAGCACCACCGTCTCGGCCCAGAGCAGCCGCGCATCGCCCGTCAGCGCGACCTGCGTGCGCCGCCTCAGCCCCGCCCGGTCGTAGAGGATCGTCTCCTGCGGCAGCCAGTCGAGCGCCGCGCCCACGCCCACCGACAGCGCCACCTCCATCTCGGCTTGATCGCCGGTTGTGGCATAGGCCCGCTCGGCCGTCTGCGTCGTGGCCACCGCCCGCGCCCCGGGCCCGAGGTCGAGCGCATAGCGGAACCGGTCGCCGCCGGTCAGCCCGCCGGCGGTGTTGAGAAACACCACCTCCGGCGTGGCGCCGTGCACCCGGGGCAGGAACGCCTTGGCCGAGCCCGCCTGATAAAGCCGCTGCAGGCCCGTCGCCGACAGGTCCACCGCGGCGTGCCCGCGGGCGCGCTGCAAGGTCGGAGAGGGGTCGAGATCGTACATGCCCCGCAAGCCTAGCCGCGCCCGCCCAGCCGCCGCAATGCCGTCCGCCGAAATCCGTGGCCCGTCCGCCCGTCGCGGCGGCATCTGCCCAAACATTGAGCAACGCGCGGGCGGCGCAAGCCCATGGCCACCGCCCGCGCCATTGTGTAAGGCCGAGGCCATGGCCGAGACGCTGACCATCCGCCGCCCCGACGACTGGCACCTGCACCTGCGCGACGGTGCAGTACTGAAGGCGGTGCTGCCGGAGACCGCACGCCACTTCGCCCGCGCGATCATCATGCCGAACCTGGTGCCGCCCGTCGTGACCGGCGCACAGGCTGCGGCCTACCGCCAGCGCATCCTCGGCGCGTTGCCGATGGGGCTCGACTTCGAGCCGCTGATGACCCTCTACCTGACCGAGGACACCGATCCCAAAGACGTCAAGGCTGCCGCCGAGGTCGGCATCGTGACGGCCGTCAAGCTCTACCCCGCCGGCGCCACCACCAATTCAGCCTCCGGCGTGCGCGACTTCGACAAGGTCAGATCCGTGCTCGAAACCATGGCCCAGATTGGCCTGCCGCTTTGCGTCCATGGCGAGGTCACTGATCCAGAGGTCGACATCTTCGACCGCGAGGCGGCGTTCATCGACCGCATCCTCGACCCGATCCGCCGCGCCACGCCTGGACTGAGGGTGGTCATGGAGCACATCACCACCCACGATGGCATCGACTACGTCAAATCCCAGGGCGACGACATGGGCGGCACGATCACCGCGCACCACCTGGTGATCAACCGCAACCACATCCTGGTCGGCGGCATCAAGCCGCATTACTACTGCCTGCCCGTGGCAAAGCGCGAAGAGCACCGCCAGGCGCTGGTCGCCGCCGCCACCTCGGGCGACGCGCATTTCTTCCTCGGCACCGACAGCGCCCCGCATGTGGACGCGCTGAAAGAGCACCCCTGCGGCTGCGCCGGCTGCTTCACCGCCACCAACACGCTGTCGGTCCTGGCCGAGGTGTTCGAACGACAGGACGCCCTGGACCGCCTCGAAGCCTTCACGTCGCTTCACGGACCCGCCTTCTACGGGCTACCGCCCAACGCCGACACCATCACCCTCGCCAGGGGCACCCCCGTCGCCTATCCGGCTAAGATCGACACCGACGACGGCCCCGTCACCATCTTCGACCCCGGCTTCCCGCTGCATTGGCGGGTGACCCCGTGAGGCGCCAAATCCTCGCCGAGGATTTGCCCACAAAGTTTCGTCGAAACTTTGCCCGCGTTTAGGAGCCAGCCCATGATCCCCTCCGCCTTTCCCGCCCAGGACGAAATCGCGAGGCTCTCGGCCCGGATGCTCCTGGAAATCGGCGCGGTGCATTTCAACGCGCGCGAGCCCTACATCTACGCCTCCGGCCTGCCGGGCCCGACCTATATCGATTGCCGCAAGCTCATTTCTTTCCCCCGCATCCGCTCAACGCTCATGGACTTCCTCGCCGTCACCGTACTGCGCGAAGCCGGCTTCGAGGCTTTCGACAACATCGCCGGCGGCGAAACCGCCGGCATCCCCTTCGCCGCTCTCATTGCCGAACGCCTCGCGCTACCGATGACCTATGTGCGCAAAAAACCCAAAGGCTACGGCCGCAATGCCCGCATCGAGGGACAGATGACCGAGGGCCAGCGCGTGCTTCTGGTCGAGGACCTCACCACCGACGGCGGCTCGAAGTTGAGCTTCGTCGACGCGATCCGCGAGACCGGCGCAACCTGCGGCCACACCGCGGTGATCTTCTACTACGGCATTTTCCCGGAGACCGAGAAAACCCTCGGCGACCACGGCATCCGACTGCACCATCTCTGCACCTGGTGGGACGTGCTGGCCGAAGCCAAGGCTCAGGCCGTGTTCGACGCCGAGACGCTGGCCGAAGTCGAGGCCTTCCTCACCGCCCCCCGCGCCTGGCAGGAAGCGCACAAGGCGGGGTGAGGGCAAGGACCGGCCGCGCCGCCAGGCGGTGTGAGGGGCTCGGGACTGGATGCCCTGACAAAGTCACCGAAGAGCCAATCCCTGGCTTGGTGCGGACGTTGATTGCGTGGAGAGAAGCCGCGCCATCGCCAACCCGCGGGGTGGCGAACCAACGCTTGCTCGGGTGCACTTTATGGCTGTCGAGTCCGTAGGGCATCAAGCGATGCGCGAGACTAGACCAATCGCCACCCCACCCGGGCGGGTTGGCGATGGCGCGGCGGCCTGCGGCCTTGATTCCGCGCCCAAGGCGAGTTTGGACGCACCCGCTCAGGCCTAATCCTGCACAATCACGTTCCGCCCCAGCAACATTCCGCCTCACGCCGGCGCCGCCGCCTCGGGCGTCCCCGCCCGCCCGATCACCGCGCAGCCCAGCGTCACCTGCAGCGCCGCGGTCAGATCGTCCACGGTCTCTGCTGAGACATACATGCCCCCGGTTTCCTCGGCCAAACACTCCGCCACCGCCACCGTCTCGCGCTGCCCGGCGCCTTCGTTTGACTCCCACTCGAAATAGTCCGGGCGCACCCGAAACCCGATCACGTGCACGGTCAGGTCGCGCGCCTCGGCCGCCAGGTCCGCCGCCAGCCGGCAGGTCTCGCCGCCGCAGGTCTCTTTGCCATCGGTGACCAGCACCACCACGCCCGCCTTCGACCGGTAGTCCAGAACTTCTGCGGCGCGCGCCACCGCCTCGGTCAGCGGCGTCGTCCCCTCCGGAGCCAACCCGTCCACCGCCGCAATGATCTCTCCAGCAGCCTGCTTCCGTGGCGGGAAATGCAGGTGGACGTTATCGCAGGCTTCCCTGGATCCCGGCCCGTAGACGATCAGACCCAACCGCCGCACCGGCGCGATATGCGGCACCGACCGCCGCACCGCCTCGCGCGCGTCGAAAATCCGCGGCGCGCCCAGTGCGTTGAACCCCATCTCCGCCATCGAGCCCGAGCCGTCAAACACCACCATCGCATCTGTGGTGCAGCCCAATTTCGCCGATCCCGCCAGGCCCGGAACCAGCGCCAAACTGCCCGCCAATACACCCGCCAAAACGCCTCGAACTCGGGCCATTGCATGCTCCGCCTCTCTCGGCCGCAAGCCTCTCACAGCCCGCCCCGCCCTGTCCATCGCCCGATGTCGGCGATTCGAAGCGCTATACAAATGCTCGCCAATCGCGGTACGTGACCCACCTCGGGAATTCTTCCATTGCCCGACTCACCGATTGCCCATATCTTGCGATCCACGAAAGGTGCGCCGCCAGATCCGGTAGGAAAAGCCTGCAAAGAACTCACAGCTTTTCCCCAAAAACATACAATTTGATCGCGGCGCAGAGCAGGATTTATGAACGTCCCAACAGGGAACCGGACAACGATAATGAACGAGATCGCACCGATCGCCCCAGGGGCGGCGCCCGTCGAGGACGCCGCGACGATGCCCCACAGCATCGAGGCCGAGCAGCAGCTTCTGGGCGCGATTCTGACCAACAACGACACCTACGACCGGGTCTCGGCCATCGTCGGCCCGCAGCATTTCTACGACCCGGTACATGCCCGCATCTTCGAGGTCGCTGCCGCTCGCATCGCCAAGAACGCGCTGGCCTCGCCGGTGACGCTGAAGGCGTTTCTGGAAGACGACGAGGGGCTGAAGGAACTCGGCGGCCCGGCCTATCTCGCCCGCCTCGCCGGGGCCGCGATCTCCAGCTTCGCCGCCCGTGATTACGCGCAGATGATCTACGATCTGGCGATCCGGCGCGAACTCATTCGCCTCGGCCAGGACATCTCGACCAAGGCCGCCAAAGTAGACGTCGCTTCCGAGCCCAAGGAGCAGATCGTCGAGGCCGAACAGGCGCTCTACCAGCTCGGAGAGCAGGGCCAGGCCGACAGCGGCTTTCAAAGCTTCCTCAAGGCGGTCACCGATGCGGTCAACGTCGCCAATGCCGCTTATCAGCGCGAGGGCGGGCTTGCGGGACTCGCCACCGCCCTCACCGACATCGACAAGAAACTCGGCGGGCTGCACAGGTCGGATTTGCTGATCCTCGCCGGCCGCCCGTCAATGGGAAAGACCTCGCTGGCCACCAACATGGCGTTCAACATCGCCAAGGGCTACAAGCGCGGGGCGCTGCCCGACGGGTCCGAAGGCGCGGTCAACGGCGGCGTCGTCGGCTTCTTCAGCCTCGAGATGAGCGCCGAACAACTCGCCGCCCGGATCCTCAGCGAAGCCAGCGAAGTGCCCAGCGAACAAATCCGCCGCGGCGACATGACCGAGGCCGAATTCCGCCGCTTCGTCGAGGCCGCCAAGACGCTCGAGGCCTGCCCGCTCTACATCGACGACACCCCGGCCCTGCCGATCGCGCAGCTCGCCGCCCGCGCCCGGAGGCTGAAACGCACCCACGGGCTCGACGCGCTCTTCGTCGACTACCTGCAGCTTGTCCGTCCTGCGTCGGCAAAGGACAGCCGGGTCAACGAGGTCAGCGAAATCACCCAAGGTCTGAAGGCCATCGCCAAGGAGCTCGACATCCCCGTCGTGGCCCTCAGCCAGCTTTCCCGCCAGGTCGAGCAGCGCGAAGACAAGCGTCCGCAACTGGCCGACCTTCGAGAATCAGGCTCCATCGAGCAGGACGCCGACGTCGTGATGTTCGTGTTCCGCGAGGAATACTACAAGGAACGCGAAAAACCCGGCGACCACGACCTGGAGGCCATGGCGAAGTGGCAGGAGGAGATGGAAAAGCTCCACGGCCGCGCCGAAGTGATCATCGGCAAACAGCGCCATGGCCCCATCGGCAGCGTCGACCTGGCTTTCGAGGGCCGGTTCACGCGGTTTTCGAACCTGGTGAAACCCTGGCAGCAGAGCATTGCCAGCGATGACTTTTAGGGGTCACTCCCGGCCGGTGGTCCTCCCCCACCGGTGAAGGCGCGCTTTGGGGGGAGGACGGGCCCCCCAAAGCACGCCGCGGTGATTCACAAAGACCGTCGACCGACGATCAGACACCACCGGCATGCAATTCCCGGCAGCCCCAGACGTTGCAGCAAAGCAAGGCGTGCCGGCCGCTGCGACGAGCACCGTGGGACTCGATACACCCTGATGAAGCCCAACGCCACGCAACCGCCGCCCGCTTCAAATTCCCGCGCGATGCAATAAGCTCGGGTGATGGAGATCCCCGTTCTCGACGCGACCGGCCTGGACGGCGGCGCACCTGCAGAGCTCGTTTCGGCCTTCCGCCGGGCCTATGGCGACGTCGGCTTCGCCTATCTGATCAACCACGGCATTCCTGCCGGACTGATCGACCGCGTGTTCGACGCCTCCCGCCGCTTCCACGCAATGCCGCTAGCCGCCAAGGCAGCCATCGCGCTTGACCAAAATCACCGCGGCTACATCGCCATCGACACCTCCACCGACGTCAATTCCAAACTGGCCGATGTGACCAGACCCAATCAATCGGCCAGTTTCATGATGATGGCCGACGAAGCGCCGGACCCGGCACGCTATCTCTCGGGCCATAACCAATGGCCTGCGCTCGAAGGGTTCCGCGCGCCGGTCGAGGCCTATAACGCCGCGCTCACCGCGCTGGCCCGGCGCCTGATCGACATCGCGCTAGCGAGCTTCGGCGCTGACGAGACCGCGCGCGCCGCCTTCGACCGTCCCACCACCTGGCTGCGTCTTCTGCACTACCCGCCACAGCCGCCGGACAGCCCTGAAGACCTCTACGGCAGCGCGCCGCATACCGATTTCGGCTGTCTCACGCTTTTGGCGCAGGACGCCACGGGCGGCCTGCAGGTCCAAACGCCGCAAGGCGGCTGGATCGACGTGCCACCCCGCCCAGACGCCCTGGTGGTCAACACCGGCGACATGCTGCATCGCATGTCGAACGGCGCCTTGTGCGCCACGCCGCACCGAGTGATCAACCGCTCTGGCCGCGAACGGTTCTCCGTCCCGTTCTTCTACGATCCCGATGTCGCCTTCACTGTCGCTCCGCTGCCCGGCACCGGAGCGCCAAGGTTCGAACCCCTGGATTTCGGTGACTTTTTGCGCGCTGAACTTCAGGCCGGCTACGACGCCCACAAACCGGATCGTGCCTGAGACCATGCGAATGACCCGCCGCGCCTTTCTCGCTGCCACCGCTGCCCTGACCGCGGGTCCCGCCATGGCCCGACCCGACTGGATCGTCCCGCCCGAAGAGGCCCCGCATCAGCGCACCTTCATGATGTGGCCTCAAAGCCGCCAGGTCTACGACGACGCGGTTTTCCTCGACATTGTGCAGGACACCATCGCCGACATCGCCAACACGATCGCCGCCTTCGAACCGGTCACCCTGCTCGCCCATCCAGACGCCCACGCGGCGATCCGCCAGCGCGTCAGCTCGGCCGTCGAGCTGTGGGACATCCCGACCGACGACCTCTGGGCCCGCGACGCCGGTCCGCTGTTCACCAAAAACGCGGCCGGCGACCTTGCGGTCAGCCACATCCGGTTCAACGGCTGGGGCGACAAACAAACCCACCTGCACGAAGGCCGCGTGGCTGCCGACGTCGCCGGCCGGCTCGGACTCGATCTGATCGAGAGCGGCTTGGTGGGAGAGCCCGGCGGCGTCGACCACGACGGCCACGGGCTGCTGATGGCACACGAAAGCTCCTGGGTCATCGGCAACCGCAACCCCGGGCTCGACCGCGACGCCATCGGCCGGCGGTTGCTTGCCGCCTACGGCGCCGAGCGCATCCTCTGGTCCCCCGGCGTCAGGGGCCAGGACATCACCGACTACCATATCGACAGCCTCGCCCGTTTCACCGGGCCGGGTCGAGTGCTGATAAATCTGCCCGATGAACCAGACATGCGCGACCCGTTTCACCGGGCGGCGCACGAGACCCACGCAGTGCTGCAGGCGACAGGTCTCGATATCGAGGTGATCCCGGAGCCAAATATTCGCCGGATCAACAGCCCCGATTTCGTGGCCAGCTACGCCAATTTCTACGTCTGCAATGGGGCCGTCATCGCGGCGCAATTCGGCGATTCTGAGACCGACGCCATCGCCGCCGACGCGCTGGCCCGGCACTACCCGGGGCGTGAGATCGTCACGCTCAACGTCGACGCCCTGGGAGAAATTGGCGGCGGCATCCACTGCGCCACGCAGCAAATGCCGGCCTGACGCCGCAACCAATTCGCCGCCCGGCCTGTGCGTCGCCCTGCAAACGGCAAGACCGGCGCGCGGAAGCGCACAATTTGATTACCGCCCGCCCGGCCGAGGCGCTAGGCTTCGGTCATGCGCCGCCTTGCCCGCCGCCTCGCCCTGCTCGCCGCACTTGCCGTGCCTGGTGGACCCGTCGCCGCCGACGGTCTCGAAGTCGACCTCGAACTGATCCTGATGGTCGACGTCTCGCGTTCGATGACCGAGCGCGAGCTCGAGATTCAACGCCGCGGGTATGCCGAGGCCCTGCAGAGCGACCCGGTCTTTGCGGCGCTGCAATCGGGGCTCCTGCAGCGGGTCGCGATGGCCTACGTGGAATGGGCCGGCTGGGGATCGCAGCGGATGATCGTCGATTGGCGCCTGCTGCAGACCCGCGCCGACCTTGACGCCTTCGCACGGACGCTGACCGCCGAGTTCGATCCCGCGCTGCGGCGCACCTCGATCTCCGGCGCACTGCTCTACGCCGCGGAGAGCCTCGACGGCAATGCCTATGACGGGCTGCGCCGGGTCATCGACGTCTCGGGCGACGGACCGAACAACCAGGGTCGGCCGGTCGAACGCGCCCGCGACGCCGTGATCGGCCGCGGCATTACCGTCAACGGCCTGCCGCTGATGACGCAAGAGGGCATGGGCAGCCAGTGGCATCTCGACGACCTCGACGCCTATTACCGCGACTGCGTGATCGGCGGCCCCGGCGCCTTCTTGATCCCGGTGCACGACTGGGACGACTTCGCCGAGGCGGTCAAACGCAAGCTGGTCTTAGAGATGGTGTGGCGCCCCCCGCCCGGCCCGATCCCGGCGCAATACGCGCCCCGCGACCGCTACGACTGCCTGATCGGCGAAAAGATCTGGGAGCGCTATTTCGGCGACGACCTCTGGCTGCCATGAGGCGGGGGTCGTAGAGCGACGAGCCGGTGGGCGTTTTGCGGTGTGGTGAGGGCGGTGCGGCGGATGTGGATTTGTCGGCCTGGAACCAACACTCGAACGTTGCACCGGGCACGGAATCGAGGCCGCAGGCCGCCTTGCCCATCGCCAACCCGCCCCGGAGGGGTGGCGATTGGTCTATTTCAACGCACCGCGTGACGTCCTACGGATTCGACAGCCATAAAGCGCCGCCGTTCAAACGTTGGTTCGCCACCCCGCGGGTCGGCGATGGGCCCGGCCCGTGGAGCAGCAGCCAACGTCTCATTCAGCCCGACTTCAGATCGACTTTCCATGCAATTTGACCGCACAGCGAATTCGCCCCGGCGTTCAATCCCCGGCCGTCCCTATCAGACGCCCCGCCACATTCCGCTTGCCTCCCCCGCGCCCCGCCGCCAAAACCCAGGCCCATGAGCACCGGCCGCCTGACCATCGATCTCGACGCCATCGCCGCCAATTGGCGCGCGCTCGACGCGCTCAGCGCCGCCACTGTCGAAACCGCCGCCACCGTCAAGGCCGACGCCTACGGGCTTGGGATCGGTCCCGTTGCCCGGACACTCGCCAAAGCCGGCGCCCGCAGTTTCTTCGTCGCCGTCGCCGAGGAAGGCGCCGCGCTGCGCCAGGCGCTCGGCCCCGGCCCCGCCATCCTGGTCTATTCCGGCCACATGCCCGGCGACACCGACATGATCGCCGATCTCGGCCTGATCCCGATGCTGAACTCGATCGACCAGATGACCCGACAGTTCGAGGCGCTGCCCGGCGCGCCGTTCGGCATCCAGCTCGACACCGGCATGAACCGGCTCGGCATGGAGCCCGCCGAATGGGCCGCGGTGCGCGACATCGCCATGCGCCAGGGCCCACAGCTGATCCAAAGCCACCTCGCCTGCGCCGACGAACCGGACCACGCGATGAACCGCCGGCAGCTTGACGCCTTCCACGGCCTGACCGACGGCCTGGGCGTGCCGCGCTCGCTGGCGGCCACTGGGGGCCTGTTGCTCGATCCCGGCTATCATTTTGAGATCACCCGCCCCGGCATCGGGCTCTACGGCGGCCTGCCCTTCGACAAGGCCGCGCCGGTGGTGCGCCTCGCCCTGCCCGTGGTGCAGACCCGCGAGCTGGAACCGGGCGAGACCGTCGGCTATGGCAACACCTGGCAGGCCGAAGCGCCGGCCCGCATCGCCACGGTCTCGGCCGGCTATGCCGACGGGCTGCTCAGGGCGATGTCGAACACCGCGGCGCTGTATTCCGGCGACACCGCCTGCCCGCTCGTGGGGCGCGTGTCGATGGACCTGATCACCGTCGATATCACGCATCTCGAGGGCGCGCCGAAGTCGCTCGACATCCTGTCGGGCCTGCAGACGGTCGACGACGTGGCCGCGGCCGCCGGCACCATCGGCTATGAAATCCTCACATCGCTCGGGCCCCGTTATCACCGCCGCTACAGCGGCACCGGCGCATGATCCTGCTGCAGCCCGTCGCCGCCGTCGGCCGGTCGTTTCTGTCGCTCCTAGCGCTCATCGGCCGCGTGGCGCTCTATACCGGCGCCACGCTCAGCCACCTGGTCCGGCCGCCGTTCTACTGGCGCGAGTTCCTTTCCGCGCTGATGAGCATCGGCTATTTCAGCCTGCCGGTAGTCGGCCTGACCATGGTCTTCACCGGCGGCGCGCTGGCCTTGCAGATCTATTCCGGCGGCGCCCGGTTCAACGCCGAGGCTGTGGTGCCGCAGATCGTCGCCATCGGCATCGTGCGCGAGCTTGGGCCCGTTCTGACCGGCCTGATGGTCGCCGGGCGCGTCTCGGCCGCCATCGCCGCCGAGATCGGCACCATGAAAGTGACCGAGCAGATCGACGCCCTCGTCACGCTCTCGACGCATCCCTTGAAATACCTCACGGTGCCCAGGGTTCTGGCCGCCACCATCGTCGTGCCGGTGCTGGCCGCCGTCGGCGACACCATCGGTATCCTCGGCGGCTACCTCGTCGGCACCACGCGGCTCGGCTTCAACGCCGCAACCTACCTGCAGAACACCGCGGACTTTCTGGAGGCCGCCGACGTCGTCTCGGGCCTCGTCAAGGCGAGCGTCTTCGGCTTCATCGTGGCGCTGATGGGCTGCTACCACGGCATGAACTCGGGCCGCGGCGCGCAAGGGGTGGGTCTGGCGACGACCAATGCCGTGGTTTCGGCCTCGGTGCTGATCCTGGCGTCGAACTACTTGCTGACGGAGCTGTTTTTCTGATGCGTGGGCGGGGCGATCTGATTTCGAATTGCCTTGCGGCAATCCGACCGACTGGGGGGAGCGCCGCTCCCCCCAGACCCCCCTCGGCGTATTTTCGAAGAGATGAAGGGGGCAGGGTCGGGCCATGATCGAGCTCCGCGACGTCCATAAGGCCTTCGGCGCCAACCAGGTCCTGCGCGGCATGACCCTGACGATCCCCAAGGGCGCGTCGATGGTGATCATCGGCGGCTCCGGCACCGGCAAATCGGTTGCGCTGAAGTGCATCCTCGGGCTGATCCAGCCCGATGCCGGCACCATCCTGCTCGACGGCCAGGACGTGCAAAAGGCCGACCGCGATCCGTTCCTCGCCCGCTTCGGCATGCTGTTCCAGGGCGGCGCGCTGTTCGATTCGCTCACCGTCTGGCAGAACGTCGCCTTCCGCCTAATGCGCGGCGCGTTGAAACGCCCCAAACCCGAGGCCCGCGCCATCGCCATCGAGAAACTCCGCCGCGTAGGCCTGACCCCCGAAACCGCCGACCTCTACCCCGCCGAGCTCTCGGGCGGCATGCAGAAACGCGTCGGTCTCGCCCGCGCCATCGCTGCCGAGCCCGAGATCATCTTTTTCGACGAGCCCACCACCGGCCTCGACCCGATCATGGCCGGCGTGATCAACGAGCTGATCCGCGAGATCGTTACCGAAATGGGCGTCACCGCGATGACCATCACCCACGACATGAGTTCGGTCCGCGCCATCGCCGACAACGTCGCCATGCTGCACGCCGGCAAGATCCGCTGGACCGGTCCGGTGGCGGAGATGGACGCCTCAGGCGACCCCTACTTGACCCAATTCATCACCGGTGCGGCGGAGGGGCCGATCGAGGCGGTTCGGTGAGCCTGCTTCCCGCCGCAAATCTAATGCTGCCGGTGGCCGGGGCTTATGCCGTGGCCGCCCTCGCCGCCTGGCTCTTCGCCACCACCCGCGCCCACGGTGTGATCTACGCCCCCGGCAAGCTCTTGCGGGTCTACCGGCCCGTCCTCATCGCCATTCTTGCAGGATTTGTCCCCGCCGCGATCCTCGCCGCGCTTCTGGTGCCGCGATATGCAGAGCGCGCCGGGCTGGCCCTCCTGATCTTCGCCGCCGGTCTCGCCGTCACAGGCGGCCTGACCCACCGCGATCTACTGCGCAAGGTCGGCCGCGCCGGACCGTGGAATACCGTCCTTGTCGCGGTCACACTGGTCGCGGCTCTCGCGAGCGCCTGGCTGTTTTTCGCTGCGAACCGCTGATCCGGGGGCCGCTACGGCAGTCGCCCCTTGGTGGCGCTAGGGGGACGGAGCCCCGGTCTTTCCCCGATTGACAGGAACTGCTGCAACGGCCACTTGCCCCTCATGACCGCGCTGAAACTCGCCAACCTGACCTTGCTGGTCCTGTTCCCCGTCGCCTGGTTCGCTCCACTGATGCGTGCCGGGCTGTTGCCTCTCTTTGGTCTCAGCGAAATCTCGGTCATCTCGGGCCTGCAGGAGCTTTGGGGCTCCGACATCGTGCTCGCGCTGCTGGTCACCGCCTTTGCGCTCTTCGCCCCGTATCTGAAAACCATCGGGCTCGCGCTGGTGCATTTCCGCCTCGGCTCTCCGCGGCTGCTGCCCGCCCTGCACATCCTCGGCAAGCTGGCGATGGCCGACATTTTCCTCATCGCGCTCTATATCGTCGTCGTCAAAGGCGTCGGGCTGGCCACGGTCGAGACCGCCTGGGGGCTCTACCTCTTCACCGCCTGCATCCTCGCTTCGCTTGCCATTGGCTTTCTCACCGAGCGCCAGCGGCGTCCTGCACCGACGTAATACCGACGTCATACCGACGTCTTACAGACACCTGGAATTGGCCCCTCAGTGGCGCGCTTGCGCAGGCCGTCGCCATCCGCCAAACACGTCCCCATGGCCAAGCCCTTGACCTTCACCTGCACCGCCTGCGGCGCCACGCATTCGAAATGGTCCGGCCGCTGCGAGGCCTGCGGCGAATGGAACACCATTGTCGAGGAAGTGCCGCTCAGCGCCGGACCGGCAAGGCAGACCCTCGGAGCAAGCCGGGGCGCCCAGATCCACCTCTCGGACTTGTCGACGGAAGAAACACCGCCGCCACGCACCGGATCGGGCATCGGGGAGCTCGACCGGGTCCTCGGCGGTGGCCTGGTGCCCGCCTCTGCCATCCTCGTCGGCGGTGACCCGGGCATCGGCAAATCCACCCTGCTGTTGCAGGCAGCGGCCAGTTTCGCACGCAAGGGCCTGGCATCTCTCTATATTTCCGGCGAGGAAGCCGCGGCTCAGGTCCGTATGCGCGCCAGTCGCCTTGGCCTCACCGAGGCGCCGGTCAAGCTCGCCGCCGAGACCAGCCTGCGCGACATCCTGACCACCCTCGAGGCCGAAAAACCCGACCTCGCGATCATCGACTCGATCCAGACGATGTGGGCCGACACCGTCGACAGCGCTCCGGGCTCGGTCAGCCAGGTGCGCGCCGCCGCGCACGAACTAACCCAGTTCGCCAAGCGCCGCGGCACCGCCGTCGTCCTCGTCGGCCACGTCACCAAGGAAGGCCAGATCGCCGGCCCTCGCGTGGTCGAGCATATGGTCGACACCGTGCTTTACTTCGAGGGCGAGCGCGGCCACCAGTTTCGCATCCTTCGCGCGGTCAAGAACCGCTTTGGCCCAGCGGATGAGATCGGCGTCTTCGAGATGACGGGCCAGGGTTTGGCTGAAGTTTCAAACCCTTCCGCTCTGTTCCTCAGCGAACGCGATCAACCCGCTCCGGGCTCTGTCGTCTTCGCCGGAATCGAAGGCACCCGGCCCGTCTTGGTCGAATTTCAGGCGCTGGTCGCACCGACGCCCCACGCCCAACCGCGTCGCACCGTGGTCGGTTGGGACGGTGGGCGGCTGGCCATGATCCTGGCCGTACTCGAAGCCCGATGTGGTATTCCTTTCGGTGGCTTGGACGTCTACCTTAATGTCGCCGGCGGACTCAAAATCGGCGAACCGGCCGCTGATCTGGCTGTGGCCACCGCGCTACTTTCCGCCCGCGAAGACGCCGCGCTTCCAGCCGACACTGTCGTTTTTGGCGAGATTAGCCTATCAGGGGCGCTAAGGCCGGTGGGCCAAACCGAAAGCCGGTTGAAAGAGGCAGGAAAACTTGGTTTCTCGACAGCGATTGCTCCGGAACGGAGCAAGACCGGCGGGACCAAGCTGACCCTGAGGCCGATGCACGATCTGACCCAGGTCGTGGGAGACATCTTCGGAGCGGGCTAAAAGACCCGCGGCAGGAGCGAGCACATGGAAGGCTTCACGTTCGTCGATGGCATCGTTGCGGCGGTGATCTTGATCTCGGCCATCCTGGCCTATTCGCGCGGCTTCGTGCGCGAGGGCATGGCGATCATGGGCTGGATTGTCGCAGCGATCCTGGCGTTCCTGTTCGCCGGCAATGCCGAGCCGCTGGTCAAGGAAATCCCGGTGGTGGGTGACTATCTGCAGGATAGCTGTGAATTGTCGATCATCGCCGCCTTCGCCGCGGTCTTCGCCGTCGCCTTGGTGGTGGTGTCGCTCTTCACGCCGCTGTTTTCTACCATGGTGCAGCGTTCGGCCCTGGGCGGGCTCGACCAAGGCCTTGGCTTTTTCTTCGGCGTCCTGCGCGGGCTGTTGCTGGTCGCCGTGGCCTTTGTGGTCTACGACCGCGTCGTCATCAGCGAGTCGATCCCTGTTATCGACGAGTCGCGCACCGCCAAGATCTTCGAGCGTACCCGGGACAGCATCGACGAGCAGATTCCCGAGGATGCGCCGGGCTGGATCGTGCAGCGCTACGAACAGCTTGTGGGCGATTGTGGCGCCTGACCCCCGCCGCACCTGCAGCTCCGCCGCGCTGCTCCGGTCAGACAATTGGAAAGCCGGATAGGATAGTTGGATGACAGCGGCGGTGATCCGCACTATGTCAGGGTCATCTGCTGCCAGTGACGGATTCGGAGCCCCGCTGAGATGCGCGCGACGCCCCCCGTGCCCTTGACCGACGACCCCCTGCCCCGGCTGCCCTTCGACGACGACAAGCTGCGCGAGGAATGCGGCGTGTTCGGCGTCACCGGCGTGGCCGAGGCCGCCAATTTCGTGGCACTTGGCCTGCATGCGCTGCAGCACCGCGGGCAAGAGGCCGGCGGCATCGTCAGCTGCGACGAAGGCGAGTTCCACTCGGTCCGCCGCTTCGGCTATGTCCGCGATACCTTCACCTCGGCCTCACTGATGGAAAAGCTGCCCGGACATTTGGCAATCGGGCATGTGCGCTATTCCACCGCCGGCTCGAAGGGCGCCACCCAAATCCGCGACGTGCAGCCGTTCTTCGGCGAATTCGCCATGGGCGGTGCCGCGATCGCGCATAACGGCAACATCACCAATGCCGACGCCCTGCGCCGCGAGCTGATCGAGCGCGGCTCGATCTTCCAGTCGGGCTCGGACAGCGAATGCATCATCCACCTGATGGCCCGCTCGCTGCAGCGCACCATCCCCGAGCGCATGAAGGACGCCCTGCGCCGGGTCGAGGGCGCGTTTTCCATCGTCGCGATGACCCGCACCAAGCTGATCGGCGTGCGCGACCCTCTGGGTGTGCGGCCGCTGATGTTGGGCAAGGTGGGCGAGGGCTGGGCGCTCAGCTCCGAGACCTGCGGCTTCGACATCATCGGCGCCGAGTTCGTGCGCGAGGTCAAGCCGGGCGAGATGGTGGTGATCACCGAGGACGGAGTCGAAAGCTTTAAGCCGTTCGAAAAGCGCCGCGCCCGGTTCTGCATCTTCGAGCATGTCTATTTCAGCCGCCCCGATTCGATTCTGGGCGGCCAGTCGGTCTATACCACGCGCCGGCAGATCGGCGTGGAACTGGCCCGCGAGGCCCCGGTCGAGGCCGACCTGGTCTGCCCGGTCCCCGATTCCGGCACCCCCGCGGCCATCGGCTACAGCCAGGAATCCGGCATTCCTTACGCCATGGGTATCATCCGCAACCAGTATATGGGCCGGACCTTCATCGAGCCGACCGAGCAGATCCGCAACATGGGCGTCCGGCTGAAGCTCAACGTCAACCGCGCTCTGATCAAGGGCAAGCGGGTGGTGCTGGTCGACGATTCGGTGGTGCGCGGCACCACCAGCGCCAAGATCAAAGAGATGATCCTCGACGCCGGCGCGGCCGAGGTGCATTTCCGCATCGCCAGCCCGCCCACCGCCTGGCCGTGTTTTTATGGCGTCGACACGCCGCGGCGCGACAAGCTTTTGGCCGCGACGATGAGCGAGGAGGAGATGCGCCACCACCTCGGCGTCGATTCGCTGCGCTTCATCACGCTGGACGGGCTCTACCGCGCCGTGGGCGAGGCCGGCGGCCGCAATCCCAAGAAGCCGCAATATTGCGACGCCTGTTTCTCGGGCGAATACCCGGTGGAACCGGCGGATATGATCGAACAGGGCTTCGAGCTGAAGGCCGCCGAATAGATGCGCCGTCTGACCGCCGCGCTGGCGGGCCTTGCGGCCCTGGCCGCCACCCCGGGCGCCGCGCAGGACACCGGATTGATCTCGATCCAGACCTATTCCGAAGTGACCCTTTTCGCGCCGCCGCCCTGGTCCAGCGCCGAACATGCCGCCACCGCCAGCGAGGTGGTCCGCAACCAGGGCCCCACCGGCAACGGCACCGACTATTTCATCCTGGAGTTCGTTCCCAAGGGCCAGAGCTTCGAGGCCTGGATCGAGCTTTACGCGCTGACCGCCGAGACCCCGTTGGAGGGCTCGGCGCGCGACTATCGCGACGGCATGGCGGCGAGCTACCAGGCGGCCTGCCGCGACAGCGCGCTGCAGCCGATCCTCGACGAACCGGCGCGCCAGATCTTCCTGTTGTTCTGCACCGCCTATGCCGGCGACCCCAAGGTCGGCGAGATCGCCGTGATGCATTACCGCAAGGCCGGCGACGTGCTGATCCGCAACTACTATCACAAGCGCGGCGAGGCCTATGCGCTCGACGCCCCCGACGCCCTGCCCCTGAGCCGCGACGAAACCGCCGAGCTGATCCGTCACGTGGCCGCGATGCGCCAGACCCGCGGGGAATAGGGCGGCGAAAGAGGCCATTGCCACCGGAGTGAGACGCCGTGCCCATCGCCGACCCGCGGGGTCGCGAGCGGGCACTTGTTCGGGTGCGCTTTATGGTCGTCGAGTCCGTAGGACATGGAGCGGCGCGCGAGGCTCGACAAATCGCCACCCCTCCGGCGCGGGGCGGCTATGGGCACGGCGGGGCTGCGCCCCTTGAGTCCGTGCCCGGGGCAGAGTTGAGACCTGCCGCCCCCGATCCACCGCGCGGTGAGGTCACCGGTCATTAAGGCGAGCCGGGTAAAACTCGGGGCCGGTTGACCGCGCGGGGTCTGACACGCCTCGCATCGCAGACGTGGCCGCGGATTCCCGCGATCACCGGTGACACGGGACCTGGGGCTTGGCACCCCCGGGAAGACTCCCGCGGCCGCAGCACCTGGCGGCGCCGCCAATTCACAGACCGAGACACCGGACCCGCCGAGGGTCGCCACCGGGGACCACGCCGCACCGCGCGCGAGGCCCGTCCCGGGGTATCGGCGGTATTTCGCACATGCAGCATTCGTCACAGCGAAATCGCGACTGCCGGCCTTTACGGCCGCCCGGCGCCGCTCTACCTGCGCGTCCGATACCGCACCGGGCCGCCACTCACTGCCCGGTCGGGACCCGTTTCAAAGGACTTTCGAATGCCACGGCCTGACGCGCGCGTGATCGCGCCGCCCATGATCGATGTGCCGCCGTCCCCGGCCGGCGAACTTGCAACGCAGGAAGGGCGCCTGCGCCTGAACGCCTTAAGCCTGATCGGCATCGCCGGCGCGCCTGACGCCCGCCGTGCGGTTCTGCGCCGCCCGGGCGGCGAAATCCTGACCGTGCGGGTCGGGGACCGCACCCCGCGCGGCCGGGTTGAAGCGATCGGGCCGGAGCAAGTGATCCTCTCCCGCGCCGGTAAAGCCGTCAGGTTGCGATTGCCGGACTGACCGGACGTCGCGCCTGTTGTGGCCTCCAGGCGCCCGAACCACCCTGCCGGCCCTTGCTCGGACGCTGCGGCGTCCCGGGCCAGCTGTTGCGACCGTATCTGCGTTTCGGGTCTACACTCTCGCGGGCGCACCGCGACCCAAGATCGTCACGCCCTCGGCCTCAGCCGCGGCGGGCCTTCAGCACCGCCCAACCGCCCGAGACCACCAGGGCGGCCAACACCGCCTTGATCGCGTCGCCGGCCAGGAACGGCGACATCCAGTGCAGCCACAAAACGTCCCAGGTCTTGCCCATCACCGCCGCCGGCCACAAAAGCCCGGGGATGTAGAGCAGCGCCGAGACCACCAGCGCCACCGCCGAGGTCGACACGAAACCGCGGGCAAACCCGCGGTCCACGGCGAGACCCGCAAGCCACGCCATGCCCAGAAAGCCGATCAGAAAGCCCCCCGTCGGCCCCATCATATAGGCCAGCGTCCCCGCCCCGCCCGCAAAGACCGGCAGGCCCATGGCGCCTTGCGCGAGGTAGACGACAAGCGTCGTCGCCCCAAGCCGCGCGCCCATGGTCAGGCCCACGATCAGGATCGCCAGCGTCTGCAGCGTCATCGGCACCGGCACCATCGGCACGCTGACCTGCGCGGCCAGGGCGACGAAGAGCGATCCGCCCAGCACCATCAGCACCTGGGTCAGCCGCGACATCGCGGGGAACAAAGCGTGGGAAAGCGTCATCGGGCCGGTCCTTTCGAAACTCCGTCGGCCCCGGGTATTCGGGATTGCCGCAAAACTGTCAACCGGCCCTTGCCCCGGCCCGTTCCAAGTGAGACACCCCGCCCCATGGCCGACCAGCCCCAACGCCTTGCGCTGATCACCGGCGCTTCCCGCGGTCTCGGCGCCGCCCTGGCCGAGGCCTTGGCGCCCAGCCACCACATCGTCGCCGTGGCGCGCACCACCGGCGGGCTGGAAGAACTCGACGACCGGATCCAGGCCAAGGGCGGCAGCGCGACCCTGGCGCCGATGGACGTCACCAACCCCGACGCGATGGCGCATCTCTGCCGGCAGATCTTCGACCGCTGGGGCGGGCTGGATTTGTGGCTGCACGCCGCGATCCATGCTCCGCCGCTGACACCGGCGGACCACGTGGACGGGCGCGACTGGGACAAGACGATGGCGATCAACGCCACGGCCACCGCCCGGCTGATCCCGCTGGTGGCGCCGCTTCTGAGCCGCGCCGGCGCAACGGCGGTCTTCTTCGACGACCCGCATGCGGGCGAGAAGTTCTTCGGCGCCTATGCCGCCAGCAAGGCCGCGCAGATCGCCCTGGCCCGCGCCTGGGCGGCCGAGACCGCCCGCACCGGCCCCCGCATCGTCGTCACTACCCCGCCGCCGATGCCCACCGCCACCCGCGCGCGGTTCTTTCCCGGCGAGGACCGCGGCGCGTTGACCGACACGCGCACGGCCGCCGCCGAGGTCCTGGCCGCGCTCGGCTGACCCGTCGCGCGGTTTCGCTGAAACTCACGGCAGCGAAGTCCAAGTCGATCTTAGCGCAAATCGATTCCAAGCCCGGCTACAAGCGGACCGCCTGGTCCTGTAGGCTGGTGCCGGACGAAGGGAGACGCGCCAATGCCAGAGGTCGATGTCGCGATTGCGGGGGGCGGGCCGGTGGGGCTGGGCCTGGCCATCGAGCTGGGGCTGCGCGGGGTCCGGGTCTGCGTGCTGGAGCGGTCGACGACCCTGCACCGCATCCCCAAGGGCCAAAACCTGACCCAACGCAGCGGCGAGCATTTCCGGGTCTGGGGCGTCGCCGAGGCGGTGCGCGCCGCCAGTCCGATCCCGCACGATTACGGCAATGCCGGGGTCGTCGCCTACGGCACGCTTTTGGGCGACTACCACTACGACTGGTTCAAGCGGGCCGCGGTCGGGGCCTATTACTTCGCCGAGAACGAGCGCCTGCCGCAATACGCGCTGGAGGCGGTGCTGCGCGCCCGCGCCGCCGAGCTGGGAAGCGTCGAGATCCGCTATGGCTGCACCGTCACCGACGCACGGCAGACCGACGGTGGCGTCACCCTGGATTATGACGGGCCGGACGGTCCGCGCACGGTCGCGGCGCGCTTTGCGGTGGGCTGCGACGGGGCGCGGTCGGCCCTGCGCGCGGCCGCGAGGATCGGGCTGGAGGTCGACGCGCATGACAAGCGCATGGCGCTGCTGGTGTTCCGCTCCACCGAGCTGCACGACCTGCTAGGCCGCTTCCCGGGCAAGACCATCTACAACATCCTCTACCCCGATCTCGATGGCTACTGGCAGTTTCTGGGCCGGGTCGACCTCGATGGCGGCTGGTTCTACCACGCGCCGGTGCCACCGGGCACGACGGCGGACAGCTTCGATTTTCGCGCCTATCTGCACCGCGCCATCGGCGCCGAATTCGCCATCGACTTCGACCATATCGGGTTTTGGGACCTGCGCATTTCCGTGGCCGAGGCGTACCGCGCCGGGCGGGTGTTCATCGCCGGCGACGCCGCGCACAGCCACCCGCCCTATGGCGGCTACGGGGTCAATACCGGGCTCGAGGATGCGCGCAATCTGGGCTGGAAGCTCGCCGCCGTTCTGCAGGGCTGGGCCGGCCCGGGGCTGCTCGACAGCTACGAGGCCGAGCGGCGGGCGGTGTTTCTGTCGACCTCCCGCGACTTCATCGCGCGGATGATCCGCGACGACCGGGCCTTCGTCCGAGAGCACTCCCCCGACACCGACCGCGCCGGGTTCGAGGCGGCGTGGCGCCGGCGCGCGGCGGGCGGCAATGCCGATGTGACCCAGTTCGTGCCGAATTACGCCGGCTCGCCCATCGTTTGGGGGCCGGATGGCGCACGGTCCGGCGCGACCGGCCGGCACGAGGCCACGGCGCGTCCGGGGCACCACTTGGCGCCGCCGCCAACGGACGATGCACTTTTCGACCGGCTGGGGCCCGGTTTCACGCTGCTGAGCGCCGGGGCGCCGGGCGGGCCGGATTTCTCGCAGGCCGCGGGCGCGCGCGGGGTGCCGCTGAGCGTGCTGGAGGTCCGCGCGGAACTGCGCGGGCACTACGGCGCCGCGCAAGTGCTGGTGCGGCCCGATCACTTCGTCGCCTGGGCCGGGGACACGGCCGACGGGCGCGCGGCGGCGATCCTCGACCGGGCGGCCGGCTGGCCCGGCGCAGACGGGCCGTAGCCGGCAACGGAAAAGAATTTTACGCGCGGAAGGTTTTGTGGCAGGTAGGGCCCACGCGGCCGCGCTGCCCTTGCCAGGTTTGGCGGCCGCACCCCGCGGATGCGAAGGCCAATGGACGAGCCCAAAATCAGGAATATGGAGGAATTCGCGGCGGTCAGCGGCATCTCGCGCCCGACCGTGTCGAAGTACTTCCACGACCCCGACAGCGTGCGCCCGTCGACGCGCGAACGCATCGAGGCGGCGCTGGAGCACTACGACTACCGCCCCAACATCTACGCGATCAACCAGAACCGGCGGCTGACCAAAAATATCGGCGTGGTGGTGCCCTATCTGGCCGACCCGTTCTTCGCCGAGATCGCCCGCATGATCGAACGGCAATGCATCGACGCCGGGTATTCGCCGCTCTTGTTCAGTTCGCATGGCGAGCGCACGCTCGAAAATGACATCCTCGACGGCCTCAGATCGATGAAGCCGGCGGGTGTACTGCTGGCGCCGCTCGGTCGCGGCTCTGACAGGTCCGCGATCGAGGAGTTCTGCAAACACGTCCCCACGGTCTTGTTCGACAGCAATATCGAGGGCATGGGAGAGGCCTTTATCGGGTCGGACAACTACAGTTTCGTCTCGCAGACCGTCGAGTACCTCAGCCGGACCGGGGAGCCGCCGTGCTTTTTCGAGATGCGCCATCCGGCCAATCCCAACGCCAACAAGCGGCGGAACGCCTATCTGAGCATGATGGAGCGCCTGGGGCTCGAGCCGCATGTGATCAAGATCGAGGGCATAGGCTGGGGCTTTGAAGAGATCGGCCGCCAGGGCGGTCTGAGACTATTGCAGGAGGGTGCGCTGCCCACCGACACGGTTTTGTGCAGTAACGACCGGTTGGCCATCGGGTTTCTGTCGGCCTGCTACGAGACCGGGGTGCGGGTCGGCCGCACGAAGGACTGCAGTTTGCGCGTCGCCTCGCACGACGACCATCCGTTTTCGCGCTTCACCTGCCCGTCGCTGACGACAGCGGCGCACGACTATGCGGCGGTGTCCGACTATTCCGTGGAAACCCTGTTCAAGCTGATCGAAGGCGGCGGGCGGTTCGACGAGAGGTCGGACACGCTGTTTCCGGCAAAACTGGTCCTGCGCGACTCGGCCTGACGGATCAAAAGTTTACGCGCGTAAAGATATTTGTTGACGCGACGCCACCTTCGCCTCTAGTCTCATCGCATCACATCCAAAGACAGGGAGGATAAGGATGTACCTCAAAAGCGCATTGAGTGCGGCCACGGCGCTGTCGCTCGTCGCCGGCGCAGTGATGGCCGGATCGCATTCGACCACGATCACCATCGCCACCGTGAACAACGGCGACATGATCCGGATGCAGGGCTACACCGACAGTTTCACCGAAGCGACCGGCATCGGCGTCGAGTGGGTCACGCTGGAAGAGAACGTGTTGCGTCAACGCGTGACCACGGACATCACCACCAAGGGCGGCGCCTTCGACATCATGACGATCGGAATGTACGAAACGCCGATCTGGGGCGCCAATGGCTGGCTGGTGGCGCTCGACGATCTCAGCGCCGAGTACGACGTCGATGACCTCCTTCCCGCGATGGCGGGCGGCCTGAGCCACGATGGCACGCTTTATGCGGCGCCGTTCTATGGCGAGTCCTCGATGATCATGTACCGCACCGACCTTGTCGAAGCGACTGGCATGTCGATGCCCGAAGCCCCCACCTGGACCCAGGTCGCGGAACTCGCCCGCGCGATGACCGACAAAGACAACGAGATTTACGGCGCCTGCCTGCGCGGCAAGGCTGGTTGGGGTGAAGGCGGTGCCTTCATTACCGCGATGTCGAACTCGTTCGGCGCGCGGTGGTTCGACGAGGACTGGAACGCACAATTCGATACGCAGCCCTGGGCCGATACGCTGAACTTCTACGTCGACCTGATGACCGATGCCGGCCCTCCGGGCTACTCGACCAACGGGTTCAACGAAAACCTGTCGCTGTTCCAGCAGGGCAAGTGCGGCATGTGGATCGACGCGACCGTTGCGGCGTCTTTCGTGACCAACCCCAACGATTCGACCGTGGCCGACAAGGTCGGCTTCGCGCTGGCGCCGGATAACGGCCTCGGCAAGCGGTCGAACTGGCTTTGGGCCTGGGCGCTGGCGATCCCCGCCGGTACTCAGAAAGCCGACGCGGCCAAGCAGTTCATCGAATGGGCGACCTCGAAGGACTATATCGAGCTCGTTGCGGCCAACGAAGGCTGGGCCAATGTCCCGCCGGGCGCACGCACCTCGCTCTATGAGAACCCTGAATACCAGAAGGTGCCGTTCGCGCAGATGACGCTGGACTCGATCCTGTCGGCTGACCCGAACGACAGCACCGTGGAACCGTCTCCCTATGTCGGCATCCAGTTCGCGGCCATCCCGGAGTTTGCCGGCATCGCGACCGAGGTGAGCCAGGAGTTCTCGGCGGTCTATGCCGGTCAACAGTCCGTCGAAGAGGCGCTGGCCAAGGCACAGGCGCTGACCACCGACGCAATGGAAGCGGCGGGCTACTAGCCTTCCTCCCAACCCGAGGGGCGGGTGCGCCCGCCTCTCGGACCCCAACCCTTTGAACAAGCGACCCGGCGTCCAAGGCGGCAAACCCGTCAACGAAGGAGGCGTGTCCGATGGCGACTCAGCATTCAAGATCCGCAGCCCGGCTGATGATGGCCCCCGCAGTGATCCTGCTGCTTGGCTGGATGCTCGTCCCCCTCACGATGACGCTGTACTTTTCCTTCAGCAAGTACCTGCCGTTGAGGGGCGACTCGCTGGCAGGGGGCCTCGATTGGGTCGGCTTCGCGAATTACTCCCGCTTCGTCACCTCCAGCTCGTTTTGGCCGAGCGTGCAGGCGACCCTGATCATCGTAGGCGGGGTCCTGGTCATCACGGTCGTCCTGGGCGTTCTGTTGGCGATCTTGCTCGATCAACCGATGTGGGGCCAAGGTGTCGTGCGGATCCTCGTGATCGCCCCGTTCTTCGTAATGCCTACAGTGTCGGGCCTGGTTTGGAAGAACATGTTCATGGATCCGGTGAACGGGCTGCTGGCGCATCTGTGGAAAGCCTTCGGGGCCGAGCCGGTCCAGTGGCTTAGCGAGGCGTCGATGCCGTCGATCATTTTGATCGTATCTTGGCAGTGGCTGCCATTCGCCACCTTGATCCTTCTCACCGCGATCCAGTCGCTGGACAGCGAACAGCTGGAGGCCGCCGAGATGGACGGCGCGCCGGTGCTGAAGCGGTTCTGGTTCATCGTGCTCCCGCATCTTAGCCGCGCCATCACCATCGTCATCCTGATCCAGACGATCTTTCTTCTGTCGATCTTCGCCGAGATCTTCGTCACCACCGCCGGCGCATTCGGGACCAAGACGCTGACCTATCTGATCTTCCAGCGCGTGCTGGAGAGCCAGAACGTCGGGCTGGGGTCCGCAGGCGGGGTCTACGCCATCATTCTCGCCAATATCGTTGCCATCTTCCTGATGCGCATCGTCGGCAAGAACCTGGACGCGTGAGGAGATAGACAATGGCCCGCGCTGTCACAACACAACGCAAGACGATCAACACCGTCATCGCCTGGATCATCGGGCTGCTGATCTTTTTCCCGATCCTCTGGACGATCCTGACGAGCTTCAAGACAGAGGCGCAGGCGATCAATGACCCGCCGCTGTTTTTGTTCTTCGACTGGACGCTGGAGAACTACGGGGTCGTGCAGGAGCGGTCGGATTACATGCGGTTTTTGTGGAACTCGGTGATCATCGCCGGCGGCTCCACGATCCTGGGCATCCTGATCGCAGTGCCGGCGGCCTGGTCGATGGCGTTCGTTCCGTCGCGCCGCACCAAGGACATCCTCTTGTGGATGCTGTCGACCAAGATGCTACCGGCCGTCGGCGTGCTTTACCCGATCTACCTGCTTTTCATCCAATTCGGCCTTCTCGACACCCGTATCGGCCTGGTGATCGTGCTGATGTTGATCAACCTGCCGATCATCGTCTGGATGCTCTACACCTATTTCAAGGAGATCCCGGGCGAGATCCTCGAGGCCGCGCGGATGGACGGTGCCTCGCTGCGGTCCGAGATCCTGTATGTGCTGACGCCGATGGCGATCCCCGGCATCGCCTCCACCATCCTTCTGAACCTGATCCTGGCCTGGAACGAGGCGTTCTGGACGCTGAACCTGACGGCGGCAAACGCAGGCCCGCTGACCGCCTTCATCGCCAGCTATTCCAGCCCCGAGGGCCTGTTCTTCGCCAAGCTCAGCGCCGCCTCGACCATGGCCATCGCGCCGATCCTGATCCTCGGCTGGTTCAGCCAGAAACAACTCGTCCGCGGCCTCACCTTCGGCGCCGTGAAATAAGGACCAAGACCCATGGGACGCATCGTACTCGACCAGGTAACGAAGAGCTTCGGCGACGTCGAGGTCATCCCGCCGCTGGATTTGGCCATCGAAGAGGGCGAGTTCTGCGTCTTCGTCGGCCCGTCGGGCTGCGGCAAGTCCACGCTCTTGCGCCTGATCGCAGGGCTCGAGGATGTCTCGGGCGGGCATATCGCGATCGATGGGCAGGACGCGACGATGGTGCCGCCCGCCAAGCGCGGCCTGGCCATGGTGTTCCAGTCCTACGCGCTTTATCCGCATATGTCGGTCCGTAAGAACATCGCCTTCCCGCTGCGCATGGCCGGGCTCGACAAGGCAGAGCAGGACCGCCGCGTCGAACAGGCCGCCGACGTCCTGAACCTCACCGACTATCTCGACCGCCGTCCCGGGCAACTGTCAGGCGGCCAGCGCCAGCGGGTGGCCATCGGGCGCGCCATCGTACGCGAGCCTGCGGCGTTTCTGTTTGACGAGCCTTTGTCGAACCTCGACGCCGCGCTGCGCGTCGGCATGCGTTTGGAAATCGGCGAATTGCACAAGCGGCTGGCCACCACGATGATCTACGTCACCCACGACCAGGTCGAGGCGATGACCATGGCCGACAAGATCGTCGTCTTGCAGGCCGGCGTGATCGAGCAGGTGGGATCGCCGCTGGAGCTGTATCGCGCGCCGCGAAACCTGTTCGTCGCGGGATTCATCGGCTCGCCGAGAATGAACTTCGTGAATGGTGCGGAGGCGGCCAAATACGATGCCCATACCGTCGGCGTGCGCCCCGAGCATATCGACATATCGGCCGAGGGCGGCGACTGGCACGGGGTCGTCGGCGTGTCCGAACATCTGGGCGCCGATACGTTTTTCCACGTGCAGTGCGATCAGTTGGGCTTGGCCATGACCGTGCGCGCCGACGGCGAGAATCCGTTGCAATACGGCGACGAAGTGTACCTGACGCCCGAGGCCGACAAGTTGCATCGCTTCGATGCAGAGGGGCTGCGCATCGCATGAAGCGGCTGAACGGCAAATCGGCGCTGATCACCGGCGCCGCTCGTGGCATCGGCCGTGCCTTTGCCGAGGCCTATCTGCGCGAGGGCGCCCGCGTCGCCATAGGCGATATCGACATCGAGCGGGCGCGAAACACGGCGGCAGAACTCGGCGACGCCGCCATCGCTGTCGAGATGGACGTGACAAAGCAAGACAGCATCGATGCGGCCGTTGCCGAAACCATCGCCGCCCTTGGCCAAATCGACATCCTGATCAACAACGCAGCGATCTTCACCGCTGCCCCCATCGCCGAAATCACCCGTGCCGATTATCAGCGCGTGTTCGACATCAACGTCGCGGGCACGCTTTTTACCCTGCAGGCGGTCGCGCGGCACATGATCGAGCGCGGCATCAGGGGGCGGATCATCAACATGGCCAGCCAGGCCGGCCGCCGCGGCGAACCCCTGGTCGCGGTCTACTGCGCCAGCAAGGCGGCGGTGATCAGCCTGACCCAGTCGGCGGCGCTGAACCTGATCCCGCATGGCATCAACGTGAACGCCATCGCTCCCGGCGTGGTGGACGGCGAACACTGGGACGGTGTCGACGCGTTCTTCGCCAAGTACGAAAACAAACCCTTGGGCCAAAAAAAGAAAGAGGTGGGTGAGGCCGTGCCCTATGGCCGCATGGGCCGGGCCGAGGATCTGACCGGCATGGCGGTGTTCCTGGCCAGCGACGCGGCCGACTACATCGTCGCGCAATGCTACAATGTCGACGGCGGGCAGTGGATGAGCTGATGGCCGAGGCGGGGCAGACAATCGCGCCGGTCAAGCTCGGCGACGCGACGCTGAAGGACCTGTCGCCTCAGGTCGCGCGGCCCAGCTACGACCGGGCCCGTCTGACCCCGGGCATCGTGCATATCGGCCTCGGCAATTTTCACCGCGCGCACCAGGCGTGGTACCTGCACCGGCTGATGCAGCAGGGCGAGGCGCGTGACTGGGCGATCCTCGGCGCCGGCGTGCGGCCCTACGATGCCGCGATGCGTGACAAGCTGATGGCGCAGGATTGCCTGACCACGCTGATAGCGCTCGACCCCACCGGCAGCTCGGCCGAGGTCACCGGCGCGATGATCGGCTATCTGCCGGTCGCCGAGGGCAACGGCCCGCTGATCGGGGCGATGGCTGAGGCGCGGATCCGGATCGTCTCGCTGACTGTGACCGAGGGCGGCTACTACGTCGATCCGGTCACCGGCGGCTTCGACGCGGACCACGCGGACATGCGGCACGACGCCGCCCGGCCCGAGGCGCCGCGCACCGCCTTCGGGGCGATGGTCGCGGCACTGGCGCGGCGCCGTGCGGCGGGGCTCGGGCCGTTCACCTGCCAAAGCTGCGACAACCTGCAGGGCAACGGCGCGGTGCTGCGCCAGACCGTGGTGTCGCTGGCGCGGCTCTCGGACCCCGCCCTGGCCGATTGGATCGACGCCGAGGGCGCGTTCCCCAATTCGATGGTCGACTGCATCGTGCCGGCGACCGGGGCGAAAGAGCAGGCGCTGGCGCGGGACTTCGGCATCGCCGACGCCGCGCCGGTGACGCATGAGAACTTCCGGCAATGGGTGATCGAGGATGCTTTCTGCGCCGGACGGCCGGATTGGGACCGGGTCGGCGCCACCTTCAGCGCGCGGGTGCACGACTACGAGACGATGAAGATCCGGATCTTGAACGCCGGCCACCAGGTGATCGCCAATGCCGGCGAGATCCTGTCGGTGCTGACGATCGCGGGCTGCATGGCCGATCCCGACATTGCCGCGTTGTTCGCCAAGGTCGAGACCGAAGAGATCGCGCCTCATGTCGCGCCGGTGCCCGAATTCACGCCCGCGGCTTACGTCGATCTGATCGCCGGGCGCTTCGCCAACCCGGCGATCCACGACACCACCCGCCGCGTGGCCTTCGACGGCTCATCCCGCCACACCGGGTTTGTCCTGCCGATCCTGCGCGAGGCGTTGGCGGCGGGCGGGCCGGTCGAGGGGCTGAGCCTGGTCGAAGCGCTCTGGGCGAGGATGTGCGCGGGCACGCGCGAGGATGGGGCGCAGATCGAGGCCAACGACCCGCACTGGGCCGGCCTGGTTTCCGCGGCACAGGTCGCCCGGACCCGCCCGCGCGCCTGGCTCGACCAGCGCGCCTTCTACGGCGATCTGGCCGACGACCCGGTCTTCGCAGCCGCCTTCGAGCGGTGGCTTGGGCAGATCTGGGCACACGGCAGCCGGGCGGCGATCCGGGCCTACTGCGACGGGGCTGGGTGAAGGCGCGATTTTTGGGTGAGGGCGTTATTGGCGACGAATTGGGAAGCAGCGCGATCGCCGACCCGCGGGGTGGCGAGACGACGTCTGGTCGGGTGCGCTTTGTGGCTGTCGAGTCCGTAGAACCTCACGCGGTGCACGCGTTTCAGCAAATCGCCGCCCCACCGGGGCGGGTCGGCGATGGCGCGGCGGCCTGCGGCCTTGATTCCGCGCCTGGGGCGATTGCGCGACGTCCACGCCATGCCGAACCCGGTCAAACGAACCCCCGCAACCCCCAATTCCCATCGCTCCAGCGAATGTCACTGGCTCCATGCTCTGCCTGGGGGTATCCTGGTTCCAGGTGAGACGGGGCGGCGGTTCAAAAAATGCAATTTGAGAGGATCAATGATGAAAAGGCGTGACTTCATGACCACTGCGGCGCTGGCCGGGATCGGCGTTGCGGCCGGGGTCCGGGTGGCCCCGGTTTTGGCGCAGGACGGGACGATGGGCGTCGCGGCGGCGCAGCGCTTCAGCATCGGCGAGGCCGTGGTGACGGCGTTTTCCGACGGCTTTCTTCCGATCGGAGCCGACGCGCTGATCGGGGTGACGGCGGAGGAGTTCCGGACGCTCCTGCAGGCGGCCTATATCGATGCCGAGGCGCATCCGACCGGCGTCAACGCCTATCTCGTCGAAACCGGCGACAGCACGGTCTTGGTCGATGCCGGCACCGGCGCGGTGTTCGGCCCCGGCCTGGGGCACCTGGCTGCCAATATGGCCGCGCTCGGCGTCGATCCGGGCGCCATCGACACGCTGGTTGCGACCCACCTGCACCCCGACCATATCGGCGGCGTGGTGACCGAGGCCGGCAACCCCTTCGCCAACGCCACGCTCAAGGTCAGCGACACCGATCTGGGCTTTTGGACCAGCGAAGACGTGAAGGCGCAGGCGCCCGAGGAGGTGCGGCAGTTCTTCGACCTCGCGATGGCGGCGGTGGCGGCGTTCGGCGACCGGGTCGAAGGATTCACGGGCGCCGCGGCGCTCGGGCCCGGGCTGAGCGCGATGCCGCTGCCCGGCCACACCCCCGGCCACAGCGGCGTGATGCTGGAAAGCGGCGGCGACGCGCTGCTGATCTGGGGCGACATCGTGCACGTGCCGCCGGTCCAGTTCGCCCGGCCCGAGGTCACCATCGGCTTCGACGTCGACCAGGACATGGCGCGCGCGACCCGGGCCAAGGTGCTGGACATGGCGGCCACCGACCGGCTGCGGGTGGCGGGAATGCATATCGGCTTTCCCGGGCTGGGGCATCTCGAAAAGGCCGGCAGCGGCTATCGCTTCGTCCCGAGCCTCTGGCAATACGGCTGACCGCGGCGCGCCCTAGGCGACCTCGATCCGCAGCTCGTCGGCGCCGAAGAGATGGGTGTCGGCGAGATCGAAGGCCAGGCCGACGGTCTGGTCCTCGGTGATCTCGGCACCGCCGGCGACGCGGACGTTGACCGGGTCGAGGCCTTCGATGTCGACATAGATGAAGCTGTCGCCGCCCAGATGCTCGGCCACGCCCACGGTGCCGGTCAGGATCGCCTCGTCGGGGGGCACCAGGCGGATGTGTTCCGGGCGGATCCCGAAATGCCGCGGCTCGCCCTGGATGCCGGGCCGGACGATGTCGGTGCCGTCGGTGATCCGCACGCCGCCGTCGGTGGGCTGGCACGGCAAGATGTTCATCTTGGGCGAGCCGATGAAGGTGGCCACGAAGAGGTTCGAGGGCCGGCGGTAGAGATCGAGCGGCGCGCCCTGTTGCTGGATCACGCCGGCGTCGAACACCACGATCCGGTCGGCCAGCGTCATCGCCTCGACCTGGTCGTGGGTGACGTAGATCATGGTCTTGCCCAGGCGGCGGTGCAGCCGGGCGATCTCGATCCGCATCTGCACGCGCAGGGCGGCGTCGAGGTTCGACAAGGGCTCGTCGAAGAGAAACGCCGCCGGCTCGCGCACGATGGCCCGGCCGATGGCGACGCGCTGGCGCTGGCCGCCCGAGAGTTCTTTGGGTTTGCGGTCCAGAAGCGGCCCGAGCTGTAGGATGTCGGCGGCGCGCTGCACCGCATCCGCTTGCGCGGACTTGCCTTCGCCCGCGATCTTCAGGCCGAAGCCCATGTTCTCGCGCACCGTCATGTGGGGATAAAGCGCGTAGGACTGGAACACCATCGCCAGCCCGCGTTCCGCAGCGCCGAGCGCGGTGACGTCCTTGCCCTGGATCTGCACATGACCGCTGGTCGCCTCTTCCAGCCCCGAGATCAGGCGCAGCATCGTCGACTTGCCGCAGCCCGAGGGGCCGACGAAGACCACAAACTCGCCCTCAGTGATCTCCAGGTCCACGCCTTTGATGACATGGACTTCGCCAAAGAACTTGTGGATGTCGTCGAGATTGATCGCGCCCATTACACCGTCCCTTCGTTTATCGTCCCAAGGCCCCAGGCGAGCCAGATCGCCGCGGTCCAGGAAAAGCTGCCGCCGCCGCAAGGTTCGGCGCCGAGTGGACCGAAATATTCGGCAAAACCGCTTTCGCCGATCAGCTTGGCGGTGTCGGATCTGATCCGCGCGGCCCATGCATCTTCGCCGCACTGGCGCAGACCGTCGGCGATCATCCAGTTCACTATCGCCCAGGCCGGTCCGCGCCAGTAGCGCAGTGGGTCGAAAAGTTCGCTGTCTGGGTCGAAGCTGGGGACCAGGTAGCGCACGGACCGGGAGAAGCGGTCGAGGGTGCCCAAAAGCTCTGCCTTGCGGGCGGTCACGCCGGCAAAGAGCGGCAGGAACGAGGCCGAGGTAGCCCACGGCGCGCGCTCGCCAGTGCGCATGTTGCGCGAAACATAGGCTCCGGCGTCGGGGTTCCAGAGGCGCTCGTGCCCCGCTTCCAGTCGGGCGATGCGGGCGTCGATCGGGACGGGGTCGCGGCCGAAGGCCTCGGCCAGCGCGCGCAGATCGCGTTCGGCGCGCAAGAGGATCGCGGTGATGCCCGGGTCGGCGACGAAGAACGGGGTTTCGGCGGCGATGCGGGCGTAGTCCCAGCCGCGGTCGACGCCGAACTGCACCAGGGCGAGATAGCGGTCGTAGTCCTTCTTTTTCGGCCGCTGATCGGTGTCGACCAGCGAGGTGTCGCGGCGGGTGTAGGTGCCGACGCCGCTGACGTCGACGGCGTCGCCGGGCCGGTCCCAGTCCGGCAGGTTGTCGCGGCCCGATTCCCAAGGATGGGTGATGGCGATCACGCCGGTGCCGTCGGGATCGCGGGCGGCGTGCCACCAGCGGTGCCAGCGGTCGAGCGGGTCGAAGAGGCGCGCGGCGCGGTCGGGGTCTTGCGCGGCGAGACGGGCGATCACGGTGGCGGCCACGGGCGGTTGCGAGATGCCCGATGACGGCAGCGGGCCCTTGTCGGCCTGCCAGACGGAGGGACCGGGGAAATAGCTCGGCTCGTCGGCGCGGAACACGATGTGCGGCACCATGCCGTCGGGCCACTGCGCCTCGAACAGGGTTTCGAGCTCGCGCCAGGCGCGGTCGCGGTCGAAGGTGGCGAAGCCCATCGCGGCGAAAACCGAATCCCAGTTCCACTGATAGGGATAGAGCCCCGCCGTCGGCACCGTGAAGCCGCCACGGTCGTTGCCGCGCAGGATGTCGCGGGCGGCCTCGTCGTGGGACTTGGGCGTCTGGTCGTCCATCGCGTCAGCCTTTAACGGACCCAGCCGTCAGGCCGGTGACCAGGAAGCGCTCGAACCACAGGAAGATCACCAGGACCGGGATCGTGACGATCACGGCCCCGGCCATCAGGTGCTGGCGCGGGACCTCTGACGAGTTCAGCGACACCACCCCGCGCGACAGGGTGAAGATTTCCGGGCTGTCGAGGAACATGAAGGCGAAGAGGAATTCATTCCAGGCGATCATGAAGACGTAAAGCGCGACCGAGGCGATGGCCGGCAGCGACAGCGGCAGGGTGATGCGCCGGATCACGCCGAGGCGCGTGCAACCGTCCATCATGCCGGCCTCTTCCAGCTCGCTCGGCAGCCCGCGGAAATAACCCTGCAGCATGTAAAGCGAGACCGGGATCGTGGTCGCCGGATAGACGATCAGTAGGCCCAAAAGCGAGTCGCGCAGGCCCAGCTGCGAGAAAACCGCGTAGAGCGGGATCACCAGGACGATGGCCGGCACCATGTAGATCAGAAGGATCGAGCGCGAGAACGTCACCCGGCCCGGAAACCGCAGGCGCGAGATCGCGTAAGCGCCGGGGATCGAGGCGGCGAGCGTCAGAAACACCGTCGTCACCGACACGATGGTCGAGATCAGGATGAAGCGGCCGAAGTCGAAATTGACGAAAAGCTCGATGTAGGAACTGAAGAGGCCCGCGAAGCCCTGGGTGATGTTGATCGAATAGTCGAGCGGGTTCTGCAACAGCTCGGCCTGCTTTTTGAAGCTGGTCATCAGCATGGCGTAGAACGGCAAGAGGATGATCGCGGTGAAGAAGACGAAGCCGAGGCCCTTAAGCGCGCGCACTAACACCTCTTCCATCCGGTAGCGGTTCAGCGTCTTCCAGTCTTTCTTGTGGAACGCGATGGCGACGGCGCCGATGGTGGTGGCCGCAAGCGTCGCCAGGACCAGGACCGAGGTGATCGGCACGGTGCCGAGCGGCAGGCCGAGCGGCGCGAGGCCAGTGAGCAGCACCAGCACGACGGCGAACACGCCCATGCCGATGGCGAATTGCGCCGTGGGGTTGTCGGTCAGCTCGCGCGCATAAAGCAGCGCTAGCGCGCCGGGAATGCCGGCGATCAGGGCCGAGAATGCGGTCATCGAGGCGTCGACCCCGAAGACCAGCGTGACCGAGACGCCGATCACGACGGCGGCGACAAATCCCCAGATCGCGCCGAGGATCACGGCAAGGGTCAGACCGCGGGTCATCTACATGCCCTCCTCTTTCGGGACGAACTTGAAGTAGAAGGCCAGGAAGATCGCCAGCATGAAGAAGATCACGACCGCCACCGCGGCGCCGGCGCCGAGGTTCGAAAGCGCGAAGGCCTGTTCGTAGACGTTGACCGTGAGCGTCCGGGTGCCCGACGCGCCTCCGGTCAGCAGGAAAATGTCGTCGAACTTGTTGAAGGTCCAGATGAAGCGCAAGAGGAACAGCGTCGAGATGATGCCGACGAGCTGCGGCAGCGAGATGTACCAGAACTTCTGGAACGGGGTGGCGCCGTCCATCTCGGCGGCCTCGTTGAGGTCGGACGACAGCGACTGCATGCGCGCGAGGATGAAAAGAAAGGCGAGCGGGAAATAGCGCCAGGCCTCGAACGCGATCACGGTCCAAAGCGCGATGCCGCGCTGCCCGAGGAAGTTGATGTTGCCGTCGGTGACGCCGGTCTTGGTCAGAATCGCGTTCATTGTGCCCGAGAACGGGTCGAGTAGGAAAATCCAGGTGAAGGCGACGGCGATGACCGGCGAGACATACGGGAACAGGAACAGCCCGCGCATGATGCCGCGGCCGGGAAAGGCCACCATCATCAGCTGCGCCGCGAAGAGGCCCAGCAAGAGCGCCCCGCCGGTGCCGCCGATGGTGTAGACGATGCTGACCCAAAGCACGTCCCAGAACTCGGAGGCGTCGAAGACCTTGCGGAAGTTTTCGAACGTGAACTCGAAACTGGTCAGTGCGTTCTTCGACTTGCCGGTGGCCTCGGGGTCGGTGTCGCGCAAAGACGGCGCGCCGGCATCGAAATAGGCCTGGTCGACGCTCAACGTGACGTTGAAGTCGACACGGGCGCGCGGCTCCAGCACGCCGACGTCGCAACGCAAGACCGCACCCGTCTGCGCGCAGCGGTCGTCGCCGCCGGTGAGCGTCACGCCGGACGGCAATTCGTGGGTGAAGACGACCTCCCGGACAGCCTCGCTTGGCGCGCTGGATCGAGCGCGGTAGCGCACTTCGAAGGCATCGCCAGGCTTTGTCACTTCGCCCTGCACGCGTTCGCGCACCAAAGGTTTGGCGGCGCGCAGATCGGCCAGCTCGATCGGTTTCACGCTGATCCAAAAGTTCGCCAGAACCGGGATCAGCACCACCAGCAGCACCGCCGCCACGGTCGGCGAGAGCATGCCGAAGGCCAACCGCATCTCGCGCCGCTCGATCGGGCCGATGCGTCTGCGGGCCCGTTCCAGGTCGGCCGCCGTTGCCTTTGCCATCGGTCTCTCCCCCAAAACCGCCGCCTTGTCGTAGACTGTCACGAAATTCGTCGTTCGAACAAGGCGTTCGTTGCACCAAAGACGTCCCCCGGCGGTCAGTTAGACCTTGACCCGGCAAAATCGCTTCCCCGATAGTACCGAGGTCGACGGATGCGCGGCCAGAGCGCATTTCCCATGCCGGAGCGAAACCGGCCAAACAGCATGAGTCAGGGAGGACACCATGCGAAATCTCTTAGCAACTGCGGGGCTCGCCGCGCTGATCGCCGGTGCTGCGCAAGCCGACACCATCACCTTCTGGACCCCCGAAGAGCAGCCCGATCGCTTGGCAATCCAGGAAGAGATGGCGGCGGCCTTCAAGGAAATGAGCGGTCATGATGTCGAGGTGGTGCCGGTGTCGGAAAAGGACCTGGGCACGCGGATGACCGCCGCCTTCGCCGCCGGTGATCTGCCCGACGTGGTCTATCACTCGCTGCAATACCTGCAGCCCTGGGCCGAGGCGGGTATCCTCGACAGCGGCGCCGCGACCGAAGTGATGGACGCCTTGGGCGCCGACACCTTTGCTGCACGCCCCGTCGAAATCGCCGCCTTCGGTGACGAATACGCCTCTGTCCCGGTCGACGGCTGGACCCAGATGGTGGTCTACCGCAAGGATCTTTTCGAAGCGAACGGCCTGGAAGCGCCTGACAGCTACGCCGACATCGCCGCCGCGATCGACGCGCTGCACGATCCCGGCAACGACATGTTCGGCTTCGTCGCCGCGACCAAGATCGACGAGACGTTCATGATCCAGGTGCTGGAGCATGTGCTTCTGGCCAACGGCTACTCACCGCTCGTGGATTCGGCCGAGAACGACCAAAAGCTGGTCGAGGCGATGGACATCTACAAGAAGATGGCGGATGCGTCGCCGGACGGCGAGCTCTATTGGAAGCAGAGCCGTGAGCTCTACTTCGCCGGCAAGGCCGCGATGATCATCTGGTCGCCGTTCATCATGGACGAACTGGCGGGCCTGCGCGATTCGGCGCCGCCGACGATCAACGACGACCCGACCTCGACCGAGCTGGCCTCGAAGACCGGCTTCATCACCCGCGTCGCGGGACCGTCGAACCCCGACGGCGCCGGCTGGGCCGACATCAGGTACATGGGCATCACCTCGGACGCCGACACCGACGCGTCGATCGCCTTCGTCAACTTCGTAATGGATGAGGGCTACAGCTACATCCTGCGCATCGCGCCCGAGGGCAAGTTCCCGGTGCGCCGCGGCACCACGGATGATGCCGAGAAGTTCGTCACCGAATGGGCCGGCCTGCCGGTGGGCGTGGACCGCAAGGCGCCGCTCGCGGACATCTACTCGCAGGACGTGATCGACAACATCGTCGCCGGTCTTTCCACCGCCGACCGCT
>JAAUYB010043637.1_pt1 | contig 47559 bp, 34 predicted proteins | sample 7278071 | NCBI WGS metagenome assembly JAAUYB01 (sample SAMN14350121, study PRJNA611818) | marine sediment metagenome | isolation source: surface marine sediment (1.8m) | place: French Polynesia: Moorea | collected 2018-08
CGCCAATTGATGACGGGCCGGGTAGGAGCGGTCGATCGGCGACGGCTCCTCTTGCAAGGGTTCCGGTGTCGGCGGGATAACCGCTTGTTCTTCCCCGACCTCAGACGCTTCCCGGCCGGTGAAACGGTAGCCGTAGCGGCGCAACACATCGCGGACGCTGCTCGCCTCCTGGCCTTTCAGGTTGGCGCGAATGTGCAGGGATACCGCACCGTGCAAGAGTTTGACTTCCGCCCTGCGTTCGTTCATGCGATCGCGGATCTCCTTCAACGCGCCCAGTTCGCGATTAAGCGCCAGGGTCGTTCGAACCGCCTCTGCAACCACGGTATCCAACATATCGCGTGAGGGTAAAGTAACCGGCGCCCGGCCCTCGTCGGCAAGTTCATCGAGGGCGTGCAACATCTTCTCTCCACGCGTGATCCATGCCTCCATTTTGGTGGGTAGGGGAGGGGTTTGCAAATCGAACCGGGCCAGGTCCGTTTCAGGAATCAGGCCCAAAGCGCCCTGGCGTTTCAGGCTTGTCCGAACGGCACGGTAGATTTGCGCCAGTTGCCGAACGGCTTCCGTACGTTCCGCCACCAGCACGCGCCGCGCCTCCAGGGAGCGCGTCAACTCCCGGTAATTGGCCGAGAACGCCGCGTTCAGATCGATGATTCGCTTCGAGAATCGCCTGGACAGGGTGTCGCGACCCCGGCTTCGATCCAGCTCGGCCGTAATCGCGGCTGTCTTGAGAAACTGCTCCATGGCGCTGTCGCCCAACAACGGAATCACTTTCACGGTTCACCCTCCATGCCCGAAAATACCGACCCCAAACGGATCGAGTCACCTGTAAGAAGGCGCTATCCTAGCAAGAGTGGTGCCGGCTGTCAATAGCAAATTTCAGGCCGGCTTTTGTTCGATGCCCTTTCCTTTGGAGCGTTTCATGACTAAATTGCTGACTGGAAGAGAGTTAGTCTGGTTATTTTTTTAAGACTTCCTATAGAAAAAAATAGCGATCGGCCCGACAAATGCCCTGATTTCTTCTAGAAAAGGCCGTGGTCGATCGGTTGAGTATCGTCTTTTCCACATGAAAACATCATGGTCGATCGGTTGAGCATTGGCTTTCCTAAATGAAACGGTTCTACTCGGTCGGTCGACCACGGCCTTTTCTACATGGAAGTGTCGTGGTCGACCGGCTGATTACCGTCTTTTCTGTATGAAATAGTCGCGGTCAACTGGCTGAGTTTCGTTATTCCTGCCTGAAATAGTAGCGGTCGACCAGTCGAGCAGGCGCATTTCCAAGTGGAAGGGTAAGCTCGGAGCCTATGTGTGTTTCCCGAGGTTCGGCCGATCGCGGATATGCAAACTACCGCGTTGCTTCAACCGGCAAGTCCATACAGTCGACCTCCGCAGGCATAGGCCGGTGCTGAGCGTTGGGAGCTTGGAATCAGTAGGCAAGATCGACCTTTTTGCCCCTCGGGCGTCGGATCGTTTCCGGGTAGGAGGCAAAATTTGCCGGGTGTTCGGCTCCTTTCTTCCCGGCGACTCTCGGCGGGATACAAAAATAACTACCTCAAAGTAAAGGGTTTTTGAACATAGGCGCAAACGAGTCTCTTTTTGGGAGATTGGTATGCTTTTTGCTGTTTAACTGCCGGAGGTTAGACCATGGTAGATGCACTGGGTAGTGAAAAAATGTTCGGTTTCCTGAAAACCGCCATGAATGCCGCTTCGTTGCGTCATCAGGTCGCTTCCTCCAACCTGGCCAATGTCGACACGCCCGGCTACAAGGCTCGCGAATTGGATTTCGAGGCCGTCATGCAGGACTACGTCGATCAGGAGGCCATGCAACCCGTAACCCGCGGTGACGTGCGCAATCCCTTGCCGCCGCCGCAACCTCTCAACTTCAAAGATTACATCACGGTCAAAGATACCGGCTATCTGGTCGATCAATTCGACGGCAACAATGTGGAACTGGAAAATGAAATGGCGGACATGGCCCACGCCCGCGGGCGGTTCAAGCTGGCCTCTCAATTCATGACGCGCAAGATCCGGCTCCTCAATGAAATCATGGCATCGAGGTAACACGGGATCAAGTTTAAACGCTTGATTCTCGATAAGCTTTAACGGTAGAGAGTAAGGATTCAGGTTATGTCACTGTACGGCTCCATAAAGATCAGTTCACAGGGACTTGCGGTACAACGTCAGCGCATGGAGTTGATCGCAAGCAATCTGGCCAATGTCAGCACCACCCGCACACCTGAGGGCGGCCCCTACCTGCGCCGTCAGTTGGTGGTGGAAGCCATTCCCAAGAGCGAGTTTGAAGAGCAACTGCATAACTTTATGAACAACGAGCACGACGATCTGATCAAGGGCGCACGCGCCACCGAGATCCGGCTCGATCCCTCTCCGCCTGTCATGCGTTATGAGCCCGAACATCCGCACGCGGATGCCGAGGGTTATGTGGCCTACCCCAATGTCAACCCCGCCATTGAAATGGTCGATATGGTCGGCACCAGCCGCTCCTATGAGGCCAATATCGCCGCCATCCGCTCCGCTCGAGAGATGGTCGGCGACACGATCGAGCTGTTGAGAACCTGATTCGGAGCTGAACCATGAGCATTGAATTCAATCCACTGCTTCCCCATCCCGATTTGCGGCGCACGCCCACTCAGATGGATGATAAACCGGGCGATGGTGCGAGTTTTTCCGATGTTCTCAAGTCAGCGATCAAAGAGGTCAATAAGCTACAAAACGACAGCGACCAGAAAATCAGCAGTCTGCTCCGGGGCGAGTCGCAAGACTTGCATGGCACCGTTCTGGCGGTCCAACAGGCAGATACGTCCTTCAAAATGATGATGCAGGTTCGCAATAGGATCGTTGAGGCTTATAAGGAGATTTCCAGGTCCGGTATGTAAAAACCGGAAGGGGCGATGTCGGGGGAGGTTAACTCATGGCAGACCCGGAAGAAACAGGCGGAACACCGGCAAGGCTGGATCCGCGCAATGTGATGAGCCAGTTGACCACCGGCCAGATGATCAGTCTGGGCGTGATCGTGGTCGCCAGTCTCTTTCTGGTTTACGGCATCTTCGTATTCGTTACCCGCGAGGAAATGGTTCCCTTGTACGATGTTCCCATGTCGGCCAAGGGCCAGGTCGCCATCGAGACCGAATTGAACACGCGCGGCGTTGAGTTCCAATCCACCGGCGACGGCCGCATCCTGGTTCCCCAAAGCAAGGCCATGGATCTGCGCACGCAATTCGAAGCCTTGGACATGGCGCCGCAGAGCAAAGCCGGCATGGCCATGATGGACGATACCAACCCCTTGAAGGCCGGCGATTACATGATTCGTATGAAAGCCCGCCAGGCCAAGGGCGAAGAGATCGAGATGATGCTGGAGGAGAACCCTCACGTCCAGAAGGCCAAGGTCGAGATATCCCCTCACAAGGACTCGCCGTTTGCCGATGAAACCGAACCCGCCAAGGTCTCGGTCATGTTGCGTTTGAAGAATTACGCCGAACTGAAAAAGACCCAGATCTTGGGCATGCAGCGCATGATCGCCGCGGCGGTCGAAGGCGCCAACCCGGACAGCGTGGTCATTACCGATCAGTACGGCAACCAGTTGACCGCGCCGCCGTCGGACGACGACTCCATCAGCATGTCCCAGTCCAACCTGGGCATCAAGGCGCAAATGGAACGGGACATGGAAGGCAAGATTCACGAGATCGTGGAAACCTTTTTGGGTCCCGGCAAGGTCAAGGCAAGGGTCAGCCTGGATGTCAATTTCGACCAGATCCAGCAGATCGAAAAGACATTCGGCGGCGACGACGCCGAGGGTGAACCTCAGAAATACAACGAGCAGAGCAAGACCGAGAAGATTCAACGTCAGGGACCGGCCGGTGATGCGGTCGGCGCGGCGGCCAACACGGCCCAGGGGCAAATTCCCCCCGCCGGCGAGGGCGCCGAGGGCTCGACCATCGACCGCGAAACCCTGACCAATCAGTATTACGTGAACGAACAACAGGTTACCACGCGTCAGCAGCCGCACACCATCGAGCGTCGCTCCATCGCGCTGCAACTGGATTACAAACTGGACGTCACCGTGGCCGAGCCGCCCGGTTTCTTCGCCAAGCTGACCAAAACCCAGCCCGACTGGATCGAGGAAAAGCTGGTGCCCCTGACCCGGGACGAACTGGATCGCATCGAGGAACTGGTCAAGGGCGCCACGGGTTTTGTGGAAGGCAAGGACTTCATCAGCATCCAGAACTTCGAGTTCAAACCGCTGGTCAGTAAAAAGGCGCAGGCCGCCATGGAAACCGGCCTCCTTTTCGAATATATCGACCGATGGACCAAACCGGTCTTGACCACGATCATTTTTGTGATCATCATGATGGTGGGCTTCTCGCTGTTCCGCCGCTTCGTAGCGCCCATTCTCCAACAGGCTCAGTTGGAGGAACCCGCCTTGTCCGCGGCTCTGCCCAGCGGACCGCCCAAGACAGTTGCCGAGTTGGAATCGGAACTGGAAGCCGAGATCGAAGCTTCCTCGCCGACCGCACAACTGTCCAAGTCCGAGATCATGAAGAAACGTCTGGTCGAAATGGTCCAACAGGACCCGGAATCGGTAGCCAGCCTGGTACGGACCTGGTTACTGGAAGACGAATAGGGAGCGGTCATGTCGGTAGTAGTCAGCAATGCCAAGGATCTCAAGGGCGTTCAGAAAGCGGCCATCCTGATGATCGCGCTGGGCGACGATGTCGCCGCGGAAATCTTCCGCTGCCTGGAAGAGGACGAGATCCAGGACGTCTCGCGCGAAATTGCCATGCTGAAGCATATCCAGCCGGATATCGCCTCGCAGGTCATCGAGGAATTCCACCTCATGGCCATGGCGCGCAACTACATCACCCAGGGCGGTATCGAGTTCGCCAAGAAACTGCTCATCAAATCGGTGGGTCCCGACATGGCCCGCAAGATCGTCGACCGCCTGGCCCGGGCCTTGGAAGCCAGCGCCGGTTTTACCTCGCTGGAGCGCGCCAACCCGCAACAGTTGGCCAAGTTCATTCAGAACGAGCACCCGCAGACGGTGGCCCTGATCATGGCCCACCTGGACGCCTCCCACGGCGCCGACGTGCTGGCCGCCTTGCCCGACGGCCTGCGCGCCGAGGTGGCCATGCGCATGGCCTCGTTGGAAGAGATCTCGCCCGAGGTCATTCGCCGCATCTCGCTCATTCTGGAACAAAAGCTGGAAGCCATCGGCGGCTTCAACGTGGAAGAATACGGCGGCGTTCGCGCGGTTGCCGAAATGTTCAACCGCATGGAACGCAACGTGGGCCGGCAGGTCTTGGAAAAGATCGAATCGCTGAACCCCGACCTGGCCGCTTCCATTCGCGACCTGATGTTCGTTTTCGACGACATCCTGCTGATTGACGACCAGGGCATCTCCGAGATCCTCAAACGCGTGGACCGCAAGGCGCTGTCCTACGCATTGAAGGGTACCTCGGAAGAGCTTCAGGCCCAGATCTTCCGCAACATGTCCAGCCGCGCGGTGGAGATGCTGAAGGAGGAAATGGAATACCTGGGTGCGGTCAAACTGAAGGAAGTGGAAAAAGCCCAACACCAGATCGTCGAAGTGGTTCGCCAACTGGAAGAGGAAGGCATCATCACCATCGGCGGCTCCGGTGGAGGCGACGAATATGTCACGTAAAATCTACAAACAGGGCAAGTCCCCCGATTCGAGCCCGTTCCAGTTCCAGCCCTCCTACACGCCCACGGGCGAGGAAGGACTCAGCGACCTGGAGGCCCAGGCCGAATTGGATGCGTTCCAGGACAGCGGCAGCCGGCCGTCGCGGTCTTCCGGCAACAGCGGCGGCGCGCCCTCGGTAGATGTGGAAGAACTGATCGAACGCGCCCGCAAGGACGCCGACCATATCGTCAGCCGCGCCAATGCCGAGGCCGCGGCCGTGGAACGGGAAGCCTACGAGAAAGGCCTGGAGGAGGGTCGCAAAACCGGCGAGTTGATGGCCGAGCAACAAATGCAGGCCATGCTCTCGCACTATCACCAAAGCTTGACCGCGCTGGATCAGGCGCGCGCCCTGATGTTGGACCAGATGCAATTGGACATCCTGGATCTGGTCCTGGCCACTACCCGCAAACTGGTCAACACCGAGTTACGCGCCAATCCGCACGCCATCCTCTCCATGATCAAAGAAGCCATCCAGACCCTGAAACAGCGCAAGAACCTGACCATCTACCTGAACGCCGAGGATCACCACTTCACCATGTCCATCTCGGAAACCGAGCGGCAGAGTTGGCTGGGCACCCAGGTTGCACTGGAAGTCGATCCCCAGCTGACTCGCGGCAGTTTCCGCATCGAGACCGCCTCCGGCGAACTGGATGCCGAGATAGACACCCGCCTCAACCGCCTGGCCGAGGACATGCGCCAGGCCTTCGAGAACCTATGATCGATTTTGCCCGCGTCAAAGACATCGTCGAGAAAACCAAGACCTACCGCCACCTGGGCCGCGTGTCCAAGGTGAGCGGCCTGGTGGTGGAGTCGTTGGGCCCCACTACACGCGTGGGCGAACTGTGCCATATCACCTCCTCCGAGGACGAGCGTAAATATCCCGCCGAGGTCATCGGCTTTACCGAGAACAAGGTGCTGCTGATGCCGTTGGGCGTGACGGCCGGCATCAAATTGGGCGATCGTGTCGAAGCGTCCGGCGAACTGCCCACGGTGGGCGTTTCCGAACAATTGCTGGGGCGCATTCTCAACGGCATGGGCGAGCCCATCGACGAACAGCCGCCGGTTGTGCCCGAGTCCTGGTACCCCATCCAAGGCACTCCGGTCAACCCCTTGACCCGCGCCCGCATCACCGACCTCTTCTCCACCGGCATTCGCGCCATTGACGGCCTTTTGACCTGCGGCGTGGGGCAGCGCGTGGGCATCTTCGCCGGTTCCGGGGTGGGCAAGTCCACACTTTTGGGTATGGTGGCCCGGCAATCGTCGGCAGATGTCAACGTCATCTCGCTGGTGGGTGAACGCGGCCGCGAGCTGAGCGCCTTTATCGAAAACGATTTGGGACCCGAGGGTTTGAAAAAATCGGTCATCGTGATTTCCACCTCGGACAATCCGCCGCTCATCCGCATGCGCGCCGCGCTGATGGCGACCGCCGTTGCCGAGTTCTTCCGAGACAAGGGTAAAAACGTTCTCCTGATGATGGACTCGGTCACCCGCTTTGCCATGGCCCAACGCGAGGTCGGCCTGAGCGCGGGCGAGCCGCCTTCCTCGAAGGGATATACCCCGTCGGTCTTTGCCCTGCTGCCGCAACTGCTGGAGCGCGCGGGCAATTTCCGCAACGGCTCGATTACCGCCATCTACACCGTGCTTGTGGAAGGCGACGACATGAACGAACCCATCGCCGACGCGGTGCGCTCCATTCTGGACGGGCATATCGTGCTCAGCCGCAAAATGGCCGCCCGCAACCATTATCCCGCTATCGATGTGCTGGGTTCGGTCTCACGACTCATGAAAGATATGGTCACGCCGGAGCAAAATCAACTGGCGGGTAAACTGCGCGACCTGATGGCAACCTACGACGAGGCCGAGGACCTGATCAATATCGGCGCCTATGCCTCCGGTTCCAATGCGGCGATCGACCAGGCGATTGCCTTCAACGACCCCATCAATGAGTTTTTGAAACAACGGGTGGGGGAAATCAGTAACCATGAACAGGCACTGGAAGGCATGGCCGGGATCTTCGGACTGGACATCCATAACTTCGTGCCCAATATGCCGGCGACGACGAAATGAAGAAATTCAAGTTCAGATTGGAAAGCGTTTTAAAGGTTCGCGCCCTGCACAAAAAGCTGGCGGAACGCGATCTGGCCGCGACGCAACACAAGGTGAACCGCAACACCCGCGAGTTGGAAGGGGTTCGCGATGCCTACGCGCAATCGTTCGCCGCCCAGGTCTACGACGCGGCCAATCCGGCCTATTTGAACGAGGTGCTGCTGCACTACCGCAAGGGCCTCAAAGCACGCGAAGAGGTCCTGGCCGAGCGTCAAAAGGAACTGAATGAAAAGCTGGAGAGCGAAAAGAAGATCCTCACGCGCCGCATGCGCGACGAAATGGTGATGGACAAACTCAAGGACCACCAGAAACAGGAGTACCTTCGCCAGGTAGACCTGCAAGAGCAATCGGAAATCGAAGAAATCGACCTTTTGAAGCGAGGGAACAAATGATGAAATGGCTTTGGATCGTCATGTTGGCCTGGTCCCTCGGCGCCATGGCCCAGGAAGAAACGAATGAAACGCCGAAACCCGCCGAGGAAGACAGCGGCCAAAAGGCAACGCGGCAAATCTCCGTCCGCGATCTTCGAGAAGCCGACGAGAAGCTGAACAAGGAACGCGAAGTTCTGACCAAAAGCGAGCGCCGTATCGCGCAATTGTTGGAGCAGTTGGAAAACAGTTCACAGGCCCTGGCCACCCGCGAAACCACGCTGCAGGATATGCTGGCCAAGAGCACGCAGGGCAAGGGTGAGGATGAATTTCGGGTGCCCCAGGTTCAGATCGACTACTGGGACAAGCGCAATCCGGTGGTGGCGGCCAAGGATTTCGCGCCCTTGTATATTTCCGAAACCAGAATTGCCGTGGACATCATCAAACGCATGAAAAAGAAGAATGCGGCCCGCTTGATCGATGAGGTTTCCAAACTGGAAGAGGGCGGCATTAATGGCATTGAAATTGCTGCTAAGCTAAACGAAGCCGTGGGCATCAGCGAAACTGCCAAGAAGTAGTTTCCCGGCCGCGAGGCGCCGAGACCTCCCGAGGAACCCGAAAACCGGGCTCCGGGGGAGGCGTGTATCCGGAGGAAGCCATGCAGTTAGCCGTGGGAGAATTCCAAAGCACGGAAACCGCAACCATCAGTGGTAAAAAGATGCGAGGTAAGAAGGGAAAAAAGGGTTTCTCCTTTCTCTCCATGTTCAACGGGGCTCGGACCAACCCGGCAAAAATTTCCGGTTTGGGGCAAAAGTTGCAGGCGGGCAAACAGGCCGGCCTCAAGGGCGCCGAACCCTCCGGTCTCACTCCGGCGCTGAAGGCCAAGGCCGCCAACGCCCTGGAACTGGTCGATGCCGAATTACCCGCGGTCAAACTGCCCAAGGTGCGCACCAAAACGGGCGAACGCACCGAGAGTTTTCCAGGTTTGACATCCAAATTGAAAGAGGGGAAGAACCCTGCCGGCAAGGGCAAAACCGCGACCACGCCCGAAGAGCAGTTGGTCGCCGGCCTGGCCTTGACCCAGACCGGCGTTAAAAAGAAAGCGGGTAAAGGTGAAGCGACAAAGACAGTGAAAGCAGAGGGTGATGCAAATCAAGCCGAGACAAGTTCAGCCGGCAAGAAAAAAGCACCGGCCCTAAAACTGTCGGCACAATACACGGTCGCCTCAGGCGATCAGCCGGAAAAGGGCAAACAGGTAGCCCGGGACGGTTTGAAGACGGCTGTAATCGACAAGCAGGCGGAAGTTAAGGGCAAGTCGGCGGTTTTGACCGAGGTGATGCAAGGTCGGGAGCTCGCCTCCGCTGACAAGAAAACGAAAGTTGCCGTCAAAGGGGCGACAGTTGAGACGCCGATAGCGGGCAAACCCGTTAAGGGTGAGGCGGCCGAAAGCGCCAAAACACTCGGCGCAAAAATGTTCGTGGGAACCACCGGCGATGCCGTCAAGTCGGCAGATGCCGAACAGGCCCCTGTTGCCGCCAAGATCAAAGATCTGATACGTCAGAAATTGGACCGGCCCGAGGAAACAATCAGACCGCAACAGTCCGCCGGCAAAGCAAAACCCGACGCGGGCAATCCGGCAGTTGTGGAAAAGCAGACGTCGCGGGCTGCAGAGGCGAAAGTCGTCGCCCAAGGACAAAAACTGGAACAGACGCCGGTAGATGTGAAGGTTTCCCGTGGGGTTGAAGCCCTCAACCCGAACAAGGCCACTGTTGTTGCCGCTCAATCGCCCAAGCAGGCGAAAGCAACAACGGCTGCCAAAGAGAAAGCCGGCCTTGTGGAAACCGTCAGGAAATCGAAGAGCGGGAAGGCCGGTCTTGCTGCCGAACGGGTGAAAGAGCCCCGACAGGTGGAGCAACCGGCGCCCCAAGTCAAAACCGAAGCGGCCAAACCGGTGAACCCTCCCTCCGTCAAAGCCTTCAACGTCGCATTGGAGCAAGCGGTCGGGGAAAAACCCAAGAGCGCGAGCGGCAGCAATACCATGCCGGAAACCGTCTCAACCAAAATCCAGGCAACCCAAACGACGCAAACCACCCAGGCCGCTCAAGCAACGGAAACACCGCCGCCCCGCCCGCCTCAACCCATGTTCCGCCAGGTAGAGGAGGGCCTTCGCCAGGCCTATGTGATTCGCCCGAAAGCGGTCACGGTGAAGATCATTCCCGAGGATTTGGGAGAGTTGCGCATCAAGGTTTCTGTCGAGCAGGAACAGGTCCACGCCCAAATCGAAGCCGAGAGCCGCAAGGTCGCCGCTGTCCTACGGGACCACCAGGGCGAATTGGAACACCGCTTGCGCGAGAAGGGCATCGACCTGGAACGCCTGGACGTCCGCGAGAAGGAAGAGGGCGAACCGCAAAACCGGGGAGAATCTCGGGAAGACCAGGCGAAACGCCGAGAACAAGCGGGAAAACAGGGCAACCGACAAAGCGGCGACCGTTCCGATAACGGCGGTGAGCCCGGAGAAACCGCCGAAGAAACAACGGCTGAATCGGATGCCGCCCAAATCGTCGACGGTGAATCCTTCAGCTTTACGGTTTAAATACTTCTGTTGAGGGTTCGGAATTTACTTACGGGTAATCGGCCGTGATGACAGTCATGTCTACATCGCCGGCCCGGTGTACGCCGCCGCTCAGGACTCTGAATCCGTTCTCCTCCAAAACGGCCCTTAGTCCGGCTTCATCCATGTGGTCCGCGCCCATATGCTCGTCCTCGAAGATTTCCTCGCCTAGAACCAATCGGCCGCCGGGAGCCAGGACCCTGATTACCTCGGCAAGACCGGCTTTGCGGTTCGGCCAGTGGTGGAAACTGTTTACGGCAATTACTACTGTCTGCGATCTGTCCGCTGCCGGCAGGTTTCCCGCTTCTCCTACCTTGAACTCGATGTGATCGGCAGCGTCATGGCCGGCGGTTTCGGCTTCGGCGATGTCGATCATGGAGGGCGAATAGTCAACCCCTAAAGCCTTGCCCCTGGTCAGATACCGCGCCGCTTCGCGGACTGCCGAACCGGAGCCGCAGCCGATATCCAGCAATCGATCATCCGGCTCGAGCGCGGCCAATGCGACGGCTCTATGGTTACAGGGATGCTCGCCGTAGTGTTGCGCGTACCATTGCGCCATTTCTTCGGACCAGGGTTCATTGGGGCCGTTTCTTTCAGGCATCGGGGGAATGATTTCAGTTTGGTTGTTCATGGAAACCTCCTTACATTACGTCTTCCACAAATAAGATAGGTGTTCCGGCAGTCGTTTCACAGGGCGGCGCTTACGAAAAAATCGGCCGATTTTTAGCATGCGGCCGGGATTGGGGACCCGTTTAAGTCGCGGCGTGGTCCGGCGGCACCCTCAAATCAGGCGAAAAATTCTCGGTTCCCGGGAACAATCGAGTTTCAAGTTTCGAACACGTTATTTGGTTGTGATTTGGACATATGGGCATGCCGATCAAGGCGAATTCGGCCCCGTCCAGGCGTGCTGTGAGTTCAGCGACGGGCTCATCGGCCAGAAAAAAAGCATTGCGGTTCTCAACAACACGCCCAAAACCATCCGGCGATCGGCCTGGGCGTCTTGCAACGCGCCCAGAACAGATTGGCACAACCTTATGGATATGTTGTTCAGGCCTATCGGAATGAAAGTTGCCGTTTGACCCGTTTTTTGGTTGTTGTTTGGGATTTGCGTGAATTTCCAGCTGTTTTATGGGTTGTCGAAACTTGAAACTCGCACGTCGAAACGGGCCGCGGATTCAAAAAAGTGGTAACCTTTTCCTTGATGTCCGGTTATGCAAGGTGATGACGAGAGAAGGGGCGCCAGTGAGTTCGTTTACCGACAACAATCTCATGCTTCGTGTGGCCGAAGGGGAAGTGACCAATCTGGGCATTCTCTTTGAACGTTATCGCCGTAAACTCTATAACTACTTCCTTCGTCAGGTTCGCAAGCCGGAGCAGGCCGAGGATTTGGTTCAGGAGGTCTTCTTTCGCATCTTGAAGTACCGGCACACCTATACCGAAAAAATGCCTTTTCAAATGTGGATCTTCCGCATTGCACATAACGTCGGCGCGGATCATTTCGGCAAGCAGAAGGGCGATATGCAACTGGAAGAGGGCGATGAGGGCGGTCAGGTCTTCACGGACCCCATGGACGGCCTGGCCAAAGGCAAAGATCTGGGCGACCTACGTTCGGCCCTGGCTGAATTGAGCCCGGATAAACGAGAAGTACTCATCTTGAGCCGCTTTCATGATATGAAGTACAGTGAGATCGCCCGGGTCACGGGAACCTCGGTAGGCGCCGTCAAGGTGCGGGTCCATCGCGCCCTCAACGATTTACGGGACCGGTTCTTCAGGATCGGCAAGGAGCGTGTATCATGAATTGCGACGTGGCAAGAACCCTGATCCCCGAATACCTGGCCGGGTCATTGGCGCGCGGCGAGATGCTGCAAATTCAAGCCCACACGACCTCCTGCCGCAACTGTTACGCCGAGTTGGAGAGCTTGGAACAGACCTGGCGCACCCTGGGCGAATGGCCGGACGAGGAACCCGACGAGCGCATGAGCCGCAATTTCTACCACATGCTCGAAAGTTTCCAGCAGGGTATCCAAGCTTCGGACCGGGGCAAACAACCGGTGCGCGGCCCCGACCGTTGGTTTCACCGGGTTTCGCGCTCACCTTTGTTTCCCGCGGTTCTGGCCGCCGCTACACTCATGCTGGGCCTGCTGCTGGGCGGTCGGGCCGGCGGTCCGAGAGCCGGCGATATGGATAACCTACGCAATGACCTCAGTGAAATGACCCGTCTGGTCAGTCTGTCCTTGATGGAGAAGGAGTCGGCCGCGGATCGCCTCAACGGGGTGCGCTATGTCAGCCGCTTGGAGAAACCGGACAACCGGGTGTTGGATACCTTACTCCGTATCCTCGAAAACGACAGTAGTGTGAACGTGCGCCTGTCGGCCGCGGAGGCCCTTTACCACTTGCGAGATCTGCCGGAGGTTCGTTCCGGCCTGGTTTTGTCTCTGTCCCGACAAGACTCGGCGTTGGTCCAGTCGGCTCTTATCGATTGCCTGGTGGCCATCAACACGCCCGACGCCGCGGAAAGCCTGGAAGAACTGATTGCGGACCGGGAAACCGATCCTCTGGTCAAAGAAAAAGCCGAACTGGGTTTGATGGAAATCCAATAACCCGAGGAGAACGCCATGAGAACAACCCTGATTATTTTGCTCGCCGGGCTGCTCCCCGCGTTTGCCCAGGACGATCCCATCACTTTCAGCTATACCCGGCCGGACCAACCGGGGAAACTGATCGTGCGGTTGAATAACGGCGGCATCCAGGTAAGCGGCACGGACGGCGATGAATTGATCGTCAACATCGATGTGCCCAAATCCAGTGCGAAACCCAAGGACAGTAAGGCCGAGGGACTGCGACACCTGGCCTCCGGGACCGCCTTGGAAATCGTGGAAGAAGACAACGTGGCCGAGATCCATGTCAAGAGCCATGAAACGACCACCAATCTGAATATCCAGGTGCCGCGTCGTACATCGCTGGTGCTGAGCACGCACCGTAACGGCAACATCGCGGTTAGCGACGTAACCGGCGACATGGAACTGGAAGCCCACGCCGGCGATATTTCGGTAAAAAACGTCTCCGGCTCCGTCCTGGCTCATAGTCTGCGCGGAGAGATCACCGCAACCTTGACAGGGGTCACGCCCGGTCGAGCCCAATCCTTCAGCACACTGCAGGGGGATGTGGATGTGACCTTGCCGCCGTCGGTAGCCGCTGAGTTCTGCATGGAGAGCCAGTTCGGCGAGGTATTTACCGATTTCGAGATAGAGATGACGGGTACCCGCATCAGCGGCGGTAAGCGCGATCGCAACGGCCGTTTTCAACTGGGCTTGGAAAAGGCCCTCTATGCAAATGTCAACGGCGGCGGCCCCCGTTTCGATTTCAAATCCCTGAAAGGCAATATCTATATCAGGACCCTGTCGTCCTCCGGCAGTAAGAAATAGGTAGCGCCGTTCGGCGCTATTGCGGTCATTCTAGGTTAACTCGAGTTCCTTCGCACCATTTCGATCCTGCCTCTCTCGTGTTTCCGAAGTACTTGAGGATCATCCCAAGGTGTCGTTCGAGAACATGAGCCGGTAACAAAGCCCAATTGACTCAAAGCTTCACGGGAAGACATATGAAGCCCGCATCCGGTGCTCGATTGTTCCCGGGAACACACGAGGTCAATGCATAAAATATTCGATTGTTCCCGGGAAGAACAAAACATAACATTTTTCGACTAAACGGGGGTTTATGCAGGTTTCTGAGTCGCTTGGTTGTTTTATGCGCCTGCTTTTGGGCTTTGATGAACCTCTGGAATGATGGTTATCCCGGTCGTTCAGGAGCCCGGTCGAAGCGGTAGGTTGGAAGCCCAGATCACCTCCGGCGGATAGTCCGGCACCATGGCGCGGAGGCGGATTTGGTTTTTTCCCGATTCCAGTATCAGCAGTTGGTCCTCGTTCAGGGTAAGCGCCAGGGGTTGCCATGGATCAGGAAATTGCACCATGACTTGCCGGAAGCCGTGCCGGTCGATACGTATCACGGTTTTTTGCTCGGGATAAACCAATAGGAAACGTCCCCTATCATCCACGGCCAGATCCTTTGGCAGCGTTTCCCTTGCCTTCAGGCAACGAGCATCGACCCGGGTTTCCACCCTGCCCGAACTGGTGACGAACCTGATTCGACCCTTGTCCATGAAATAGAGCCTTTCATCCGGTCCCCAGGCAAAGGCGTCGATACCGCGAAATTGTGCATTGAACCTTTCACCGTCGTTGTCGCCGGGCATGCGTTGGCCGGCCAGGATGCGGGGATGATCGCCGGGTTTCTGCATCATGATGCAGTGGTACAGGGACCAATAGAGCGTGCCGTCGCTACCGGCCGCCAACGTCTCGAAGGGTCCGCGTCGACGCCATTTCTTCTGCGCGTTTTCCTTGACGGCAGGGCCGGTCCGCTTCCATATTTGAACCTCGAACTCACCCCACTGTCGGTAATCTCGGCTGCTCGCGCCGTACAATTCGCCCTTAGGGTTCACCGCCAGAGCGATGCGTTCTGCCTGAAGGTTGTCGTCGAATACGGGTGAGGCGGTAGACCCGTCCAGTACCCAAACCCGAGCTGCCGCGGCCCGATCGGCATCGGCAAGCGCGATATAAATACGGCCTTCACCGTCCGTCGCCAGGTCTCCGACGGGGGTGCCTGAAAGGTATAAAGTCAGAATTAGCTGAAGCATAATGAATCTCCTGAATGAATTCACGATCGTCAGGAAGGCAAGGGGACGCCTCCTTGAGAGGCCGATCCTCAACGATAGGCCCGATAGGAGGCATTTCATCAATCTGAACCTGTTGAGGATGATTGTACCACTTTTCTAAGGTTTGGTCCTTGACTATTTGTCAATTAACATGATGAAGTATCATTTATAGATCAAATAAGAAAAAAGTGATGAATAGAATGTTAAGTGATAGTAAACACAATTCAAATTAAAAATTGACAATTAGGAATATCATGTACTATGATGAAGAAACCCAAGTCGCATGTGCCTCGAATTAGGAATGGTTTTCAATGAAATCACAAGGAGGTTCTCCTTATGAGAACACACATCAAAGCGCTCTCTTGCTTCCTGGCTCTGGTTGTTTCCTGCTTCGTCACCGTTAACGCTCAAGCGCCGAACCCCGGTCAAATCGGTCCCGCGGTCAACCTTGACCATTACAAGGTCTACCGAATCAGTGCCGATTTCCAGATCCCGATCGGTGCCTTGATCAATACGCACGATCAACTTGGCTCCTACGACGTGATTGTTCGGGATTATTTCCGGCACCTCAACCCGGTGGATAAGAACCACGAGGGGATTCTGGATAAGAATGCCCACCTGAGTTGGTACCGGGTCGATGCCCCCCAACAACCGGTGAGATCGGTGGTTGCCGAGGACCAATTCGGCATGCATGAATTCCGGATCCAAGATCTGGTCGGCATTTTGGTTCCCACGGAAAAGATTGAACCCGGCAGTTCTTTTCCTGAAAAGCTGAGTCACTACAATGTCTACCGGATTGTTCAAAGCAATCCGATCTACGCCCCGGTTTGGCTGGTGGACCAGTTCATAGAGGAGGAGAACGTGGCCCAAACTCCCGTTTTCTTTGCCGTTCCGGCGGGTAAGGTGCACAACAACGCATACTTTCCTATTCTCAATGATGCGGATCATCTGATCTTCTATCGGCTGAATCCCATTCCCTATAACTTCAACCGTCCCACAAAAGATCAGTTCGGTCTCAAGAAAATGCTGACCTCGTTCAGCGAGCTCCTGGGTGTCCCCTGTCTGAAACACATGGTTCAATAATCGACTCGATAGAAACCCGCCCGCTTCCTCGGGCGGGTTTCACAAGGCTTCTTTCCGAATTGCCGACTACCTGATTAAAACTATGGTGACCTCATTTGCGGTTTACCCGTGCGTTTACTCTATGGGAACGTTGTGCACGACAGGTTTCCAAATTCCAGCACCAATGAGGTTTGCCTTATGTTGAAGAAGTTTTTTGTATTTGCCTGCTTCCTGATGATGTCCGGATTTGTCGCCGTTGCCTGTGAGAGCTGCGATGATTGCTGGGCCGAAATGGATGAATGCATCGACGCCGGTGACGCCTGCGACATCGAAGACACCTTGATCATAGCCGAGGATATCATTGCAGAGTGCTACTGATTCCAACTGGGCTCGAGCAGTTGGCAGACGCGGCTTCTCGATGACCGGGATTTTTCCGAGCCGTGGTGGAATTTCCCCGCCGTTCGCCTCTGCCGCGAGTGCTTTTCTATCCCGGGTGGCGGGCTAAAATTTTTGCTTGTTTGTCCAGGATATGCTGACCATATTTTTCTTTGATTTTCGCTTTATCTATGACGGGACGGATAACAACCGGCCCGTCTTAAAATAGATCACTGAAGAGGTGTAAATCATGTTGAAGAAAATATTGGTTTTTTCCTGCTTTTTGATGATCTCCGGTTACTTTATCGCCCTGGCCTGTGAAAGTTGTGACGATTGCTGGGCCGAAATGGACGAGTGCATCATGGAAGGTCCCAGTTGCGATATGGAAGACACCATGGCTATCGCCGAAGACATCATGGCCCAATGCTACTGACCTGAACCGACGTTAGGAGTTCGTATGTCTATCAACCGGTCCAAAATCAGATGGTGCCTCTTCCTTTCAGCCTTTGCGGTTCACATCTGCGCCGCTACGTTCTCGGGAAAAAACCCTCAAGAGCTGAATATCTCCGTGTTGGGGCATGCCGCGCGGATAGAACACCGAATTCTGTTTTCCTATCTGGACCAGTCGGACCCGGTTCTGATGATGTACGATTTCCATAACGGTCAAACTCAAAGAGTGGTGGGCGGCGGGATGATCTTCTTCCTGCCGTTCATCCTCGCTGACGGTGACCGCTTTCTGGCGATCCCGGCTACCAAAAGCAAGGATATCTACCCGATCGACAACCATGGTAACCCGTCACCCAAGCAGGTCTTCGAGCGATTCGAGGGCTGGGCGCCCGGAAACCGTATGGTTCAACCCGCGCCCTATGAGGAACACCTGTTCCTGGTTACCATCGAGAATAAACCTGAAAACACCTTGAGTCTGGCCCTGGTGGATTTCCGCAATGAATCGGTCCAAACCTGGTTCAGCATGGAACTGGACACCAAACGCAAGCGGTACTGGTTGCCACTCGGCGAAAAGATCTATTTCATCACCCAGGCCACCGGCAAGATCGAGGAAGTCGATCCCGACCGCAACTTCATGGTGAAGCGGGTCGTGCGCAAGGAGCACCCGCTCATTTTGAAAGAGAAGGCGCGTCCCGGTAGAAAAAAGCACCTTTCCATACTGAGCCAGCCTAATTTCCAACAGGGTAAAATCTTCTTCCGGCTCTTCCGTGAGGAGGGCGAGGGCGCCGACCGGCGGATCTGGTCGGAAAACCTGGTCTTCACCGAAAGGCTCAAGTACCGGCGCCCGCTATATTCTTTAGGAAGCTACGAAGGCTTTGATCTGGCTTACGACTGGGCTCAAAGAGAGCTTTCCATCGTCGCCGGCGACAATTAGACTTAGAGGACCGGGGGATGAAGTCATGAGCATCTTACTTACCGTCGTTTTAAGTTGCATTGTACCGGCCCAAGAAGCCCTGGCCCCTGACGAGATCTACATTTCCAAACTTGGTTTCGCCGCTCAGAAGGATGACCGGGTTTTGTTTTCAGTCATGAAACGGATTACCCCGGAACTCTACCTGTTCGATTTCAAAACGGGCAAGGCAAGGCTCATTCAAGACGGCCGCATGACCTTCTTCATCCCTTTCATTCTGTCCGACGAACAGGGTTTTCTGGTCGTTCCGGCGGTAGGGAGTGCGACGGCCCATCATTTGGACCGGGAGGGCAACTATCTATCCCGAACCGATTTCCGTAAATTCAAAAACCGGCCCCAATCGGCCCGAATCCGACACATCCAAACCGCTCGCTCCCAGGTTTTGACCGCTACCATGGAGGATTCGGCCGCCGGTAAATTATTGCTGGTGGAAATCGATATGGAACGGGAGGAAGTGCGTGTCCTCCACGCGGAGGCCAAGCCGGAATTCCTCCAGTTTTGGGTGCTTCAGGGCGACACCTGGTATCGCATCACCCAGGAAACCGGCGAAATCGTTACGGTCGATCCCGGTCGGAATTTCATGCCGGATAAGGTTATACGTCGAAAAATGGAACCCGTGGCCCGACCCAAGGGGACGGCCGGCAGATTCCCGTATTTAATGATGCTGAACCGGGCCGTGCATCATTCCGATGAAATCTTCTTCCGCTTGGGCCGCTTGCGTGACCGCTTCGGCAATCTCTTGGAGGAACCCGTCTACCTGTCTCTGGTCCTATCCGCCGGCAAGCTGAGGGAAACACCCTATCTAACCCTGGGCAAAAGCGGCGGCAAGGCCCTGTCCTATGTCTGGGAAGACCAGGAGTTGTTACTGCATACGCCTTGAAGCCAACCCTTTCCCACGCAACTCGTAAGCTATTATTGCCCCCTTCCATTGTGGTGGGTCAGGTGAGAGAATAGACCGATGTCCAGGGGAGGATGACGGTTGAAGGTGAATCGGCGATCTATCGGGCGTTGGTTTCAACGCATTAAATTACCGGGTTCGCCTTCTCTGTTATTTCTGGCCGGCGCTCTGGCCTTGGGACCCGTTGCGGCCTGGGCAGCAGCGGCGAAGCCCGTGCTTTTCAATTATCTGACTTTGCTGATCCTTGTCGGCCTGAGCATGTTTACCCTGTCGCTGGTTGCCTGCCTGCTGGTACTTCGGGCGCGTCGCGCGAGGCAACGTTACTCACTGTCCGGCGATAAATTGGTCAGGTTGGACGGTGCCTCTTTCGCCGCCTGGTTTACGGCCCATAACCTGATCTGGTCCATATGTTCCGGTCTGGCCGTTATGTTTCTGCTGGTTTTGTTCGGGCCCACCACCTGGGTCGCGGTCCTGGCCTCGGGATTGGTTGCCTGCATGGTTTATCCGCTGCCCGGCGCCCTCGGTAACTTGCGCCTTGCAACTCTTGGGCTGTGCTGGACCGATCGAGCGCCGGAGGGTGTCGCGGGCGGTTACCTGGAGCGTGCCGACGTCACCATGGTCCTGTCCAAACGCTTTGCCCACGCGGTGGCCGCGGACCAGACAGGCGCCTTGGGTGAAATTGCCCGAACCCTGGATCTGGCGAAGGTGAGCGGCGTTGATCGCGCACCCAACCTATGGGAAAACGGGTTCGCCTCCTTCGGCAGGGAATGGAAGCATCGCGGCAGTATTCTGGGTCCTTTATTTGCGGCCGGCGCAGTCCTGGCCCTGCTCTTGTTCGTAGCCCTGCCTCAACTGAACGTGCTTCCCGACTACAGCGAGTTGGTTCAAAGCGCTCAGGAGCAAAGCGTTGCCCGGATGGAACAGGAACTCCGTAATCGTCCGGAGCAGCGCGATGCGCGCAAGGAATTACAGCAACCCCGTAACGGTGAAAACGGTGACCGCGCTGCCGAGGACCCGAATGCCGAGAAACAAGCCCAATCATCGAACGGCGATTCCGGCCAGGAGGGTGCGGGTCAGCAAGGACAGGGACAACAGCAGCCGGGACCCGGCGATCCCAGCGATCAGGGCGCCGAGGGTGACCAGGGCTCCAACGGAGAACGACCCGGTGATGTCGGCACTCCGGCGGAGACCGACGGGGGCGGTCAAAATCAATCGGATTCTGCCCAAAATCAACAGGGCCCCGGAGCGCAATCCGATGAACAGGGCCAAGGTAAGGGCGCCGGTAAGGATAAGGATAACGGTAAGCCGGGCGAAGGCGATCAAGAGGGTGAAGGAGAAGCGGGCAAAGGCCGTGGCGAGGAGCCGGGACAAGGTCCCTCCTCTCCGGGAGAGTCGGAAAAGGAAGGGCCGGGCGAAGGCGAGGGTGACAGCGCCGAAAGTGACCAACCCGGCCAACGCGGCAAAAGCCAGGGGCAAAATCCATCTCTTTCCCAAGGACGAGGCGATGCCGATGCCGAACCGGTGCCGAGAGACGACCAGAGGGGCTGGGGCGAGGGCGATACCGGTCCCGAGATGGGCGGGGGAGAGGGCGTGAGCGGCGACTTTCCGCCCTCCGGCGATCAACTGGTCACCGTGGAGCTACCGCCCCTGCAACGCAAGAGCAACAAAGCCGGTTCCAAACAGGCCGAGGAAAGAAAACCGGGAAGGGCCTCGGGACGCGCTACCTCCGCCGATATCGCCAATACCGCCGGCCGCACCCGACAAGCCGCCGACAATAAAAAGCCGATCCAGAATCTACCCAACTGGATCCTGGCCTTGTTTCCGCAAAAGAATTCCGAGAAGAGGAGCGACAAACCTTGAATAAGGCCATACATGACTATGCCGACGCGTTGCTGGCAGCCGTCCGCCGCGAGATGTTCGGCATCGACGAGATCACCCGGCTCAGCCTGGTTGCTTTTTACACCGGCGGCCACGTCCTACTGGAAGGCAACCCCGGCCTGGGGAAGACCGAACTGGTGAAAACCCTGGGCAAGGTGCTCAAGTTTCCCTTCGGGCGCATCCAGTTTACCCCGGACCTGATGCCCTCCGACATCACCGGTACCTATATGCCGGATTTCGAGAACCCGCGCGGCGCCCTGTCGTTCCGCCAGGGGCCGGTGTTCACCAATTTACTGCTGGCGGATGAGATCAACAGGGCAACACCGAAAACACAATCGGCCATGCTGGAAGCCATGGCCGAGAAACAGGTGACCGTACTGGGCGAGAAACGCAAGTTGGAAGAGCCCTTCATGGTGCTGGCCACCCAAAACCCCATCGACCAGGAAGGCACCTACAATCTGCCGGAAGCCCAGGCCGACCGCTTTATGTTCAAGGTTGCCATGCCCATCCCGGTGGCGAACACGGTGCGCCTGATTATGAACAAACAGGCGGGCAAACTTGCGGAAGCTTTGGATCATGAGCGGGAGGAAGCCTCGGGCGCCCACCTTTTGCCCAAGGACACGGCCGATTCCGCCCGTAAGTTCGCCGAACTGCAACGACTGGTGAGCCAGGTTGCACCCATCCCCTCGGTGGAGGCGCATATCGTCAACATGTTCATGGCCACCAACGGTCGTTTTAACGATATGGAAGGCGTCAGCGGCAAGGCGGCCGACCGGGTGAAGCGCCTGGTGGACGAATTGGTGACTTACGGACTGGGACCCCGCGCGGCCATCTGCCTGATGCTGGGGGCCAAAGCCTGGTCTTTATTGTTCGAACGCAACGCCACCCATGCCGAAGGGGCGGGCCTGGCCTCGGTGCTCATCCCCACCTTGCGCCACCGTTTGAAGTTGGATCTGGACTGGAGCGAGATCTACCGCGACATGGTGTCGACCACAGGCGAAACCGACGATTGGCTCTACGAAAAACTCCTGGCGGATTTCTGCATTCACACGGCTCCGTCCTCGGGCGAATACGCGGCTACCGTCAAAAGCGCGGCAGCCTTCCGCCCCTACACCCAAGGCGAGCGCTGGTGAGTAGGCAGTCGATACCCGGCCCGAACTCTTTGGAAGCACCGTTTCATGTGTCGTGTATAATGAAGGAAAGCCAAGTTTGGGCAAGGGCTTAGATGTCACCAACACCAGATCTTGAGAGTTGAAAGATGACGCAAAGGCTTGACATTCTTTTTTCAGACACGCCTCCCGCTAAAAATGCCGAATTCATCCAGCGAACCTTTATTAATCGTGAGCTTGAGTTAAGGCGAGCATATGCCTTGTTTCATCCCGAGGATCTAAAAGATCAAATCTATGCCGTTCATGGCTTTTCGCGCGTTGGTAAATCCCACCTGGCCATCAAACTGGCTCAGGATTTTTCCAACGAATTTCAACTTCTTTACTTCTACGCTAATGCCAATATGCGCGGCACAGCCCGCGATGTATTGCGTACCATCTTTGTACAACTACGCGATTTCATTTTCGAACAGGTAAGTGAAAGCGAAGGCGAGGCCGCTGATCATCTCCGCTTTGTCAAAGCCTACCTGGACCAAATCAACCAGTTGTTCTTGATGCCCGTGGCCAGGGTTGCGATCACCCGTTTACAAAAGGAAGCGACCAAGATCAAACCCAGCTTTAGATTGAAGGTGCCTCTGATCAATATTGGTATCGGGGTTGATCAAAGCAAGGGTGAGGACCATTCCGAGACCATCGAGTTGAACAAACCGGATGCGGAAGGGGTTGTGGATATCATCCAATTTCTGCTGGAATCAACCGCATTTATCACCGGCAGAAAATTTTTACTGTTGGTGGACGATCTGGATCTCTTGGAAGAGAGCAACGGCGGTCTGGAGGAGCGTGATCGCTTGATCAATCATCTCAAGCAATTAGCGGCTTTGCCCATGGTCGCCGTTTGGGTTACCAGTCGCCAGAATTATTTTATTGAGCGTCAGAAGGAGATGTTCAATTTCGTCAATGTTCCTTTTCTAACCTCGACCGAGCTGACCGATATCTATAAAGCCCGAATAAACAACTTTCATGATGGGACATCCATGTTTACAGCGGAGGTATTGAAAGAGTTGGCAGAGGGTTTCCAAGGAATTATAGGCGCCTTTCTGTATGAGTGTTTTCTCTTTATGGGCCACCATCTGGGTAAAGATTATCCGCTGAACAACAGCCATTTGAGCGAATACCTGTTGGCTGAAGTAGACAAGTTCCATAACAATCCCGAGACCCGGTCCATCTTCGAAAACATTACCGAGGCGGTCAGAAGTGGAGAACGCGAGGTAGAAATTAAGGACGTCAAGAGGGGTCACGGCCTGATTTACCGAGTGCTGATTCCAAAAGCCTATGGGCAAGATGTTTATGAAATCTTGCCGTTGTTCTCCAAGGTGATCCGCAATAAGGCGGTTTGACGATGGCCTGGTCTGAACCGCACAGCGTGTCCCACGGCAGTCTCGAGGCCGCAAACAAAGCCGCAATCGATCTCCCCGTGGTGATTGCCAGGCGCCGGGAAATCGAGCAACGATTTCTGACATTGGGCAATGATCCTTTTGAAAATCATGAGGCTATTTATCGACTTTCGGTAGATGTCCCGCAAATCAGCGGCTTACTGCATTTAGAGACCTTGGACTACATCTCCCGCGATTCATTGCTGAAGGAACTCGCTTTCGGCCATGATGACAAACGGGTATTGGCGCGGCTGGTATGGTGGCTGCGCCAGTTCAGGATTTATGATGCCTTTTTGAATGCTTATCCCAGCATGAATGAAGATCCCAACCTTTCCGATACGGAACTGGCCTGGGCGCTGATTTACGGCTTCACACGGCAGCCCATGGATACGTGGTTTGAGAAGATGGGAGATCATGCCGGACCGGAAAGACTCGGTGAATTGTTTTGCAGCCATCGGGACTGGCCGGGAAAACTTCAGGGATTGTCTCCCGGTGAAATGTTGGAGAAGACCGTCACCATGTGGCATCGTTTAGTTCCCGAATTCCTGATTCCCTATCTTTGTATGGATTCGTCTCGGGAGTTGGTTTTGAGAATCGGGTTTGGGGAGCCGGAAATCATTAGTTGGCAAATTTCTGAGGTCGGTTTCCTCTTTCTGGCCCGCCTGGGGCTTTACCGGCGTCGGGATGTGTTTTTCACCTTTTCTGTGGGCAGCCTGTCGTCTTTTCCCGTCGAGTCTTTGACTTCAACGAAAAAGATCTATCTTATCTATGCCGGTCAGGAAAGGCCGAGGGGAGTTGGAACCTTTTTCCAATCCGCCGAAATCGAGTGGCAGCATGAACGCGATGTCGTCATGAAAAAGAATCGGTCACTCATTGTTAAACCAGAGAAAAACCGCAATTTTCATATGCGGTTTCAGTACAGGACGAGTAATTATTCCAGAGTACTTCACCAGTTCCGCTTCAGTGATGATAAACAGGAATGGATCAGCCCGGCTCTTTTAGCTGAAGAAAATCCGTATCGAGGTATTCGACTTGCCTTTTATGGCGATACAGCAGGATTGGTAGAAGCTTTCTGTCTCACTTTTGAGCGGCATCGTTATTTAAATTGGTTTCCCAGGCAAATCAATACTGTTCTTGTGGATTCAACTGAATGGCCTGGGAAACAATTCTTACGTGCTGGAAGGAAAGGTAGCGCCCTACTTATTCTCCATGCAGATACTAACGATCGATCTATTGAGGAAAGAGCCTTATCTATCGGTGAAGACTTTCCCGCCCTTCATATTTTGTTGGTTTTTAATGGTCGAACATCTCGGGTTCCGGAACTCAAGGTTTTCAAACCGGCTTTATGTTCATATTCAAAAAGGGAATCAGATCCTCCTGTCGCCATACGCCCGGATCTGTTCCAGATAGCTTTCAGGTCACCGGTATTGCCGCGACTTATGTATAAGATCGAACTGTTCTCACAGGACGGTCGACCTATATTGATATATGGAGAGAAAGGCGCGGGCAAGTACGAACTGGCATGCAGCATTGCAGGGCGCATGTCACATGATGGGTTCTTCGATTTTATCAATTGTGGTGAACCGATGACATTGGCAACCGGCCGATGGTTATTACCCTTTAAAGCCAAGGTTTTTTATGATATCCACAAGTTTTCTTTGATAGACCAGGAGGATATACTCGAAATCCTTAATGAAATGTATGAGGATGCACCCTTTCTTTTTACATCGGATACCGATTTGACAAATGCGGTTGATGATGGGGTTCTTCTGAAGGAGCTTTATGACATTATTTCTCCGCAAAAAATCAAGGTCCCTCCGCTTCGTGAGCACTTGGAGGACATTCCATGCCTGATTCGACATTTTGTCCGCCTCCGCAAGGACGATACCTATCAATCGAAGGCCGGCGCCCTTAATCTGAGTGGAGAGGCTATGCAGACCCTTTACGATTATCCCTGGCCGGGTAATGTCGGTGAGCTGGAGCAATTGGTTTATCACCTGCTTGACTCAGGGAAGAAAAGTAGGGAGATAACATCTGATTTCATTCTTAAAATACTTCAGAAAGAAGCTGAGAAGCCCAAATTATCACCCTGGTCGGCATCTTTTCCGGGTGGACTTACCTGGCGTCAATTCCAGGAGGCGGCCAGGCAATCCTATTTTGCTCAAATTCTTAGAGAAACCGGCGGTGACAGGGTTTTGGCCGCTAAACTTGCCGGGGTCGAACCGGAGTGGCTGGAGCAACAAATTGAGCGAGGCCGACAAAGGAGATATCGATGAGCGGTGTGGATCTGCTTCCGTTGCCGCTTTCTCGCGGATTGCTCGGGCGCTATCGTACCGCCTCGCGACGACAGCGACGGGCCGGTATGGTCGGCGGTCACCAGATGCGTCGTAAGGGCCAAAGTCTGGACTTTCGCGATTACGAGCACTATACCCCGGGCGACGATATTCGTCATGTGGACTGGCGCGCTTCCGCCCGCTATGGTCAGGTCGAGGACCTGCTGGTTCGTCACTACACCGCCGAGGAACAGCTCAGCCTGGTGATCTCCGTCGATACCCGCCCCTCCATGGCATTGCCCGAGGCCATGCCCAAGATGCAAATCGCGGCCTGGCTTGCCGAGGCCGTCGCCGACGTAGCCCTGGATTCCGAGGACCGTGTCTTTATGCATCGGCTCTTCGGTGAAGCCGGCGGCGGCTTGGATCAACTGCGCGGGAGCGGTTCCCGAGGCCGCGTCCGCAAGATTTTGCGTCGTTTCGTCGATTATCGAGGCTCTGTCGCCTTCAACAAAAAGCCGCTCATCCGTTGCCTGGCGCCTACCTCGGTCTGGATTATCTTGACCGACCTGTACTTCGACAGCAACGACCAGTCGCGCATGTTGGCTCGCGAGATCGCTCGCGCTCAGGAAGGTTTGTGCTGGGTGATTCTGGTCGACCTGGACAGTTGGCCTCACGAGCGAGCCTACCTGGGTCACGGCGCTCGTCGGATCGAAGGACCGGGCCTGTCGCCCACCCGTAACCGCTTCGAAGTCTCCGACGAAAACCTGGCTCAGGTAGAGACCCGCATTCGCCGTCACAAACAGCATTTCTTCGAGCTGATCCGACGCGCTTCCTGCGATCGCGTATCCTGGCATTGGCCTGCCGAGGTAGTCCCCGCACCGGTCGAATTCTTCAAGGCCCGATTCCTGGGAGATAAAGTCTTACAACGCCTGTTCATGAAGGACGCGTGATCTTCTCCCCGCTTCTGGAATAAAACCCATGCATTCTACAATCGGGCGACATACCATTTGCCCTGATCGTTTTGGAACATAGTCCAGATGCCCGCGGCGCCTTCGCCGGTCACCAGGGCGACCTCGCCCGCGCGGCGAAGATAGTTCATGCGCACCCTTTGACGCAGACGAACTTTTTCCTCGCCGGAATCGGTCGTGAAGGTAACCTCCCGCTTGATCAGCGGGCGACCGCGGCCCTCATCGAACGGCAGTTCGCCGTTGGGATCGCGTTCGTAAACCCAAAAACCGTCCTTACCGCTTAGAATCAGGTCCTTGCGGCCCGTGCCCTCCAGGTCGTGCAAGATGATGAGGTCCCTCTCGCCGTCCTTTACGGTCCATCTCACCGATATGGGTTTGGGTTTCACGAAGCCGCTCTCGTCCCAAAGGTAGCGGTCTACCTTGAAGTGCGAACGGAGCAGACCCTTGTAATAGTAAAGGAAGATGCCCTTGCGGTTCATTTCGATGGGACCGGTCTGCCACAAGTTTTGTTTGGTTTTCAGTTGTTGCACCGCTACCGGTTCCCATTCGCCGTGGCCCGTGCCCATGTAAACCATCAGGGTCAGTTCCTCGAAGAGCGACATGTCCTTCTCCGGCATGGCCAGGACGGTCAATTCATCGAAGCCGTCACCGTTCAGGTCGCCGAACTGGTGACGTTGGGGATCTAATTCGGTCGGGAACTGAACGCGCGACCATCGCGAGGTCCAGCCGCTTTCACCCAGGAAAGCGCTCCATATGCCCAGCTCGCCTTTTTGGCCGAATTTAACCGGTGAGGCGATCAGGTCGCGGCGCCCGTCACCGTCGATATCGCGCCAGGTGGGTTTGGGGTAGCGCAACACCAGTCGTCGCTCGTTCAACACCGCGGCCGGCATGGCGTCAAAGCGTTGCAGGATGCAGGGTCCGTCCACCAGGTGATAACCGTCGAAGGTAGGGATGAGCACGCCTTCCGCCGCGTTGAGGGGTTCCAGGCCGGGGCGGATGCGGGCATCCTCGGTAAGGTCTACCAGCACGGTCCAACCGCTTTCCGGTATGTATTCATAGACCCGCCCCCGTTCGTAGGCATGGGCGCGCCAGTTATCTCCCACTCTGGCCGGTTTTACGTTCAGGCCGATGGGTTCAAAGGGGATTTTTTTAAAGGAGCGGTTCGAGGATGCGCCGTCCCAGACCCATAGGGAGATATCGCGGTCGGTCATCCAGATATCGCCGCGACCATCGCTGTCCAGATCGCCGAAGTGAACGCGGGGGCTTGCTGCATGATCCGGCACTTCCAGGATTTGCACGGGTCCGTTCAAGCCGAGAAGGAAGATCAAAAGCATCATGGTTGCGCCTCCAGGGCGGCAATGGTGGTCTTCCCGCCGCCGGTCTTCAGAAAGATGAACTCGGCCTTTTTATCTCCATTCAGGTCCCGGCCGAATACCTGGTCGGGGTCGCGTAGCTTATTGGGGATCTTCTGCTTCCATAGCCGGGTGTTTTGCAGGCCGTTTCGGGTGACCGGGGTGACTTCCAAGCGGTTGCCCTTTTCGAGCATGATGTCCATCCAACCGTCGCCGTCGAAGTCGGCGGCCAGTTGGGCCAGGTGCGGCATTTTCAGGCGGCGAATGTTCAATTTCCAGGTCATCTCGAAGGGTCCGCCCGCCAGTGTTCGGAAACTCCCGTCATCTTCCTGCAAGGTCAGGTGCATCAGGAACTTGATCCTCAGGCGACCCGTGGCCACGGCCCTGATGACCCGGAACATGGTCAGCTTGACCGCAATGCCCACCAGGTCCGCGCGGCCGTCGCTGTTGATATCCAGGAAGGGCTCGGCCAGCTCGATATCCGAATCGTTTTCGGTCAACACCATACCCGGCACCACTTGCTCGTGGTTCGGTTGTGCGGGGAAGTTCAAGGGGGACGTAGCCAGGAAGGTGCGGATGCGCGTTTTCATCTTTGGCAGGTCGCGAAGTTTGTCCACCTCGCCTTCTTCTTCAGCCTGGATGAGATCGGCCATGCCGTCGCCGTTCAAGTCGACCAGGGTACCCTTGGCCACGCCGTCAAAAGTGGGTTGGGTCTCTCCCAGGCGCCAACCCATGGCGCGCTCGTTGCCCTGGAAAACCATTTCGGCCCCTTTGTCACGGTCCACCGACAGGAATTGGGGCATATTCAGGCGGACCTGATGGTCGCCCTCGCGTTCCCAGCTGTTGCCCCGCGTGGTGTTGCCGTCCACGGCCAACTCCGGGTACTCGACGAATTGCGGCATGCCCTCGCCGCCGGCATGGATAAAGTGCATGCCGTCCAGATCGGGCACGAACCAGTAGTCGCCGGCGGCGGTGCGGTGCCAGAAGGAAAAGTCTTTCATGGAGACCCCGGTCGTCGCCAACAAGCCGGGGGTTTTGAAACGTTGCTTGGGATCCCACTGGCCGTTTTCCCATTTATGGCGCACCAGCGCATTGCCTCGCCACAGTAACAGTTGCGCATCAGGTGCTTCCTGCAGGGCGAAGCCTGGAATGTTTTCGCGACCCAGTTTCAGCCGCCAGGTCGCTTCCCATTTGTCTCCGTTGTTCAAAACGGTGACCAGGTATTTCTCGACAACGGTTTCATCGCGGTACATGCCGCGCAAGGTCTCGCCCTCGAAGTAGGTCGTCACCTGACCCTCGGTTTGGGTGAGGATCATCAGGGCGACCAGATCTTTATGGCCGTTGCCGTCGATATCGCCCCAGGCCATTTGCAGGGGCAGGCCGTCCAACGTGATTTCCGATGCGGCTCGGCATAGGGGAGCACACAGCATCAAAAGAACCAACATGGGTTTCATCATAATCTCTCCTAACCAGACCTAAGAACGTGAGGGGGCTTCGCCGGGTTTAGAAGTTTTACAAAAAACAACACGCGCGGCCGAAGCCGCGATTGGGAGAGGCAAATACCATGCCGCCTGAAAACCCTTCCCAAGCCGGGGCCTCAGGCATGATTAATGAAGCTCTGTTCGGTTTGATTGAGATCCCTGTACGATTTGCCGTACAAGATCGTTTGGATCAAGGTTCGTCGGAAGAGGCGTCCTTGGCGCAACGGAAGCCGATCGTTGAATGACAAGTGCGCGGGTCTTCCTTATTGCGAAGGTAAACCGCGATATCACGACCGCGGCTCTTGTACGACCCGCCGCGGAAGACGCGTTGATCGCCCGCCGCATCATTGACGGGGTTCTGGTCGGAAGCTCTGCTGTAGAACTGAGGATCGTAGGTATCGGCAACCCATTCATTGACATTGCCGGTGATTTCATAGAGTTCGAATTTGTTGGCGGGGAAGCTGCCTACCGGTGCGGGCTTCTTTTCTCTGTAGAACTCGTAAACGGCCATCTTGGCGTCGGAGAATTCGCCCCACCAGTGGTTCTGACCTTCCGTTCCGCCGCGCGCGGCCTTCTCCCATTCTGCTTCGGTAGGCAGCCGCTTTCCTTTCCACTCGGCAAAGGCCTTGGCGGCGTGCCAACTGACATAGGTTACCGGCCGTTCCAGGTCCGTGGCCTTGGGAGCGCCGTTGACCCAGTGTTTCAGGTATCTGCCGTCGTGCATATCCGGCGGGATACGACCCGGTTGCCATGGGGGATTGGCGTCTACGAATTCCTTGAATTCCTTGTTGGTTACCTCGTACTGGTCGATGAAGAAACTGGAGATAAAGACCTTGCGTACGGGGGAAGACGTTGCGGCAGCGCGGTTGCCGTAGAGAAAATTGCTCTTGGGAATATAGGCCATGCGTTCCGGCGGCGCCCATTGGGCGTATTTCATCCACTCCGAACGGGCTTGCTCGCTGCCGTTGATGTCGTAGATTTTTTTGTAGATATCGGCCGTCTTCTTGAACTGACCGCGTCGACGTTCCTCCTCGGCCTGATTGTTCAGGTCGTTGATATGCTCGTGCACATTGTTCAGTGCGCTGTTGGCGGATTCGTTCCCCGGTTCCAGGCCGGACAACTCCATGGCCAATACGTATTGCTTGACGAAATTCTTGCTACGCACGGCTCGTTCAAGCTCTTTCTTCTTCTGGTTGATGGCAAAGGTCAGCTTGCTTTCGGTGAGTTCCTGCAAGCCCTGTTGAATTGTCTGGTTGTTCTTGTCCAACCGGAGGGCAAGGGTATACTGTTCCTCCGCGCTTTCAAATTCTCGACGCGAGATCATGGTTCTACCGCGCTCCTCGAAACCGTTCACCAGCATGCGACTCATGTTTTGGACGTATTTCGATTTCGCATCGATTTGCTTCAATTCCAATAGCTTGGGTACGATGGCCTTGTAACGGCCGGCGGCGTAATCCGCATCGATTTCCGACTGCAAGCCGGAGGACCGTTCAGTATTCAGCCGCTCTTTCAGGTCCCGGAATTTTTTGTTTATCTGACGGTCACCGCGATCGGCCGTGGATAAGGCGCCCAATAGTCCCAGTGCTTCCAAATCCCGTCTCGCCGTCAGCATTTCGTCCACCCTGGTCATCATATCGGCCTTGATACGGGTGATGTTTTCCGTGGCTTCCGGGTGCCCCGCGTACATGGAAAGCACCTTGACATATTGACCCAGGGCATCGTTTTTGCCGTCTTCGACCACCCTGCCCTCGCTCTCCATTTTTTTGGCGCGTTCGATCAGGTTCGCGACCTGGTTTTCAACTTCCTTGCGGTTGTCCTCGATGGTGATGCGCAGGCTGTTCAGGCGTTTCTTGTTGGAGCCGGATGTTTGCGGAAGGAAGGCATCGATTCTGGCCAGGGCGCTGTCGAAATCACCCTCGTCTACCAGGACCTGAACCTCGGCTTCCACGGCCTTGTAGCGGGCGCCGGCCTGTCTGCTGGTGAACACGTAGTAGATACTGAAGATGACCAGGGCCGCAAGGGCGCCGGTCAAGGCCAGGATCTTTTTGTCGAACTTGCGGACAACCCTGCGCTTCTGTGACTTTTTCTTCTTTTTGGCGGACTGAGCCTTGGGTTTTTTGACCTTCGGGGCGGGCTCCTCGCTTTCCAAACCTGCAATGCTCTCGGCCAGACCGCGACCGGCATCGGTTTCGGGTAATTGACCGGGCAGTTGCATATCGGCCGCGTCCGGGCTCGGGGAGGTTTCTTCATCGACGGCTTCGAAGCTGAAATTGCCGTCTTCCGAAGTGAAGGTTTGAGCCATGGGATCGGCACCGGCGCCCTCATCGAAGCCAAAGGAATCACCGGCGGCCGGGGGGGCGCCGAAACCGTCGGCCGCGGGACTCATACCGGCATTTTCGCTGCCGCCCAGGCCGAAGGAATCATCGCCTGAAGGCGCCGCTTCCAGATTGAAGCCGTCGCCTCCCGTGTCATCGTCGCCGAAGCTGAAGGCGTCGGCGGGACTGGATGAGGGATCGTCACCTGAGCCGAAGCCGGCGTCGCCCTGCGGCGCCTCGTCACCGAAACTAAAGGGATCGCCGCCTGTTGACGCCGGTTTGTCGCCGAAACTGAAGGGATCGGCTCCGGCCGAAGCGGGGTCGTCGCCGAAATTGAAACCGTCTCCACCCGGGGGTTCGTCACCAAAGCCGAAGGTATTGCTTGAATTGGGCGCGTCCTGTCCGCCACCGAAGCCGAAGGGATCGTCGGCGGAAGGATCGCCCTCCAAACTGCCGAAGACATCGTTATTGCTGGAGGGATCATCCCCGAAGCCGAAAGTGTCGTTACTTCCCATATCGCCGAACGGATCGGCGCCGGCGGGCGGTTCGGTGGAGCCGAAGTTGAAACCGTCATTATCGGAGGCAGCCGGGGTTTCCGCGCTGCCGAAATCGAAACCGGCCGGGCTGCCGGCAGTAGGCGCGCCGCCGCTCAGGTCGGGAGCGGTGTCGAAGGAGTGCTCGCCGTCCTGGTTTCCCATGGCAGAAGCCGTGGCGTCCAAATCGCCGCCGCTGAAGTCGAAATCGCCTCCGCCCAGGCCGAAGCCGAAGTCTTCCGCGCTCTCCGTATCGGGTTGTCCGAAGTTGAAGTCGTCCATACCGCCGGCGTCCGCGCTCCCTGTTTCCGGGGCGCCGAAATTGAAGAGATCCTCGCCTTCAGCCGGGCCGGCGCTCGAATCGCTGCCGCCCGCGTCACCGAAATCGAGGCCGCCTTCCGCTTTGTTCGCATCCCCGCCGAAGTCGAAACCATCTCCCGCCCCGGCATCGCCGAACCCGAAGTCGTCACCACCCTCCGTTTCCGAGCTGCCGAAATCGAAACCGTCCGCAGCGCCGCTTGCCGACCCCCCGAACCCGAAATCATCGGCGCCGCCGTCGGGTGTTCCGAAATCGAAACCGTCAGGGGAGTCAGCCGCGGGTTCCGGTGCGCCGAAATCGAAACCGGCGCCCGCATCGGCGGCGGGTTCCGGTGCGCCGAAATCGAAACCGGCGCCCGCATCGGCGGCGGGCTCCGGTGCGCCGAAGTCGAAGCCGTTGCCTGCCGCGTCGGCCGCCGGTTCAGGAGTCCCGAAATCGAAGCCGCCCTCCGGTGCAGCAGCGGCGGGTTCCGGTGTGCCGAAAGCGAAGCCGTCGCCCGCCGTCCCCGCGTCGGGTGTGCCGAAAGCGAAGCCGCTGTTCGGGTCATCGCTCGCGGGTTCCGGTGTACCGAAATCGAAACCGCTCTCATCCCTTTCCGCCATGACATCCGGTGTGCCGAAATCGAAACCGCCGCCGGTAGGGCTGTCGTCTGCGAATTCGTGCGCCGAAACCAGATCCGGGTTGGCTTCCGCACCACCGAGGCCGAAGCCGTCATCAGACGGTTTATCGTCGTGCTCGAAAACCTCTTCTTCCAAGGCGGGCGCCATATCGACACCGTTCTTCACGCCGTTATCGAAAGGAGTGGGTGTTTTGATACTATCGTGAAAAGCGTGGTCGGGAACCAGGTCCACCTGTTGCGGTCCGCTGCCTGCCGCGGCGCCGCCCAAACCGGAGACATCCCGGTAACCGAATTCATAACTCTCATCGGCGGCTTCTCCCACCCCGGGATCCCAATCGAGCATCGACTCCCGGCCCGCCATGGATATTGCGCTGTCGAAGGCCTGCCGGAACTCTCCCACGTTCTGAAAACGTTGTCCGGGATCCACGGCACAGGCTTGCATGATGACCTCGGCCAGGCCGTCGCCGATCTCGGGATCGAGCCGCCTGGGATCAGGTACGGAGCCTTGGGCCGCCAGAGCGGCCAGAGCATCGTAAGTCTTCTCGGTGTAGGGCTTCTTGCCGGTGGCCATCTCGAACATAATGACGCCCACGGCGTAGATGCTGATGCGAATGTCGGACAAACCCGGTTTGTTGAAGCGTTCCGGGGCGAAGTAATGGGCGGGTTTAACCAGCTTGTCCTTCTTGCGATATTTTTCCTTGGCAATTTGCAATTCGTTACCGAAATCCAGAATTCTTGCCTCGCCCAAACCGGTAATAATCAACTTTTTAGGTTGCAGAAAATGGTGAACATAGCCCTGGCTTTTGGCGTAGTCGATCCCGGCCAGGGCTGTTCGGGTGATTTCCTCCAGGTTTTCGAGGGGAAATACGGCGGTATTTTGCAATACGCGGTCCAGAGATTGGCCCTCGACAAACTGGTGAACCGTGTATATCCCACCCTCGCTTTCCAGAATATTTTCCAAGGGAATGACGTTGGGATGGTCGAATTGGATGATCCTACCCGCGTCTGCGATCAGTCGATCTTTGAAACCCTTGATGCCTAGAAGTTTGCGGTTGACGGCTTTCAAGACGTACTTGTCGCCCGTCTCCACATGAACCGCCAGAAAGGACTCAGCGATAGCAGTACGCGCAATGGTCTTTGCGATCTTGTACTGCTCAATGGTTTGCCCGATCATATGACCTCTCCACTGACCCGATTATGTCCCGCTATTTTAGCAAGTTCGCTACAACATACGAGATTTTTTTGGTAGGCGCCGTCACGTTACATGAAGGCGGGCCGGACTTTGCCGGCAAAAAGGAACATCGCTTGCTAAGAGATTGAAAAATCAAGCATGCCCGAATACGGCGGGTTGGCCGGTAGCCTGGAGTACGCGCAGCCAGAGCTCGCCCCTGGGATCGATCTTCTTGCGCCTCCTGACGGCCAGGGGGATGGGAACGTGGATGAACTGGTTGTGACGCTGGCCGATCATAACGTCGGTGCGACCGGCCATGGCGGCGTGGACGGCGTATTGAGCCAGCCCGGCGGCGTAGATGCTGTCGTTGGCGTTACAGGGTTGACTGCGCAACAGATAGCTGGGATCGAAGTACTTCAGGTTGACCTCGATGCCTTTCTTTCTGAACCAGTCGTTGATCTCCTGTTTGAGGAAAAGGCCGATATCCTTGTGCAGTACATTTCCCGATGCGTCAATATTGCGATCACCTTTCATCAGGTCCTGGCCGGCGCCCTCGGCGACGACCACTACCGCGTGGTGCACCTTGGGATCAGTGATGCGACGTTCCAGGCGGGCCAGCAATTCATCTAAATCGAACTTGACCTCGGGCACCAGTACGTAGTTCACGTTGAGGGAGGCCAGGGTGGCCAGAGCGGCGATGAAGCCGGAATCGCGGCCCATGACCTTGACCAGGCCGATACCGTGGTAGTTATCGCGGGCTTCGGTGTGGGCGGCGTCGATCGTGTCGCGTGCACAGGCCACGGCACTGTCCAGGCCGAAAGTTTTGTCCATGAAATCGATGTCGTTGTCGATGGTCTTGGGAACACCGATAACGGCCAGCGGATAATCGGCATCGTCGGCTGCCTTGGAGATGGCGTGTGCGCCCTTTTGGGAGCCGTCGCCGCCTACAACGAACAACATATTGACATTAAAATCTTTCAGGCGCTGCACCATTTTTTCCGCGGGCACACTGCCGCGTGCGGTGCCCAGAATGGTGCCGCCGGTCGTGTGGATTTGCTCCACATTATCCTTGTTCAGTTCCATGGGCGGCTTACCATGGTCGGGGTCCAGGCCGCGAAAACCGTAGCGGAAACCCAGGACGCGGGTGACGCCGTAAGTGTAATGGAGGCTCATAAACAAGGCGCGGATGACATCGTTCAAGCCGGGACAAACGCCGCCGCAGGTGACGATGCCCGCGGTGACTTTCGAGGGATCGAAAAACAGGTTGCGACGGACGCCGGCGCGTTCAAAGGCTAATTCGGTATTCAGGAGTTCAGGGCCGTTGGTGATGATGTGGTAGGGAATGTGCTCATGATCGTCGACGAAATGGACGACCAGGCCGTGTAAGCCGGGCAAATCATCGGCAGGGAACCGACATGGTCCCAAGCGGCGAACCTGAAAGTCTGAGGGGGTAAGATCATCCATGGCGAAACCTCCGCGAACAGTCAAGCCTGGAAAGCATACCCCAAGCAACGGGACAGGCCAACGAAGAAATTGTTAAAGAATACGATTAGAGGTAGGAGTCGTGTCCTGGTTGTTGCCGGCCGATATCGATTCTTGATTCGACCCCTTATGCAACTGACATCCAGGGTTGCGGAGCAGGTTAGGATAAGATCCTCGCTGGAAGTCAAATCTTTTCAGGGGACGGCGCTACAAAAATCAATTCGATGCCTTGCGCGCTGCTGTAAGATGCAGCGAAAATCTACAATAAAAAAAGGGACGAGGCCGTTGATTTAAAAGGCCCGCCCCTTTTCAGGTTCTTGTTTCGATAGTCTACTGTTGGATCACGGACGTGCTGTCGGCGCTGTAGTCCGTTGCATCGGTGGTCGAAGTGCTGTTCTTGGCAATCAGCAGCGATAGGGCCGTTGCTTTGTAGTCGATCTCGCCGTTGCCGGTAGCCGTGGCATTGTCAGCCATGACGAAACCGCGAGAGGCAGCCCAGATACCCTTGTAGGTGTTGTCATCGGAGGTGCCGCCGATGAAGCTGATGACGCCGCCGCGGCTGGCAACAACACCGGAACCGCCGTTGTCGTGCACATCAGAACTGTCGCCCCGAATAGTCGCGTTGTTATAGGCAAAAAGGCCGATTTGGTTGTCGTACACATCGATGGATTTGGCGGAGACGGTAGCGCCGTCATAGGCCTCGATACCATTGAAGAAACCACGGATGACCATGTTGCCGCCCAGTTCCACATAAGCGTTGTTGTGGGCCATGACGCCGGATGTCTCGGTTGCAGGCGGGTTGGCGGCCGTACCTTCACCTTGGAAGACGAAGCCGTTGATTTTACCCAGTTCGGAGCCGTCGGCGACATAGAGGCCGTTCTTGCCGGACTGAAAGGTCAAGGCATAGGTGCCGCCGCTAGCCAGGATGTGAATGTTCCGACCCTGGGGGTGAGAAACCGTGATGGTATCGTAGTTCGTCGCACTCGCCGTGACACTGATGGTGACAGTCGCTTTATTCAGGATGTGTTTGCCGTCCAAGCAGGCCAGAGCATCTTGAATGGTGGCGTAGTCCGCGGGCACCGACAGGGTGATGTCCTTCTTGATGGTGCCGGGAACTTTACCGCAACGGTTCTTGATGGGCGGCGGCGTCAGTGCGGTATCGTAGATCTCCACGTCGTCCAAGGTGCCCTTCAAATAGTCGCTGCCGTCTTCGTTGGCGCCCATGGTGGGTACCGACGTGTTGTTTGCATCACCGTTGAGGGTCTTCGTCCTGGTCGCCAGAAGCACGCCGTCCGCATAGAGAGAAACCGTGGTGCCGGAGCCGGTATCCCCGTTCACAACAACGGTCACTTCGACTTCGTCCTGATCGTTACCCACCGCCTTCTTACTGATGACGCGCAACCGATTGCTGCTGCTGCCGTCGGTCTGCATGGTGAAACCCAGGTGGTCATTGCGGTTGAAGTAAAAGGACCAACCCACGGTGCTGTTCTTGCTGTCGGCAACTTTGGCAAGAATGGTCTGAGCGGTACTGCCTTTGCGACGGACCATGGCAACCAGAGAAAAACTATCTGTTTTGGTGAAGTCCAGGTTGGTGGCGGCGCTACCCAGCAACACGAAGCCGTCACCTGTTTTTTTACCGGCGCCGGAAAGCTCGATGTAGGAATCACCGCCTGTTTCATCAGCGAAAGTAACATCGTCCGAACTGACGAATGTACCGGTTAACGTGCCGTCACTGCCGACGTCAGTGATGGTCGTTCCCGTTTGGACATCTTCCATATCATATTTATGGACAGGCGTTTGGGCGAAAGCCATGGTAGACATAAAGAGTAGGGTAAACATAGCGATACGAAGCATGAAACCTCCAGATTTCTAGGCACTGCTACAAAACATGTTTCATCCAAACCGGCATTTCCGGTATGGGCGATCTGCTTTCTCTAAGATTGTGAACTTGCGTGTTTCAGGTTGGTTCTCTGTGCAAAAAGCGAAATAGAGCCTTGTTTTACGGGGAACAAAGAACACAACAATGTGGAGACAATCAGGTGACGGCAGAACCGTACCCGATGCACATCAACCTCATCGGAGAAGGCCCCGGAGAATGTAGCCGAATTTGAAAGAAAAACATAACTGCTATTCTTTTGTTGTCTTTAGAGCGGGAAAAAGACGGTAAGTCAGGTACGGAAATTTGGTAATTCAGGTACACATGACCGATCCAAATCCTATGCAGACTTAAGATTGAATAGCGACACCATGTAAAGATGAGGAAAAGTATAATTTGAATGAAAGCGGTTCCATGACAAGGTGCTACAACCCAACCAAGGAACAATCGCTTGGAGACAAACTACGATGGTTTCGAAAGTTCTGTCGCCTTGAGCACGACCAGGTAACCTGGAATAAAAAATAAAAAAGGCCGGCCCATGGGGGCCGGCACTGATCGGAGGAAAACGAGATCTTAAGGTAACGGTTTGACCACCGTTCCGCCCATGATGGAGCCGAAACCCTTGCGGGCATAGAAGAGTTGGTGCGCGGCCAGGGCGTCGCCGTCCGTGATTGCACGGATGTAGGCCATGTCCTGAATTTCCGGGAACAGTTCGTCCGCCAATTGGTGCAGGCGACCGCGCGGGTTCAGGGTTTTTTGGGCAAGGCCCGACACCTCTCCCTCGGCGTTGTAAGCCTTCAGGGTGACGTTCACCGTGTCGTCGCTGAGGTTGACCAGCGCCAACTCGCTGCCCCAGTTGGTAGTCGCGGCCACGTGCGGGAAGAGGAAGTTGCCGCCCGTGAAGCCGGTTGCCGGGACCGCCTCGGTCAGGATATCGCCGTCGCCGCGGTCGCGCCTCAGGTCGCACAGTGCGTGGATCGGAGCGGAACTGATCACGCGCAGGTAGCCGTAGAACCCGTTGCCGATCACTATATCCGTGTTCAGCGAGATCTGACCGTTGGGTTCCAACTCGATATTGCGGGTGGACATCAGGTTGCCGTCGTTGCTGTAGGCTTCCAGGATCACCTTGTTGGTGACCGGCGCCACGTTGGCAAGTTCGATGCGGCTGCCGGGCTCAACGATGGGTAACGCGCCTTGGACGATCCCGAGGTCCTGTATCTTGGTGCCGCTGACATGAGCGCCCGCGGCGGCATCGCCCCAGATCTCGAAACCCGTTACGGGGGTGTCCGATTTGATTCGTACGGCACTGACCCGCCGGAAATTCTGCCCGAGTTCCTCCATGGAAAAGGTCAGTTTGCCCAGGGGAAACAGTTTTGCGTTCATGGTCGCTACCTCTTGACCGCGCCAATCCAGGCCCACGAAACTGACATCCGCATCTTGGAACAGGTCGGGATTCACCACGCTCACGCCCACGAAGCGTTTACTGTCCGCATCGGCAACCGGCAGCATCCCCCGTGACAGGTTGTGGTTGTCCACCAACACGCCGGTCATGTTCTTATTGCCCTGGCCGAACAGTTCGAAGGCCGACAAGGGTTTTTGGGCGCGTAATTCAACCCAGGAGATTTTTTTCAGTTGCTCGGCGCTGAAATAGGATTGGATCAGGCCCAACGCCTTGTGGCCGGGGCCCAGGCTGGTCAGCTTCTCGCTTTCGGCAACCTTGTCGCCCTGATGATCCACCCCCAATAGGCTGATACCCACGGTTTCGTCATGGGGATTGACCACGGCGATGCCGGTGAACCAACTGTCGTCTTGGGTCACGTGCGGCAGCGGCGCCCGCCAACTGTAGGTGATGGGATTGGAGGAACCGGTCAGGCTGACCACAGCCTCGGGTCCCGTCGCCCCGCCCTTGTAGACCGGAACCACCTTGAAGGTATGGTCCCGTTCCCTGAGTAGGGGAACCGGGAAGCGCGTTCCGTAGGTGCTGCCCGCCGCGATAAAGCGGTTTTCGGTAACGTCGTGGTAGAAGATATCGAAGTGATCCAGGTGCGCGTCGCCGTTGGAACCGGCTTCCCAGGTCAGCAGGATCTCGTCGTTGGCGGAGGGCACGGCTTGCAGGTTCAATATCTCCTGCTCCACGGCAAGCGGCGCCACCGTTATCGTTGCCTGTGCGGTGGCCGTCAAGCCGCCGGCGTTGGTGGTGGTGCTGGTGACGATGTACTCGCCCACCTCCGCAAAGGTGTGCGAGGTGGTGACGGTTGCCGTGTGATGCACTTCGTCGCCGAAATCCCAGACCACGGAGAACATGGAAATATCGCCCAACAGTTGCGTCGTGACCTCGAAGGACTCGCCCACCTTGACTTTCGGCGGTGCGATCAGGTTGGCACTGAGACTGCTTTCGTCCCTGGTCCGGCCGACGATGAAATCGTTGACGAAGTTGAGGGGCAACATCTCGTAACTGTCACCGATATTACCGCCCGTGCAACTGTTGGTGTCCACCGGGTTATAAGCGGCCCCTTCCGGGCTTGTCGCACTCCCTGGCAAGACCCCGGTTCGCCAGGCGATGAGATCCATGTAATGGAGTCGGTTGGGTTGGATGGTGCCGCAACCGCCTACATGGTAGTCCCAAATAAAACTGGTATCGGCAGCGGCGGTGTCCAGACCGAAGGTGGCGTAGGTGTCCACGTTCGCGGCGCCGGAGAAATCGAAGCCGCTTTCGCTGAGTCGGTTCCCGGCAAGGGTCGATTCAACCCCGACCGTGAAGGATACGCGAGCGTCGTCGTTCGGCGCCATGTCGCCTATACCGTCGCCGTTCGAATCGATCCATTGATGGGTGGGGACGGTGATACGCAACCAGATCGAGGTCTCGCCCTGGATGGCGCGGATCAATTGAACCGCGGATTCAGGCATATCGGGCGCTATTTCCAAGTTGTCATCTGTGGACCGCAGTTTCAATCTCAGGTCGATGGGGACGTCGGAAAAGGCGCCGCTGCCGGCGACCGTATGGGTGCCGGTGGGGTCGACGATGGTGCGGCCGAGGGCTCCGTCTTCCAGGTTGATTTTGAAATAAATAGGATTAGTCTGATCGACCGGCAGATTGAAGTCACTCATGACCCGAAGGGTGACGGTCCCTGTTTTCTCCTGGGTGCCCAGGTAGTAGACATCGGTAATACTGGTCAGGATTTCAACGTCGGCGCGAAGAGCGGCGGGAATGATCGAGGAAAAGATAATGAGTACGGCAATACGCGGCATGAAAGTAACCTCCAGTGGTGAATCGCACTCCGTCTTACGCGGTCAAGTATGCATGTCGGCAGTGTTCCAAGACCTTACCGCGACCTTACCGGTTTATAACTTGTGCGGAATGTCTGTGTAACATGCTGGTTTCAAGTGTGATTTAGGGTTCTAGAAAATAGGCAGGTACACGGCGTTTCCGGGTAAAGGCCTGCTTTGGTTCACCTCGGCGGCGTACGCGTAGGTGTTCAAAACCGCCTCGTCCCGTTCCCCCCAACGCGGTCCCGCGCGTTCCCTGGCCTGGGTTTGGAATTCCAGCGCCTCCTTGAAACGCCCCTGCGCATAGACCACTGACGCCATGGTGGTCAGGTAGACCGGACGCCTGGGTTCTTTCTCGGAGTTCAGGCCGGCCAGCAGTTCCGCGGCCTTGTCCGGTCGGTTCTCCACCAGGGCCAGATGGGCCAGCAGGCAGACGCTTTCGGTGTGCAGGCTCCGGGCGCCGATCCTGGTCGCGGTTTCGCGGGCGGTCTCGAACCAGGTCCGCGCCCGGTCGTTTTCACGGGCCATCAGCGCCCAGCGTCCCATGCCGTTCAGCGCATGACATTCCAGGAATTCATTGTTGACCTCTCGGCTGATGGTCAGGGCGGCGTTGAAGCGCTCATAAGCCAGGGGGATTTGTCCGCCGACCACGGCAATCAGGCCCAGGTTCAGAAGGGTTCTGGCCTCGCCCGGTTTATTGCCCAGTTTTTGGCGTAGCGCCAGCGTTTTCTCATAGATTTCGGCGGCCTCAGCGTAGTCGCGATGGAGGTTTGCAATGTTGCCCAGGTTGTTCAGCACGGCCGCCTCATTGCGGGCGTCTCCCAGTTCGCGGAACAAAGCCAGGGCGCGTTCAAACGGGGCCCGGGCTTCGGCTGTCTTGCCGCGCATGGACAAGACGGTGCCGTGTTTGATCAGGGTTTGTGATTCCACGTAACGGTTCCCCAGGAGGGGCAGCAGCGACAGGCTGTCCTGTAACAGCGCGCCGGCCTGATCCAGCTCTCCCTTTTGCGCGTTGACGGTGGCCAGTTGGTTCTGGCTGAGGATGATGCCGGAAAGATGGTCCAGGTTGCGGTAAATGGCCAGGGCTTCTTGAGAATAGCGAACGGCCTCTTCCCAACGGGCGCTCTTGCGATGGATCAGGCCCTGGTAGCGCAACGCCTCGGCTTCCATGATCGGGTTGCCGGTCGCACGCGCCTGTTCGATCACATCGGCAAAAAGCGCCTGGCTTTCATCTTGTTCTTCCGTGTACTGCCGAGCCCTGGCCAGTTGGAACTTGGCCCAGGTCATGGCGGGATCGTTGTCCAGGGTGACGCGGAAATGATTGGCGGCCTTCTCGTATTCGCGGTTTTCAAGGAATTGCATGCCCTTGGCATAGCTTTGACTGGTGAATTCATCGGTGCCGGGGCTGCTTGAGGGTGCATCCATGGGGTAACCGGTCTTGCCGGCCAGGGCGTAACCGGCGTGGCGGGCGACCTCGGCCAGGGCGCTGCCGCTAACCGAGTGGGTTTCCTCGCCGCCCCGGGCGTCCAGAATACGCAACTGCAACCGCCAGGCGCCGTCCTCGGTCAGATGGGCGTCGGTGGCGATGAGGTAACGGAAGTCAAGGTTTTTGGAGATGCGGGACAGGTCTGTATCGAGGCCGATTTCCGGCAGGCCCTCGCGGTCCAGGGTGCGCACCAGGTCATTGAGCGGCACCAGGTCGAAATACCCCAGGCGGTTCAGGTTCTGACAGACCAGGTCGCGCAGGCCCATCTCGATCCAGTTCTTCTCGGCGTCACCGGTGCGGTTGCTGAAGGGCAACACGGCCAGGCGGGGCAGGTACAGCGAGGTTTCGGTTTGTTCGTCGCCCACATCGGCCGTTTTCATCACCTGCCAGGCGGAGAGGGAAAGCAAGACCACGACTGTCGCGGCGATCCAGGGTAGGCGAGGTTTTGGGGCTGCTTGGGGGAGAATTGCCTGCCGGGCGGGTGCAGGAGCGGGTTGCGGTGACGGCAGGGGCGCGGGATGTTCCTCACGGGTTTCCTCGCAAACCCATTTGTAACCTTTCTTGAGAACGGTTTTGATATACAAGCTGTTGCGCGCCCGGTCGCCCAAGGCGGTTCGCAATTCGGTTACGGCCTTGGTCAATGACTGGTCGGCCACGTGCACGTCTTTCCAAATGGTCTCCAACAATTCGTCGCGGTTGACGACACGGTCGCGATGTTGCAGCAGGTACGCCAGGACCTCGGCGTTTTTGGGTTTGATTTCCGTGGTACCTTCCGCTCCGGTAAGCTCACGTGTATCCGGGTTGAATGACATGCCCTGAAATAAGTATAGCGTCATCTATGCAATCCTGTTCTGTCCAAATCCTCGTACAGAAGTTGACGGCAGCAAGTTTCGGACCGCTTTACCGCCTAAGTACACAATCGTATTCCCGGTGAAAAGAGGTCACTGTCGCGGGGCGTCTGCGCCGGTGATACGCAAGCCAAGCATCGCACCCCGGGCGAGGCGAAAAACCCTGGGCGCGCACGCTTCCAGCGTGCATTTCCAGACAGTTGCACTAGAATGACCGTGGGTCATGAATAAAGCCGGGAAGTTGCAATTCAAAGTTTTCTCCTTCACACATTTACAATGCCCTGACTACCCTCAGTCAAGCTGGGATTTTGTACTTCTGAGCGAGCATGAGGCCCATATGGAGGGGAACGAAACCTCCAAGGAGTTAGCTCTCATTGCAATTCCCGGGGTCATTAAAAACCCGCGGTCATTTTCATGCTATCGTCTGGAAATGCACGCAGGATGCGTGCGCGCCCAGGGGTTTTCGCCTTGCCTCGGTTAACCTTTATCGAGGCCGGTGGACACCCAGTTCCACCATGCTGGTGACTTGTTCACGGCCGATGACCAGGTGGTCCAGTAGGCAGAGGTCTACTTTCGCCAGGAAATCGGCCAACTGCAGATTGACCGCAATGTCTTCACGGCTGGGCGTGGGGTCGCCGCCGGGATGATTGTGGGCCACGATCACACCCGACGCGTTGCATCTCAGCGCTTCCTTGGCCAGTTCGCGGTTGTAAATGGTGATCCGGTCCAAGGTGCCCCGGAACAACTGTTCCTTTTTGATCAATCGGTTCCTGGTGTTCAGATATAGAACGTAGAAATATTCGGCTTCCCCCCAGGCCAGTTCGCGGCGCAGGTAGGTCTTCGCCAACTCCGGCGCGTCCAACAGGTTCCGGTTTTCCAGGGCCGCCTCGTCCAGGAATGTCGCGAACTCCTGCATCATCCTCAGGAATTGGGCCGCGCGTTTGCCGAAATAGTCGACCTCCATCAGCGTTGCTTCCGGCGCATTGACCACCGCCGTCAGGCTGCCGAAACGCTCGATCAGTTCCCGCGCCATGGGTTTGGCATCCTTGCGGGCAATTACGAAGCTCAGCAGGAACTCCAGCTTCTCGTAATCGTGCACAAAAGCCCGACGCAGGCCGCCCTTGTCGAACCGGGTCCACAATCGCTTGCGGTGGCCCTCACTCCCTTTCGGGCTCAAAGGGGGCGTAAAGGATTTCGAAAAGGTTTAACCTCCATGACCGAAACAATATTCCAATTCAGGCGTTTGCGATCCTTCATAGAGTTTCCTGATGTTCTCCGGCTTTGTGATCGAAATATGTTTTGTCGCTTCTTTCTCGGCATGTCGGCCTGTTACAATATGGCCTACCGTTTTTCTTTGAAGGGTGCATGAGCAATACATTTCTGATTATCAAAGATCCCGCGAAGCCCTCTTACCGTTTGAATCTCGCCGCCGATATCGAGACGGTTCTGGTGCAAGCCGGGCATGTGGTGCGGACCTGGGATTATCACGGGGATCATCTTCAGGAGTTGATCGATCTGGTGCGGGGCGGGGGCATCGATATCATGCTTACCATCTCGTTTTATCCCAAGGTCTCCATGTTGGCCGCTCAGGCGCGTATCGATTATTTTTGTTGGGAATTCGACAAGTTTGCCAATACCGCTTTGCTGAACCCGCGCTTCTACAGCAAGCACACCTTCTTATTTGCAACCTGTCAGGTGGATACCGATCTTCTGCTGGCCAACCATATCCAAGCCTGCCTTTTGCCTACCTGCCGGGATATCCTGTTACCGGTCGATTACGAACTGACGCCCGAGGATCACGCCGAGTACGGTTGCGATGTCTCCTTCATCGGCGAGCCCTTGCTGCGTCGGAACAATCCCTGGCCCGATTTCGAGGCTCAACTGGCCGACGGTTCCGAGGAAACCAGGGCGGCCCGGGAAACCATGTCGGCCGTGGCTCGCGGCGCCTTGTCCGATCAGGAACCCTATACCCTGCGTTGTCAGTATCGCTTGCCCGCCATGGTTCGCCGTCGGCTCAAACGTTCCGAGTTTGCCCGTTCTTTGGATGTGACGGAACTGGTCAGCGCGTTGGAGAAAGAAGCCTGCCGATTCCAGCGGCTTTCTTTTCTTAGGTTGGGCCGTCACCGCATCGACGTCTACGGGCCCGATGAATGGCGGCTGGTGGAGGGAGAACACCTGCGTTATCGTCGGTTCGCCGAGTATGACCACGAGGCCGGCAAGATCTACAAGGCTTCCAAGATCAATATCAACCTGACCCGCATCTACGGCGGATTCACCGGCTACAGTAACCGCGTTTTCAACATCGTTTCCGTGGGCGGGTTCCTGGCCACCACTCCGGCCAAAAACCAGGAGCTTTTCTTCGAACCCGGCAAGGAGTGCGCGGTCTATAGCACACCAGCCGAACTTCAGGAGCTTTGCGACTACTACCTGAACCATGAGGAAGAGCGCGCGGCAATCGCCGCGGCCGGTCAGGCGCGTTTTCTGCGAGACCATACTATCGCGAGCCGTGTCCGGACCATGCTGGCCTTCCACGATCGGCTCAAGTCATGATGAGGTCTATCAAGCTCTGGCGCGGCGACGGGCGATCATGCGAATCATGCCCGGGATGATTTCCAGGTGGTCGGCCAACATATCCATCAAGGGGTAGCGGTCAACGGCCAGCAGGTGACTGGCGTCGTCGGCAGTAGCACTCAAGGTTCGGAAACCGGTCTCGATGACCGCAATTTCCCCGATCACGCCGTCCCTGGCCAGGACCGAGACGGTGCGGTCGCCGTCGTGCACGCGGAGGATGCCGGACAGGATGATATACATGGTATCGCCGGGTTCTCCCTTGTTGAACAGACGGGTGCCCTCCGGCAACACCACGTCGCGAACCTGGGTGGCAAAGCGGACCAGTGAGAGCTTGGGCACCATGGAGAACATGGGCAGTTTGCTGAGGGCGGTCACTTTTCTAAAAGTCGATATGCCGTCCCGGCTGCCGTCTTCGGGTGCGTCCGGCGGGACCACGCGCACCAGGCGTTTGGCGACATCGTCGGGAATGCGGTTGAGCACGTCCTTGTAGGCCGCCCGGTCGATCTTACGCAGGGCGAAGGCGGCCATTTCCCGAATCAAGGTGCGGGGATGGAAAACGGAGGCAATCAAAGAGTCCGGCGCTTTGATCAGATTTTGCCGACCAAGGGCTTCCACGGCAAGGGCGCGTGTCCATAGGTTGATACCGTGGGGACCTTGCGCCAACAGGTTGTCGATACGGTCCACCGGGCTCATCTTGGGGTAGATATAGATCGCTGACAGTGAGTTGAGGGTTTCCTTCCAGTCCAGCGCTTCCAGCAGGGGCATGACGTGGTCTTTCAAGTCGCCCGGGACGACCAGTTCCGCCACCTCCAGGGCGAAGGCGCGCGCCTGATTATCGCCGTTGATATTGTCCAGGATGAGTTTGACCGCGTGTTTATCGCAGATCAGCGCCAGTCCCATGTAGAGGCCTTTCGTGATCATATCGATATCGTTGTCGAGCGCCTTGTTCAGGTCCTCCAGTTCCGGGATGCCTTTAAGATCGTTGCGCACGCAGAACATCCATCCGGCGCGTTTGGTAAAGGCGCGATAGCGGTCCTTGACCCGGGCCTCAACTGTATCGTCCGTTTGGTAGCCCAATTGGGTGAGGCCCCGAAGGGCTTGCAGTCGCACCATGACGTGGGGATCGGTGATCTTGTCAAGCAGGATCTTGGTTGCGTTCGGACCGCCGATTCTGGTGACCACCTTCAATAGTCGAACCATGGCTTCCGGTCCGCCGCGGAAGAAGGAGAAGGAACTCTCGTCCTGCAAGAGACCCTCGCCGGCGCGCAAGAGAGCGGCGCCGGCGGCCTTACAGAAGATGCCCGAGGACAACTGGTCCACCAGCAG
>JAAUYB010173091.1_pt1 | contig 47133 bp, 60 predicted proteins | sample 7278071 | NCBI WGS metagenome assembly JAAUYB01 (sample SAMN14350121, study PRJNA611818) | marine sediment metagenome | isolation source: surface marine sediment (1.8m) | place: French Polynesia: Moorea | collected 2018-08
ACTTGTGCAGTTCGTCCTGCACAAGTCATGGGCAAATGAAAGGGCCGGGAAATGGATCAACAAGTGAGCAACGCGGCGCTCAACACCAGGTCGGACGATGAAGTCGATCTAGAGTTCGAGGAAAATCGGATGGACCCCGACCACCTGGGCAGCGACCCGAGCGTAATGGTCGGCGGTGTCATCATCGGCATCGTGGCGTGGATTTCCTTCTGCGCCGGCATGGTGTCCGTACTGGTGTGGTTGGCGCTATGACCAAGTGGACGCTCCCGCCCGAATCGCAGTTCTTCGTACCGACTGAGGAAGCGAAGATCCGAGCCTATCGAGCGTTCAACCGAGGTGTTTGGCTCGGCGCGGTGCTCGGCATACTCGCGTTCGCCGCCGTCGACCTCGCTATGGTCGGGTGGGGCTTCTGATGCCCGATTATGGTCAGATGGTGCTCGAACAGCACGGCACGAAAAAGGTGGACGGTTACCCAAGTATCCTGCCACCTAAGAAACCGCCCGTTTCTCCCGAGGTGGCCGCGATGGCGCCGAAGCCGGTTTGGTGGTACAACGTTTATGTGATTTTCTCTGGCATCGTGCATCTCGCGCAGCAACGCGACCACATCTACCTGACAGAGCGCGGTTGGGAGATATGGGCGTGGCTCGAACAGAGGAAAGCGAGGCTTGCCAGCGAGGACAGGACGGACTAGGGTCGAGGGCGTGGACCTAGCCATTGGGTTCCGGCGCCCTCGTCGCAGTCCTCAGTCCTCAATCGGCGAGGGCGTCACCAATGCCAAAGCATGAAGCGATCGAAGTACCCAAGAGATGGACTCTACTAACCGACGAGCCGGTGGAGAGGGTCACGGTGCAAAATCGCGGATCGTTTGAGATGGAGATCTCTCCGTATGCTGGAACCTACTCGGACAAGCCGCAAGGGCTGGTCGTGCCCGCACGCACGGCGTTGATCAACCGGCGACTGTCCGACCTCTTCCCAGGTGCGGTGCTCGCGGGCGCCACGTCCGACCTGTACGCCCGAGCACTCGACACCGCGACGATGGCGTTCATCTCTCATGCGTGACATCGAGCATCCCTTCCTCTTTGAAGAGCGCGACACGTTCGCCGAGTTCTGCGCCCTGTCGCGGGTCGATCAGGTCTGGGTCATTGGACTCTTGATCAGAGCACGCGCTGGGCGTAGGTTGGGCATACATATACCGATCGACGTCTTGATAGCAGGAGACCCATACCCATGACTTGGCGCGAGTTTATCCGTGGTCTGATCCGCACGTTCATCCTGAACTCGGAGACCAACACCCTCTTCACTGAGTGGTCCACGACCGGCCTTTCGACGGCAGATGAGACTGTCATCGACGCAGCCCTCGATACGGTCAAACCGTAATGGCTGACCTTCCCGACGTGTCGACGCCGGCGCCCAGCGTGCCGGTGTCTTTTGATGGTGAGATTTACAAGTCCGTCGGGAAGTACGCCCGCTCGGCAGTTCTCTTCGCGTTCGAGAACATGGGCGGTCCAGATGCTCTTGCCAAATGGGGCAAAGAGAATGAGGATGAGTTCTATACGAAGCTGTTCCCGAAGATCATCGCGAGGGAGTCGGAAGTGACGCATCACAAGACGGTCGACCAGCTTATGGACGTCATCGACGGCGACTACGTGGTTGAAGGCGATGACGCGGAAGTCGTGATCGACACGGCACCACGGCAGGTCGAAAGGGTGCAGCCCATCGCACCGAACTGGAACGCGACGGACTACGACTTCGACAACGATATGATACTTGCGGAAGCGGCCACCCCCATTGAGGAATCCGTCGCTGCAGTTGACCTAGTGGACTTCGAGGAATGAGGGCAGCACACGCCGCAGCGGTAAGTCTGACACCGCAAGAGGCCAAAATAGTCGAGTTCCTGCGCCAGTCGCGCATGGACCACCGCGAGTACATGGCGAAGTGTCTGCAGGTGGTCGATAAGAATGCGCAACTGGTGCCCTTCCGCACCAACTTCGCGCAGGACATCATTCACGCCAAGATCAGCGCCCAACAGGAAGAGCACGGCCTTGTCCGCGCGATGGTCCTGAAGGCGCGGAAACAGGGTGCATCCACCTATATCGGGGGCCGTTTCTACACGCGGACGCGGCTCTGGAAACACCGTCGGGCGGTCGTGATGGCCCACGTGCGGGACAGTTCCAAAGACCTCTTCACGATGGTCCAGAACTTCCACAAGTACGACCCGATGGCCTTACAAGCGGAGCGAGCAAGTGCCCAAGAGTTCAAATTCAGCAACGAATCGTCCTATTCGGTCGCAACCGCTGGTTCGGGCGAAACCGGACGCGGCGCAACGCCAACTATGGCGCATCTCTCCGAAGCTGCGTTCTATCCAAACCCGGAGAAAACCTTCGCAGGCTTCGTCAACTCGATCCCGATGGCGCCGAACACCGAGGTCGTTGTCGAATCGACCGCGAATGGTATCGGTAACGAGTTTCACCAACGTTGGATGCGTGCTGAAGCGGGAATCCAAGACGAAACAGCGGGCATTACATTCATCCCGATCTTCATTCCGTGGTATGTATCTCCTGAGTACCGCCTTCCCGCACCGTCCGGTTTCCAACTCAGGGGCGAGCCGGAAGGTGACGGCCTTCCGTCAGAGCGCGACATTGCGGAGATGTATGACCTTGATCTGGATCAAATGGCGTGGCGCCGGTTCTATGTGGAACAACAGCTAAACGGCAACATCCAGACGTTCATGCAAGAGTTCCCGTCGACCTCGCAAGAGGCGTTCCAGACGACCGGCCTCGAACTCTTCATCAAGCCGATCTACGTCACCCGAGCACGGAAACGCAGCGACATCCAAGCCCACGGTCCTCGCATTCTCGGCGTCGACCCTGCCGGCCTGGGTGGCGATAAGTTCATGATCACCTTCCGGCAGGGACACGTCGTCCACTGGCAGGTTGGCCGCGCCGGTGTGGAACCGGGCGAAGAGCAAGTTGAGTGGGTGGCCGAACTCATGCGTCAGAACGACATCGACCGCGTGAACATCGACTACTCGGGCGGTTGGGGACAGGCGTTGTTCGCTGGTATGCGCGAGCGCTATCCGGCGCTGGGCGAGAAGTGCTACCCGGTGGACTTCGGATCGAAGTCTCAGCACAAGCAAGTGAACCCGCACAAACCGGGACCACGTAACCGACGCGCCGAGATGTACCTGCGGGCTCGGACATGGCTGGAACTGCCGGAAGGCGTCTCGATCCCCGACGAAGACATTCTGCAGTCCGACCTGGGCGCCATTGGCGCACGCATCTCGGGCCAGACGACCGATTTGGTGCTCGAGTCCAAGGTGGACATCAAAAACCGCCTGTCGCGGTCGCCCGACGCGGCGGATTCGTTCGTTCTGACGTTCGCGGTGCCCGATCGGGTAATCCAGACCGACTTGACGCCTGCAGCACCGACCAGTAATGATGTTTTCGACCAAGGACGCCCTCGCAGACACCACGATGACCCGTTTTCGACCGGTGGACCTACCCGATTTGACTCTGGCGGCGGATGGATGCTGTAAATGACACCCTCTGACTTCACGAATGGCGTCAAGCGCCGCTTCCCCCTCGAAAAGACCGACGAGAACTTCGTTCAAGAGGTGCGGAACCTGTACCAACTCGATGTCGATGCAGACCAGCACAACATCGAACCGGCTCGCGAGGACATCCAATTCGTCATCGGCGACCAATGGGACGAACGCACCAAGACCCGCCGCGATCGTCTGAACAAGCCAACACTCACGGTCAACCGTCTGCCCGCTTTCGTCGCTCAGTACCTCGGCTCTTGGCAGCAAACCGACACGGCCATGCGGCTCATCCCGATGAAGGGTGGATCGAAGATGGTCGCCGAGATCCGCCAAGGTCTCATCCGCACAATTCAGAAGACGCCGAAGGCCAAGCACGCGATGTATACCGCGATGGAAACGGCCTATATCGGCGGCATCGGCAACTTCGGCCTCGATATTGTCGACAACAAGTTCGACGTGTTCGTCAAAGACCTGGCCATCACCGCCTTCGACGACCCGTTCCAAGTCGTCTGGGACCGCAACAGCCGCGAACCATCCGGCTCTGACGCGAACCACTGTTTCGCGATGCACTGGATGACCAAGCGCGATTTCAAGAAAGCGTATCCGAAGGCCACCGGCACCGGATGGGAGTCTGTCGACGGCGACTGGACCACGATGACCTCGCACGGCTGGGAAGTCGATGAGATGATCCGGCTCTGCCACTTCTGGCAGATGAAGGAAGAGGATGCCGTCGTCGCTCTTGAGAAGGAAACCGGCGACATCATCGACGTCACCGACTGGCCGCAGAAGGCGATCGACGCCGTGGCCCAACTCGATGATGAAGGCGAGCCGATGGTCCGCGAGACCACGCGCCCCTACGCCGAGTGCTACGTCATGGACGGCAAGGACGTCATCGACGGCCCGTTCCGTCTGAACATCTCGCGCGTGCCTATCTTCCGAGTGGAAGGCTGGGCTCTGCAGGAGTCGTCGGTTCGGTTCCGCTGGGGCTTCGTCCGTAACGCGAAAGACCCGCAGCGTCTTCACAACTACTGGCGCTCGATCTTGGCCGAGGAACTGCAGAAGTCCCCGGCCTCGAAGTGGTTGCTCGATCAGTCCGCCATGCGCTCTGGTCTGGCCGATCACTTCCGCAACCAGCATCTCAGTGGCGACCCCGTGCTCTTCTGGGATTCGCAGGCCGACGGCGTGAAGCCCGAGCGCATTGACCCGCCGCTCATGAACCAAGCCGTGCTCACCGAGGCGCAGATGTCGGTTCAAGACATCAAGGACGTCACCAATAAGCATGAAGCCAGCCTGGGCGTCACCTCGAATGAGGTCTCGGGCAAGGCCATCACCGCACGGCAGCGCGTCTCCGAACTCGGCGACCGCATCTACCTTGAGAACATGAACACGGCGCAGGCCGAGTGTGCGAAGGTCATCAACGAACTGATCGGCGAGGTGTACGACACGCACCGTGTCATCAAGGTCACCGGTGATGACGACAAGGTTGTCCTGCAGGAAATCAACGGCGACTTCGGCGACGACACACCCGACATCACTAAGGGTGTCTATGACATCACCTACACCACCGGCCCGTCCTACGCCACCATGCGCGAGGAAGCGACCGAGACCATGCTGACGCTGATGAACCACATGCCGCAGACCGGCAACTACATCGTGGACCTTATCGCCGAGAACATGGACATCCCCGGCGCCGAGAAGATTGCCGAGCGGATGATGATGCTCTTGCCGCCAGAGATGATCGACCCCGAACGTCTCCCCGAACGCTCGCGCCAGAAGGTCGAAGCCATGCGGCAACGCAAGGCGCAAGAGGCCGAGGAACAGCAACAGTTCAGCATGGCGCAGTTCCAGCTTCAGATGGGCCAGATGCAGGCTCAGATCGACCAGCTTGTATCGCAGGCGCAGAAGAACATGGCGCAAGCCGCGCTCGCGGAATCGCAGTCCGGTGTGGACGCGGCGAAGGTCCAATCGCAGCATGAACTCGGCACCGACGAGAACCTTATCCGCGCCGCCCAGGTTGGCGTCGATATTGACAAGAACGAAATCAAGATGGCAGAAGTAGGTATGGACGCCGCATTCCGTGTCGGCGAGCAACAGGAGCGCAACGCCGATCGCGAAGAGCGTCGGTCGCAGCAAACAACGCAGGAGACCGACGATGGCCAAGTATGAAAACCCCGTGAAGAGCAAATCGCCCTTCTTCCGTGACGGGAAGAACATGAGTTCCAAACGCCCCAAGAAGGGTGGCCCCAAGCGCGTCAAGCCGAAGAAAGAGAAGACGTGGGGCGAGGCCGCGAAGGACTTCATGCTCGACCTGTTCGACTAAACCCAAACCAAGACTGAGGACTGAAAATGGCTAAACCACCGCGCTTTGCGACTGACGACGACGGATTCCAAATTGCATCTGATGCCGGCGACCTCTCCGAGAACCATGAAATCGGAGAGGACGACGACTTGGATGACGCCGACTTCGAGGAAGAAGACGATGACTTGGAAGACGATGGTGACTCCGTTGACGACGATGACACCGACGACGAAGAGGATTCCGACGACGACGACGACGAAGACGATGACGATGACGGCACTTCCGCCACCACCGTCCCGAAGGTCAAGCGCGGCGAAAAGCCCAAAAAGCAAACTGCCGCCGAACGAATCGAGGAACTAGCCGAGAAGCGCCGGAAGGCCGAATCTGAAGCCTTCGACGCCGAGATGGCGTTGCAGGAAGAGAGGCGTCGCAACGATGAACTCGAAGCGCGGCTCGCCAAACTCGAAAACGGCGGCGGTCAACAAACCACCACCCTCAAAGAGCCGAACCCGGAGGATTTCGAGTACGGTAAGGTCGACGACAAGTACATCGAGGCGACCATCGAGTATCGGCTGGCGAAGGAACGCGAGACGTTTCAGAACACGCAGCGCGACCAAGAGACCGAGCGCTCCAACGCTGAGAAGGCCGAGCACTACAAGAAGCGTCTCGCGATCGTCTCGAAAGAGGGAAACAAGCGGTTCAAGGACTTCGACAAGATCGTGGAATCGGTCAACTTCCCCGGCGAGGTCGCCCGTGAAATCCTCGACTCCGATTTTGGGGTTGACATCTCGTACTACCTGGCAAAGAATGTCGGCAAGCTACGAGAGGTCAGTCTGATGTCGCCCGCAGAACGCACGCGGGAGATGGGGCGCCTCGAAGAGCGGTTCTCGGCCCGTGCTTCAGCCGGAAAGAAGCGCACGAAAGCACCTGACACACCGGGCAAAAAGCAAAAACGCAAGCCTGTGTCGAAGGACGAAAAGCAATTCGGCCCTGAGAACCAAGACGATTTTGATAGGGCCTTCTTTGGAAGATAACAGGAGCGTCCTATGACTATCACAGTCCCTCAGTCACGCCTGATCCTCAAGACCATCATGGCCGGTCTGCGCAACAACCTTGTCGCGTCGGACCTCATTGATTGGGAAGTTCACTCGCAAGAGATGAACGACCGCAACGGCTTCGTGGTCTCTGAGCAAGTCGGCCCAGAGTACGTCATCACTGAAACGACCGGCGCGGTGCAAGACCTGTCGACCGGCGTTCAGGACACGACCTACGGTTCGCAGACCTTCACGCTGAACAAGGTGTTTGGCCTTTCGATGGGCGCAAGCGACATCGAGATGGTCAAAGACCTGCAGTCGGCTCGGAAGAACCGCGCCCTCAAGAACGGCGTGGCACGTCTGGCGACCCGCATCGACTACCACATCATGGGCACCGCGATGGCGGCGTTCAACCACATGGTCGGCACCCCCGGTCAGGCAATCGACACGCCGAACGAGTTCGCGTCCGCGCGTACCCGTCTCGCCCTCGCCTCGCTGGAAAGCGATGAGGACATCTCGGCGGTTCTCAACCACGTCGACCACCAGTCGCTCGCGCAGTACATCTACAACGACAACGCTTCGCTGTCGTCTGAAGGTTCCCGCGCCATGCGCAACGGTTTCCGTGGTATGCTCGACGGTATCCCGATCAAGGCGTCCAACCAGCTTGCCCGTCTGACGACCGGCACGCGGACCAACGGTGCGGTCGACGGTGCAAACCAGAACGTCAACTACAATGCGGTTGCAGACGCAGGCTCGAACGCCGGCTTCTACATGACGCAGACGCTTGTGATCGACGGCCTGGGAGCCAACGCGACCATCTCCGACGGTGAGGTCTTCACCATCGCCGGCGTCAACGCCTATGACCCGGAAATCGGTGAGAACCGTGGCTACTTGCAGGACTTCACCGTGGTCGGTGACACGACTGCCGACGGCACCGGTGAGGCCACTGTCCGCATCTACCCGGCGATCATCGTCGACGACGGTTCCTCGGTTACGGGTGCGAACGCGGTCAACCGCGCTCACGCCACCGTGGATGCGGCCCCTGCCGACAACGCTGTTGTGACCTTCAAGGGCACCGCTTCGACGACCTATCAGCCTCGCCTGATGTTCAAGAAGGAAGCGATCGTCTGTCACTCGGCGCCGCTGGTCATGCCGTACACCGGTCAGGGCTTCCGCCGCTCGCTCGCTGATGCCGAGCGCGACGGCCAAGCGCCCCTCATGCCGCGTCTCTGGTTCTATTCGGACCCGGATACCGGCGCTCACCGCTGCCGCGTCGACATCTTCGTCGAAGCGCAGGTGCGCCGCCGCGACATGGGCGTGAAGTTCTTCGGCGTCGCCTAAGAACACGTCCCCTCGTGTACCAAGAGAAGGAAAGGGGCTGCGATTGACTTCGTGGCCCCTTTTCACTTAACGTCAACACATCAATCTAGATGAGGACAATCCCATGTCAGTTCAGACACCCAAAGTGATCGTGCCCGGTTCCGCTACGGTTCCCCCGACATATCAGCACCAAGAGTTTCCGAAGGCCGTCTACGGCGAAACCCTCGAAGACGTGCTGATCATTCACTCCGAGGAAGAGCGGCCCGACGGCTATCGCGACTATGACGATATGGTGGAGGCACCGAAGCCGAAGAGGCTCACCAAGCACGAAAAGGCCAAGGCTGCGCTCGAAGCAAAGCGTGAAGCCGAAGCCGCTGCAGCCGAGCACCACGCCGCGATCGTCGCCTACCTGGAAGAGCACAACGTCGACTTCGACAAAGAAGCCTCGACGGAAGACCTCGAAGGGCTTAAAGTGCAGCTAGACAAGCATCTGGCCGCGCAGGAGAAGAAGGGTGACTCTAAATAGCACCATCATCACGGCTGGTTACCGAGAATCCAATTTCAAGGGCCAGAAACAAACGCTCACCACGGAAGAGCAAACCGAGGGGCTGGAATTGCTTCAGTCCCTCGTTGACTCATTCTTTGGGGTCATCATCGGCACCAAAGCCAAGCCGTGGTGGGTGCCTCACACGTTCCACACAGCACCCGAGGCCGCAAACTTCCCAGCCATCCCCGGCGAGGGCATCCTGCGGAACAACAATGACGTGGACTATCCGCCCCCGAACTCGCGGGTGTTCCTGCGCAACAGCGCTGCCCAGACGATCTATTTCCAGATGAAGCCGGAAGACGGCGCCTTGTACCAGATCGTGGACGCAGGCTTCACCGCTGACGTCACGCTCGATGGCAACGGTATGTTCATCGGAGACACGGGTGTCGGATACACCGAGACCATCAACCCGCAATTTGGAGGTGGCGGTCGCGTCACGGCTCGCACCTACGTCTTCCGGGGCGACATCGCTTCCTGGGTACAGACCACCGGACTGTCGCTCACCAATGAGTGTCCATTCCCCTCGGCCTTCGATGACTACTTCATAACCGCCCTCGCGCTGCGCCTCGCGCCGCGTCACGGCAACTCGCCGTTGGACGTCACCGTGCTTCGCAACAAAGAGATGCTGACCTTCATCCGTGGCGAGTACCGCCAGACCGAGGAAGCTGTTCTCGATGGGCCGCGACGCGCCTCCCAGAACCACTACAACGGGTATCCGATCGACGATCCTGATCGCGGGAGGGTTTAATGGCCTCGATCAGCCTGTCCTTCTCCGACTTTGAGCGCGTGTTCGCCGACCTGCCGGCAGCACCTTTGAAGAACCGGTTCTTTGAAGAGAACCCGTTCCAAGGTGAGAAACGCGCCGCTATCGCACGACCGGGAACCACGGTCCTCGGTAACTACGGCGATGGCCCGATCCGCAAAGTCTTCTCGGCGCCCGGCATATTCGGCGGCGCCCTCTTCTTCGTGTCCAACCAGACGCTCTACCGCTGGGACTTGGCCGATTATCAGGCCGGGAACGATCCGTATGCCGTCACTGGCATCATCCAAGGGCAGGGCGAGGTCTCGATGTGCGTCGCCAAGGGGCTCGACTATGAGCGTCTGTTCATCGCCGATGGCACGCTCCTGCAGTTCTACGGCGGCGGCACCAAGGCGACTGGCACCATCGCTTGGACGGGCGGTGTGAACCCGCTCGAAGGCGATACGGTCCAGATCGGCAACTCCTACTACAAGTGGACCGCGACAGTCGGCTCCGGTCTCGGCACCGCTGCAGACCCCTATGACGTGCTGATTGGCGCCGGATGGGACGAGTCCTTCGCCAACCTGGTAGCGGCAATCAGCTTCACCGGCACGTCTGGCGTGACATACTCGCCGGAACTCGCCGGTCAGAACGCAGAGGTCACCGCAGCCTACGTCTCGCCGACCATGACCATCACGTCGCGGGCCGACACCGCCTTCGCGAACACCATCGCGCTTAATGATACGGTCGACGGCGGCTCGAACATCACTGTTTCCGGCGCCACGCTCACGGGCGGCAACACTCACGGTCTGAGCGGCATCGAGATACCGAACGGCCTGCCCCCGGTGCAGGTCACGACGCTGAAATCATACATCATCGTCGGTATCGACAACTCAGACCGGTTCTATTGGGTGGAGCCTGCCGGCGTCACCATCAACGCCCTCAACTTCGCCACGGCGGAATCGCAGCCTGACGAACTGGTCAGCCTGCAGACGCTCGGCGACAACGTGTGGTTCATCGGCCAGAACTCGACCGAGATTTGGTACGCCACAGGAAACACAGATTTGCCCTTCACGCCTGTCTCTGGACGGGTATATGATCGGGGTGCGCTCGAAGGAACGGTCGTCAAGATCAAGGGAACTCTCTACCTTGTTGACCGCGACTACATTGTCTATGCTATAAGCGGCGGGCCACAGCGCATCTCCAACCACGGTATCGAACAGCAGATTCGAGAAGCATTCGCATCGGAGTCCTAAAATGACAATGCTCTTTGCCTCATCCTTCGACCACTACGGCGGACCCGCCGAGTTCCCAGGTTACCGGAACTCGAACTCCGACGGCGGGTGGTCCTTCGACGGATCGAACGGCTCTGACCCCGACAACACCATCCTCGGCGATGTCATCCAGAACGAACCGGCACTCGGCTCGAACAACAACCACAGTGCCTACGGCAGTTATCGCCTTGAAGCGCCCGCGTTCGGCGCCCGACGTGGCGACCTCGCTTTCTGCGCTGATCAGGTCAACATCTCTCGCTTCTCTTTCGGTGGCACGACCTACGCGATTGGCGGACAGGAAGCACCCCGCTTCACCATCCCTGGCGCGTCCGAATTGGTCCGCATCATTCACGTTGCCTTCGCCTGTGACGCCCTTCCCCAAGTCGACGCCATCCACGGTCACATCTTCTCTTTCCAGAACTCGGGCGGCGAAATCCTCGGCTACCTTGGCGTCAACCCATCGGGCCGACTGGTCATCTGGGACGGCGGTGCATGGTCATCGGCAGGCACCAACGTGGAAAGCAAGCCGACTGCGCTGGCTATATCGGCGGCGCCTGTCATCGCGGCAGAGACATGGGCTTCCCTGTCCATCAAGCTGACCACCAACGCCTCAGACAACAACTGCATCGTCCAGATTTACAGCGGCGACATCGTGGCTGCGAACCTTGTGATGGACACCACGGTCGCCTTCACGGCACCGGTTGGCACACACAATGTCGATATCCTCGGTCTTCTGCCGCCGCCTCTGGTCGGCCAGAACGGTGTGTCTACGGAAGACCCGTTCGACACCACCAAGCGGTACATCCGCGACCTGGTTGTCTGCAACACCTCGGGCTCCTACAACAACGATCACCTCGGCCAAGTCTTCGTCGCGGCGCAGCAGATGCGTGCGGAAGATGCTGGCGGCGGCTGGGAAGCCTTCCCGCGCGAGAACAAAGGAACGGGCGTCCTCGATCACACGGCAGGAACCGGTCTGCGTGTGCCCGACGACGTTGATCTGTCTTTCGGTTCGGGAGACTTCACGGTCGAAGGTGACTTTAAAGTCGACCTTATCAACACAGCGCCGAACACCACCATCCTCATGTCTAAATGGGATGAGACCAACGACGAGCGCGAGTGGAAGCTGGAATACGACGACGCCGACGGGCGCCTCAAGTGGATTGTGTCCACCGACGGCATCGCCGAGACGGTCGTGTTCACCTACCCGTGGGTGCCGACGCTGCAGAAGTACCATACGATCGCGGTCAGCCGGAACACGGCGGTCACTCGCGTTTTCGTCGATGGCGTGCAGATCGGAATGGATCAGGCCGACGCGAACACTTACCATACAGGAACCGCAAATGTAGGTATCATGTCGCGATACGACGGCACCACGGTCGACTCTGACACGGCCACGCAGGGTTGGGCGGATGAGATCCGCATCACCAAGGGCGTCGGGCGGTACACGGCAAACTACACCCCGGCAACGGGCGTGTTCGGTCGCGACGTCGGTGCAGACGCATCCTACAACTCGGTCGCCCTTCTTTTGGGCTTCGACGGTAACTTCACGGATGACTCGCCGAACGCCCTCACTCTGGTCGCCGGCTCCAATGTCACAACCATCCTGCCCGACGATGACGGGAACTCCTATGAGGTGCTGAACCAGCGCCCAGCCTGGGACGACTCCTACATCGAGGCGCGAAACACCTTCGCGTCCAACATCCTCGAACTGTCCGGTCAGCCGCTCAATAACGAGACGGTGGTGCTCGGATCGCAGACTTACACTTTCAAGACCACACTCACCCCGACGGCCTACGAAGAGCTGATCGGCACCGATGCACGTGACTCGCTTGAGCATCTTGACGCTGCGGTGAACGCAGGCGATGGCGTCGGCACTGATTACGCCACCGGCACGGTCGCGAACACCGACATCTTCGCCGAGATGCTGCCGGATGAGCAAGCGAAGTTCACGGCGACGACCATCGGTACGGCGGGCAACTCCGAACCCTCGACCGAGACACTGACCAACGGCGCCTTCCTGTCGGGCGCGACGCTCGCGGGTGGGGAAGACATCCCATCGCCTTCCGACTTCGCGATGGAGCGTCTGCCCGTCGATGTCACCGGTGTGCTCGCTCTGCAGGTTACGGCTCGCGGTTACAAGTCCGATGCAGGCTCGGCGAACCTTCGCTTCGACCTCAAAGGACCGTCCGCGACTGTCGATGTCGGCACCGCGCAGGGCACCACTCTCAACCCGGCATGGCTCCGGGAAATCTTCGAGGAAGATCCTGACACCTCGGTTGGAATCACGCCGTCGACCATCACGGGAGGCCGCGTCCGCGTTACAAGGACTGCGTAAATGACCGCCTCTCGGGCTTCACAGATAGTCGCGCAGGTCGTCTCGTCTTCATCGGCGGGACAGACCATGCGCGTCAGCGGTATGATCGCACAGGCCGTCACCGAAGGCTCTGTCGAATCTATTCGCGCGTCGCAGATTGTCGCCCAGACGGTCGGCCAAGGTACGCCCGAATTGCTGCGCACAAGCCAAATGGTAGCGCAGGCGGTTGTCCAGAACCTCGCCGACAGTGGCGGCGTTTTCCGCGTCACACAGAACGTCGCGCAGGTCGTCTTCTCGATCGGCATCCCCGACACTGATGTGCAGCGGGCGTGGACCTTCGACTTCGACGGTCACACCTTCTATGTGCTCGATCTGGGTGCGAAGGGCGCGGTGGTGTTCGACACGACCACACAAAGCTGGGCACGGTTCTCCACGGCTGGATATGAGGGGCACTGGAACTTCAAACAGGGCTTCCACTGGCGCGATGGCAAGGCAGTCATCGGCGGTGGTATCTTGAACGGGCTTATCGTGAAGCTGGTCGAGAACGGCTTCCTCGACGAAGACTTCCGCCCGGTGTCCTATGAGGTACAGGGCGTCATATTCGAGACCACCGAACGGCATCGCCGCCAGTTCGCCCTGCGCGTCGTCGGCTCCCCAGGTCGCCGTGCGCTCGATGACAATGACGATCCGCCCACGCTGAACATGCAGTATTCGGATGATAACGGGGCAACGTGGTCGACCGCCATGACTGTCACACTCACGTCCGACGCGAACCAACGCATCGAGTTCCGTTCCCTCGGCGCCTTCCGTCAGCCCGGTAGGATCTTCCGCTTGTACGATTCAGGTGGTATCAAGTTCCTAGCCTACGTGATGGCAGACGTCGAAGGGGAACAGTAAATGTCGCGGCGCACCCCGCCCCTCAACCCAACAATGCCTATGGTCGACCCGGAAACGGGGAACCCGACCCCTTTCTTCATGTCTTGGTGGCAGCAGCAGGTTGAATCGAACGCCGCCATTGTCGACCTGTCGACCCCCGAAGCTGTTTCCGCCGTGCTCGACGTCATCACAGGCGGCACTCAGGGCGCGGTGCTCTTCCGTGGCAACACTCTATGGGAAATCCTCGCACCGGGCACCGACGGCTCTGTCCTGCGGACACGTGGCGTGGCCAATGACCCCCGCTGGGACAACATCTCTCTGGTGCTCGATGATGCGCTGGGCAGCGATCAGGGCAACGTGCTCTACCGAGGCGCTTCCGGCTGGGCAGTTCTCGCACCGGGAACCGACGGCGAGGCTCTGATTACGAAGGGCGCCGGCGCCGACCCCGAGTGGGGTTCTGTCGCCTCTGACCTTGTGTCCGCCGCGTCCTTCCTTGAGAAGTACGAAGGCACTCAGGGCACGTGGACCCTCGCGAACGCAGCGCAGGCTGGCGACGTCATTGTCCTCTTCGGCTCCACCGACGTACAGGACGGCACCACGAAGCTGATCAGCGGCTTCACCCAGATCGACCAGCGGACGGACTCGAGTCCTTCTGCGATCGGCCAGTACAAGATCATCACGGCGGGCGACCTGCCGTTCACCTCGATCACGCTCCCCGACTTCGGCTCTTCGACACACAATACTCAGTGGGTGGGCGGACACTTCCGAGGCTCTGGCGGCGCTCTGGCGGGCACGACACCGGTCAGAGTAGATGGCAGCGGTTCCGCACCAGCACCACCTGCGATCACCACGACGGTCGACCTCGCTCTAGTCGTCATCATGGCCGGTCTGGACGATGACCCGAGCGCTGTCATCACGCACCCGGCAGGCTATACGGTCATGACCGCCGACTTTGGCGCGTTCAACTCGAAGTCCATGATGGCCGCGAAGATCGTCGAGACGGCTGGACCCGAGACCCCCGGCGCGTTTTCGTCCAGCACATCGGATGACTGGACCGCGATGACGGTCGCGTTCACGCCCGGTGAGTTCGTCCCTATCACGGAGTGGATTGGTCTTAACGACACTCCCGGCTCGATCACAGCGGACGCTCTTGTCCACGGCGACGGTGCCGGATCGACACTCGCCATGTCCACCGTATCGGACTACCTCGACGCTCGGTTCACCAGCGACGTAGGCACGATCCTGCAGCGAGGTACGACCGGGTGGGAGGCTCTGGCGCCGGGAACGGCGCAACAGATACTCACGACCAAGGGACCGGGCGTAGAAGCGGAATATGACGACCTGCGCGACGTGATGGAAGAGTTGGGCACGGTCCAAGGCTCGATCCTGTACCGCAACGCCACCGAGTGGGTTGTGCTGCCACCGGGAACCGCTGATCACGTACTCAAGACCAAGGGCGCATCGGCAAACCCGGTATGGGAAGCCGAATCAGGTGGCGGTGGCGGCGGCTCGTCGACCTTTCTCGGTCTCACAGACACGCCCAGCGCTTTTACCAGCCAAGCGGGCAAGGCCGTCGCAGTCAACGTGGGCGAAACAGCCCTAGAGTTCATAGACTTCCCATCGGGAGGCGGTGGTGGCGGCGGTGCCGCCGCAGGGGAAGGCACGGTCTACACGGAACTCCTGTTCCAAGACTTCTCGGTCACAGCCCTCGGCACCACGAACGTAGAGGTCGCTGACATCGACCAGTACGACCGTATCGACATCATCATCGAAGATGTGGCCAACCAGATCGTCGGAGAATTGTCAGCCGATGGGGGTTCTACGTGGATCACGTCGGGGTTGAAGCGCCTTTACACCTCGGCCTCTTCCGACAACTACGACACCGTGGGAAGTTTCTTCATGTCGACGTCTGCCGGTAGCAACGGCGCGTCTTGGAAGATACACAACGCCGCCAACGCCCTCATGGAAACCTCTATGAAGGGCCACTACGGCGGCAATACGGGACAGGTTTACCTGCAGGAGACGTGGACTGGATCGGCAGGCGTCCACAATCGGCTTCGGTTCCGCAAGGGCGGCGGCGCTGACCTCACGACCGGCTCTATCCGCATCGTGGGTGTGCAGTACAAAGGCTCTGTGGTCGGCGGCGTAGGGTCGGTGACAGAGGATGTGCTGGTAGAAGAGGAAATAGGTGTCTACGACCTAGGCACCGGTGCTGGCCAGTTCGATCTTGTCAGCGACCCGATTGTCGTGACCGGTATCGACCAGTACCACGAGATTGAAGTCTATCTTGACGACGGCACATCTGCCTCGGCGGCTGTCGGCGCTATTCAGCTTTCAGCAGATGGCGGCTCGACCTGGCTGGCAGGTACAAGCTACCGAACGCTCTTGAACGGCGGCGTGCTCACACGTCCAGCCGCCATTTTCACGGGCGAGGGCACGTCCCAAGTTCACGGCACGGCGGTCATCAAGAATCACCAATCGGCAGCGTCCTTCTCACGAGTAGAAGGCTTCGACGGTCTTGGCGGTACGTTCCAGTACACGGCGCATACAATGATGGAAGCTGCCGGCGCCCACAACGCCATGCGTATCGTCGAGTATTACTCGGTGACCAGCGGCACGCGCGACTTCACGGGTGGCAAGGTTCGGATCGTCGGCAAGAAAAAAGTGACGATCACGATCCCTGATCCTGTCGTCAGCGCACCAGCGCCGTTCTCTGGCGCTCGAGTCGAACAGACCACGACGCCGAACACCATCAACACCACCGCGTCAGCCGTGGCTTGGTCGGATGAGATTTATGATACCGACGGGTACTTTGATTCGGGCAGCAACGATCGCTTCACCATCCCCGAGGACGGATACTACGAACTTGTTTTCTCGGTGGACACTGCCACGGTCGGCGTCGACGTCTTTGCCTACATAAACGACGCGAACAACGATGTGACGCCGCTGGCGTACACGCGGCTTGGCGGCACGTCTGGTTCCAAAGCTGGCCAGGCGACGTACCAAGGATTCTTCTCTGCAGGCGATGAGGTCTACGCGGTCGCTGACATTGCATCCGGCTCGGTCACGATGGACGCCAACGCGGCGAACAGCTTCACCATCCGACGCATGGACGGCAGCGGTGCGCCTCTGGTTTACACCCCCGATACCCTTGGCCCTTGGGCGGATGTGAACGCCTCGCGGTCATTCGGCACCAACTATCAGAACACCGGCGCCACGAACCGGCACGTCGCCATTGGCGGTCTCCGCGATAATGTCACCGCTCGGCGCCTGCAGGTTTCGTCCGACGCCTCGACGTGGATCACTGTCCACCGGTCCAACAATGTCGCGGGCGGCACCAATATGTATGCTGTGGTGCCCCCAGGATGGTATTACCGTGTCGACCCGTCGGGTTCGCCTACCGGCCTGGATAGTTGGGCCGAAGCGCAGGAAGTCGCGGGCTCAGTCACCGGAGCGGTGGTCACCTCGGCCTCAGTTGAGCGCGAAGTGATCGAAGATATTACGCCTGACAACACGGTCAGTGAGTACGTCATCGACATCACGGGCCACGAAGATATCGAGATTTATGTAGGTAATACAACCGCTTGGGCGAGCGGCTTTTTGAGTTTTGAACTGTCTGGCGATGGCGGTATTACCGCACAAGATCTCGATTGGGGCGTCGTCGGCACGTCGCAGACAGACGGTCACCCCGGTGGAGTCCACCTCTCGGCCAGCGGCACCACCCTCGTCGGAGAAGGTCCGGTTCGCGGCAACATCAGGAATCACAACCTCGCCGGTGTACCGACCACGTTCTCTCTTCATCGTCGCGACACGGGCAGCCAAGCCTACCTCTATGACGGCGGTCAGGACGTCGCCGCTTTGACGACGCACTTGGTCATCAAGACGTCGACGGGCCTCAACATCACTGCAGGTGAAATAACTGTAACGGGCATCAAAGCCGGTCCTCGCGTCACCGAAGCCAACCCTCTGAAGACGTCCAAGTATTTCTTGAGCAAGGCGCTTGACCCGAACATCCCTCTGGTGGCGAACTTCCCGAACACCGACCACGCCGGTACGGGCGGATCGGGCACGTTCACGGATGAGACGGAAGGTCTCAAGATGGTCGGCGCCGGTGGTTCTGAACCCGATCGGACGGCAATCAGCAAGCCGGTTCCGGTGGGTTGGTCTGTCATCGAGTGGTCGCAGAGCCGCATCACCACCACCACATTCTCGGCGCCGGGACTCCACTTCAAAGGGCCGTCAGGCTTCGTCACAGTCGGCCTCGGATCGTTCTCGGGCGGCGGCTCTCAGCTTACCATTCGTATGCTTGAGTGGAGCACAACCTGGGTATACCAAGCGACCCCCGTGACTGACCTCACATTGACCGAGGTGGCCGCGAAGTACGACGAAGTGTTCTTCCGTGCCGTCCGCACCAGCACTGACGACATACGGATTTACTACTCTCTCGACGGTTGGTCTTGGACCTTCTTTGGCACCATCGACGTCAGCACACGGCTCGGCGGCGCCGCGACCGATGTCGGTCTGACCGTGACTCGCAGTGACACCGCCACCTATCACCACTACATTGACGAAGACTTGGTGACTGATTAACAGATCGTTTCGGAGCACAACACGTTGACTTTCCGACCTCAAAGACCGCAAATTATGCGCAACCATAACAGGAACCGGAACCGTGCCCCATGCCCCAAGGATTTCAACCTCAAACCCCGATTGAAGTGCTCGAAGCTGCCTACGCCGAACACCGATCGTTCAGCGCAGCCTCGAAGTCTATCGGGATGGATCGAAGAGCATTTACGCGCCGACTGAGGAAACATTGGAAGAAAATCGGTCATCATAATGAAGACCATGACATCCCGAACTTCGCCCCCGGAACCGGCCGGAAAATTGTCAGGGTATCCAAGACCCTAGACAAAGACGGGAACGCCAAACAGTTCTTTGTGAAGGAAGAGGCCGAGGGGTCTGAAGACCAGTTTGTCGAGGCGCTGGGCAAGACCAAGCGCGTATCAACTCTGCGCGGCGCCGATGGTGAAATACGCGCCCAATGGGAGATAACGGTCGATGACAATGACGACTTCGGCAAAGTTCTCATGGAAGTTGTCGAGGGCTTCAAAGAAGAGATACCTCGCGTTGCGCCTGTCAATCCGCCCCAACTCACCTTCGGGTCGAACCTGCACAACCTCTATGTCCTGTCGGATGCCCATATCGGCGGTCTCGCATGGGACAAAGAATCCGGCGCCGATTGGGACTTGAAGATCGCCGAGGAAATGCTGGTCAAAGCGTTCGGCGCCATGATAGTACAGTCCGCGCCGAGCAAGTCCTGCACCATCGCGCTCCTGGGTGACTGGATGCACTACGACAAGTTCGAGGCTGTTACCACTCTGTCTGGCAACGTACTCGATAGCGATGGACGTCAGCCCAAGATGAACAAGGTCGCCATCAAGGTCGCACGGCAGGTGGTCGCAATGGCGCTGCAGGCTCACGATAAGATCGAGGTGCTGGTCGCGGAAGGTAACCACGACATCATCGCGGCCAACTGGCTACGCGAACTCTTCATCGTCGCCTTCGAGGATGAGCCGCGTGTCCACATCATTGACGACCCGCGACCCTACTACGCCACACTCCACGGCGAGGTGCTGTTGTGCTTTCACCACGGTCACCTCAAGGGTGCATCCAAGATGAAGACCGCCGAGGATCTGGTCGCGCTCTTCGCCGACGAATACCGGGAGTTGTGGGGACAGGCCAAAAAGGTTTATATCCACACGGGGCACTTCCACTTCGCCACCGAATCAGAGCCAAGGGGCGCTCGAGTCATGCAGCACCCCACTCTCGCCACAAGGGACAGTTGGGCGGCGCGTCGCGGCTGGAACTCGATGCGGGAGGCCCGAGGCTCGACATACCATATGAGATATGGTTTAACTGGCACAACCAACATCGCCCCAGAGATGCTTGAGGAAATCTAATGTCCATCCGCAATTCTATCGTTCGGGAACTGAAGCGCTTTTGGCGCGAGGAAGACGGCTTTATCGGCGGTCTCGTCTCTGCCGGTCTCGGGCTGGCGTCATCCATCTTCGGCAACAAGTCTGCGAAGCGTCAAACGCAGCAGGTGAACCAAGGCTTCAACTACCTCGCACGGAACCCGCTGGTCGGCGAGGCGCAGGCTTACGGGTCAGAATCGCTTGACCGTGCTCAAACGGCAGGTGGTCTATCCGGTGCTCTACTCGGTCTCGGCGGCGACCAAGCTGCGGCTGAAGCCGCGTTCGATCAGTATCGAGACAGCACCGGGTATAACTTCCGTCTGGACGAAGGGATGCGAGGTATCGAAGGCTCACGCGCTGCACGCGGCATCTTGAACTCGGGCGCCACGGCCAAGGAACTCACTCGGTTCGCGCAGGACACGGCCTCGGAGGAATACAACCGGTATCTCGATCAACTCAACCGCCAAGAGGCGATGGCGCAAAGCGCCGCCAGTATGGGGCTGGGTTCCGCTTATCAGGTCGGCTCTGCAGGCTCCACGGCTGGTCGCGCTGCGGCTGGCGTCGAAAAGGATCGTTCGCGTAACCAGATGTCGGGCATCGGTGGTCTGGTGCGCGGCGTCACCTCAATCTTCGGGTTCTAACCATGACGACACTCTTTGAAGCGGCAATGGGCGGATACAACGCCGCCGACAAAATGATCCGAGAAAGCCGCGCCTATCAAGCGGCTCGGAAAGAGTATGGCGAGAAGGCCGGCGACCCCGGTCTCTTTTCTGCGTTGCAGGAGATGGACCTTGCCCAGAACCGCGACCGTCGTGCCGATGAGCAACTGGAACTGCAGCGCCGTGGTGTCGATCGCGCAGATCGTGCCGATGCTCGCGCTGCCGAAGTTCACGGCGCTCGGATGCGGGACACCTCATCCACCCGCGACGAAGCCGGTCTCTACAATTTGGTGAACGGGCTGCGACAGGCTCGCGATAACGGCGATGACCTGGGTGCCGCGTTCGACCAATTGGTGGACAAGCTACCCGAGTTCGGCGTCGCTGAAGAGGACATCCCCCAACTTCGTCAAGAACTTCTCGACAACCCTGCCATCCTCGACACGTACTATGAGGCGCTGGGCGGTGCCAACCGTGGTCGGACAGGCCGTGGTGGCTCAAAGGCCGCAGATGCCGAGGCGCAGCGTGCGCAAGGACGTGAAGACGTTTCGCGGACCATCGGCAAGATGCGCGACCTCTACACCACGCTCGATGAGAACAACGCCATCGTGAACCCCGGTGAGGGCGCGATGTCGAATATGGGCGCCTATGCGCGTACCACGTGGCTCGGGCGTACCGTCGAGGGCGCCATCGGTACGGAGTCGGAGAGTGCTCGCCGTTCAATCGAAGGTCTGCGCCCGTCGCTGATCAACGCCATGAAGGGTGCCGAGGAAATGGGCGCTCGGATGTTCGACTCGAACAAGGACATGGAACTGTGGCTCGCCACGGTCACCGACCCGACACAGGACATCGACACCGTTATGCGTCTTCTCGATGAGTTCGAGGCCAAATACGGTGCGGCGATGGACGGCGACGACGTGACGCCGATCAAGCCACCTGCCGATCGCGCCGATGCGGGCGACTATTCTCGCGCAGACGGCTCGGGCAAGGGAACGATTTATCAGGGGTTCAGGGATGAGAACGGCAACACGTTTGTCGGGACCGACCCAAACAACCCCGCTCACTGGAACGACAAGGACGGCAATCCGATGGGCACGGCTGAATAATGTCTACGAACATCGTACCGTTTCCGCAGAAATGCGAGACTGAAAAGTTAGAGTCGGTGAAGTGCGAAAATTGCGGGTCACGTGCAATGCGCTTCGTCAAATTCATCAGCGCCGATGAGTGGCAGGTAGAATGCCACAACTGCGGCGCACCAATGGACGAGATGACGGTAATATGGGAAGCCTCTGGGACTCCTTCATAGACGGATACAACAACCCCGGTGGTGTGCCAGCACCCGCTGCCGAGGCACCGTCGGAGTCTGAGAAGCCAATGACCGCATGGGATAGCCTCATGCAGTCCCAGCAACGCCCCCGAGCACGTGACAATTCCCGCTATCAGCCCGACGATATGTTCACTCAGGGCATCGTAGAGGCGGCTGAAGAACTCGGTGTCGATGCGGTCGACCTGGCCACGGCCATCTCCTACGAGACAGGCGGCACGTTCGATCCGCAACAGAAAGGACCGACGACCAAATGGGGTCAGCACGAAGGTCTGATTCAGTTCGGCCAGCCGCAGCAACAAGAGTACGGTGTGGACCTGTCATCGCGTGAATCTGCGCTCCACTCGCAACTTGGCGCAGACGGTGCTATCGTGAAGTATCTCAGGCGTACAGGGGTGCAGCCGGGGATGGGGTTGCTTGACATCTATTCAGCCATTAATGCTGGTGGTGTGGGGCGCTACGACCGGTCAGACGCTCATGCAGGCGGAGCACCGGGCACCGTCCGAGACAAGGTGGAAAACCAGATGGCAGGTCACCGAGAAAATGCTATGCAGTTGCTAGGGGTTCAATCCGAGCCTCGCCCTACCCGAAACAGACTGTGGTTGGATTTCTAAATGACGACGGAACAACAGCAAAAGCCTTGGGAAAAGTACGGTGACGCGGAAGTGGTCGCGGCGCCCGGTACAGACGACTCTCAAGGGCAGGGTGGATACAACAACAAGCCGTGGGAGAAATACGGTGGATCGACCGTCGTCGACGTCGAGGAAATCGACCGTGGCGATGTGGCCGATGCCTACGAACAAGGTCTCGCCGCACGTGCTGAAGCACAAGCCGCCAACATGACTGGACTCGAGAAGACCGCCGATTGGTTCGGTGATGTCGCTCGCGGCACATTCTTCGGTTCTGTCTCTGACCCGATCGCAGCGTGGATACTGTCGAAGAAGTTCGCCGATCAGGGCGTCACCTACGATCAAGCCTATGAGGTCATCCAGGCCAACCATGCGGCGACCAAGAACACATCCGCTGACATCACCGGCGCCATACTCGGTGGTGGTCTTCTCTACAAGGCCGGTAACGCGGCGCTGAAACAGACCGTCAAGCGTGGCTATGCGCAGGGCGCGATGAAGTACCTGACCCGTGACAAGATATGGAACCGTTTCCTCGGGACCACGGCTGCAGCGGGTGGTGCCGGCCTCGCCGAAGAGGGTATCCGAACCACGCTCGAAGAGACATGGGACGCGACCGCTGGACAGGGGTTCGACGGTGAACGTGTGCTCGAGTCCGCCGTGACAGGCGCGGTGATCGGTGGTGTCGCAGGTAACGCGATGGCCGTCGCACAAGGCGCTGGTCGCCCCGCATGGGACTTTATGAAGCGTATGGTCGGTGTCGACAGTGCGCAGGGTGACATGGCCGTGCGTCGGATGCTGAAGGAATACCGGATGCAGGGTGAGACGGTCGAGGAAGCCGCAGAGCGTTTCCAACAGGAGACCATGCGCTTCGCCAACCAGAATGGCCGTATGCCCGCCGCCGCTGAAATCCTCAAGCCCGAGCAAGTCCGCAACCTCTCCGAAGTCGTGCGCGAGCACACGGGTCTCGACATCCGTGCTCGCGAACTCGGTGAGAAGGGTGTACGTCGTGCGCTCGATGAGTATGAGCGGGTGGTGACGCGCGGCACGGGAACCGTCCCGTCGCCCGATGCTGTTAGGTTGCAGGTGGAAGACCTCTTCACCGATGTCATGACACGGCACGGTCGGAAGATGGTGCCTGTCTCGAACGAAGTCACCGACATGCTCGTGGGTAATCGCAAATTGATCGCCTCGATGACCACCAGCGATAACAAAGGCGCCCAGCGCCTTGCGAAGTTGCTTGACGCGAAGGCTAATGTCTCCGGTCTCCGCACCAAGGTACGCGACCTTCTCGACCAGAACGCCACCGCCGCAGAGCGTGATAGCGTGGCCGAACTCGGTCTCGAACTGGCCGAAGAGATGGACCGTCTCTTCAAGGAAGGTGGCGCAGAATCGAGTCGCCTCGCTGAACTGCAGAACTTGATCCAGCTTCAGAAGGCCATCACCAAGAAGCTGCAGACGGGTCGCGGTGCCACACGTGCCGGGTTCAATCTCGATGAGATGCGCCCGATGCTGCAGCGTGCCGAGGCCGAACTGAAGAACTTCGAGGAAAACGGACTCCTTCTGGACCTGTCATCGGCCAACGACATCCGCCGCATGGCCTCGGAAGCCTACAATATGGCGCGGCGCGGTGATGATGCGTTCGCGATGAACCAAGCACGCCAAGTCCGCGATGCTACGGCCATGATCGGTCGCAATGAGGTGCCCGAGTATGGTGACGTGGTGAAGGCGTTCAATCTTGAAAACCTTCGCGCTGAAGCCATCGAGGCTGGCCGTCCCGCTGCACGTGGCGACGTCATCCTTGAAGATCTGCAGGCACGTCTGCAGGGCGGTCGTATGCCACGTGGACCGCGCCAGTCGAAGCCGGAACAACTCGCCTCTATCCGTAAAGGTACGGGTGAGGGAATGCGTCTCGAACTGAGCCAAGCCATCCGTAAGGGTGACAAAGCGGGTGTTGCCGCTGCGAAGCGTCTGGCGGGAAGCCCCCAGGCCAAAGGTTCGCTCGCCGAAGCGCTCCCCAACATGGAAGCAAAAGAGATTTCACGCCAAGCCTCGAAGGTCGTAGACACCTACGAAAACATGGGGATGTTGGTCGGTGCTCGCTCCAAATCCGAACTCGCGAAAGAACTCGAAGATGCGCAGGACATGGCGACTGGTGCCCTGTTTGGAAACATTGGTGGCGCAGCCCGAGTAGGATTGTTTCGTAAGATTATGCGCGACCTCAAAATGCCGCGAGGTACTGCCGAAAAAGTGGTTGATATGCTAGGTGATCCCGATCAAGTTGAACCTGCGCTTCGCTATCTGCAGAGCCGGAAAATCCGCGTCGCGCCCTTGTTCGCCGCCATCACCGCACATCTGACCGAGCCTGTACCAAATGACTGATAATGAGAAAAAAGTGACACTCTCGGAAGCCGAACTCGAAACCGTTATCTCGAACTCAATTGTGAGGGCGTTCACAGAGATGGGTATCGACACTCGGAACCCCGAAGAGCAACAACGCGACATGGCGCACCTGCGCCGGTGGCGGAAGGCCGTTGACAAAACTACGTCGACGACCTTCACCGCCGCTATTGTCACCATCACAACCGGGCTTCTTGGTGCCCTGTATCTGGGTATCACGACGCTCCTGCAGACCAAGTAAGGACTGAGGACATGGCTGAAGAGAACTTCGAGAACTGTAATGTGCTCGTGCTCGGGCACGAAGGCGGATACGTGAACCACCCTGACGACCCCGGTGGCGCGACCAACTACGGCATCACTCAACGGACCTATGACTCTTGGCGTCGTCGGACAGGCGCCGGCACGAAGCACGTCAAGTACATCTCGATGTCCGAGGTTCACCAGATTTACAAAGAGGACTACTGGAACCCGATCAAGGGCGACCTGCAGCCCATCGGCCTCGACTACACCTGCTATGACGCATCCGTGAACTCGGGCATCGGTCGCGGTCCCAAGTGGACGCAGAAGGCCGTCGGTGTGAAGGCTGACGGCAAGGTCGGACCCAAGACCCTCGCTGCCATGAACGCTCTGACCGAGGAAGAGACGGTCAAGGCCATCAAGAAAGCCGCTGCGTTGCGCATGGGCTTCCTTCGCGGTCTGAGCCACTGGAAGACCTTCGGTCGCGGCTGGACGCGCCGTGTGCATGAGGTAGAGGCCGGTTCGATCGGCATGGTATCCGGCACGCATGTTCTCCGCGAGGAAGAGAAGAAATCCAAGACCGCCGCCTCTGCAGAGACCGGTGGTGCCGTGTCCACGGGCGTCGGTGGTGCCGGTGCATGGACGCTGGATATTGAACCGTGGGTGCTCTACGGTATCGCAGGCGCGGTGCTGATCATGGTGATCATCATCGGACGCCGCGTGGTCGATCACATGGACCGCGCGAAAATGATGAAAGAGGTGGCAGACCGCCTCGACCAATTGGAGGACAACGATGTTTAGCGGATACAAGACCATCGCCCTGAACTCGATTCTGGGAATGCTCATCATCGCGGCGCAAGTCGTGTCGGAGTTCGGACAGTCGCCCGAGTTCCAATTCTTCATCACGCCCGAGACGGCGCCCTATGTGATGCTGGCCATCCTGGGTGCGAACATCTTCCTGCGCGTCATCACGACAGGACCGGTGTTCAACTTCGGTGTGAAGAATCCCGATGCTTAACTTTCTTCTCGGGATTGTGAACCCGATCAAGGTTATCGGGGAACAGCTTAACAAAGCCTACGAACTCAAACTGTTCGCCCAGAACGATCGCGAGCGCCTTGAGGCCGAGAAGACCATCTCGACCCTTGAGGCGCGTCGTGACGTTCTGTTGGCCGAGCAAGCCTCATGGATGACACGGTGGATCAGGCCAGCGCTAGCGGCGCCCGTCGTGGTCTATGTGTGGAAGGTGGTCGTGTACGACACGGTGCTCGGGTGGGGTGTCACAGAATACCCCGGCCAATTCGTTCACTGGTACGTGATGACGGTGACCGGGGCATACTTCCTCATGAGACCTGTCGAGAAGGCGTGGCGTCGCCGTTAAGGCGACTTCGCCTTCAGCACTTCCTTTCGTGCCAATAGGAACCGCTCGCCTAGCCCCGTCGTGACGTAGTTGGTCGGCGTGCGGTCCATGTTCCTGTCCACGCGCTTGATCAGCTTCTTGTGGATCAGCACGGCCTGAATCTTGGCAATGAACTGGACGTCCATACCAGGCCAATCTTTTTCGCCGTCGATGGCACAGAGCACATCCCATTCCGGCTTGAAGAGGTCCATGAACGGCTCGTGCTCATTTCCTGGGTAACCCGGCCACTCGCGCGTCTTGTGGGTACACAAGACCTCTTTGAGAACATCTTTCTCTTCCGGCGTGTCGACCAGATCATCGGCCCAATGATCAGACAGAGACCCGCCACCGTTCTTCACCGTGCCGGCAGGCGAGTTCATCTGCCCAAATATCGTGTAAACGGAGTCGAGTGCTGCCACGTTCATGTGGCGGTCTTCCTCGGCGTGTCCCCGCATATCAGCGCAGACCAGCATACCGGTGCAGCACCGCATGTGCCACGTGTGCGGCAGACCGGACTCAGGATCGTTCTCTTCGCCCAGCATGTAGGCCATCGTGTGGCGCAGGAGCGCCGCGACCAGACGGCCTCGACGCATTCCCTTAGCATGGTTCCAGTCGTCGTACTTGATGGCGCCGTAGGTGTAGACAGCGGCCTCGGCCATGATGCTTTCGGGCGGCACCAAGTCCATGCGGATCTTACCGGCGTCGAACTTCACGCCGCCTTGATCCAGATCAAAGTTGTCGGGTGTCATTTGCGTCTCCTACGCTGATTCTGTTTGTGGGTGACCATCTCTAGGTGGTCGGGATTGCAACACCGCCTGTTTCGGCAGATGTGGTCGATCTGTTTCTTGCCGGGGATATACCCGTTGTAGTGCGTGAAGACGACGCGGTGGACGGCGACGGTCTGGCCATTCAGGCTCATTCTTCCATAACCGCCGCCGCGACCCCCGCCCGAGCACGGTCCCTGCCACACCCAACACCCGTTCTCATCCACCTCGATGCTTTCACGCACCTTGTCTATGATGGACTGGCGTCGGGTGACCGTGCCTTTACACATTGCGGATCAACCAATCGACATCCTGCGTCAGACCGAAGTTCTCGGCCATCTGCAGACACGTGTGCTTGTCGGCACACCAGTCGGTTTGGTTGTCGACTCGTTCCGGTGCTCGGCTGCGAGCGAACATGATGGCATCGAGAAGGTCGCAGAGGCCGATTTCCTCGCTCTTCTTCGAGTAGTTCGACAGGCCGAGACCTTCCCAATATGCCCACTCAGCGGCCTTGTCGCCGCTGCGTAGTTCGGGCACCTGCATCTTCCCAGGCTGTGGTATGTCGCCGCTGATACGCTCTGGCGCGTCGTGCAGGAGCGACACCACAAGGTTGTGAACCAGATGGCTCAAGTCCTCGGCCACGTTCCGCTCGTACCAGAAGAGGCCGAGGTACAGGATTGCGACGCGCGAGGTGTGTCCACCGTTCATGTCGCCGCTCATCCGCAGCCGCCAATCTTCGTTGTTGTGCCATCGGTTGATGAAACCGGATTTCCAGAGCGCTAGGGTCTGGTACTTGTCCAGAACTCGCGGGTTCTCGTTATGCGATTCAATCTGCATCTTCGGGCCAATCCTCTTCTCGCTCATAGTCCGCTTTCTTCGCCGGTATCCACTTGACTCGAGTCGGTGAATGCTTGCTCTTCTCGCGGTCCCATTGGAACCACGCGTAGGGCATCTGCGTGGCGCCCTTCCGCGTGAGCCGACCTTCGACCATAGGCACCCGTCCGACGTAGGGGCAGACGTATGCCGGATTCGCTTTGCTGAAGATGTTGTCGTACCGCGACCACCCTTCGAGCCACGACGTGCGCAGCAAGAGGTTGAAGTGCTGCACCGACGGCATGTTCTTGTACCAGTGGTGGAAGAACTCTTCGGCCTTGTTGAACGGTGGGTTGGTGATGATGAAGTCGACCTCGACACCGAACACGTCCTTCGGGTCGCCCATCTCAAGGAAGTCCACGGTGGGGAAACCTGCACCGTAGTCCTCGATGTCGGTGCCGTACACCGTCCCGAAACTCTCCTGCAGCACCTTCACCATGTACCCTCGGTTGGCGCACGGCTCCCAGCACACGCACTCGCCCAGGTCGCTCGGCAGACAGTGGTCTAGGAAGGCTCTAGTGGCCCACGGTGGAGTTGGGAAGTCATCGAGACCGTCCTTTGGACTCGAGCGCGTCTGGAACCCCATCGGCCCCTGTGGTTTTTCCTCGGTCAAAACCCTACTCCTGAAACCAAGTAGATGACCATCGAATCGTGCTCGTCCAAAAGCATGTCGCACATAGGCCGACACGCAATGCCATCTGGCGGCACAATCGTCGCGAGGTCACCCGTTTCCATGTTGTAGTCGTGGTCAAAGTGGACCTCGACCTCGATACCGTTCCATTCGATACGGTACACGCCGTCGTCCCAATCGGAGTCGTTGATCGGAGCGTTCTGATAGTAAATCTCGGCCAGAGCATCCGGCATCTCAGTCGGTCGAATCTGCACGTGTGTGCTCGTGAACGCATCTTCCCAGACGCCCTCATCGTAGGGCATGGACGGTGGTGTCGGCGTGCCGATGTAAACGATGTCGCTGGCAGCGACGCTACTCGGGAGGATGAGCAACGCCGCTGCCAGTCTGAGGGGTGTCCCAGCCCTCATTACGGTTTGACCGCGCGTCCGATCGCGGCCAGAACTTTGTCTAGCTTGTCTGCAGGAACCACGACGTTCACCGGCACGTAGACGCCCGTGTGACCGGCATCGACCGCGACCTCTGTGTGGTTCGGCACCGGCTCGGCTGCAGGCGCCACGCCCTCGAACGGCGCATCAGGCGTCGCAGGGATGACCTCTTGCGCAGTCGCCGGTGCCGGTGTCACGACACCTTCGGGCGGCGTCACAGGCGCCGTCTCTTGAACCACCACGGCCTCTTGGACCGGTGCTTGAGGCGCAGGAGCGGCTGCAGGCTGCGTAAAGGGGTTCGGTGGGGCAGACGCCGGATCAGGCGTCGGCATAGCGGGCGCTGCCACTTCCGCTTGTATCGCCGCCTGTTGCTGCACCGTTTCCGCCGTTGGCGCGGCAGGAGCACCACCCCCGAACGGATTCGTCGGGTTCTGCTGTGGTGCTGCGGGCGCTGCAGTTGGGGCCGGCGTCGTACCGGGCGCCCCACCGAATGGATTGGCTGCGGGTGCAGCCGGTTGTGCTTGCGCTGCCTGGGCGAACGGATTCGCTGCCTGCTGCGCGTCGTTTTTGAAGGCAAGTTCTGACATGGATGTGTCCTCAGTTTGGGTTTCGTGTCCTACATCGGCGACCATAGCGGCGCCGAACTCAGCCGTCAAGGCGCTAAGAAGTCCGGTTTGCAGACCATCTTTGTCTTCCCTAGCAACGATGACGGATTCGTCAACTGTTCCAACAGCGACAAATGTGTGGATGACGACGTGCGAGGCTACCGAGCCTTGTCGCAGTAGTCGTCGGATGAACTGGATGTAATGATCGAGGTCGACGGTCGGACCCCACCATAGAATATGATGTGCCCCCGATTTCTGAAGATTGAGGCCGTGTCCTGCACTTGCGGGGTGGGCAGCGAGGACTTTGATTTCGCCTTTGTTCCATCTGTCGACATAATCGAGCGCCGTCTTTTCGTTCACACCAGCGCCGAGGTAGGGCAAGTCATCGCCCAGCGCCTCGCGCAATTGGTCTAGGTCATGGTTGTACTCGTAGGCGATTAAAAGCTGTTCGTCACCCAATTCATCGCGGAGTTCGGCGAGCGCTTCCTTCTTCGCCTCATGGACGTGGATGATGTTCCGGTCTTCATCGTACACGCGCCCGTTGGCAATCTGTTTCAGCTTCCCGACCAGCACGGCGGCGTTGGCAGCGGTGATCTTCTCTCCCTCGGCCTGCAGTTCGAGAAGCATGTCCTTCTTGAGTTGCTTGTACTTCTTCATCGCCGCGTCGGGCAGCACGATCTTCCGTGGGTCGGGGACTTCCGTGGGCAGATCGAGGAAGCCATCGGCGCGGTAGATGTAATCCTTGATTCGGGCTTCGATGAGGTCTTGTGCTCCCGGCCTGGGGATGTAGGTGAAGCCGTCGTACCCTTGCTCGAAGTAATTCATCCGGTACTTGGTGATGTACTTGCCCAGCGCCTCGCCGTCGTCGAGGATGAGGAACTGGCCGAAGAGGTCCATGAGCCCGTTCGAGGCCGGTGTGCCGGTCAGCCCCCACTTGTACTTCGCCATCTTCGTCAGCGGGCGAGCGGCCTTGAACCGCTTCCCCTGCGAGTTCTTCATGCGACGTATCTCGTCAAAGCAAATGACGTCGAGCGGCGCGATCTTCCCGGCCTTCGCCTGTTTAATGAACCACGGGATGCCTTCGTAGTTGATGATCCAGATGTTCACATCTCGACGATCGAGTTGCTTATCTTTCTTTGGACCGTGCAGGCGACAGGCGACCAGCCCCTTCAAGGATGCCCATTCCTCTATCTCCTGCGCCCACACGGTCTGAGCCACGCGCAGCGGTGCGACGACAAGCATCGTCTTCGCCATGCCAGCATCCAAGAGCGCTTTGAAAGCGTGCAGCACGATCATGGTTTTGCCGTAGCCGGGGTCGAGCCACAGGGTGGCGACGCCGTTATGAGCGACAGAGTTCCATAGGTGCGCTGCACCGCTGCGCTGGTACTGGTGCGCGTGGGTAGCAAAGTTTAGCTTCACGACTTGACCTTCGTGTTCATTGCCTCGAACTCGGTGCGGGAAAGCGTGCGCTCACCGACACAGTATTTGGCGAAGTTGAGAAGCGAGAAACGCAGGTCGTCGACCGAATCGATCTTCGACCACGATTGGCCGTAGGCGACCATCGTCTTGCCGCGTTCCTTCTGGATCGGCGTGGCGTCCTTACCAGGCCGTTTCGTTTCGAGGCCGAGCACGTGGTTAGGGCCGAAGATGAGCCAGTCAGGCCACCCCACCTCGACGCCCGGTCTCATCGAGACGCGGAGTGCTCGCAGGCCGAGTTTCTTGCACTCGGTCGGCACCTTCTTCGCGATATCGCGCTCTAATTTGCTCATTCCAAAGCCTCCCGGTACGCTTTTGTAGCCTCACCTGCTGCCGTTCCGAGTTCTTCTCCCTCAAAGTAGAGTAGCAGAACGGCGAAGAAAAAAATCCAAAACCATTGTTCTCTCATTGGTCGGTCCAGTGCTCGCAGATGTTGAGTTTCTTCCGTCCGAAGTCGCAGAACTTGCACGAGTCGCGGCTCGGTGTCGGCGGATAGGCGATGTCCGCTTCCATCATGCGGATGTTGTTCAGCCACGTGCGCTCCACGTCGGGGAACTGGTCGCGGGTAATCTCGAACTCTTTGTCGTCACCGGTGTCGAGATACAAAAGATGACCGGTGAACTTCTGCAGGTTCGGGTAGTGCCAGAACGCGGGCAGAGCGAAAATCTGCATCTGGTCGTCATAGCTGCCGTAGGGTTTGCCGGTCTTCCAGTCGATGGCGCTGGCCACCGTGACCTCGGGCAGCTTGATCGCGTTGGTCCAGAGCGCGTCCCATATGAAACGCATCCACGTCTCCGAAGAGAACCAAGACACGGGCCGGATGTCGCGGTCGAATGCCATCTGTTGCTCGACGCGCACGACGCCCATCGGATAGCGCTCGCGAAGCTGGTCACCCAGGATCGAGAAGTTCTTGGCCAGCCGTGGTGGCATGGTCGCGGACTTGCCCTCGATGTACTTGGCCACGTCGTCATGGACCTCGCGACCTTCCTTCATCGCAGGCGACGGTGGGCCGGTGTCGATCTTGTCGACGTTCTGGTATTTGTAGGCGAGCGGGCACTTGCGCCAGAGCGACCACCGTGAGTAGCTGAAGGCGAATGTGTACGGTTTAGCCATTGCTCATGTCCTTTGCTTCTGGGCGAGTGTGGAACCGATCGAGGCAGTCCACCGGCACCTCGACGGTGCGGACTATCTCGCCAGTGATGGGACACTTCTTGCGGCGCCAGTAGCACACCACACCCTCATGGATGAACGGTGCGCCCTGCATCACCTTGAGTTTCTTGGATTCGTCAGCCGGTGAGAAATAAGCGTCAGTTTGCATAGGTCTTCCCCGTCTTGATCATGCGGATGGTGGACGGGCTGCAGTTGAACCGCTTGGCCAGCTTGTCAGACGTCTCGGTGCTCGCCCGAATCGTCGCGACCTGCCTCTCATTGAAGCGTTTCGCCGGAACCCAGGTATACGCCTGAGCACCCGCTTCGAGCATCTTGGCATAGACCTTCTCTGCCCGCTGCGTTTTCAGCATCTTGATGTTGCGCACCGTCTGCGCCGAGATGTCGTGTTGCTCGCCGATGGTCTTCGCATCGCCGATGGATGAGGCGAGGATCTGCCACACCTGCGTTTCGAGTTCGGTCAGGTCCAGTTCTGTCGGTTTAGTCGGCCTCTTGAACTGCAGTACGTTATTGCCCATAAGTCAGCCCCTTCAATTGCTCGTAGTCTTCTGGTTTCTTCAGTTTCTTCATCTCACCCCAATTCCAACCGAACTCACCGTCGGTCGGTAGCTGAGTGCGGAGCGGGACAGACTCCATCGCACTCTTGAGGATCATCATCTGTTCGTATGCGTGCTCGATCGGCGCCGAGATGTTCATCTCGTCGTAGACCTGCAGCATGAACTTCGCATTGTAGTCGACGTTGCCTGTCAAGTTCAACATCGCAGTCTTGGTGATGTCGGCGGATGAGCCCTGCACCAAGTAGTTGATCAGCCGGTAGTCGGCGGGCGACAAGCGTTTGGAGTCGTCGCGCTTAATGAATGGCGGGCGCGGGTAAAGTCTACCGCCCCACGTCCGAATCGTCTGGCCGCGCATCACGATCATGCTCAGTGTGTCGGACAGGATCTTCCGACCTGGCAGCGCCTTCTCGTGGAACGCCTTCAGTTCTTTCGCCTTTGCCAGATCGACACCGATCGCCGCAGCTAGTGCCGGCACACCCCCGCCGTAGATACCTTGGAAGTTCATCGCCTTGAGCGGCGTGCGGTTCGCGTCCTCGGTCCATTGCGTCTCGCCGGTGATGGCGTTGAAGTTCTCGCCGACATAGTGGTGGACGTCGAGGTGCGGGTCTTTGAGGTACTGCGCCTGCAGGTCGCCGTGCTCGAAGTGACCGAACACGTGGAGTTCCTGACCTGAGAAGTCGCGCTTCAGGAGAACGTGACCTTCTTCTGGCAGAATGTATTTCCGAACGAGAGGCAGATGCGGGAGTCCTTCAAGGAAATCCGGGTGTGCGTAACCATCCGGCCTGCCCTCGAAGTTCTTTGATATGTTGAGGAAGTTCGGGTTTCTCGTGCTCGGTCGTCCCGTCTTCGTGCCACCTGCGTCTCCCTGAATCTGGTTCCAGTCGGTGTGGATGCGGCCTGTCACCTTCGCTTGCTCGTACCAAGGCTCCATGAACATCTTCATCGCCGTCTTCAGGCGGTTCCGGTAGCCGAGCACCAGAGCCACCTCGCGGTCATGGAACTTGTTGAGGTGCATGTTGTCCTTGTTCGTGGACTTTTGCTTGCTCTTCGTCAGCACCCAATCGGTGAAGACGCCCTCGCGGTCGAGGATGTTGGCGACATCGGCATCGGCATCGAAGTTCAGTCCTTGAGCGTTCAGGCGCCACCGCAGCCATTGCTCGGCGTACTCGAACGCTTGCTGGTACATCGGCAGGTCTTGGGCGAGGCGCTGGGCGTCGCACCGCATACCGTCCTCTTCGTTCTTCATGAACACCGGCATGACGGCCATCTCGCGGGCGTAGGCGGCGCTCATACCCATCTGTTCGATGATGGGTCGCCAGACTCGAGCGAGGCCGTGGGTGCGCTCTACGTCGCCGATTGCGTAGGGTCTGACGATTTCCTCGGGCACCCAGGCAATCCACGCCCCAGCGGTCGTCTTGGTGGGGTTCTGCGGCTTGCCTGTCTGTTTGTTGATCATCCACGGGAAGCGCGGCAACTCGTCTTTGTGAGCCAGCACCCACTCCACGATGGCATCCTTCTCTTCCGCCGCCCAGCCCAACCACTTATCCGCGAGCGGCTTCAGGCCGAGCGTTCGTGCGTAGGGGTCAATCAGGAAGGCCATGACCATCGTGTCGTCGATCATGTGAGGCAGGTCTTGGAAACGCACGCCGAAGTGCTCGGTGGCGACGTGCATGTCAAACTTGCCGTTGTGAAACTCGACGCGGCATCCGCGCTGGGCGCAGTCCAGAGACCAGTGCAGAATCTCGGTCATTTCCAGTCTGTCGGTTTCATAGCCGGTGGCGCCATATGGATCGCGCCAAGCGAGACCGACGGGCTTCGGCGGATAGTGTTCCGGCCTTGGCCCAATCGGCATCGTCTCGAAGTCTAGGGTGATGGCATCAGGGCTCATCCCTGCGGTGCCTCATAGCCTTGGAAGATGTCGCGTGCGGCTTCCTGGGCGCGGTTCATGAGAGTCTGGAACCAGTCGTCGGGTGTCGGTCCCAGCGCCTCGAAGCCGATCATCTCTTTCCCGTGTTTCGGGTGCGTGGTGAGGTAGACGCGCGTCACAAGCGCCTGCGGTGGCCGCTGGTAGGCCGCAGACGTGTGGCGGACATACTCACCCCAGCCTTTGATCGAGGTCGGCGGCAGGTGCATCTGCAGGAGCGGTGTCGTCTCGTAGTGGTCCGCCCGCATGTAGGGCTCCATGACCATGCCTTGCGGCGTCTGGTTGTAGGTGCCGGCCAAGAGCATAATCAGGCGACGGCGGTTGGTACACGCCTTACCCTTGCCGTTCTGGCCGGTGCCGAACACGTTGTGCGGGCAGTTGTTGCACCGATCGGCCTGCGCTTGGAAGAAACTCATGTCGTGCGCCATGTCGGGGTGCGGAACCAAGTCGGCATCCGTGCGTCCGATGGCGTAGCACGTCGGTGGAACAATCTCGGTCGCGTCAAACGCGCCGGGGTAGTAGGTATTGAGCCGCACCGAGTCCATGATCACGGCAGCGAATTGGTTGGCCGGGATGGGCTGGTCCGACAAGGACATGACGCCGTTGCGGACAGAGATGGTGTTGCCGGGTGCTCGCTCGGTCGCGGCGTACCCCTCGGCCATCTTGCGATAATACTCGGCAAGTTCCTGCGGATTGGTCGGTACTGCCACCTGACCGGCTTGCTGCTGCTGTGTTACCAGGTCGTTCATTTCAGGTGCTCCATAAGTTTTGCGAGGCTCGGTCCTGCGAACGCCTCGAAGGTGTGGTTGGCGATGTGGCGCGGCTCGAAGGCCGGTGTGCTGTTCAGACGCATTTCTGCCACGGTCGAGAAGTGCGGCTTGTTCACCGCACGCTCGTGCTCGTGCGAGCCCCAGACGATGACGCCGAGGGCGCTGAAGAATACGAAGGGCACAAGCCAGTAATCCCAGAGGTCGTGGATCATTTCTTCACCTTCGTAAAGGAAAGCGTCGCGACCTTGTTTTGCTCGATGCCGGGGATAGCCTCGCCCGCTTCGATCTGTTCGCGCACTGCCTTCTGGTTGATGGACTTGCCGAGAAGTTCAAACGAACCCGTTTGCTGGATATGTTTCCAGAGCGCAGGCCAGTCGGTGACGTTGTTCACGTCCTTCTCGACACGCTGGACCGCGTATTCTTTGCCCATCGCACCGGTGTCAGCCGATTCGTCGAGCGTGGCGAGCGCCGAATTGAACAGTTCGGTCTCGCGTTCCTTGGTCGCCTTGGCAATCTTCTCTTCCGCCAGACGCTTCTCACGCACGACGGCGTATTCATCGGCGAGGTCGCCAAGGGAAGCGGGTATCTCGCCGCCTTTCACAAACCGAGGGTCAGGTGCGCCGACGTCCTCAAGTTTCACCAAGAGGCCGTTGAGCCACCCGATGACGGGTTCCGGTGTTGCAGGGTCGTTGAGCACGGCTTGGATGTCGCGCACGACCAGATTCAGTGCTGGGTCATTCATCATGGAATCAGTCCTCTTTGTCCTCAGTCTAGAGTAGTGTCGTAACTGTCAAGTGTCAAGGTTATGCCGCCGACTTCATCTGATAAGTTCCGAAAACGCTCATGTATTGATCGAACTCGGCTTGTGTCAGGCGTTTAGGAATCCCGTGGTCGTAGTTCACAATCAGGAATTGCTGCCGGCGCCCCTTCCACATGAACCCTTTCGGGTCATCCTTGTTCCGAAGATAGTCGATCGATTCGTTGCGCAGCCGCAGACTCAACTCGCTCGCAGACGACCGACCGGTGTACTTCGGCAGATGTTCAATCATGTGGGGGAAGATTTTGGTCAGTTCCTCGGCGGTGTACCAAGGCCGGATGGGGAACTGTGACAGGGCGAAGTAGACGTCGTTGGCGCGGTTGGCATCGGCGTGTCCAGGTTGGCCAATCACAGTCTGACACCACATCTCGGCGTTCTGCAGCCACCGCTCCACGACGTGGTAATCCGCCTCGCGCATGTCACGGGCGAGGATACCGAACTCGCTCATCGACTCCTCGCTGGACATCACCTTGTCGGCGGTGAGCGGTGCCGTGGCCGGTGGCGTCCAGCCCTGCAGATCGTAGTTCAGAAGATAGTGATAGATGGCGGGGAAGGCATCGCCGGAACGTACCCAATCCCAGATCGGTTGGTAGTAGGCGTCGGGGTCGGCCATTTTTGGTGGGGCGCCAACAACCAACATTCGTCTGTCATCGTGAGCGAACGCACCAGCGTTTCGGAAGTTCGAGGTGAAGATGAGGAAGCACAAATTGTCGACTTCGCGGTCATTGAGATACTTCTGGTGCCTCTCGATACGTGGCTCAGAAATCCACGCTCGAAGTAGCGCCCGTTTCTTATACATAATGCCGGGGTCCACATCGTCGACGACCGCAACAAGGCAACTTTCGATCCACGCATTGTAGTCATTGTCCAAGTCCCCTGAGTTCTTCGTCTTGCCGTATTCGCCGAACGCCCCCGTCACCATCTTCGCCCAGAGCGACTTGCCCGAGCCCTGATCGCCGATCAGCATGATGGACAGAGGGAACTTCGTCATCTGGTTCTGCGCCTTGTAGGCGAGCAACTTGATCGGCCAGTCCCAGCCTTCCGTGGTATCCTGCATGGTCGGCTCGAACAGGTATTGTGTCAGGTCGAGGAAGTGCGAGACGTCACCCTCTTTACACGGTTGCTCGCGCCATGAGTTGAGGTAGACGCCGCCGTTCATGCGAATCAGTTCGTCTTCCCCCGGCTTGAAGATGGTGTTGCGGTAGCGGCGGGCGAGGTCGTGGGTGAGCCATGCCCGTGCGACCTGCACGTTCTTCATCTGCCCGTTGCCGCCCATGACCTGCACGTCGATGGCGCTGAGTGAGTGACCAGCCGTGAATCCGCTCTTCGTGATCGGCTTCTCTTCGCCCACCACGAACACCTTGTCCTCTTCTTCGAGGTACACCGCCTTCTCATTCATCTCTAGGATCTTCATGTCGAGCGCACCGAGGGCGTCCGACTGGCGCATCTGGTTGATCAGGGCATCGGCACCACGGGCGGCGATCAGGTCGTCTGCGCCCATCTTGGCGCCTTCCTCGCCGGGATCGAGGCGAACACGCCGCACCTTGGCGTACTTGTCCTTCAGGAAAGAGACCAGTCGTGCCTCGGCCAGTTGCACGTTTTGGTTGGTCGAGATGTCAGAGTCGAAGACGATGAAAACCTCGCGGCGCTTCCACTCGGTTCGCATGAGCCACGGCAGCGGCACCTTGTTGTCGGCCCAATTGAACACGCCACCCAGGCCAGCGAACGGCACGCCGGTGTGGAACATCGCCGACATGCTCTTAATCTCGCCTTCCGTGATGGCGATGGGCTTGCTCGGGTCCGCCATCGTCGCGGCCCAATCGTGGCCGGGTATCATGGGGAGATACACTTCCGGCGCCGTGCCCTCGGGTTGCTGGTAACGCAGCGCACGCTTCCGCACCCCACCCATGATTGGCGGATCGAAGTAACGGACTCGTGTGAAGTTGATGTACGCACCGTGCTCATCGAAGTACGGCAGAGTCAGGGCAGCGCGAGGGTGGAATGATTCGTCTATCTCTTGGGCGTTATCGACCACGTTCAAGTGGTTGTGCGCAGCGAGTTCCGGCGCCACCATGCGCTCGGCAAGGTACTGTACTGCGATGTCAATCGTTGCCACTCTCTCAGTCCTCACAGATGAGTGTTCAAATTATTGGGGCGTGTGCCCAGCGTCAAGTTGGCAGACCGGTAGGCTCTAGGTCTTCGTCCTCAAACACCCGGTAGTTGGTGCCGCTGGCCATGATACAAGATGTGCCGTTGGCTCGGGACAAGAGAATTGTCCACGTCCCTGTCTCTTCGTTCACCCAGACCTCGAACACGCGGCTCTGATTCTGTAGACCGGCGCTCATTCGCCTTTCGCCCCACTTATCGGCCAGACGTTGATGGACTTGCTCGATCGGTGCGCAAGAGGTTTGCCCGAACGCAGCCGATGCGGCGAGCATTCCAATGGCGACGGATATGAGGATCAAACGGGACATGGCACCTATCCTGCATCAAGGTCACGGGGCGTGTCAAATGTCTCGGTGAGACGGTGAGCGATACACGCTCGCAGCATGACCCCGTTGTCGTTGTCGACCATCCACCGCACCGCCCAAGGCGACGGGTGGTAGTGCAGCAATTGCCGCACGTTGTTCGCGTTCGGTCGGATCAGGCCGCTACCAGGTTCCCGCCCATTGAGCGCGATGTCGAAGTTGGTGTTCATGATCAGCACCACCTCTGTTAGCGACAACGTGCGGGGCTTCTCGGCTGGGCGCGGTATTGCCCAGCGCGACAGGTCGATGCCTCGCAGCCACGGATTGGTCCGCGCTGTTTCAATCTCGGTGTTCCTCGCTCGCCAGTCCTGAACCGTCTCACGATCAGAGTAGGAACAGAAAAGCAAGTCGCCGTCCTCGAACACGTCGAAGTAGAGCGTGAAGTCACCGCGCCGGAAACTGTCGTCAGAGACCTTGCGATTGTATTCCAGCACCCCATCGCTGGGCAGGTTGGATTGCACTAAAATCATTTGTCTGTCCTCGGTGCTTTTCATCGGTTCAGAGCCGCCAATCCCGCTTCGGTTATGCGAGTCCCGTCCGCGTCGGACTCTATCCACTTGTTGCGGTGGAGCACATGACTCGTTCCTTGGAAGCCGCCCCAATCCGATACGCTGCGCAGATGTGCGGTTATCGGTAGCCCATCCTTCAGGTTTTGGAGCGCTTTGCGCTGGGCTTTGCTCGGTTTCTTCATATCGTATCTGTCCTCGGTGCTTGGTAATCGTCGCATCCCGTGCGGAAGTCTGAGAACGCTACCGGCGCCTCGCCTTCACAGTCCGCCCACCATGCCTTGGCACGTGCGGCGAGTTCGGGAGAGAAGTTCCGGCGACATTCCCGGTTGACGCAATCGGAACTGCAGAATGTTCGGTCGAGAAAACATATCATCGTGTCACCTTTGGAATTTGGGTTGTCATTATCGTGCGCAGGATGCGGCGTGTGTCGTCTTCAAGGCGTTGCCTCTTCGAGTCTTCGTATCGTCTGACCGCGCCATACGGGTCGCGGTTCTGAGCAAGCATCATCTGCTCGCGCCGCATCTGATTGGCGACGTTCTGTTGCTGGGCGGCATAGGAAACCCCATAACCGCCCAGCGCAGATCCGAAGACCGAGAACATCAGAAGCCGAACGCCACGCGGAACTCGGGACGGTACTCGCCGTCGCCGAACTCGGTGACCTTCAGGCCAGCGGTCGTGGAGCCCTGACCGATGCGCAGGTCAATGCCCGCCGTCGCGCCGTTGGTGCCATATCCGCCGTACAGGAAGAGACGTTCCCCTGCGATGCCCGCCAGAGCCTCGCCATAGGCCGAGTCCCCTACCAGGTAACCCGCCTCGCCGCCGAGCACGAAGCCACCACCGGCGCCGAAGTCGTGCAGGTAGCGAGCGAACACCGTGCCGCTGACCTCTTCATCCTCGGCCAGTGTGAACGTGTCGACAAACATCTGCGTCACGTCGGACAGGCTGGCGCCGCGCGAACCACCCGGATCGTTGATCGAGTCCGTCTGGAACGTGTAGCTGGGCTGATCGTTCAACCACACGCCATAGTAACCGGCCCTGTACTTGACAATCTCACCGGGCTGGCCGTCGTTTCTCAGACCGTTCTTGTTCCAAGGCGATGACACCTCGCGCAAGTCGATCTGGTCGTAGTCCTCTTTTGAGACTCGGCACTTCTGGTCGCCGTGACCAGAGCCGCCAGACAGGCATGTGCGTTCGTATCCATCGGGCACGCGCTCGGTGATGGTCGTGGTGCTCTTGCGCTTGGTGATACCGCCGCCGAAGGTCAGGCCGGTCCAGTTGTGTGATGGTGGCGCCATGACGGGCGGATCGTATGTTCCCGGCGTCAGGTTGCCAGCGAACAGGGGAGTCGCCGCCATGATGGCCAGCGTCGATATTGCAGTCAGGTAGGTCTTCATCGTTACAGTCCTCTTCAGGGTTAAAAAATGCTCGTCCTCAGATCAGCCCGTGTCGACGGGCCAGCACCATTGCGGTGTCTTTTGTTATGGTCGGATAGTCCTCTTCCTGCAGACGGTACAGAGAACCGGCCTGCAGATCGTTCGGTGTAATCAGATGGGCGTGCGGGTGCTCTTGGAAAAAAGACCACGAAGACGCCATCGTTTTGCCGAGCCAATCGTAATACTCATCACGCAGCATCGAGATGTCGCGGCGGTAGTAGAGCCAAGACGCCATGAGCCACCACGCCACGGCTGACCTGGGTGCGGTCTGGATGGCGCCGTTGCAGACGGACTCGAGTTGCAATTGTGCGGTCATTTCGCTGGCCTCGGCTTGGGTGTCACGCGCACGCGGTAGAGCGTGCTCGGTCCCGGTCTCCGCGCTCGCTGATAGAACCGTGTCGGGCCGACCTTCTTGCTATCGGCAGGGTAGCAATTGAGCACGATCACACGCCCATCATAGAAGTCGAGTCGCGCTTCTCTGCGCCCGAGAAGGTAGCGGCACCATGGGCGGCGCCCCACTAGGCCGAGACGGCCACGCAACGCCGCGTCGGTGCGCTTATCCTTCGCCGAATAGGGTGGGTTGTGTGGTGAGTCGGTCATAACTTGTCCTCACGTCCGTTAAAGCGCTTCAGGATCATGTGTGCGAACGAGTCCCACACGTGACCCCATGCCATCGGGTCATCGGCCATCCTGCCCTTTAGGTAAGCCTCGGCGAGTTCGGGCGTGGCAAAGCCCTCGCAAAAGTCTTCACCGCCACCGCCTGGGTAGAAATGACCACCGAAGAAAGCGACATACCGCCGAGACTCGAGCGCGTCCAGAATGTCAGCTTTCCGCTCATTCTCATCCGCTCGGGCTTCGTCATACTCGCGCAGTTCGGCGGGTGACATGGACTCAATGTCCACTTGCACCGGTTCGGTTTCACCGATCACAACCGCGACAGGTGAAGGCGCCACGCCGTCGACATCTTGCGAGCCTACCTTGAAGCAATCCACCGCGCCGCTGCCGTCCTTGGCGTGCAGATAGAGCGAGCCGGAAAATAGGTGTTCGCGGTGGTACGGTGTCGCCGTGCGCAGCGTGTGCGTTATGTCGTCGCCGTCTATGTTGGCAGCAATCCAGCCGCCGAGATTGGCTTGCGCCTCGATAACCTCGGCCACCATCGCGGCCCGTGCGTCCTCTGGCGTCGCGAATATGTGGACCTCTGGCCACTCGCAAGCGACCTCGCTAAATTCGCGGATGAAATAATACAGTTTCATGTGTCAGACTCCTTGAATCGGCTTCCAATTGGTGGGCCAATTGTCGCGAAACGTGTCGGCGTTTCCGTGGTGCGTGCAAACGCGGTTCGCTAGGGCGCGGCAGCGGTTCCGTATGGTGCGAGCGTGTTTGCCGCTCCAATCCGGCCCCTCTGGCCTCGGTCTGGCGTCGGTGACGCGCCGCTGTGGTGCCGTGGCCTCGAATGCGGCGATGCGCTCTTGATGGGTGGCGATGCGCTCTTGTGCTGCGTCGGGCGTGGTGCCGATGGCCTCGGCGTACAGGTCAAGCGTGCGCCCGTGCGTCCTCGCGCCCAAGGCTGGCCCGGTGACTCTTACGTTTGCCCACGCGGCGGCCTTCCGGCGCACCTTTGCCGCCTCTGGTGTGCTCCAATCTGTCACGGCTCAGAACTCCCCCGGTTGGGCGATCGGTTCCGACACCGGCGAGCGGCGCAATAGGACTCGAGCCCTGACCGTTTTACGGTGCGGTTCCTCGGGCAAGTGGTCGCGCAGGAACTCGGCCAGCCTGGGTGCGATGTCTTCCGGCCTGGGTAGAGTGTCCGCTTTTCTGGGCGTCTGGTGTTTCATGCCGTCGCCCTCGCGCCGTGGTCAATGCCCGACAGAAACGCGCACATCTTTTCCCATAGCTGCCGCTTGGGCATGTGTCCGCCGAACACGTCCGAGACGCCAGAGCCGCCGCGCGTGCTCATCTGGTGCAGCGCTGCGCCGCCGTAGGCGTAAGAGATATGATAGCACCCGGCTTGCGGTTCGTGGCGCCCTGTTTCGGGGTTGTCGGCGTATGGCGACTCGGGGTTGCCGGTCGCGCGGTTGATCTGGCGAGCGAGCGACTCAAGGTCGCGTTGTGTGATACGGTTGGCCATTGGTTTACACCTCTTCAAGTGACATGAATTGATCAAAGTTGACGCGCCCGAGCGAGCGCAAAAGGTTCTTTGCCGTGTTCTGGCAAGCCTCAAAGATAGACAGAGCACGGCGCGAGTCGGTGTCATACCCGAGCGACTCGGCCCAATCTTCAAACGTGGACTCCCAATCGTAAGAGTCCATTTGCAGACTGTGGAGCACGTCGCCAATGTCGAGCGGTGCCGCTTTCCGGTATGCGTCGCGCACCGTTTCAAGCGCCTCGGACTCGTGCAAGGTGAGACGAGTCGACCATCCGGCGTGATAGTTCTTGAGCCGCTGCAGACAGTCGCCCGCTTTCCAATGCCCTGCGGCACGTTTGAACGCGCGAGGGTTGGCACGTGCCCACATGAGCGGATGAGCGGCGCCGGTGCTATAGTATCCCGACCAGATGACATTCGGCGCCCGGTCGGACTTGAACCCTGCCGGAACCTGAGTCAGCGTGATTAGGAAGTGATCGGCCTCGCGTGACCATTTGGCGTCGGCCTCGCCTTGCGGGTCTTGTTGGTCTGGCCGCGTCGCAATCGCTTGCGCGGTCATCTCGATTCCGTGTTCCTTGGCAAATGCCTTGAATTGTTCCGTTGACATGATTCGTCCTCTCTATGTCCTCGCCTTGAACCTTGACAGTAAATTGTGTCAGGTTCAAGGCAATTGTTAGGTTGATTGATGGCCGCTAGCCTGGGTAGGAAGGCACCCAAGCGCCCGCAATCCTTCGGTGTGTGCGTCCACCTCGCGCCGTCGCATGGTCAAAGCGACCTCATCCCATGACTCGGACGCGGCTTGATGTTCGGCGCCCTCATGCCAGAGAATCGGGCCACCGTGGCCTAACCGGATCTTTGCGCCGTCACCATAGAGCGCGAGCACCGCTGCACACGCTTCCGGCTCTTTCAGACTCCCCTGATATGTGCCGGAGGAGTCGAAAATCTTATATCTCGGAGCGCTTGCCATTAGGCCACCATATCGAGATGAGCGGCCTTGCGCGTGACCTTGATCAAACCGCTGCCCGGTTCAAACTCAAGAGTCACGTGTTCGGCCTTGCCGATGTCGCCAAGCGATGCGCCAGCAATATCAATCACAGGCCGCGCCGGTGTGCCGGCAACGCGCCGCACGCGCACGCCCACCACCTCTAAGGCTTCGGACGTTTGCAAGGTCAGGCCATCGGTGGCGCCGAGTAGCTGCCACTCTGTACCATGCGAGAACCCGGCGCGGTTCAGGATCTCGCCCTCAATCCACAAGCGAGGCTTTCCCCGGTTGCGGCCAATCTTACGTGTTGCTGTTTCCATTACATGGACTCCTCTGTGTCTGCCGCTTGCCATAGCAGGTGAAGAGCGGCGGTTTCAGAGTCGGTGAAGTCCGACTCCGATTCAAAGTAAATGGCCTCACACGCGGCTTGCATCTCTGCCGGTGTCGCGGTGCGCGTCTCATAACCCGGATTCGCGCTGCCAGCGTCTCGGCGTGCCGTGATGGTGAATCGCGGATTGTGTTCCGCGAGCACGTGGCGTAACGCCGGTCCCGCGTCGCCCGGTACTATGCAGTTGGCGAGGTCTAGCATTGCTGCCGGTGTCGCGACTTCCACGGTTGCGCGTGGTTCGTTCGGACAAATCGAGATGACAAGGCCGCAATGCTCTATGGCCTCGCCCTCGCCTCGCTCAATCGCGCCGGTGACGGCGTTTCTAAGTGCTTCCCGTGGTGTCATGGTCAGACTCCCTTGTTGAAAAGTTCTCGCGCGTACTCGGCGCGGCGGTGTGCTGTGTGGATCTCGCGATTGAGAAACCCGCGCAGCGCGTCTAGGTCATTGCACATTGTGGCGATGCTCGAGTCGCTATGCTCGACAGTCACCGCGAACCCCGGCAAGCCGTTGTTTCCGTCTGGCGTGTACTTGATCGAAACCACCCTAAACACTGGCCGACTCCTCAATCAGAAACTCGGCCACGTTGGCGGCGTAAGGGTAGACGTGCGAGGCGTCATGCCAGCGCCGGAAGTCCCCGGAGTCGTCGCACTCGACAGAGACACACGGCCCAAGGTCTAGGCGCTCGATGGCCGCGACCTCTTCCGGCTCAAGGCCGGAGTCGTCGCCATACAGAAGGGCACAAGCCCACGTCTCGGGAAGGTGATAGGATTCGAATCTGGGCATGGTCTGGACTCCTCTCATGCTGCCATTTGGTCAGGTGTTTGGGGCAGTAGTGCGCCCCACTGTTCCGCCATCGCGCGAGCCATGCCGGGGAAGAACCGCGACCGCTCGGTTGCCCTGTCTTCACCGGGCGAGGCGTGGTGTATGCTGTTCCGTGCGGTGCTGCCGTCGAGCGTGCCGGTAGGCTTCAGCGGCGGCAGACCGCGACACCAGAACCCGGTGCGCTTCTTCTCATTGTCGGGCGAGTCCTCGCTATCAGCGAATTGCCACGGCTGGACGTAGAACGGCTTCACGTCGCCAAAGTTGATGCGCTCTTTCGCATACTTATGCATGACGGGATTTTCCACCGCGACTCGATCGGTGACTCCCGAGTTCAAGCACATATCGAACAGCGCCGCGCCCTCATCGAGTTCCGCCCACATCTCATCGAGCGTGCGGCCCGGTGGCGGCGTCTTGAGCCAACGGACTCCCGAGTTACAGAGGCGCGTGCAAGGTGGGTGAGCAATGACAATCAGATCCCATGTGCCGAACACTTCCGGGTTGGTCAGCACGTCCAGCACGTCCGCCTGAAAGTGGCGGTTGCTGCCGTTCTCATCCGGTTTGATGTCGCACGACCATGCGTCATGCCCTTGCTCAAGGAAGGCGTCCCGAACCGTGCCGGAACATTCACAAGCGACCAGAACCTTACCCATCAGACCGACTCCTCTGTCAGTTTGGCTAGGTCGAGTGCGGCGTCCTCAAGCGCCATCTCGACCGCTGGCACGGTTGCGGCCAGTGCAGCGACGCGCGGCCTAACGGTTGCAGACATCGCGGCGACATACACCGCCCCATAGGTCACGACATCGCTTGCCGTGAAGCCCACCTGACCTAACACTTGCATATTGCGAAATGCTGTTACTGCATCATCAAATTGTTTGCCCATGTCCGACTCCTATATTCTCTCTTACCATGCTTCCTAACTACGCAATCTCTGCCGTTATCCCGTAATTGAGTAGTTAGGAAGCATGAGTCCAACAAATACGCGATTCTGAGGTGGTGCCGTTGTTAGGTTTTGCTGCAGTAAACGAGAAACGCCACCGCCACCATCAACCACACCAGCCCAAGGTCTACCATCAAGCTACCCGTCATCGAATCATCTCCGCTACTTCACGCCCTCACCACACCACCATCTAACAACTGGTGCAAGGCAATTGTTAGGTAACAATAAGGCAAGATTGTGAAATTGTTAGGGGAATGTGGCAATTCAATGTTCTTGTTTCTTGACGCTCAACAGCCAGGGTAGCGAGGCCGAATCGTTGACCCCCTCAACACAAAGGCTAAATTGTGGCGAAAATGGGGCAATTTTGAGGTAGGGGGGTGCTGTGGTCCGGTGCTCGGAGTTCTGGCCATTGTCGCGAAACACGGCACAACTCAAAAATTCCATCGTCAAGAAACAAGATTTCTCCGTTACCACACAAACTTCATTTCCGTAGGGCAAAACCACGGCACAATTTGGCGCTTGACATTATCTGAGAATCTGAAAAATTGGCGCCAGAATTTTTTCAGAGCGAGGACGACATGAAAGTTTGGAAGTGGCTAGGTTGGGACACGAAGGATGCGCGGACTGAGCGTCTGGTTAACTCGAACTGGCACGGGACGGCCCGCACTCTCGCGTGGTGCTGTGCGTTCGCGTTCATGGTCTTCATGATCTGGGGTGCGTAAATGCCAAGAGACCTCAGCGCATCCGACGTCGCCGACAAGTGGAAGACCCGCCGCTATTGGGCGTTGATGGACCGAGTCTCTGACGCGAACGCCAAAGGGCA
>JAAUYB010110800.1_pt1 | contig 47113 bp, 41 predicted proteins | sample 7278071 | NCBI WGS metagenome assembly JAAUYB01 (sample SAMN14350121, study PRJNA611818) | marine sediment metagenome | isolation source: surface marine sediment (1.8m) | place: French Polynesia: Moorea | collected 2018-08
CCACCTCCTGGGCGCTCTTCTCCGGCCCCACCCACTACATCTCCCTCGCCACGGGCGCCTTCTTCGGCATCGGCGGCTACCTCGTCGGCTCGATGATGAGCGACTACCAGCTCGCCTTCTGGGTCCCGCTGGTCGTTGCGCCCGTCGTCGCCGCGCTGCTTGCCATGCTCATCGGCCTCGCCACCCTGCGGCTTTCCGGCGTCTATTTCGTGATATTCACGCTGGGGCTGGCCGAGATGATCCGGAACCTCATCAGCTGGATCCAGAACAACTTCCTTGGCTCCCGTGGCCTCTACGTCCTCACTGATCTGCGCGACCAGCACATCTATTGGATGCTGCTCGCGGTCGCCGCCGTCGTCTATCTGCTCGGCTGGCTCATCAACCGCTCGCGCCTCGGCTTCGCGCTCAGGATCATCGGCAATGACGAAACCGTCGCGCGCCACGTCGGCATCAACACCGCCACCGCTAAGGTCATCCTCTTCACCACCACCGGCTTTTTCGCCGCCCTGGTCGGCGCGATCATCGCCCCGCGCTGGAGTTATATCGAACCCAACCAGGTCTTCTCGCCGCAACTCAGCTTCCTCGTCGTGATCATGGCGCTTCTGGGCGGCGCGGGCCGGCTCTGGGGTCCGCTCGTCGGCGTCATCCCCTTCACGATCATCTGGGAATGGGTCGGGGTCCAGTTCCCGAACCAGTCCTTCCTCTTCATGGGGCTCGCCTTTCTGCTCATCGTCTACGTGCTGCCGAACGGCGTCGTCGGACGGATCGAACAACTCCGCGCCCGGCTCAGGGAGCGCGAGGCATGAGGTATTCTGGCGCCGTCCTCTCCGTCTCTGGCGTGACCAAGCGCTTCGGTGGGCTGGTTGCCGTCTCGTCGATGTCCTTCGACGTGGCCGAGCATGAGATGGTCGGTGTCATCGGCCCCAACGGCTCCGGCAAGACCACGATGATGAACATGATCTCTGGCGCGTTCAAACCGACCGCGGGCCGCATCTCGATGAAGGGCCGCCGGATTTCCGACATGCCCGCGCAGACCATCGCACGCGAGGGCGTGGGCCGCACCTTTCAGCTCGTCCGCCTGTTGCCGGGGCTGAACGTGATCGAAAACGTGCTCTCCGGCGCCGTCTTCGGGCACCGCCGCCGCTGGGGCCGCGACGCCGAGGACTTCGCCCATGCCATGCTGGAACGTGTCGGGCTCGAGGCGATGTCCTACGCCCCCGTGGCCCAGCTCACCTACATCGACCAGAAACGCGTCGAACTTGCCCGCGTGCTGGCCGGCGAACCCGAGGTGCTTTTGCTCGACGAGTGGCTCGCCGGGCTGAACCCCACCGAGCTCGAGACCGGCATCGAACTGATCCACAACTTGCGCGACGAGGGCCGCACCGTGGTTCTGGTCGAGCACGTCATGGACGCCATCCGCGCCCTTTGCGACCGCTGCGTGGTGATGTCGGCCGGCAAGAAGATCGCGGAAGGAACGCCCGACGAGGTTCTGAACGACGCCGAAGTGATCCGGGCCTATCTGGGGGATGACGATGCTTAGTGCGTTCCCCCTGCACACGGCGCGGCAAGCCGCTTCGAAGCGGCTTGAACGAAGCGTTTTCGAAAACGCTTGCAGAACGCGTTTCGAAACGCGTTCCCGCAACGCCCTTCGAAGGGCGTTGCAGCACCGACCGGAGCGGCGCGATGCTTGAGGTCCGCCATCTCACCGCCGCCTACGGCCAGCACCCCGCGCTACAGGAGGTCTCGCTGCGCGTGGGCCCCGGCGAAATCGTCGTGATCCTTGGCGCCAACGGCGCCGGCAAATCCACGCTGCTGCGCGCCATCTCCGGCATCTGCGAGGGCCAGGTCCACGGCGACATATTGCTCGACGGACACCGGCTTCTCGGCCTCACCTCCGACGAAATCGTCGAACGCGGCGTGGCGCTGGTGCCCGAAGGGCGCGGGATCTTCGGCGACCTGACCGTGCGCGAGAACCTCACCCTCGGCGCCTATGCGAACCGCGCCCGCGCCGATGAAACCGGCAATCTCGACCGCGTGCTCAGGCTCTTCCCGAAGCTGCAGGAACGCCAGGGCCAGATCGCCCGCACCATGTCGGGCGGAGAGCAGCAGATGGTCGCGATCGGCCGCGCGATGATGTCGGCGCCCCAGATTTTGATGCTGGACGAGCCTTCGCTGGGTCTCTCGCCGCTGCTCTGCAAGGAACTCTTCCAGAATTTGCGCGAGGTGAAGGCCCTCGGCATCGGCATCCTGCTCGTCGAGCAGAACGCCAAGCAGAGCCTCGCCATCGCCGACCGTGGCTACCTGCTGGAAAACACGCGCATCGTGCATGAGGACAGCGCGACAAAGCTCGCCACCGACCCGGCGGTGCAAAAGGCCTATCTCGGCGCGGGCAGCGCCGCCGCGAAGGTCAAGACGCCCGAACCCGCCGCAGCGGAACCTATACCGGCCCGTCCCACCATCGAGGCGCGCCCCCTACAGCAGCGCACCGCTGATCAGCAGATCGGCCTTTCCATCGAAGACCTAGTCCAGAGCGCGGCGAAGCGATCCGAGACGCCTCCTCCCACAGCGGCACTGGCGCCGCGAGCCACAGACTCCAGCAACGCCACCCGGCTGCAATCCGTCCTGCACGATATCGAACGCGCCGCCGCCGAGGCGCGCAAGCGCCCCGCCGCCCCGCCCACGGCCGCGAGCGACACCGACGCGATACCGACGAAATACCGACGTAATACAGACACTGAAATCGAGGGCCCGCCGCCGGTCATCGAAGTCTACCGGCGGCCCCGGGTCGAGGTCTACCGCCGCCGCCCATCCGGCCAGTTTGAGAGGGACTGACATGCTTGATGCCACCACCACCGCCCCACAGATCAAGGGCCTCTATATCGATGGCAGGTGGGTCCCCGGCGCGGGCCAGTTCGACGACCTGAACCCGAATGATGGCAGCGTCTGGGCCCGCGTCCCGAACGCCGGAATTTCCGAGACGAAACAAGCGATTGAAGCCGCCCACCGCGCCTTCCCGGACTGGGCGAACCGACCCTTCCAGGAACGCGCACATCTCATTTTGAAGATCGCCGATGTCTGGGAGGCCCGCGCCGCCGATTATGTCGCCGCGGCGCAATACGAAGGCGGCGGCTGGTACGGCAAGGGGATGTTCGAGGCCGGTCACGTCGCCGAAACCTTCCGCGCCGCCGCCGGCCTTTGCTACAGTTCCATCGGTGAAGTCCTCCCCTCCGAGCACCGCAAGGTCTCCACCGCCATCCGTGTGTCGATGGGCGTCGTCGGCGTCATAAGCCCCTGGAATGTCCCGGGAATTCTGACCTCGCGCGGTTTCGCCTTCGCTATGGCCTTCGGCAACACCATCGTCCTGAAACCCTCTGAAGAGACGCCCTATGCCGGCGGGCTGTTCTTCGCGGAGATCCTCGAAGAGGCCGGCATTCCGCCTGGCGTCTTCAACGTCATCACCGCCTCACGCGAGCGTACGCCGGAGGTCGGCGACGAGCTGATCGACAACCCGCTGGTCAAGGGCATCAGCTTCACCGGCTCCACACCGGTCGGCCGCCGCATCGCCGCGAAATGCGGCGCGCATCTTAAAAAGTGCTGCATCGAGCTCGGCGGCAAGGACAGCCTGATCGTGCTCGAAGACGCCGACATGGACCGCGCCACGTCCTCGGCCAGCTTCGGCGCCTTCATGCACCAGGGCCAGATCTGCATGAGCGTCGAAAAGGTCCTGGTGCAAGAACAACTCTACCCCGAGTTCCTGCGCCAATTCGTGGCCCGCGTCTCCAAGCTCAAAACAGGCGACACCGCCGACAAATCCAACGTCATCGGCCCCCTGATCAACGACCGCCAGGTCGCCCGTGTCCAGGCCCAGCTCGACGACGCCATCGCCAAGGGCGCCAAGGTCGCGCTTGGGGGCGGCATCTCCGGGCGCTTCGTCGAGCCCACGATCCTGACCCATGTGACGCCCGACATGGACATCTGGCGCGACGAAACCTTTGGCCCCGTCGCCGTCGTGACCCCCTTCAAGACTGATGCCGAGGCCATCGCGATGTCGAACGACACGGAATACGGGCTCTCCAGCGGCATCATCACCGCCAACGAGGAGCGCGCGCTGGCCATGGCCCAACACCTCGAAACCGGCATGTGCCACGTCAACTGCTCTTGCATCAACGACGAGCCGCACGCGCCCTTCGGCGGCACCAAGGCCAGCGGGGTCGGCCGGCATGGCGGCAGATGGGCGATGGAGACCTTTTCCGAGACTCGCTGGATCACGCTCGACAGAGGGGGCCGGCCTTACCCGCCGGTGTTCTAAGCCATGCAGGACCTCGTCAAAGGCAAACGCATCGTCGTCACCGGCTCGTCCTCAGGGATTGGCTGGGAGACCGCCCGGGTTCTCACCGAGCAGGGTGCCGAGGTGCTGGGCGTCGACCTCAACAAGAACTTCGACCATGTGGAGGAGTTCTACCGCGCCGACCTTTCCGATCAGCGCACCATCGAGGCGCTGGCGGACACGCTGCCGAACGGCATCGACGGGCTTGTCAACAACGCCGGTCTGCCGCCGACGCAGCCCGCCGACCGGCTGCTCAAAGTTAATCTGATCGGGCTGAAGCACCTGACCGGGCTGATGATCCCCAAGCTCAACGACGGCGCGTCCATCGTGAATGTCGCCTCGCTGGCAGGCTTCGGCTGGCCCAAGGCGGTCGAGGCAATCCAGGCCGCCGACGACCTGACCTTCGACAACGTGCACGACTTCATCACCCGCTGGGGCGTCTCCAGCGAGGACGGGCGCAGCTATTTCTTCTCGAAAGAGGCGCTGATCGTTTGGACGATGCAGAACCGCTGGACCTGGCGCGACCGCGGCATCCGGATGAACGCCGTCAGCCCCGGCCCGGTCGACACGCCGATCCTGGGCGACTTTCTGCAAACCCTGGGCGCGCGGGCCGAGGAAGACCGTAAGGTCATGGACCGGCCTGGCACCCCGCAGGACATCGCGCCGGTGATCGCGTTTTTGCTATCCGACATGACGCATTGGATCCGGGGCACCAACATCCCCACCGACGGCGGCATGTCTTCGAACATCCTGTGCGGCATGCACGGGCTTTGACGTGCCCTCACGCAGCGAGGCGGCAGGGCATACTATAGGGAGGGCACTCTGATGGGCGCCATCGGCTGGATCATTCTTCTTCTCGTCGTCCTGGCGATCGTCGTCGCGCTGGCGGCGTGGTTCTACGAACGTGCGACCAACGAGGTCAGCCTCTTGCGCACTGGTGTCGGCGGGCGCCAGGTGGTGATTGACGGCGGCGTGCTGGCGATCCCGTATTTCCACGAGATCAGCCGGATCAACATGGCGACACTCCGGCTGGACGTGGACCGCCGCGGCGAGGCCTCGCTGATCACCCAGGACCGGCTCCGCGTCGATGTGGGCGCCGAATTCTATGTCTCGGTCAAGCCCGACGCCGACGCGATCACCCGCGCCGCGCAGACGCTCGGCAAACGCACTTTCCAGCGCGACGAGTTGCGCGGGCTGATCGACGGGATGATGGTCGACGCCCTGCGCTCGGTCGCGGCGAAGATGACGATGGACGAGCTGCACGAGAACCGCGCGCAATTCGTGAAGGACGTGCGGGCACTCTTGGAGGAGTCGCTGGAACGCTACGGCCTGCAGCTCGACAACGTCTCGCTCACCGCGCTCGACCAAACGCCGTTTGCGAACCTCGATGAGAACAACGCCTTCAACGCCGTCGGCATGCGCAAGCTCGCCGAGGTGATCGCCAAGTCGAAGAAGGAGCGCGCCGAGATCGACGCCGACAGCGAGGTCAGCGTGCGCCGCGCCGCGATGGAGGCGTCACGGAAGCGCCTTGAAATCGAACTGGAAGAGCGGCGCGCCGAAATCGCCCAGCAGCAGGAAATCGAAACGCTGGCTGCGGCACAGATCGCCGAGGTCGCGCAAAAGAAGGCCGACAGCGAACTTTCCGCCACCAAGGCCCGGATCGAGATGGAACGCCGCATCCAGGCCGCCGAAGTGGAACGCGAGCAGGCTTTGGCAATCGCCGAGCAGGACCGCCAGATCGCCGTCGCCGCCAAAAGCCAGGAGGAAAGCCGCGCCCAGGCCGAGGCCGACACCGCGCGGGCCGAAGCGATCAAAGCCTCCGAGGCCGTCGAGACCACCCGCGCCACGGCCGAGGCCGAACGCCGCGCCGATCTCGCCCGCATCGCCGCCGAGGCCGAGGCCACGACCGCCGCGGCCCGCGCCGCCATCGCCGCCGAAAGCGATAAGGCGACCGCCAAGGACAAGGCCGCGGCCCGGCGCGAGGCCGCAGAGGCCGAAAAATCGGTGAGGCTCGCGGAAGCAGAAGCCGACAAAGCCCGGATCGAGGCGGAGAACAGCCGCTCAGAGAGCCTGGTGGCGATGGAATTGGAAAAGGCCCGGCTCGAGGCGATGCCGAAAATCGTCGGCGAAATGGTCAAGCCCGCCGAAAAGATCAAGTCGATCAACGTCAATCACGTCACAGGGCTCGGCGGCACCTCGGGCGACGGCAATTCGCGCCCGCCCGTCGCCGCCGCCATCGACTCGATCATGGAAATGGCGGTGCAGCTGCCGCTTCTGAAGAAGATCGGCGATCAGATGGGCGAGGCGCTCGACGAGACCGTGACCGGCGGCAAGGCGGACACGGACTAGGCTGCGCCGCGCCGCATGAGCCGACCTGAAAGACGAGGGATCCCGACCGCATGGCGAAACTCGGCGAAGACATCATCGGCGCCTCCGGCCTCGCGCCATTCTTCCAGGTCGCAAATGCCGGCACGGTCGGCATTGACGCCCCCGCACCGCGCCTGGGCGCGGCCTGGCGGACTTGGGTGCGCGCGCTAAGCGGGTTCCAGAAAGAGGCGCTGGTGCGGTCGGCCGGGACCGGTCTGACCTGGCGGCTGGTCAGCGACGAGGGCCCTTATCTCAACGGCCACGACGCCGCACCCTGCCCGCTGGCCTTTCTGTCGGCGGGCATGGCCGCGAGCGTGCTGGAAGAGATCCTCGCGCTTGCCCGGATCCGGGGGGTCGAGATCGGCAAGCTGCGGCTGATCCAGGACAATTTCTACACAATGCAAGGCTCGATGCAGCGGCGCACGATGGTGGGCGGGGCCGAAAACGTCGCCTTGACCGTCGAGATCGACTGCAGCCTCTCGGACGCCCAATTGCAGGATTTCCTGACCGACGCGGTCTACGCGGCGCCCCTCAGCGGGCTGATGCGCGGGCGGCACGAGAGCCGCTTCAAGCTCGCCCGGAACGGCGCCGAATTGCCCACTGCGAAGGTGGCTGAACTGGACGGGCCGATCTTTCCCGACCCCGGTGACCGCTTCGCTGCCGCGCTGCCCCAGCCCGGCAATCTGCCCCTGGTCGAACCGGTCGGCCCCACGCCGAAAAAGCCGGTCGCCAAGGGCACCGCCGCCGGCGGCTCGTCGCTGAGCGACGAACAGGACCGCCGGCTCAATATCGGCGCCATCGCGACCTTGCGCGACGATCGGCTGAAGGACATCCAGCAGATGCAGTACTCGCCCTGGGGCACGTCGTTTCGGTTCCTCAGCTCCGAGGACGGCCGCGCGCCGGACGCGGGTACCCTGATCAGCGCCGGCATCGGGTTCTGCTTCATGACCCAATTCGGCCGCTTCGTGTCGATGCTGAACCTCGATCTGCCGGACTATCGCATCGTGCAGGACACTCATTTCAGCTTGGGCGGTGCGTCAGGCGGTACCGGGCAGGCGGGTAGGGCGGGCCCGGTCGAAACCCATGTCTATCTGGAGACATCCGAGCCGGACGGGACGGCGCAGGAGATGCTGGATATTTCAGAGCAGACCTGCTTTCTACATGCGTTCTGCCGGACCGATCTGAAGGCGAAACTCAAAGTGGTGAGGATCTGAGCGATGGCGGAACTCATGGACGGACTCACAATCGACTACGTCTATTCCGGCGGCCTGCATTTCGTCGTCACGTTCAAAGACGGCTTGGCGTCCTACAAAGCCGTCGGCGATACCGGCGGCGTCAGCAACGAAAATAGCGGCATCCCCTATCAGTCGCGCGAGATCCGGCCAGGCCTGATCCATACGGTCTGGCACGAAAAAGACATTGGCGACATAGTGTCCTTGTTGATCGACCTCGACGCAAAAAAGGTCTTTTCGGCCGCTTTGCTGGGATATCGCGAGGAGGATCGCATGCTTCATTTCGAAGACGGCACCATTATTTCCGAGTTGCGGTCATGAGCATGCGCGTTGCACTGACCGGCGGCGCGACCGGTATCGGCGCCGCTGTGGCGTCCAAGCTGACGGGCGCTGGCCACCACGTCACCGCCTTCGACATCACCGAGCCGAGCCAAAGTGTTGACCGCTGGATCGAGACCGATCTGAGCGATCCCGCCTCGATCACTGCTGCCGTGGACGCCGCCGAGGGTCCGTTCGACGCACTTATCAACAACGCAGGCCTGCCGCCGCGCGATGGGCTTGCCGAAAAGATCCTGATCGTCAACTTCCTCGGCTTCCGCGCCTTCTCCCAAGCTATGCGCACAAAGCTCGCTCCCGGAGCCACCATTGTGAACGTAGCCTCGCGTGCGGGCGCGATGTGGCGCGAGCATATCGACGAGGTGAAGGCGCTGATGGCGCTTCGCTCCAACGACGAAGTCGCGGGGTTCGTGGCCAACCGCGGCATCGACCCCACCCGCGCCTACAATCTGTCGAAAGAGGCGGTCATCGTGCAAACCATCGCCGACACCGAAGGCCTGATCGCCAACGGGTTCCGCGCCAACTCGGTCAGCCCGTCCGCCGTGTCGACCGGCATTCTCGACGACTTCGTCACCGCCTTCGGCGACCGGGCCAAAACCTCTATCGAACGGGCGGGCCGGCCTGGTACCCCTGAAGAAATCGCCGATCTGATCGCCTTCCTTGCATCGCCAGAAAGCCATTGGATCAAAGGCCAGGACATCCTGATCGATGGTGGGATATCGGCCATGATGACGAGCGATATGATGGGGCTCAATCAGGGATGACGACCGGTGTTTGGGAATAGGTTCTCGCCGTTGAATGTAGACTAAACACAACACGCAGGAGCGCTATTTGCACAGCGAAAGGACAGCCTTGGTGATCTCGGCCCACGCGGCGGATTTCGTGTGGCGCTGCGGCGGGGCGATCGCGCTGCACCAAAAGCTCGGCTACGAGGTCACGGTGGCCTGCCTGTCCTATGGTGAGCGCGGAGAAAGTGCGCGGCTCTGGAAAGAGGGCAAGACCCTCGACGAGGTCAAGGCGATCCGGCGGCGCGAGGCTGAAAACGCGGCCAGCGAATTGGACGTGCACGACATGCAGTTCCTCGACCTCGGGGATTATCCGCTGGATCTGAGGCGTGAGGCGCAGGATCGGGTCGTCGACATCATCCGCGCCGTGCAACCGCAGTTCATGTTGACCCACTCGACACACGACCCCTACAACACCGACCACATGCGCACCACCGAGTTCGTGCTGACCTGCCGGATGATTGCCCAGGCCTGGGGGCACAGGCCCGGCGAACAGGTGCTTGGCGCGCCGCAGCTCTATCTTTTCGAGCCGCACCAGACAGAACGGATGGGCTGGACGCCCGACACCTTCCTCGACATCACTGAGGTCTGGGACCTAAAACGCGCCGCCATCGAATGCATGGAGGGCCAGCAGCACCTTTGGGACTACTACACCAACGTGGCCGAAAACCGCGCCAACCACTTCCGCCGAAACTCTGGCGGGCAGGCAGGGGGGCGCGCCGCGAAATACGCCGAGGCCTTTCAATCGGTCTTCCCACGCACGGTGGACGAGTTATGAGCGTCGACGACCTCACCGGCGGCTGCTATTGCGGCGCCATCCGCTATCGGATTACCGCACGCCCTGTGTTCAAGGCTCAATGCCATTGCCGCGCCTGCCAGCATTTCTCGGGCGGCGGGCCCAACTACTTCATGCTGATCCCGCCCGACGGGTTTGCCTATATCCAAGGCCGCCCGTCCCGTTACGCCCGGCCGGATCTTCCGAGCCCTCGTACCCGCGAGTTCTGCGCCACCTGCGGCACGCATCTCACCACGATCCGGCCCCATGCTCCGGAGATCGTGGTCAAGGTCGGAACGCTGGATGACCCGGCCGTCTACGGCGGCCCGAAAGCCGCGATCTACACCGAGGACATGCAGCCCTTTCACCTCATCCCAGAGGGGCTCCCTGCGTTCGAGAAGCTACCAAAATGACCGGAGATATCGCCCATCTCGGCCATGTCGAGATGCTGACCGACCGCTTCGAGGAAAGCCTCGATTTCTTCACCCGAGTCTACGGGCTGAAGCTGTCCGGGCGGGCGGACGGCTCGGCCTATCTCAGGGCCTGGGACGACTACGAATTCCACACGCTGAAGCTGACCGAGGCCCAGACGACCGGGGTCGGCCACGTCGCCTATCGCGCCACGAGTGCGGAGGCTCTGGACCGGCGGGTCGCGGCGATCGAGGCGTCCGGCTTTGCGGCCCACGGTTGGCACGACGGCGATCTGGGCCACGGGCCGGCGTATCGCTTCGAGGACCCGTTCGGCCATGTCTTTGAAATCTACTGGGACACCCGGCGTTACGCGGCGACCGGCAACGACCGCCCGGCGCTGAAGAACACAGCCAGCCGGTATCAGCAGAATGGCTGCGCGCCGCGGCGGCTCGACCACCTCAACCTGCTGGCCGAGGACGTCACCGAATTCCGCCGCTTCATGCAGACCTGCCTGGGCAGCCGCGTCACCGAGATGATCCAGCTCGACAACGGCCGTCTCGGCGGCTGCTGGTTCACGGTCAACAACAAGACCTACGACCTGGCCTGCACCGAAGAGCATGGCGGCGGCATGGGACGGCTGCACCACGTGACCTACGCCACCGATCAGCGCGAGGACATCCTGCGCGCCGCTGACATCTTCCTCGAAAACGGCGTCCATATCGAAACCGGCCCGCACAAGCACGCAATCCAGGGCACGTTCTTCCTTTATGTCTGGGAGCCCGCGGGCAATCGGGTCGAGCTCGCCAATGCCGGCGCGCGGCTGATCCTGGCGCCCGACTGGCAGCCCGTGGTCTGGACCGAGACCGAGCGCAAGAAGGGCCAGGCCTGGGGGCTGAAAACGATCGAGAGCTTCCACACCCACGGCACGCCGCCGGTCAAGACCTCGTCCGGCACCGACGGCGCGGCCTGAGGCGTCAGATGGGCGGGGTCGTGGTTCAGAACATTGCGCGGGCCGAGCCGGAGGTGATCCGCCGCCTCGGCGAGGCCGGTGTCGCCACCGTGCACGAGGCGCAGGGGCGCACCGGGCTGATGACGGCGAACATGCGGCCGATCCAGCAGGATCTCGGCCTCGCCGGGTCCGCCGTCACCATCAGCGCGCCACCCGGCGACAACTGGATGCTCCATGTCGCCATCGAACAGCTGCAATCGGGCGACATCCTGGTGCTCGCGCCCACCGCGCCCTGCGACATGGGCTATTTCGGTGAGCTATTGGCGACCTCGGCCCTAGCGAGGGGTTGCCGGGCGCTGGTGATCGACGCGGGCGTACGCGACACGCGAGACTTACGCGCCATGGGCTTTGCGGTGTGGTCGACCGCGGTCTCGGCTCAGGGCACGGTGAAAGAGACGCTCGGCTCGGTCAACGTGCCCATCGTCTGTGCCGGCGCCTCGGTGCGGCCCGGCGACGTGGTGGTGGCCGACGACGACGGCGTCTGCGTGGTGCCGCGGGCGGAGGCGGCGGCGGTCCTGGCGGCCGCGCAGGATCGGCTGGCGGCCGAAGAGTCCAGGCGCCAGAGGCTGGCCGAGGGCGAACTGGGGCTCGATATCTACGACATGCGCGGGCGCCTGGCCGACAAGGGCCTCAAATATGAATGACGGCACCCGCGTGATGTGGATGCGCGGCGGCACCTCGAAGGGCGGCTATTTCCTGGCCGAGGACCTGCCCGCCGGCCCCGCCGCACGGGATGCGCTGCTGCTGCGGATCATGGGCGCGCCCGATCCCCGACAGATCGACGGCATGGGCGGCGCCGACCCGCTGACCTCCAAGGTCGCGGTGGTCCGGCGCTCGGACCGGCCCGGGATCGACGTCGATTATCTGTTCCTGCAGGTCTTCGTCGACCGGCCCGTCGTCACGGATGCGCAGAATTGCGGCAACATCCTCGCCGGCGTCGGCCCCTTCGCCATCGAACGCGGCCTGGTCGCGCCGCGGGACGGCGAGACGCCGGTGACGGTCTTCATGGAAAACAGCGGACAGATCGCCAGCCTGCGGGTCAAGACGCCGGGCGGCGCCGTCACCTATCGGGGCGAGGCGCGCATCGACGGCGTCCCGGGCACCGCCGCACCCATTCCGATCGAGTTCCGTAACACCGCCGGATCGACCTGCGGCGCTTTGATGCCCTCGGGCCGTGCGCGCGATGTGATCGACGGCGTCGAGGTCACGCTGATCGACAACGGCATGCCATGCGTTGTGTTGCGGGCGGCGGATTTGGGGCTGAGAGGCGACGAGGACCCGGCGGACCTGGACGCCGACACCGGCCTGCGCGCCCGGCTCGAATCGATCCGGCACCAGGTCGGACCGATGATGGCCCTCGGCGACGTTGCCGAGAAATCGGTGCCCAAGATGACACTGGTCAGCCCGCCCCGCCGCGGCGGTGCCATCGCGACCCGCACCTTCATCCCGCACCGCTGCCACAAAGCCATCGGTGTGCTCGGCGCCGTCAGCACCGCCACCGCCTGTTTGACCGTCGGCGGCATCGGCAACGATCTCGCCAATATCCCCGAAGGCTCTACGAAGCCGATATCCATCGAGCATCCTACCGGCGAAACAACCGTCATCTGCCACGTCGACAACGGCGAAATGACCCGCGCCGAGGTGCTTCGTACCGCACGGAAACTGATGGACGGGTTCGCATTTTGATCTCGTGTGTCAGCTTTCGAACGCATTGAAAGACCGCTGGTGACCATCAACCGGGATCGCGACAAATGGCCGGTGTTTGCGCAACACGGGCTGAACCCTAGACCGCGGCCAAGCGGGCTATCGTCGAGGCCAAACGTCGATGGATGATCTACGTTCGGGAGTGCCAAAGGCAGTCGAACCCACGATTCGGCCGTCCCATTCTCCAAACGCTTGAACACGGATACAAGTCGCCTGGTCGGCGGCCGGTACGGAACGGTTGCGAGGATAAGTGCGGTCGTGTGTTTTGAATGTGCCCCATCAATGCGTCGACTTTTCAATAAAGAACTCTGGAGCGCAGTGCTGCCTTAACGGATCCTACGCCCGGGAGTGCTACTGCGGACGAAAACCTACACAGATTGAGCACGTGGTCCCGCCTCAGATCTTCAATCAAATCAATGACAAGTGCACCGAAGGCCTCGCACTTGCTTTGGCATCTGACGATGACGGCGCGGTCATGGAATTGCGGTGGTGCAACAAGGCATTCACCAGGATCACCGGGTACGACGCCTCTGAAGCTGTGGGTCAGCGTGGAACCATCCTTATCGGCCCGGATCTGGAGCAAGGCGTTCATCTCCACATCATCGAAAAACTGATGAACTGGGAGAACTTTTCGACCGAAGCGCGCAACAATCGCAAAAACGGGGACGTGTATCGGCAGCGCATGAACTGGACGCACCTGTCCGATCCCGAGACCGGGGATCATTGGTGGCTTTGCTCGATCATCGAACTCGGGGACGAACGACCCAAAATTCTCAACCGCGAAACTGGGTTGCAAGATGCGACGGACCCAGACAACCACTCAAGGGTTTTGGAGAAGATCCGCCGCCTGGAACGGGAAAACTCGAGACTTCACGAACTCGCAAAATCGGTGGCCAGGGACGCGAACCAAGACGCTTTGACGGGCCTTTCGAACCGCCGGCACTTCGAGGTCGAGCTCAAGTCCTGGATCGAAGACCTCAAATCGCTCGGAACCGAATTTGCGGTCATCTACATCGACCTGGACCGCTTCAAATTCGTGAATGACACGCTGGGTCACGATGCGGGGGATCGGCTGCTGGTTTCCGTCGCCGATATGCTGCGGGACCTGACCGACGACACCGATCTGGTGGCCCGTCTTGGCGGCGACGAGTTCGTGATCCTGAGGCCGCTCGCGAAGAGTGCCCTCAGTATCAGCGGCCTGGCGGACGAAATCGTTCTGCGGATGCAGGCCCCGTTTATCTACGATGAAAAGTCGACCGCCTGCACCACCAGCATCGGGGTTGCGATTGCCAAAGCGACCATGCAGGACCCGGAGCGGGTGCTCGTGGATGCCGATGAGGCGCTCTATCACGCCAAGTCGCAGGGCAAGGGGCGTTGGTCGTTCTTCACAGACGAGATGCATGCCAAGTCCATTGCGACCAAACAACTGACGTCAGATCTTCTGCTCGCATGCGAGAGACGTGAATTTATTCCATATTTTCAACCTCTTATTGATGCAGAGACCGGCAGACTCGTTTCTGCCGAGATGTTGGTGAGATGGTCTCATCCAAGCCGGGGAATTCTCGCGCCGGGCGAATTTCTCGATACCGCGGCAAACATGGGCCTCCTGAAGAGGATCGATGAAATCGTCTTCGCTGCCCTGCAGACCGCGCTGTCTAATCTCGACGATGCTGGTGTCGACCTTCCTCGGGTTGCAGTGAACGTCTCCGCGGCGCGTTTGGCCGACCCAAGTTTCATCCATGACATCAAGAGCTCCGGCATCGATCCGGGGCGGCTGACCGTTGAAATTCTCGAGTCGGTGTATCTCGATCGGATGGGTGGCTTGGTTCGGTGGATCATCGACGAGCTTGACGAATTGGGGGTCACGCTCGCTTTAGACGATTTCGGAACCGGACACGCGTCCGTGCGGGCGCTGCTGGAAATCAGGCCCGCAATCCTGAAGATCGATCGCCACTTCATCCAACCCATCGTCGAGGAGGCAAGCACAAGGCCAGTGGTCGCATCGATCATCGGAATCGGAAAAAGCCTTGGTATGCGGGTGGTTGCCGAAGGTGTTGAAACAGAGGAACACGCACGGATCGTCAGCGATATGGGCTGCGACTATCTGCAGGGCTATTACTTCGGCAGACCGATGAGCGAGCACGATCTGCGCGACAGGCTTATGGAGACGGGCGGCACGTTTTGGACCGGTGCTCCGTCGTACTTCGCGCGCAATACGCCACGTGCGATCGGTCGCGCGGTCTGACGGATTTGGCCGGCCCCGAACACCCTGGAGAGCGTGGGTTTGTTGTGTCGATCCGTTAGCGAGTTCACGCGCGAGCGTCGGGCCCGTCTGCTTCCGTTTCGCCCACCTCGGCGGGCTGCCCGACTACAAACCCATCTCAGCGGCTAGCCAAAGGTCGATTGGGTGTTCAACAATGCCCCCGGCATCGGAATATGCTTTCGACATCAGCTTGTTGCCGATTGAGAGGCGCTCCAGTCAGGGTCACCCCAACGCAAACCGCCCTACGCTGCGGCAGTGGCAGCGAGCTCCATCGCGCGGGAAAACGCCTCGTCTTCGTTGTACGTGGGATCAGTGGGGTCGCACACCTGACTTCGACCGGGCCCAACCTCGTAAACACACGGCAAATAGACCCCATCCGCGATGACCGACGCGCAGGGAATCCATCGCCCTCCCGGACCTTCGACGGCTTTCCCAACGCGCACGTTCACGGAACCCGGCGGCGGGACGGACACGAGAACCGATTTGTCAAACACCGTTTCGAGAGTCATGGCTCACCCCTTTGGCCGGAGATGATCCGGGCCCGACTTGGCCAAAATATGGCTGTACTTGCGGTCCTGCCCCCTGGGCGTCGAATTTCGGTCGCGCGGGGCGGCGAGATTGGATCAGGACCACGGATCAGCGGGCCGACACACCTCCAAGAGACCCAAAAAAACGATATAAATACGGGAGGTTGGGGTAGATTTGGAATGAGAGTGAGGTTCCCTTCAATTCTAAGCGTCTTCCTCGCCACGGCCGCATTCGCCTCCGATACCGTCGAAAATGGCACCAAATCCAATGTAGCCAAGCGGCGCTGAGGCGCGTTAGAGACGCCATCGAAAGGACTACCAAAACGGCCGTACGACGACGGTAGGTCGACCCGGGCCCATTTAAGGGAGAATTTCGTTCCGGCGAGGCACGGGCCTCTAAGCGTCGGGCCAGGTGTCGGCGCAACGGATGAACACTTTTGACATGGACCGCAAACCAACCGGTCCATCAAAAACACATCGGACAAGCCCCTCGCTCGGGCTGGCTGCCCAACCGATTTCAGAGCTTTGAAAATGCTCGCTAGTTCGGTTCGAAATCTCACAGATCACGAAGCGCGGCTAACGCTTTGTTAACCGTTTGATGGTCTAGCCAGGGTATTGAAACGAAAAAAGGGCCATTTGGATGGCGACGTCACCAAGTGGGCTGTTTGAACTGGTAACAAACCTGTCTGGTATTCTATGCGATCTTGACGAGGCAGGAATTCGGGTTGAGGTCGGCGACGACTTCGTCAAGTACCGCGCCCACCGGAATCGGCAGTCCGATCGCGGACCGATCTACCCGATGTTCGACGTGGAGAGTTCATACGTCGACCATACGAACGGCTTCTGGATCTGTGGGTTCCAATCAAACGGAGAGCTGATCCATACGCAGGCCGTGCGTCTTTTGGACCTGTCGGGTATGTCCCTCGGCGCGCACCTCGACACCCATCGCCATAAATACATCACGCCCGACTCGACGCCTGACCCGGACCGCACCTTTTTTTCGGGACCCGAAGCGCTCCACACGATCACCGGAAAGGTCTGTTACCACGGCGATTTCTGGCTTCGCGGACAGGGCCTTGGCGGTCCGCGCAGCTTGGGCGCGACGGCGCTTTTGTCGCGCGTCCTGCTCGAACTCATGGTCGGGGTCTGGAACCCATCTTTTGTCTTTGCGCTGGTGCCAAAACAACTCGCCGCGAAAGGGGCACATCTTCGCTACGGCTACAGCCATTGCGAACCGGGGCGCTGGCTCGGCCCGGACCAACAGGTGACCGATGAAGACTATCTGATCTGGATGGCGGCAAAGGACCTGGCGGGTGGCTTGGCGCACGCGCCACAAAGGCTGCAACACACTGTCCGCCTTTCAAATGTACGGCCTGCCAACGCATTCGTTGAAGCAAATGCTGACCTGGATGCAGCATCAAATGCTTGACCATCGGCAGCGGCAGTCAAAATCCTATACGTTCGAAATCAGCAAGCCTGATCCCGTGACCCGGTCGTCGCGCGCGGCGATCTGCGGACCGATCGCGGCCAATATCGCCTTCGTGCTGGAACTTACGCTGGTTCCTCTTCTGCTGCCCGCGATCCGGTCGCAATTCGGATTGTCGATCAGCGATCTGGCGTGGGTCTTCAATTCGTACGGCGTCGCGGTTGCCCTTGGCGTTCTTGTGGGGGGCTGGTGCGGCGACGTCTTCAATACGAGGAAGGTCTTCAATTGTGGTGTTGCCTTTTTCGCTGCCGGGTCGCTTGTGGCGGCGGCCGCGACCAGTTTTGAGACGCTCATCATCGGGCGTATCTTGCAGGGCTTCGGCGGCGGGGTCTTTTCACCACTTGTGCCCCTTCTCCTGACACGGGCTTCGCCGCGGAAACCGGGCCGGATACTGATATTGTGGGGGAGCATTGCGGGTTATGTCGCCGCGTTCGCGCCGCTCATTTTCGGCAGTTTTCTCAACGGGTATAGCTGGAATGTCGCGTTCATCTTCATCGCAATCATAGCGGCGATCGCCCTATTGATCTTGATCGGATCGCAGGTCGTCGATGATCCAGCACCCAGCTCTCGCCAGAAGACAGACTATTCGGAAATCTTCCGTGCTCCTGACCTGTGGCTCACGTTCGTCTATGTGTTTTGCACCTATGGGTCGATTACCTACTTCCTTTTTCGGCTCCCGGTCTGGCTGTCTGGGAATGAAGTCGACACAACCAGCATCGGCCTTGTCTTGTCGACAGTTTGGCTGACCTTCTCGGCTTTAAGCGCTCTGCTTAGGAATATGGTCGATCGACATCATATCCAAACGATCATGCTCGCAGCTCCGGTCCTCATCGCCACCGGATTACTGCTTTCGTATGAGGATCAAAATCTTCCGGTCCTCATCATTTCGTCGGTTCTGGTCGGGGCTGGTCTCGCGTGCAGCAACGCGCCATCCACGCAGTTGATCCTGAAATTCGCTCCCGACGGAATGAGCGCCGTATCGACGAGCCTGGACATCACCTTTGCCCGACTGGGAGGGATTGCGACGGTTGCCATCTTCGCGCAGACAGAAGGTGCATATTCTGGCCTCGCGATGTGCGTTTTGTGTCTGCTTGCAGCCGTCTGCGCGCGGAAAATCAGCAAGCAGTTCGCCAACGGCTTTTGACAACCGCATCGCCGCAGCCCCGCCAGTGGACTGTGGTTCGACGGCCGCCTTGGGCTTTTTTGCCACTGGATCGTTGCAGTCGGTCGTCTCTTGGATGCACAACCGTTCCTCAACCTGGGTTGAGCTGATTTTCGGCTGCGGCAGAGCAAAAACTCCGGTGCAGCTGCCTTCGCAGTGGTTGCAAAATGCAGATACCAGCCACTCGTGCGAGGTGATTGAACGGTGGACCGGACCCCCGCTCCGGACCTTGGCTCAGGGCGCCGCGAGGATCGAGCGCGAATTTCCCAACTCGGTTATTTGTCCCGAGCAGCGGAGACCAGCCAAAAACGCCAAACACGCGTTGGTTCCCGACGGACGACGCACCTGCCGCCGGTTCGCGGCACTATCGGTGGCAGTCGCTCCCTTTTCCGCCGTGAGTCCGATCGAGGCGTCTCAGTTTCAGGCGGCGAAGGTCGGGCACGGGCAACGCTCGCCCAACCATGCAGGGTCCGAATTTCATCGGCAGGGCTCGATACGCTGCATGGAGGATAGAGATCGGAAACCGGCCCTGGCGGGCCGGCGGCCAGCTGTTTGGCAATTCCGGTTCCTCACCTTTGTCCGGTGACAAAGGTGAGGAACACCTGAGCGGCTTCATCGGAGACGGTGCTATGAAGCGAGATCGCGACTACGGCACCGTCCCCACTCTACTGCCTTGGTGCGCCCGGACAGTCTCTGCCTAGCATTGTCCGGCTGGATCCCAGTCGAACGTGACGACGCCGGTCTTCCCGCGCGAATGCGTGTTGAATTCATAGCCCGAAACGCTGCCGACGATGGCGCGGTCCCAGACCCTCAACCGAACCGCATAGGCGCATTTGACCCTTTCTGGTGTCTGCGGAACGCTGCAGAGATCGAATTGCGCGATCTCTTTTCCGGCGCCGCCGTTGGCCGCGGCCAAGATGCCTTGGTCGTCGAAAACGCCGGCGACGGGCGATCTGAAGCTACCGCTGCCAACGGAGGTTCCCGTCGTCGGGATGTTGCCGCCGAACACCGTCACGTCGAAGTGGCGGAAGTGGTCATCCCGGAAGTTCCCGAGGACATGTATCGAGGCAGCGCCCTCGAAGGACTCGCACTTCTTGAAGTTGCCGGAACTGTCCTTCACGGCCACGCCGCTCATCGGCAGGTTTGCAGGCGTACCGCCAAAGTCGAAGAAGTCGATGCCCGTATTGTCCAGATGCACCGTGATCTCTGACGATTTTCCTGGGAGCGGCACCAGGAAGGCGTTCGCCAATTCGAGGCGCAGGATGTGTTCGCCGTTCAGCCCGTAGGAGCGCCAATGGATGAGCGGCGACAGCGTGTAATTGTCGACGTCGGTTTGGTATTGCGCCCTGGAGAACCAGCCATCGCCGACCGGCACCCGTTTGACCACTGGCGGGAAGACCGCCGGATTTCGCGCGTAGCGGGGATCGGTGATCGTGTTCCACGTCGTGCCACCGTCCGAACTGTAGCGGAACCTGTAATAGGCAGCACCGGACACATTGGTCTTGCCCCAGACCGCGATGATGCCGCCGAACGGTCGGTTGTGATCCAGCGGTGGGATCGTATCCGCCGGATCCCAGGCGTACCCCGTATCGGCACCGCTTTGCGCGATCTCGCCCTGATGCACATCGTTGACGATCTCGATATAGGCTTTGGCGGCTGACCCGCTCTGGGGTCGGATCTGGACGCTACGGTCCAGCACGTTGCCCCAGGACGGGTTGAATCCTGGGCCATAGGGCGAAGGATCGTGGTTCCACGACAGAATGGCGCGGACACGTACGACATTCTCCTGCGTACACAGCTTTAGTTTATCTTCGGCATTGGGGATCGTGACCCTGACCGCGTAGCTCAGCGGTTTCTTGTCGGTGCTGGGAATGTTGTGCACGCGCAGGCGGGCGGTGTCGACGTATTGCCAGCCGCTAGTGCCCCAATCGATGTAGAAGGTCACGTATTCCCAACTGCCGAACGAGCAGAGATTTCCCTGATACCCGTTGGGTCGCTTGACCGTAAACGTCGCTTCAAGAAGATCGTCGTCCGGGTAAAGACCGACGCAGGTCAGCTCCTCGAACTTGGTTTTGGGGTTCTGCGGGAAGATGGGCGTCAGTTTGCCCACGTCCAGCTGGTACTTGTCCGTCAGGTAGGCAACGGCCATCTGCGGCAGCTTGGCCAAATCGGCCTGGATGACCTCGGGCTCTTTGGACTCGCTTAGCGCACCGAAGTAGTTCGGGTTGTCGCCGATCAGTTTGACAAATTCGAACCGCTGTTCTTCGACCTCGCCTGAGGCTTTTTCTTCCTCCAGCGATGCGACCGTGATCTCGACCTGTTTCTTCAAGTCCTCGAAGTTCCCGGCAGCAGAGAAGACGGGTTCCGGATCGGGCACGGGGATTGGAATTTCGAGCGCCTCCGGCACCGGTTCGATCATTTCGATCATCGGGATATTGATATCCGGAAAGACCGGTAGCAGCAGCGGCGCTTTTGGCCTGATCTGGATCCATGTCTCGATGACATTGCCCCAGACGGGCGTGAAGGACGGGCCGGTCGGGATGTTTTCCCACGACAATATGGCCCGCAGCCGGACGATTTGCGGCTGGTCGCAGCCCAGGATTTCCTTAGGCGTAAACGCTCTGCGTACGGCATAGAAGAGGTGGTCCCCGTCCACCGCCATCAGATCGTGGACGGTCACTTCGGCCGGCGGACCGGCGCTGACAAAGCCGGTGCCGTCGTCATAATCGAGGTAGAAGGCGACATATTCCTTGCTGCCGTCCCCGCAGAGGCCTGACTTGAAGCCATAGGGCAGTTTGACTTCCAGAACCGCCTCCAGCAGATCGTCGTCAGGCATCAGCCCGGCGCAGCGAAGCGCTTCGTATTTGGTGGACCCGCTTTGGCTGACGACCGCATCGGCCACCTTTTTGGTCGCCGATTCCGTCAAGGTCCCGAAGTAGTTGGGATTGATCGTGATCAGTTGCTTGAAATAGCGCCGGGAATGTTCGACCGGCAGATGTTCGAGGACATGTCGGGGAAGTTCGGCGGTGAATTCCTCGACCTGTGCAGCCTGGTGCCGAACCCGTTCCTCTGACGTGAAGACAATTTCACCCGATGGTGCACGAAGCTGAATATAGATATCGGGCTTCGCATCAAAGAACAGCTCCTGAAAGTCAGACTTGTCATAGACAATCTCAAAGCTACCGTCCTTGTTGGTCTTTGTCGTGCCCAACCTATCATCAATAATCAGGTCCTTGTCGAGCGCCTCTACTGTTAGGCCTGCCAGGCCACTTTTATCAGTCGGATCGATAACGCGACCGAAGATCACGAAAGCATTGCGTCCCTTAGACATTCTAAGCCCTCCCTTGGACTTGCCTTTGATGAAGTTTGAATCGTCAGAGCATCAGTGCGCTTGCCTTTGCAGGTCAGTTTCTTTGCGCAAATCCACCCATGGATCACGCGGACCCTTGCGCCCGCGCGTACTGATCAATCTACGTACTTGTCTGCATCGGTTTACCAAGACGTGCATTGATCTCGATCAATGCACGTATGACATGTTGAGCGGCCTGCGTGATTGCGGGGCCGGGGGGCAGCTACCTTGCGACAGGATCGGCCCGTAGTTTGCCTCGACGACTGAACCGCTCGTGGGGCAGTTCGCTGGGTCGGAGACCAAACAAACGGCGAGCCGGCAGGTCTCTGGCTCGTTCGAACCCGTCACAAGCGTGCGAGGTGCTGCCGGAACGGACAATCGGCAGCCAATTGGTGGGCGGATGCACCGAATGACCCACTCCATGTCACAAGTCGTGGGCGTCAGCGATGTCGATGGGTCCAGAGGCGACCGGTCATCCAACGGCCGGACTGTTTCGCAGCGCATCGGTTGCCTGGATGAGAATGCGGCGCGGTCGACGGACGTCCGATCCGGTGGAGCTGCGCAACAACCTGGACCGGATAAAGGATGTCCCACTTGGCCGTTGGCTCAGGTTTGATGGATATAGCTGCCTGGCGCATCTTCAAGCGGCGAGTAGCCGCTGTTCGGTGCGCCCAAGGACGGCGGCGTCACCTTGGACCCACTGTGCGAAACCAGCCAATGCGCATACTCGGGCCACCAGGCGCCGTCCTGCGCTTGGGTCGCCTCGAACCAAATGTCGGGACCTGTATAGAGATCGCCGGGCGCGCGGTGACCAATCCGATAATGACGGCGCGGGTGGCCGGGTTCGCTGAGGATGCCACCGTTGTGGCCGCCCTTGGTCAAAAGAAACGTCAGGTCGCATTCGGTGAAGAGCCGCGCCTTGTAGACAGATTTCCACGGGGCGATGTGGTCTGTCTCTGTCCCGATTACGAACATCGGCGCCGAAATGTCCTTTAGCGCGATCACCCGGCCGTCCACGGCGAAGCGGCCGCCGGTCAGACGGTTCTCCAGGAACAACGAACGCAGATACTCGGCGTGCATGCGCGCCGGCATGCGGGTGGTGTCGCCGTTCCAGACGCCGATATCGGTGGGCAGGTCCTCTTTGCCGAGGAAGTAGCGGTTGACGGCCCGGGAATAGATCAGATCCTCGGCTCGGATCGCGGCGAAGGTGCGGGCCATCTGCGGGCGGTCCAGGTACCCTTGTGCCCACATCATGTCTTCCAGGAACGCGACCTGGCTTTCGTCGAGAAACAGCAAGAGCTCGCCGGCTTGGGTGAAATCAACCTGTGCGGCCATCAGCGTGACGGAGGCCAGCCGGTCATCTCCATCCCGCGCCATTGTGGCGGCGGCGATGGCCAGCATGGTGCCGCCAAGACAATACCCGTTGGCATGGATCTTTCGCTCGGGCACGATTGCGCTGACCGCATCGATCGCCTGCATCACGCCGCGCTTGCGGTAGTCCTCCAGCGACAGGTCCGCCTGATCGCTTGTGGGGTTGCACCACGAGATGGCGAAAACGGTAAAGCCCTGATCCACCAGGTATTTGATGAAGGAGTTGTGCGGCGACAGATCGAGGATGTAGTACTTCATGATCCAGGCGGGGATGATCAGCACCGGCTCTGGGTGCACTTTGTCGGTCTGCGGCGCGTATTGGATCAGTTCGAAAATGTCGTTGCGGTAGACCACTTTACCCGGGGTGCAGGCGAGGTCCTTGCCGATCACGTAGCCTTCGGGCGCAGGCTTGTGGGCTTGTGTGGCCGTCTGCACCGCGTCCTGCAGAAAGTGCACCGCACCGTCGGCGAGGTTCTTGCCGCGCGCCTCGAGCGTAGCGGCGAGGATCTCGGGGTTGAGCCAGGGGAAGTTCGACGGGGATACGGTGTCGAGCGCCTGGCGGGCGAGAAAGCTTGTCCGGTCGGCTTCGTCCTGGCGCTGGCCACTCAGCCGTTGCGTTGCCTCCTCCCACCAATCCTGCACCGCCAGAAACCCCTGTTGCCAGAATGCGAAGGGCAGCGTGTTCCAGTCTTCATGGCTGAAGCGATGGTCGTACTTTCGCGGCTTGAACGGCTTTTCCGCCGTGGCATCTGCTGTGGCCCGGGCGGCATAAGACATCAGCTCGAAGGCGTTGCGGCCGGCATGTTCGGCAAGCTCCATCTGGCGGCCAGGTGCCCGGCTCAGATGCAGCGCCCAGTCGGCCCAGGCCTCGGCGATGGCATGGGGCGACAGGCCGCCGGTCAGCCGGGCGAGGGCGGCGTGCAGCGAACGGTCAAGATCGCGGTACGGACGGTCGCGGAGCGGCGGCTCGGGACGTTTGGCCGGAAGTTGGCTGCGGGCCGGCTCGGCGGCCGGTGACTTTGGGGATTTGGCTTTGGTCTTGGACATCTGCGCTCGCCCGGTCTTGCCGAGCCGGTGATCTGGTCAGGAACAAACCTATAGGCGCTCTGTGCCGCGACGCCCTTGACCTAGGTCAGATCGGCTGGGTTTGGCGTTCCAACCGAATAGACCCCATCCCTTTTGACCGTTGCTGGATGTCGTCGCCATCGTTCTGCGTGTCCGGCATTCTGGCGGCTGGCGTGCTCACGTTTCGCGCCTCGGCCTCGCGCCCAGTGAGTGAGCCGCACTGCTGCGCCGTGCTAAAGTGACCTCGTCCGGCAACGCGGGCGGAGGATCACCAATGCTCGCCGCGGGGCGTCAGTCGATGCGGCTTGAATCCTTGTACATCACCCGGTGCCGACGGGATTTGATCCAGTCTCGCAACTCGTCGTCCGACATATGATGCGCCCGATTGAACCGGTCGTAATGCGCGATTTCGTCCATCGGGCGGCGATAGCGCTTGTACGGCGCGGCGGCCGCCGGGCCGAACAGGAAGATGTCGAGCACCGATATTTCGTCGGGAATATCCAGAAGCGGGCGCATCGCCTTCTGCGCGTCTTCCTGACCGATCGCGGTGACCCACCAAACGTTGTAGCCGAGCGCGGCGGCGGCAAGATGCGCCGACATCGTCGATGCCGCCACCGACTGCAGCAAAATTCGCTCTGCGTTTTCGTGATACATCCGGTCCAGATCAGACCCGTCGTTCAAGACCGGAAACGCGTTGACCCAACGCATATCGGAACAGACCACAATGAAGCCGGGCGCCGTAGCGAGGCCGCGATAATCCGGCGTCGGGAATTTCATTTTTGCCTTGGCGCGAAACCGCTGCTCGGCGACGAAATACTCGGTGATCTTATCTTTGGTGGGTTGATCGCGTACGATGATATATTGCCAGGGCTGGGCGTTTGCGCCCGATGGCGCATGCCGCGCGGCTTCGAGGATCAACTCGAAATGCGCGTCCGGCACGACATAATCCTGGTCGAATTTTCGCACGGTTACGCGGTTGCGGATGGTCTGCATCAGTGCGTCGTAGCGGGTGAGGTCGCCGATTTCGGGCAGGTTGACGGCCTCCTCGGCCGTCTTGAGGTCTTCGGATGGAATGGTCTCGGTCATGTGCTTTCCCCCGCGGTCGATCTTTCCCTAGCATGGGCCCGCCGGGCCGGTCTATGAATGCGGCTGGCGGAGGTGCTTCAAGCGGTCCGAATGGCCGGATTGGCGAGGCCGTATCGCGGCGGAAAGACCACAGTTCATTGTCTGGATTGAGCCGTTCGCAACAAGGTCGGAACTAAGAATTCGTAGGTTGAATTGCTTTCCACACGCGCCGGCCGGCCTCGGTCAGGTCGTTGGCGTCTGTGTAGAGGCCGGCTGACAGGCGTAACCAGGTCGATCCGCCGACGCTGGTGATCGCCACGACGACGTCCTCTTCAGCTTGAAGCCGATGTTGGAGCGCAGCGCACTCCACGGGTGTCAATTCTCGATCGCTCAAGAGACGAAGCGCGATCATGGACGATTGCAAGTCGGAGGGCGCGACAGGAACATAGTCGCACTCATCGGAAAGCCGCTGCGCCGCATCAAGGGCCGTTTTCCGGTTTCTCTCTCGAAGTTGGGCGCCGCCATTCTCCAGATGGAAATCGATCGCCGCCGGGATGCTGAGCCAGGCGCTCGGGTCCCGCGTGCCGGGCCAGTCGAAGGCTTGTGTGAAGCCGGCCCCATGCCCGTGCGAGAGGATCAGTGGCTTTAACTGGCGTTGGCGTTCTCGCCGACACCAGAGCATCGCTGCGCCCGGCGGGGCACAAAGCCATTTATGCGCATTGCCGGTGTAGAAGTCGGCACCGATCGAGGCAGTGTCGACCTCTACATTTCCAGGCCCATGCGCGCCGTCGACGAGTACGGGAATACCTCGTTGACCGAAATATGAGCATAGCTCCGCAACTGGGAAGACGATACCGCAGGGCGACGACACGTGGTCAAGAACGACCAACTTGGCTTTGGTCGTCGCGGCGGCAACAACTGCCTCGAATACGTCGCTAGGCGATGTGATCGGCAGTTTAAGCTTCACTGCGACACTGCGAGCGTCGTTCCGGCTGCAATGGTGCGCGATGACCTTCTTGACCGCGCCGTAGGCTTGATCGGTCGTCAGGACCTCGTCACCCGGATGGAGCCTCGTGCATGCGAGAACCGTGTTCACACCAGCCGTCGCGTTATCGACAAAAACCCAGTCCTCTGGGTCGCCACCAAGAAAGCCAGCGACCCGGGACGCTGCGGCTCGGATCAGTTCGGGATAGCGATCACGGAAAAACCCAGTTGGGTTGGCATCAAGCTCTGCCTGTATCCGGTGCTGTGTCGTACGGATCACCAGCGGTACGGCGCCGTATGATCCGTGGTTTGCGTGGATCAGTGTCGGGTCCAGGCCAAAATCGCTCAGCCGGTGTGTGCCATCGGACATTGGTGCTCTGACCTTCCAAGATCGTCGCGGTGGGGCTCTTGGGACCTTATAGGGCAGCTGGCGGAGCGACGCATCGAAACCTTCGACCGACATCCCGCCTGACCGTGAAACGCCTATAAAACTTCCAATATTCTACCGAGCGAGCATAGAGGATTCCATGAGCCTTCCGAGGTGATTGTCTCAGTACCCAGCCATTCTCTGGCCTCCTGAAAACCGAATACTGCTATCCCAATGGGCGGACCAACTTCAGGGGTTCTTCCGCTTCTTTGCGCAGGATCAAGGCGTCGAGGCGCCGGGACAGTAAGGTTGGGCGTGTCGGCATTTCCGCCGGTGTCGGATCGGCCGCCATTTCAGGCCGGAGTCTTACGCAGACGAAAAGTGATGTTGGACCAAACTGGAAATCAGCCTCCCAAAGCTCTCGAATTCGCCGATGATCCAGGCGCGTCGCGGTCGATTTGGGTGGCCATTTTGCTGGTGCTCGGGATCACAGGTTGGTTTGCAAGCAGCTTTGTCCTGCCTCCGGATGAGGCCGAGGCCGTCGCGGACAGCCGGACGCCTGAGCCTATCACCGTTGCGATCAAGGCATCGCAATCCGCCCGTGTACCCGAAGTGTTCGTCGCCGAGGGCCAGGCTGAGCCCGACCGCGATACCGAAGTGCTGGCCGAAACCTCCGGCGAGATTGCCGAGGTCTTTTTGATCAAGGGCGATCTCGTGACCGCCGATACAGTGATCGCGCGCTTCGACCCGCGCCAGCGTACAGCCGAGTTGCTGCGGGCCCAGGCCGAACTGACTCGGGTCGATCGAGAGCTTCGGAATGCCGAACAACTTCTGGAACGCGGCAGCGCGACCCTCGACCGTGTGGCAGACCGGCGCGCCGCCTTCGCCGCGGCCGAGGCCGGCGTTGCGGCGGCGGAACAGGCGGTGGCCGACACCGTCTTGCGAGTGCCCTTCGACGGACGGCTCGAGGACCTGAACATCGATCCCGGCGAATTCGTGCTTGCCGGCACCGTCGTGGCGCGCGTGGTCGACCGCAAACCGCTGACGGTCCGGGCGCGAATTCCGCAACAGTCGCTCTACCGCATCCAACCGGGCCAGACCGCGAAAATCGCCTTCATCACCGGACAAAAGCGCGAAGGCCGGGTGACCTTTGTCGGCGCGAATGCCGACCCCGAAACCCGCACCTTTGCGCTGGAAATCGAAGTCGCCAATGAGGATGGTGCGATCCCCGCGGGCGTGAGCGCCGAGATCCGGATTCCGACTGGTGAGGCTGTGGCGCATTTCGTCTCGCCCGCAATCCTGGCGTTGAACGAAACCGGTGCCTTGGGTCTGAAGACGGTCGATGGCGACAACCGTGTGGCCTTTCACGAGGTCGGCATCCTACGCGCGGAAACCAACGGCATCTGGGTCAGCGGCCTTCCGGATGCGGTTCAGATCATCACCGTCGGCCAAGGCTTCGTACGCACCGGCGAAGTGGTTGATCCACGCCCCGACGACCGGCCCGCGCCCGTTGCTCAAGGCACGCTCGAATGATCTCGATCATCGACGCCGCGTTCTCCCGCAGCCGCGCGGTGCTGCTCGCCTTGGCGATCCTTTTGACCATTGGCGCCGTCGCCTATCGCGAGATCCCAAAGGAAAGCGCGCCCGAGGTGCCGATCCCAATCGCCTACGTGATCACCTCGCTGGAAGGGATTTCTCCGGAAGACAGCGAACGCTTGCTGATCGAACCGCTGGAGACCGAGCTTGCGGCACTGAGCGGGCTGAAGGAGATGACCGCCGAGGCGGGTGAGGGGTTCGGGTCGGTCACGCTGGAGTTCGAGCCCGGCTTCGACCCCGACGCTGCGCTGGACGATGTGCGCGAGGCGGTGGACCGCGCCCGCGGCGAGTTGCCCGACGATGCCACCGAGCCGACCGTGCACGAGGTCAACACGGCGCTCTTCCCGGTTTTGACCGCGATCCTCTCGGGCCCGGTTCCGGAACGAACGCTGAACCAGCTGGCCGACGACTTGAAGACCAAGTTCGAGTCGCTCGAAGGCGTGCTGGAGGTCGAGATCGCCGGCGAACGCACCGAGATCCTCGAAGTGCTGATCGATCCCACGGTGTTCGAGACGTATTCGCTGACCTTCGAGGAACTGATCGCCCAGATCACCCGCAACAACCTGCTCATTGCCGCCGGGTCCATCGACACCGCCGCCGGGCGGCTGGTGCTGAAGGTGCCGGGGCTCATTGAGAATGTGCAGGACGTGATGGAAATGCCGCTGAAAGTACGCGGCGAAACCGTTGTCACGTTCGCCGATGTCGCGGTGCTGCGCCGCAGTTTCGCCGATCCGCACAGCTTCGCCCGGATCGGCGGCCAGCCGGCCCTGGTCCTGGAGATCAAGAAACGCGTCGGCGCCAACATCATCGAAACCGTTGACGCGGTGCGTGCTGTGGCGGCCGAGGCCGCGTCGGAATGGCCCGACAGCGTCGAGATCACCTACACGCAGGACGAAAGCGAAGCGGTCAAGGAGGTCCTGGGCGAGCTGGAATCGAACGTGATCGCCGCCATCGTCCTGGTGATGATCGTGATCGTCTGGGCGCTTGGCGTGCGCGCCGCGCTGCTCGTCGGCCTCGCAATCCCTGGGGCGTTCCTGACCGGCGTCGCGGCGATCTGGGCAATGGGCTACACGATGAACATCATCGTTTTGTTCTCGCTGATCCTGGTCGTCGGCATGTTGGTCGACGGCGCCATCGTCACTGTCGAATATGCTGACCGGATGCTCGAGGGCGGCGCGCGCCCGGCAGAGGCCTATGCCGCGGCGGCCAAGCGCATGGCCTGGCCGATCATCGCCTCGACCGCGACGACGCTGTCGGTCTTCGTGCCGCTTCTGTTCTGGGCCGGCGTCACCGGCGAGTTCATGAAATACCTGCCGATCACGGTGATCCTGACGCTGGCGGCGTCTCTCCTCATGGCGCTGGTCTTCGTACCGGTCGTCGGCGGTGTGCTTGGCCGCCGCCGCCCGCAATCGGCCCGCGCCAAGGCCGCGCTGCACGCCGCCGAGCAGGGCGATCCTCGGCGGCTCGGCGGCATCACCGGCGCCTATGCCCAATTTCTGGAAAAGGCGGTGACCCGGCCCTGGGCGACGCTCTTGTTCACCGTGGCACTATTGATCGGTGCCTTCACGGCGTACGGCAATTTTGGCCATGGCGTGATCTTCTTCCCCGAGATTGAGCCCGAATTCGCCCGCGTCGAGATTCGCTCGCGCGACAATTTCTCGATCTACGAACGTGATGATCTGGTGCGTCGGGTCGAAGAGCGTCTGTTGGACCAGCCCGAGATCAAGTCGGTCTACGCGCAATCGATGCTGACGAGCCGATCGGATGCCGAGTTGATCGGGCTGCTGCAACTGGAACTCGTCGACTGGGATCAGCGCCGCACCGCCGCCGAGATCACCGCCGAGATCCGCGCGGGCATGGCCGATATCGCCGGGATCGACGTGCAGGTGCAAGTTCAAAGCTTCGGGCCCGCGGCGGGCAAGCCGGTGCAGCTGGAAATCCGCGCCGAGAACGAACTGGCGCGGGTCGCCAGCGTCGAGGCGGTGCGCACGATGATGGACCGGATCGGGGGCTTCACCGACGTCACCGACACCCGCGCGTTGCCCGGCGTTGAATGGCGCCTGGAGCTTGACCGGTCAGAGGCCGCGCGGTTCGGCGCCGATGTTAGCCTTTTGGGCCAGGCGGTGCAGCTTCTCACCCAAGGCGTCCGGATCGCCGAATACCGCCCCGACGATGCGGAAGAGCCAATCGACATCCGCGTCCGCTTCCCAGCCTCGGACCGGACCTTGGCCGACCTGCGAACCCTGCGGGTCCCGACCTCGGCCGGCCTCGTGCCAGTGGAAAACTTCGTCCGCCTCGAACCCGCGCCGCGCAGCGGCACCATCCGCCGGGTCGACCAGCGCCGCGTGATCGTGGTCGAGGCAAATGTGGAAACCGGCAGGCTGGTCAACGACCAGGTCGCGGCGCTTGGCGCGGCGCTGTCGATGGCCGAGCTGCCGCCCGGCGTCGAATGGTCCTTCGGCGGCGAGGCCGAGGAACAGGCCGACGCCGCCGCCTTCCTCACGCGCGCCTTCCTGATCGCTGTGGCACTGATGTTCGGCATCCTGGTGACGCAGTTCAACGGTTTCTACCAGTCGCTCGTCGTCTTCACCGCGATCATCTTCTCGATCGCCGGCGTGCTGCTGGGCCTTTTGGTTACCGGTCGGCCCTTCGGCGTGGTGATGGGCGGGATCGGCGTGATCGCGCTGGCCGGCGTCGTTGTGAACGACAACATCGTCCTGATCGATACCTTCAACCGCCTGCGCCGCTCCGGCATGGCGGTCCGCGAGGCCGCGCTTCGCACCGGCGTGCAAAGGATGCGGCCCGTTGTGCTGACCTCGGTCACCACCGGGCTGGGGCTGATGCCAATGGTGCTGGCGTTGACCGTGAATTTCTACGACCGCACGATCGTCTACGGCGCGCCCTCGACGCAATGGTGGACCGAACTGTCGACGGCGATCACCGGCGGGCTAGCCGTAGCTACGGTCCTGACCCTGGTGGTAACACCGGCGCTTCTCACCCTCGCTGCGGGGCGAGACTCTGCCTGAAACACCGCGCGGGTTGCATGAGGCGAGGATCAAGCCAAAGACTGCACCTGCGTTTCAGTTCAAGACGCTGTTTGCGCCGCGCGATTTCGTTACGGGCGACGTGGATGATGAATTCTGGTGAAAGGCCACACGTGTAGCGATCGGATGTCCTGAGGCAGCCGCCCCTCAATTGTTCGGCAAACCGGAGAAGGCTGCATTGGACACACCGCCGCTCTCGTCAGATGAGAACCGAAAGATCGGTCCAGGAACGGATTGGTCGGATTGTGTCGGAACTGCGATGACCGGGATCACGTGGGCCAATGCAGGCAATCCCTGAACAACTGGTCGCTCGAACATCGAACGCGCCCTGCTGTGAGGTCGTGGTTTGCGAGCCCTGGCGTCTGACGCCGTATGATACTCCAAAGCGCGGGTATCGGTGAAGGCAGGCGTCTCCACCTAAGATGTGTCGCCATCAGCAAAACCTCTCAAAGCGATACACAGCGGCTTTGAGCCACAGCGGTCCCATAGATATCCGCGAATCTTCGCTTTGCGTAAGCCGGGGAGCCCTCCAAATGATGTACAGACGACAGCGCCGTGGAAATTGGCCAGTCTGATGTTCGTCAGATGACCTCTTGCCTCGACTCCCATGTGTGACCCATCATCGTCTCAAATGCCCCGACACGCATGACCTCGAATGGGAGGGATCAGACAATGCAGTACGAACGCCCGGGCACTCTGCAGGACGCATCGAGACTGTTGGTTGAGACCCAAGGAACGGCATTCATTCTTGCCGGAGGTACGGACCTGTTGGTCAGATCGAAGAGCGATGACTTCGAGGCGGACCTCGTTGTCGACATCAAATCGGTCGATGGGCTTGAGGACGTTCGTGAGACCGCTGCGGGCTTTACCATTGGCGCTGCCGTGTCTTGCGCCGAACTTGGCGCCCATGCCGAGCTCAAGGCGGCCTGGCCGGGGGTGGTTGAAGCGGCCAATCTGATTGGGTCCGCGCAGATTCAATCGCGTTGCACCATCGCCGGGAACCTCTGTAACGCGTCGCCGGCTGCCGACAGCGTGCCGGCGCTGGTGGCTGCTGGGGCGCGGGCGGTCGTCACCGGGCCGGACGGCACGCGCACAATTCCGGTCGAGGATGTCCCGGTCGCGCCGGGCGAGACATCCCTCGGCAAGGCAGAGATCATCGCAGCCATCGAACTTGACAAACGCCCCCCGCGGTCGGGTGACGCGTATCTGCGTTTCATCCCAAGGACGGAAATGGACATTGCCGTGGTTGGCGCAGGGGTGAATTTGACGCTTGACGAGGCAGGCACTGTCAAGTCCGCGCGGGTCGCGCTCGGCGCCGTGGCGCCAACGGTTGTTTTGGTCGACGAGGCCGCCGATGCCATCGTTGGCACCAAACTGGAGGATGCCGCTCTGGAGAAGCTGGCGGAGCTGTGTTCCGCCGCGTGTCGGCCGATCGACGATAAACGGGGCACCGTGGACTTCCGCAAGAAGGTCGCGGGGGTTCTGGCAAGGCGGGCGGCCCGCATTGCCTACGACCGGGCGGGAGGTGCGTGATGTCGGGAATAGCCGTCTCTACGACGATCAACGGTGACGAGGTAGAGTATCTCTGCCAAGCCGAAGAGACCTTGTTGGACGTTTTGCGCGATCGGCTTGGTCTTACCGGCGCGAAAGAGGGCTGTGGCACAGGCGACTGTGGGGCGTGCAGTGTGATCCTGGATGGCAGGCTCGTCTGCTCTTGCCTGGTCCTGGGCGCCGAAGCCCAGGGCGCGCGCGTTGAGACGATCGAGGGCATGGCGCAGGGTGACACGCTGCACCCGCTGCAGACCAAGTTCCTCGAACACGCCGCCCTGCAATGCGGGGTTTGCACGCCGGGGTTCTTGATGGCGGCGAAAGCGCTGCTCGACGCGAACCCGGACCCGACCGAAGAGGAAATCCGCTTTGGTCTGGCCGGCAACCTGTGCCGGTGTACCGGCTATGACAAGATCGTGCGGGCCGTGCAGGACGCTGCGCGTGAGATGAACGGAGGCTGAGCTATGAGTTTTGACGCCACCTATCACGACCAGATCTACAAGTCCGTCGGCACACGGCCCGTGCGCCCCGACGGGGTCGACAAGGTGACCGGCCGCGCGCGCTACGGGGCCGATTTTAACATGCCGGGGCAGCTCGTGGGCCGCATCCTGCGCAGCCCGCACGCCCATGCGCGGATTGTCAGCATCGACACCGCGCGGGCCGAGGCGCTGAAGGGCGTCAAGGCCGTGGTCACCGCGGCCGATCTGCCGGATCTGTCGGATGGCGACCAGTCGCACTACGATCTGCTCGACAATTGCATGGCGCGCACGAAGGCGTTCTACGACGGACATGCCGTCGCCGCCGTAGCGGCAATCGACGCCCAAACCGCCCGGAAGGCACTGAAGCTAATCGAGGTCGACTACGAGGTGCTGCCGCACGTCGTCGATGTCGACGAGGCGGTCCAGCCCTCGGCGCCGGTTCTGCACGACACGATCTTCACCGGCGGGGTGGAGCCGAAGCCCACCACGCCCTCGAACGTCGCCGCACGCGCCGAATTCGGCCATGGCGATGTCGATGCGGGCTTCGAGGACGCTGACTTTATTGTCGAGCGCAGCTTCAAGACCGAGCAAACCCACCAGGGTTATATCGAGCCACATGCCTGCGTCGCCAGCGTCAATCCCGACGGCACGGCAGAGCTCTGGGTCTGTACACAAGGCCATTTCGTCTATCGCCAGAAATGTGCCGAGCTTTTGGGGATGGATGTTTCGAAGCTTCGGGTCACGTCGTCGGAAATCGGCGGCGGATTTGGCGGTAAGACCCATGTCTGGATGGAGCCGGTGGCGCTTGCGCTGTCACGCAAGGCCGGGCGGCCGGTCAAGCTGGTGATGTCGCGCGACGAGGTGTTTCGCGCTTCCGGCCCGACAAGCGCCACCTCGGTCGACGTCAAGATCGGAGCCCGGCAGGACGGCAGGATCACCGCCGCCTCGGCCGAACTGCGCTATTCCTGTGGGCCTTACGCCGACATCTGGGCCGAGCTGGGCGCGATGACGTCGTTTGCCTGCTACGACCTCGAAAACGTCAATACGGTGGGCTACGAGGTGCTGGTCAACCGTCCGAAGACGGCTGCCTACCGGGCGCCCTCGGCGCCGATGGCGGCCTTCGCGGTGGAAAGCGCCATCGACGAGTTGGCGCAAAAGCTCGGCATCGACCCGGTCGCCTTCCGGATCAAGAATGCCGCACGCGAGGGCACGAGATCGTCCTACGGGCCGGTCTATGGTCCGATCGGCATCGGTCCGACGCTGGAGGCCGCGCAGACCCATGCCCATATGCAGGCGCCGCTGGGACCGAACCAGGGGCGCGGCATGGCCTGCGGGTTCTGGTTCAATTTCGGCGGACAGACCTGCACCGATCTCAACGTGAATTCCGACGGGACGGTGACGCTCGCGGTCGGCACGGTCGATGTCGGCGGCGCGCGGGCGTCCTTGTCGCTTGTGGCGGCAGAGGAACTCGGCATTCCGTATGAGACCGTTAAGACCGTCGTCGCCGACACTGCGACCCTTGGCTACAACGACATGACCGATGGCAGCCGCGGCACGTTCTCGTCCTCGATGGCCACGATCTCTTCGGCACGAAACGCGATCGAGGTGATGCGGAACCGCGCTGCTCTGATGTGGGACATCTCCATCGAGGACGTGGTCTGGGAAGACGGCCAGGCCAAGGCCATCGGGTCGACCCATGACAACCTCGCGCCGCTCTCGATCAAGGAGATCGCCGAGGCGTCCGGAAAAACCGGCGGGCCGATTGCGGGCCATAGCGAAATGGTCGCCGACGGGGCCGGCGTCTCCTTTGCCACCCATATCTGCGATGTCGAGGTGGACCCCGAGACCGGCGGCACGAAGATCCTGCGCTATACCGTCATCCAGGACGCCGGCAAGGCGGTGCATCCCGATTACGTGGAAGGCCAATACCAGGGCGGCGCGGCGCAAGGCATCGGCTGGGCATTGAACGAGGAATATGTCTACGGGCAAGACGGGCGGCTGCAGAATCCGGGCTTCCTGGATTACCGGATCCCGGTTTGCTCTGACCTGCCAATGATCGACACGCAGATCTTGGAAATCCCGAATCCCAACCATCCTTATGGCGTGCGCGGGGTCGGCGAGACCTCGATCGTTCCGCCGCTCGCGGCGATCGCCAACGCCGTCTCGAACGCGGTCGGTGTGCGCATGACACACATCCCGATGTCGCCACCACGGATCCTGGCGGCGCTCGACGCCCAGCCGACAGCCTGATGGTCGAGGTCACGCTCTGGGGGTCGCTCGCCGCCCTGGTGGACGGCCAGAAACAAATCGAGGTCGACGCGAAGGACATCCGCGAGCTGTTTCGGAAGCTGGCGGAACGATATCCGGCGCTGAGGGGGCCGATCGAAAACGACATCGCCGTATCGGTCGATGGTGTGATCTACCGCGACAGCTGGTCCAAGGAACTGCCAGAAGACGCCGAGATCTTCCTGATGCGCCGGCTCGTTGGCGGATAGGTCCGAGCATGCGGCATGGACCACGACAGGTTCCGGCCGCGGTGAAAGAGTTGCTAGACCGGCGCAAGATCAGGTTGAGGGGGGAATGCCTCTTGCTGCCCCGCCTCCCGAAATACCACCTCATCCAACCCTCGCGAGATCGCCAGCGATCTAGGAGAACGCCTTATCACCGCTGGTAGTGCTTCGCTCGAGCGCAAAAGGTACAGGAACTTGCCGTCTACCGGGTCGAGGCCAATATCGGCTTTGTCCCGCGACCCGGCCGATACGGTTCAAGACCTTACGGCGACGTGCTGAATGTCCGCCTTCCTCGCCGCGCTTTGAAGATGGCTGTTGCGGAACCGTGGCGGAGGTTTCTCTGCGCGCTGACCCAAGGTCCGCTGTGCGGGATCAAACTGCCGTTGGGCGCTGTAAACAAAATGGCGGCGGATGTTCAAAGCGGATCTTGATGAGAGGAGAGGCGTTGCTTGGCTGCGGAGAGTATTGGAGGCAAGAGCTTTTGGCGGGCGCTCAGCAGATCCGCGGCAGCTGTTCGCCGACCAGCATGTCGACGATCCGACTTCCGCCAAAGCGCGTCTTCATGACGACGGGGGTCGCTTCCCTGGACACGGCGTGGCCGATGGCGACGGTGTCCCGGCCTGCGCCAGTGTTGCGCATGGCGTCGATCGCGGCCTCGGCCTGATCCTCGGGCACGAACAGAACCAGCGTGCCTTCGTTCGCAAGGTAGAGCGGATCGAGGCCGAGGATTTCGCACATTCCCATGACTTCGGCCCGTAACGGCAGCTGGTCTTCGTCGATTTCGATCGTGACGCCCGCGGCCTCCGCCATCTCGTTCAGGGCGGACGCAAGCCCGCCCCGCGTGGCGTCGCGGGCGGCGCGGAGGCCGGGCGCAGCGGCGAGCGCTGCCTCCATCAGCTCCGATAGCGATTGGCAGTCGCTTTCGATGTCGGTCGACAGCGCCAGATCGCCCCGGGCGGCGAGGATGGCCGCACCATGGTCGCCCAGAACACCGTTGACGATGGCCACATCGCCGGGACGGATGGCTTCGGCCTTCAGATCTCGGTCCGGAGGAATCACGCCGATACCGGACGTCGTCACGAAGACGCCATCGGCGGATCCGCGGCCCACGACCTTGGTGTCGCCGGTGACGATGCGGACGCCCGCGGCGTCGGCCTCACGCGCCATGCTGGCGACGATGCGGCGGAGGGTCGCGATCTCCATCCCTTCTTCGATGATGAAGGACGCCGCCAGCCAGAGCGGCTTCGCCCCGCCCACCGCGAGGTCGTTGACCGTCCCGCACACGGCGATCTTGCCGATATCGCCGCCGGGGAACTCCAGCGGGGTGACGACGAAGCTGTCGGTGGTGAAGGCCAGGCGCGCGCCCGGCTCTTGCAGTGCTGCGGACATCAGACGCGCCTGATCCTCCATCCCGGGGGGCTGGAAGACGGCAGTAAAGACGTCCTCGATCAGGTCGCGCATCGCCTTGCCGCCGCCGCCATGGGCCAGCGTCACACGGGTCTCGCGGAGGCGGGAGACCGGCGTCGTCATGTTCATTCCGCCGCCTCCGTCGCCCGCGCGCCGCCGTATTGGTAGTAGGCCGCGCAGGCGCCCTCGGACGAGACCATCAGCGCGCCGAGCGGCATCTCGGGCGTGCAACCGGTGCCGAATTTCGGGCAGTCGGTGGGTTTGCAGCGGCCGGTCATGACAAGCCCGCAGGCCGCGCCCTCGGGCTCTTCGACAACCGCACGCCCCTTGGCGGCCCCATAGCCGATGCCGAATTTCGCCTCCGCGTCGAAAGCTGCATAGGCGTCACGGATCCGCAGGCCGCTTTCGTCGATTTCGCCGAGACCGCGCCACTCGAACGTCGGGCGGGGCTCGTAGACCTCGCTGATGGCGGCAAGGCTCGCCGGGTTGCCGTGTTCGGGCACGACCCGAGCGTATTGGTTCTCGATTTCGGCCCGCCCGTCGCGGATCTGTTCCAGCACCATCAGGACGGATTGCAACAGGTCCAGCGGCTCGAAGCCCGAGACGACCAACGGTTTGCCGTAGTCCTGGGCAATAAAGTCATAGGGATGCACCCCGATCACCATCGACACATGGCCGGGGCCAACGAAGCCGTCGAGCACCATATGCGGGTCGTCTAGCAGAGCCTTGATCGGCGGCGGCACGGTGATGTGGTTGCAGAAAACGCTGAAATTCGTCAGCCCCTCGCGCGCAGCCTGCTGAATCGAGAATGCCGTGGACGGGGTCGTGGTCTCGAAGCCGAGGCCGAAGAACACCACCTCTCGGTCGGGATTGCGGCGCGCCAGTTCCAGGGCATCGAGCGGGGAATAGACCATGCGGATGTCGGCGCCGTCGGCCTTGGCCTGCATCAGGCTTTTCTTTGTCCCAGGCACGCGCATGGCATCGCCGAAGGTGGTGAAGATCACCTCCGGCAGTTCGGCAAGTTCGATGCATTCGTCCACACGGCTCCGCGGCAGCACGCAGACCGGGCAGCCGGGGCCGTGGATGAACTCGATGCCGTCATGCACCAGCTTGTCGAGCCCATAGCGAAAGATCGCGTGGGTGTGGCCGCCGCAGATCTCCATGATATGGACCGGCTTGTCGCGGGTTGCGCCGATCTCGTCGGCGACCTGGGCGATGGCGGCGAGAACGCTCTTGGCGGCCTTCGGGTCGCGGAACTCCTCGACATACCGCATCAGCGCACCTCCTCGAGCGCTTTGTCGCCCTCGGCCATCTGTTCCAGCGTTTCTTGCGCCTCGCCCAGGCCGCGCAGCGCCTCGAGCGTCTTCTGCGCTTCGTCCTCGTCGATCACGGCCATGGCGAAGCCGACATGGATCAGCACCCACTTGCCGACCATGTCGTCAAGCGGACCCTCCGTTACGGGCAAAAGCGACACTTCGCGGCGCACGCCCGAAACATCGGCTAGCCCCATGTAGCGGTCGGTATCGGTGATCTCGATGATCTGTCCCGGTATTCCCAGACACATGCGTCTAGTCCTCTTCTGTCAGGGCCGCGCTGGGTTCGATCCCATAGCGGTCGAGTTTTGCGCGCAGACCCACCCGGCTGAGCCCCAGCTCGGCCGCGGCGCGGCTTTTGTTCCAGCGCAGGCGGGTCATCGTCTCTCGCAGGATGCGCATCTCCATCATCTCGACGCGGTCTTTGAGCGTGCCATCCGCCGTGCCCAAATCCGTCGCCCGCCGATCGCTGCCGGCATCGCCCGGTTCGGCCTGCAGGATATGGCGCGAGATCAGTTCGGGCCCCAGCATGACCTCCTGCGCCACGATCAGCATACGTACGACCTCGTTGCGTAGCTCCGGCAGGTTGCCAGGCCAGTCGTAGGTTTCCAAGAACTCTAGCGCGGAGTCGGACAGACCACGAACCGGTTTGCCGTGTTCCGCCGCGGCGTCGTGCAGAAACCGTTCAGCCAGGCGTGCGATGTCGCCGGGACGGCCGCGCAGCGGCGGCACGTGCAGTTCGGTGACCGACAGAGCATAGAGCAGATCGCCCCTGAACTTGCCATCGGCCACGGCATCGCGCAGGTCCCGGTGCGCTCCTGCAATCAGGCGCGCGCCAGATGTCAGGGTCTCGTGGCTGCCGATGGGCTGGAAGGCGCCTTCACGGATGAAACGCAGCACGGCCATTTGCATGGCAGGCGACAGCGTATCGACGCCGTTGAGGAAGACCGTGCCGCGGTCGGCCTTTTGCAGGATACCCACCTTGGTGGATTGCACGCCGGCTATGGCGCCGCGTTTGATGCCGAAAAGCTCGGCGCCAAGAACCTCGTCGGTCAGCCCGGCGCAGTTCAGCTCGAAGAACGGCCGATCGGACCGCAGCGAGCCGTAGTGCATCGCACGCGCCAGGTCGGTTTTGCCGGTCCCGGCCTCACCGGTGATCAGCACTGGGACATCGAAGCTCGCATATTGCCGGGCCAGCGCGACAACCGCATTCAGCGAGGAATTCGGGCCGCGCAGCACTTTGTCGAAGCCCAGGCCTTCTTGCAGCAGCCGGCGCTGGTCTTCGAGTTTGGCGGTGGCCGTGCTGCCGAGATAGCGCATTTCCAGCGTCATGCGTTCGTGGTCGCGGGCCAGCTCAAAGAGCCGCGCGGCGTTCCGGACCGCCATCTGCAGCTGATCGGGATGCCAGGGCTTGGTGATGAACTGGTAGATCCCGGCTTCGTTGATCGCGTCGATCATATCGTTGGTTTCAGTGTAGCCGGTGACGATGATGCGCACGGTTTCCGGCCAGCGGTCGCGGACCTCGGTCAACAGCTCGATGCCGCTCTTTCCAGGCATGCGCTGGTCCGAGATCACGACCTGCACCCAGTGTTCTTCAATCAGAGCCCAGGCTTCCTGGGCATTCAGTGCTTCTAGGACAACGAAATCGTCCTCCAGCGCCATCCGCATCGCGGCGACGGAATGCGGTTCGTCATCGACGACCAGGATCGTGGGAAGCGACCGGGACTTCATCACTCGGCCGCCTGCTTGATGCTCTTGGCCCGGGCTTCGGCATTGAGCCAGGCGATCCAACGGTTCAGCCCCTCGCCGGTCTTGGCCGAGATGCGGATCACCTCGATCAGCGGGTTCACCCGTTTGAGGTTCGCCTCGTAGAGGTCCAGATCCACGTCGCAATACGGCGCCAGATCGACCTTGTTCAAGAGCGCAAGCCGCGAGGCGGTGAACATGTCGGGGTATTTCAGCGGCTTATCCTCACCCTCGGTGACGCTGAGGATCGCGACCTTGGCGTCCTCGCCCAGATCGAAGGCGGCGGGACATACCAGGTTGCCGACGTTTTCGATGAAGACCGTCGTGCCGTCCTCAAGCGCGAAGTGATCGAGCGCGTGGCCGACCATGTGGCCATCAAGGTGGCAGCCTTTGCCGGTGTTCACCTGTACCGCGGGCGCGCCGGTTTCGCGGATACGGTCGGCATCGTTGGTGGTCTGCTGGTCACCCTCGATCACAGCGACTGGCCCGTCCATGGAACGGATCGTGGCGCACAGAAGCGTGGTTTTGCCGGACCCCGGGGAGGAGACGAGGTTTACCGTATAGCAGCCTGCGTCCGCCAAGCGTTTGCGATTGGCGGCAGCGTAGGCGTCGTTCTGGCTGAGGATGCCGGTCTCGATCTCGATCAACCGGTCCTGGCTCATCCCAGGCACGCTGACGCCGGCTGCGCCCTGGCCGTAGTGCATGTCGCCGCCGTGGTGATGGTGATGATCGCCGTGATGGTGGTGGTGGTGATGGTCATGTCCTTCGACCTTGCCGTCACCGCATCCGCAAACCGTGCACATCACTGGACCTCCATATCCTTGATCCGCATTTCATCGCCGCCCTCGGGCAATAGCCGCCCGCCCCCGCAATCCGGGCAAGGGTCGAGGCGGTCACTAATCTCCACCGTCTTGACGCAGTCAAAGCATGTGGCCTTGCCGGGCAGGTCGATCATTTCCAGATCCGCACCTTCCGCCTTGGACCCGCGCATGACCACCTGCCAGGCAAAGCTCAGCGCCTCCTTCTCGACACCGGCGAAGCGTCCGATTTCCAGCCTGACCTTGTAGACCCGGTTGATATCGGGCGCCGCGGCGGCCTGATCGACAATCCGCCGAATTCCCTCGCAAAGCGACATCTCATGCATGTCGAACCTCCCGCAGCCGGACGGGGCTGCACGGATCCAGGATATCCAGAAGAAGCGGCCCGAGTCCCGCCTTATGCGCAGGCAAGCTGGCCAAAGTTCGGTCCAGAACGCCGCCATCGGCCAAAAGGTGGTCGGTGGGCGTGACGCGATCGAAGGACGTGACCGTGTTTCCCTCCAGCGCGATCTTGACGGCATAGCTGCCGCGGGCGGCCGGCACGATTGCCTCGCCGGGACCCGTGGCCACGATGGGCGGGATGTCGCCATCGATGACCGCAGCGATGTCGAAAAGCCGCGCCGCCGCGCGCCAAAGCGGGCCGCGGCCATGCTCCGACGCAATCGCCGCCATGACGGGGTGGCGCCAGGCGCGCACCGCGACGGAATTGTCGAAAACGCCGTCGGCCCAGATCGTTTCAGGGGTAACCGGCGGCACGCCCTCGGCCACGGCTTCGCCGCCCGCAAAGCAGCCACCGATGTTTTTCAGAACCGGCGCGTAGCCCAATTCGCTGTGGAGAAACGCATAAAAGTCGGCGGCGGTGGCGGGCGGGCGCATCGCGGGCCCGAAGGCCGCGTTGCGCAGCTCCGGGCCACCCGCCGCCCAGTCGGCTGGCAATGGGCAGGGAGGAGACCCGAAAAACGCCGGCCAGCTCACATGGAATTTCAGAAGGTGATCGCGCAGGATTTCGCGCCCGATGTCCTCGCAGTCGGCCTGCCGTCCAAGTGCGGCCTCGACCGCGGCACTTTGCGCGGCGCGGCAGAGGTTGAAGAGGCGGGGGAGCAGAGTCGCCACGTCCTCGACATCCCGACCGACGATCAGCCGCGCAACTGGCACGCCGGGCGCGGGCTGCGCGTAGAGAACGGATGAATGGCCGATGTCGAGCATCAACGCGCCTCATGCCCAGCAGATATGCCGCCGGTGATCAGCGTCCTGCGTGTCGGGTTGTCCGGTGTCGCGGCGGCTGTCTTCGCCTGGGCGGCGAGCTCCGCTTCGCGGGCGGCCCGGATGTCGGCGGATCGGTCGGATTCGGCCCGGTTGGCGGGATCGAACAGGGCCTCCATCACGGCGCGCGCAACGTCCGTGGCGTCCTTTTGCCGGGTGAATTCGGCCATGGGCGAGAACAGCGAACAAGCCTTGTACCCGCCGGTCAGGTCTCGGGTGTTGTGGATGAACTCGTAGTCGCCGGAACCGAAGCGGATCACTTCCTTCTTGCCCGGCGTCAGGCCGGACCAGTCGGCGCCGTCGGGAAGCAGGATCAGGTTCATGAACCAAGGGCTGAGCAAAACGCCTAGGAACTGGCCGTCATGGCGGCGAAAGCCGACCGCCTCCACCCGCAGCGCCTTGTTGACCAAGGGCACGCCGCGCATGGTCGAGTTCCAGACCTCGGTGAAATCGGCGACCAGGCGGTCCGTTGCCTCCGCGATCTTGCCTGCCTCGCGCTGGGCCGCGTCGCCCGGATCGTCGAGGACCATGAACTGCTCCTTCGGCGCGCCGCAATTTGGGCAGGACCAGTCGCCGGGCAGATCAGCGAAGGGCGTGCCGGGGTCTACCTGGCGGGTGTCGTCGCCCTCGGCGGGGTCGTAGGACGTCCAGCAGATCTTGCATTCCATGACGGCGCGGGTGCTGATCTTGCCCACGGCGCCCATGAACGACCCCTCGAAACCGGTCATCGAATCGCCTCCAACACTTCGCTCAGCCGCCGGGCGCTGTCGGCCAGATCCTCAGGCGCGGCGACGGCCACTTCGGGCACATCGGTCACCTCGAATGTGTCGAGGATCAGTGTGTCCACCGAATTGTAGAACTGAACGCGCCAGACATTCGCTGTCGCCGTCGCCCGGATGCGGCAGTTGCCGTAGCCGCGGGACAAGATATCGGTTGCGCCCTGGCCAAGCCGCGCCGCGAGCCAGGCAAGGTCCTCTTCGGTATGCGGCAAAAGCGACAGGTTGATGACGTGAAGCTCGCCCTCGAATCTGGCGCTTTTGTCCTCAAGTTCCGCCAAAAGCGCAGGCGCGTTGACGACGCCTGGCCCGGCTTTCACAGGCTGGCGGTCGACGACCGGCACAGAGGCGCGGTCGCGCGCCGCCTCCGGGACCGGGGCGACCTCGATCCGGTCGACGCCGTGGGCGGTCACGCTCCAGATCCCGGCGAAGACGCTTTCCTGCACGGCAAGCGCGGGCACGCCGCGCAGTTTCATGGCGACTTCGCCCTCGCCCATCGTTTCGGCAACCAGCCTGCGGTTGTCGGTGTCGAGACCAGAGAGATCGAAGATTTCAGCTCCGCCGTCCTCTGCGACCCGTGCAGCGACGGCGGCGATCTTCTCCATCACGGCCACGGCGGGGGCGAACGCGGCGTCGGCCGTCAGCATCGGCACATGCGAAGCGTAGGTGCGCATATCGCTGGGCATGGCCATGAATTCCAGTTCGGCGCCATCGGTAGAGGTCGCCTGGGACCCTGGGCCGATCAGGCCGGTCGGAAGTTGAAAGTCGTGGCTCATCAGGCGGGCTCCTTCAAGCAACGGCGAGCGGCATGTCGAGAAAGCGGGCGATGCGGGCAAGGTAATCGTCCCAGTCGCGCACTTTCGGAATACCGCCAAGGCACGCGCCGTCGCGGTAGAAGATCAGCGACGGCGTCTTAAAGACGCCAGAGATCTCCTTGACGTCAGCTTGCATGCTGTCTGCGACAACGGCGCAGTCGAACCGGCCCTGAAAGGCCACCTGAAGCTCGGGCAGGATCACGGCGACATCCGCCGTTTCGAGATTGCGCCGCCAGTCGCCGGGCATGAATAGAACATGGGTGCCGGGGCGGTTGATCCAAGCAAGAACGTCGTTCTCGGTGCCCAAGAGCGGCCAACCCAAGTCGTCGCTCAATCGGTCTATCAGTGGGTGTCCCATTCGCTCGTTCCTCACCCTTCGGTTTGTCCCGCGGCCAATGCCTCGGCCAGATGCGGCGGCAGCACCGGTCCACGCGCCTCGATATCTGCAAAGGCGTCGCCAAGTTCCTCACCCGCTATCACCCGTTCCAACCCCGCCAAGGCGTCGGTGATCAGCCGGGCCTCGTCGGAGGTGATCACTTCGCGTGCAGCGCCCAGGAAGCTCAGCACCCAGGTCCCGGGCTCAAGCGGTCCGGTTAGCGCCAGATCGAGCGCCTCGGTGCGCACCCCGTTGCGCGCAATGGCGTTCGTTCCCTCGGCGGAGACGATGCACAGTGGGATACCGACGCACATGCCTCTAGCCCTCTAGCCTCGGAAGGAAGCGTTCGTCGCCGATCCGGCAAGCTGCGTCTTCCGACGGACGTCCGGATTCGTAAGCATCCATCCGGATCGATGCATCGGCCAGATCGGCCGCCGCAGTATGGCCTTCGACGGACGGAAACCCGCGCTCTGCCAGCCAGTCGCAGGCGATGTCGAGCGCTTCGGGGATCCGGTCCGCCACGACCGCGCGCAGCCCGCCGCCGTAATCCTCCAGTTCTTCCGGCTGGCAGCCGACCAGCAGCAGCTCGTCGGGGCAGTAGCCCATCAGGTGAGCGGTGGCGATGACGTCCTGAAATCCCGTCTGGTGCAGGCTCATCTTCTTGGCGCCCAGGAACCGCGGCACCTCGTCGCCCTCGACGACCTTCATCGCGCCAGGCTCCAACCCGTAATCGACGGCATCGAAGACCACCAGAATGTCGGCGTCTTCGAGGAAATGCAGCAGGTAAAGGCCCTGGGTACCACCGTCCAACAAGGTCACATCGCCGGAAAAGGATCGGGTTCCAGCGAGGGCTTCGACGCAGCGGACGCCAAAGCCCTCGTCGGCCCAAAGCACGTTGCCTATCCCCAGAACCAGCGCCTTGGCCATCGCTGTCATCTCCTCCACGGCCCCTTGCCGGAATGCGTTGTTCCGACTCTGTTGAAGCCATGTTGCCGGTATAGGTTGGCATTGGATAGGATTATTCCACTCTGTCGGATTGTGCTCTAACCACCTGATAAAATTTAATTAACTCTGGAACATCAGCCAATCCGGCGCAGCTGTATTGCAAGATGTCTTTTCAATTCTCGGAAAAAGTGAAAAGTAACCATCCGCATATGAAAACGGGCGCCGCAGCGCCCGTCCGTTTCGCATCCGAAGTGGAAAGTCTCAATCCGGCCGGTCGTCCTTAAAAGTGCGGTGGCCGGAGATCATCGTCGACACAATCGACTGCCGGCTCATGATGTCCTCGCGGATCGCGACATAGATATGGATGATCATGAAAATGATGATCCACCACATGCCCAGATGATGAATGGTGTGCACGACATGGCTGTTGCCGCCGACCATGGTGAAGACCCATCCGAACATCTTGTAGAGCGTGCTGTCCTGCCCCAACCCCTCGGAATAGAGCGCCAGCCCGGTGACGATCATGAAGCTGACCCCGAGCGTGATGAAGAAGAACATCGCAAGCTGCGCCAGCGGGTTGTGGCCCACGTATTTCTTCGGCGCGCGTTCGAGGAACAGATACCACTTGATCTCGAACCAGACCTCTTTCCACCAGCGCCCGTTGAAGATCGGCAGGTAGAACAGCTGCCGCGCGTGGTGGTTGCCGAAGATCGCCCAGTAGATGCGGCCCAGAAAACCGACCACCAGTACCCAGCCGGCGGCGAAATGCGCGAACCTTATGTAGCCGAAGACAAACTGATGTGTGGCCTCGTCGATGATCATCGTCGGCGGCGGCGAGCCGATGAGATAGCCGGTCAGGCACAGCACCAGGATCGCGGCGGCGTTGACCCAGTGCCAGATCCGAAGCGGGGCCTCGTAGACGTAGACACTGGTCTGTCGGGTCGCCGAGGCCAGATCGGCCGCGTCGGCATCCGGTTCGGTGAGGAACGGAGCATCGGTTGTCGGCGCACTCATGGTTTCGTCCCCGCGCCACGCGACAGCACGACGATGCCGGCCAGCGCAATGAAGGCAATCGCCAGGACGGGCCACGCATGGACGAGCCCATGCGCGGGGGCCGTCACGGGCGCGTGCGCCCCGTGGGCCAGCGCCTGACCCGGCAGGGCCGCGGCAGCAAGCGCGATCAGATGGCGTTTTTGCATGGCATCCTCCCTCAGCGGACCTTGACGGTGGTCAGTTCCTCGCCGTCCGGCGACATCACATGGGTCGAGCAGGCCAGGCACGGGTCGAAGCTGTGCAGGGTGCGCAGGATCTCGACCGGTTCTTCGGGCCGTTCGACCTTGGTGTTCATCAACGCCGCCTCGAAGGCGCCGATATTGCCGGCGGTGTCGCGGGGCGAGCCGTTCCAGGTGGTCGGAACCACGCATTGGTAATTCTCGATCCGGCCGTCCTTGACCTTGATCCAATGCCCCAGCGCGCCGCGTGGCGCCTCGGTCATGCCGACGCCCTGCGCCTCTTTCGGCCAGGTCGACGGATCCCATTTGGCGACATTCGCGGTGCTGCTGTCGCCGGCCTTGATATTGGCCACGAGCTTGTCGAAGAAGTGTTTTTGCAGGCGGGTGCAATACTCGGCTTCGAGCGCGCGCGCCGCGGTGCGGCCCAGGGTCGAGAACAGCGCCGAGACCGGCAGGTCCATGGTGCGCAAGAGGCCTTCGACCTGGGTCTTGATGTCCTCGTGCCCCGAGGCGTAGCCGATGATGTAACGCGCCAGCGGCCCCACCTCCATCGCGTTGCCCTTCCAGCGCGTCGCCTTGATCCAGGAGTATTTCGCCGCTTCGTCGATCTCCTCGATATTGGTGCGGCTGCCCTTGGCATTGGCGCCAAGTTCGTAGTTC
>JAAUYB010085741.1_pt1 | contig 47056 bp, 41 predicted proteins | sample 7278071 | NCBI WGS metagenome assembly JAAUYB01 (sample SAMN14350121, study PRJNA611818) | marine sediment metagenome | isolation source: surface marine sediment (1.8m) | place: French Polynesia: Moorea | collected 2018-08
ATGGCTAGCTACTGCGAGAGTGGAGATAGTTAAGCGGTCTGAATGAGCCAGTAATCCTTTCGCAGTGATGCTTGGAGAATCCACTCACTTCAGGGAGTGGAGTATGTCAAATAGGGTCTTTATCATAGACGAAAAGGGAAAAAATACTGGATTAACGGCTTATCTATAAAAGGAGTAAACAATGAAAAAAGTTCTTTCTACTTTAATGGCTGGCTCTGCTGTCGCTGCCACCTCTATAGTTTTCGGTTCCACTGAAGCGATGGCGTTAAGTTTCACCTCCTGTGTGGGTGAAGGTTACGATATTTCTGGTTCGGTTAGCGGTGCTGTTGATTGTACCATTTCTGATGCTGAGCAAGATTTTTTAAATACTGACCCTATTACTGTTAACGAAACCCCTGGTTTCTTTGGTTCAACCAACTGGGAGTTTGTTGAAAGGGGTGAAGGTGCCGGTAGTGGTGCAGAAGGAGCATCTGGCACTTATAATTTCGTTGAAGATTTGATGGAAGGCTATCAATACATGGCGGTCTTCAAAGATGGTAATGGCACCACCCTTGTTGGTTATTTACTTGAAACGGGTACTGATTCTATTACTTGGGAAACCCCTTTCCTCAATCCTCCCTTTGATTTCAATGGTGCGCCTAACGGAAAAGATGTTTCTCACATCTCTATTTACAAAAGCGTTCCTGAACCTCTCACTATCTTAGGTGCCGGTGCTGCTATTAGCTTCGGAACTGCCTTTAAGCGTAAGTTAGGTCTAGCTAAAAACAACGACAAAAAAGCCTAAATTTTGAATATATCAGAGCAAATCTTTGATTCTTGCAGGTAAGTTGATACCTGCATTTTTTTTGTTTTGGAGGGTTGAGGGGATTTAACGAAGTCAGAAGTCAGAAGTTCCATAACACTAAGCATTGTGGTTAGGATATTGACAAACGCGGCAACCCCTTTCTCACCTACTTTTACCTTTTGCCTTTTGCCTTTTGCCTTTCGCGTAGCGGTATGGGGAGATGGGAAAAAAGCAACTTTAACAACAAAAATGTTTCTAAAGTAGTGTAAGATGAGTGTAGATTCAGGTTAATTGACCGAGGTTTCCGCATCGGTCGGCACGAGGAATACTCTTAATGCCTTCCCCACCAGGGATATAAGCCTTCACTTTTAAGGGGATAAGCTTACGAACAGACAAGAAACCTCCTGCCTCCTTTTGGCCCGATTTGTCGGGGTTGAAAACGGAAGAAACCTGACGCAAGAGAGACTGTAACTGCCGATTATTGATTGTAACTGCATGAATAACCCAACCCTCACTCAAATCAGTTCAGACGACTACTTAAACCATCTCTTACAGCAGTGTCAAGAGACTCCTCCCGTCATTGACACCGACTATCTCCAAACCCTACGGAAAAATGCTGTTGCTCAGGTCAAAGAATTAACCCTTCCTAGCAAAAAGGACGAAGAATGGCGGTTTACCGATCTCTCAGCGTTATATCAATTAGAATTTAAGACAGTCACACCCCAGACAGTGACTCAAGAGACTGTTGATAACTTTATCTTACCTGAAGCCAAAGAAAGTTATGTCGTTTTTGTCAATGGACAATACGTTTCTGAGTTGTCTAATGTGTCCGCATTACCCCAAGATGTCTATGTTGGCAACTTAAGCCATGTGTCTGATGCACAAAAAGGGAAAATTGTCAAGTATTTAGGTCAATCAGAAGGAGAAAAAGATACTTTTACTGCTTTAAATACAGCCGGGTTTCAAGACGCTGCGGTCATTTGGATTAATAAAAATACTGTAGTTGAAAGCCCCATTCAGGTGCTATTTCTGGCGGTTGGTAATAATACGGCAAGTTTGCTCCAACCCCGCACATTAATGATAGCAGAAACTGGGTCGAGTGCCACTTTCATCGAATACTATGGAACCGTCACAGAACATTGTTCAGATGAGGAACAAAATCATCCTTATTTGACTAATTCCGTGACCGAAATTTGGTTAGATAAGAATGCTCAAATCAACCATAATCGCATTCAAAGAGAATTAGGGGATAGTTTCCATATTGGTAGAACTGCTATTACTCAAAATCAAGATAGTAACTATACTTGTAACGAAGTAAACTTAGGGGCAAAAGTCTCCCGTCACAGTCTACAAATTTGGCAAAATGGAACGCAAACCGAAAGCCATCTTAACGGGTTAACCATGATTGATCATCAGCAAGTTGCTGATACTCATACGGCGGTTTGTTTAAATCATCCTTATGGGGTTACCCATCAACTTCATAAATGTATTATTGATGGGAATGGACGGGGAGTATTCAACGGTAAAATCTTCGTTCCTAAACCCGCCCAATTAACCAATGCAACCCAATTAAATCGTAACCTATTACTGTCACCCAAAGCCCGAATTAATACCAAGCCGGAACTACAAATTACCGCAGATAACGTTAAATGTTCCCACGGGGCAACCATTAGTCAATTAGAAGCGGATGAACTGTTTTATTTACAAAGTAGAGGCTTAAATGAAACCGATGCCCGCCACCTTTTAATTGACGCTTTCGCTGCTGAAATTTTAGAACGAATTCCCTTAAAATCTTTGCAACAACGATTAACTCAATGTGTAGTTTGTCGTACGGCTGAAGCGTAAACAATAAACAAACTTCTGACTTCAAACTCCTGACTTCTGACTTAATTATGACTGCTATTCAAGAAAAAACCCTCGCTGTAAAAGTTCGTAAAGATTTTCCAATTTTGCACCAAACCGTTCATGGTAAATCTTTAGTTTATTTAGACAATGCTGCTACCTCTCAAAAACCCATAGCGGTATTGGATGCCTTGCGCCATTATTATGAACAAGATAATGCTAATGTTCACCGTGGGGCCCATAGTTTAAGTGTGAGGGCAACAGAAGCCTATGAAGGCGCAAGGGATAAGATAGCTAAATTTATTAATGCTGCGTCTCGCCAAGAGGTTATTTTTACGAGAAATGCCACCGAAGCCATTAATTTAGTCGCCTATAGTTGGGGATTAAATAATCTGAAACCTGGGGATGAAATTATTACTTCGGTGATGGAACATCATAGTAACTTTGTCCCGTGGCAAATGATTGCTAAACAGACAGGGGCAGTGATTAAATATGTACCCTTAACTAAAAATGAAGACTTTGACCTAGAAGGGTTTAAATGCTTATTATCTGATAAAACAAAGTTAGTGACCATTGTTCATGTTTCTAACACCTTGGGCTGTATTAATCCTGTTGAAGAAGTGATTAAACTCTCCCATGAAAAAGGGGTAAAAGTATTAATTGACGCTTGTCAAAGTATTCCTCATATGCCCATAGATGTACAGGAAATGGACTGCGATTGGTTGGTGGCCAGTGGTCATAAAATGTGTGGACCATCTGGGGTGGGTTTCTTATACGGAAAACAAGCTATTTTAGAAGCCATGCCTCCCTTTTTAGGCGGTGGGGAAATGATTAACGAAGTCTTTTTTGATGGCTTTACCTGTGGAGAATTACCCCATAAATTTGAAGCCGGAACCCCTGCCATTGGAGAAGCGATCGCGTTGGGGGCCGCAGTGGATTATTTAACTGAGATTGGTATGGATAAAATTTATGCTTACGAAGAAGAATTAACCGCTTATTTATTCCGTAAATTGGCGGAGGTTCCCCAGATCAGAATTTATGGTCCACAACCCAGTCAAGACGGGAAAGGAAGGGCAGCTTTAGCCGCTTTTAATATTGAGGGAATACATGGAAGCGACTTATCCACTCTTCTAGATCATGAAGGGGTTGCCATTCGTTCTGGACACCATTGTACTCAACCGTTACACCGTTTATTTGATGCCTCGGGAAGTGCGAGAGTCAGTTTATATTTTTATAACACTTATGAAGAGATTGATCGATTTGTCATGGTTTTAAAAGAAACTATTGATTTCTTTACTAACATCATGGGATAATAAACCTATAGCCTGCGTTTTTGGGGGTGGGGTCTTCCCAACTTTTTCATGTCTACAATTTCAGTAAAATAAGATACAACTTATCTTATTGTTTTAACTTAGTTTCCGTATATTTACTGATTTAAGAAATTCTCATCGTTTTCTCAACAAAATTTAATTTTTGAATGATTAGAATAGAAATATAACTTTTCTCTATCTCTGATCACTTATGTTTAGAAGTCTGGACCATCAGTCAGATCCAACCCCTAACAAAAAATCCAGATTACAATGGCTGAGAAGTCGTTTATCTACACCAGGGATTATTTTTTTATTATTACCTATAATCGGCTTTTTGATAGCGATTGGTTTCTCTAACGACTCATCAGTGGTAAAGCTTGAGTTGGGTACAATTTATTTATATGTACCAACTATTATTTTAGTTATTTTAACTCAAATTATCATGAAATTATCCCCTCAGCCTACACCTTGGTCGCGGGGATTGATTGTTACGATTTTAATTGGGTTAACTTTACGTTATTTACATTGGCGATCGCTATCTAGTTTAAATTTATCTAATCCCATCGATGGAGTTTTCAGTGTGGGTTTATTTTTGATGGAGTTACTGGTTATATTTAGTAGTTTGTTGCAATTATATTTAATGTATCATCTGAAGGATCGTAAAAGAGAAGCTGATTTTTATAGTACTCAAGTCATTAATCACGAATATTCTCCTTCGGTTGATATTTTAATTCCCACTTATAATGAATCCATTTTTATTTTAAAAAGAACGATTATCGGTTGTACCTTATTAAACTATAAAAACAAAAGAATTTATGTTTTAGATGATACGAACCGCGAAGAAGTGAAACAATTAGCCAAAGAATTAGGATGTTATTATATTAGTCGTTCAAATAATATTCATGCAAAAGCAGGAAATTTGAATAATGCTTTAAAACAAACGAATGGAGAATTAATTGTTGTTTTTGATGCTGATTTTATTCCAACGACTAACTTTTTAGAACGAACAATTGGCTTTTTTCAGAACCCTAAAATTGCCTTATTACAAACCCCTCAAACCTTTTATAATGCTGATCCTGTCTCAAGAAATTTAGGATTAGATCATATTTTAAATACAGAAGAAGAGGTATTTTATCGTCAAATTCAACTTATGAAAGATGGAGTGGGGAGTGTTCTTTGTGCAGGAACTTCTTTCGTAGTTAGACGTAGTTATTTAGAAGAAGTTGGAGGATTTGTCACTGAATCAATTAGTGAAGATTATTTCACAGGAATCCGTTTATCTTCTCAAGGTTATGAGGTCATTTATCTATCTGAAAAACTCAGTGCAGGGTTAGCAGCAGAAAGTATTTCATCCCATATTTCTCAACGATTAAGATGGGGTCGAGGAACCTTACAAGCTTTTTTTATTAAGGAGAATCCTTTGACGATTCCTAACTTAAATATAAGGCAAAGATTAGCTCATTTAGAAGGACTTTTAAATTGGTTTAATGTTATTCCTCGTTGTATTTTTTTAATCCTCCCGTTTATATATTCTTTGTTTAATATCATTTTTATTAAAATTACTTACGATGATTTTATTTACATCTTTCTGCCTTATTATCTTACCCAGGTTATTGTTTTTCATTGGTTAAGTGATAAAACAAGGTCACTTATTTTTTCTGATGTTTATACTTTAATTGGTTGTTTTCCCATTGCTTATAATACAATTCAGGTGATGTTAAAACCTTTTAATAGTCAATTTAGAGTCACTCCCAAAGGAATCTCTCGTAAAAACTATACCTATAATTTTAAAATAGCATGGCCACTGATGTTATTTTTTATCTTTAATTTAATCAGTTTAATGGTTAGTTTATTAAACAGTTCAAAAACAATTATGGGAATTAATTTCACTGGTTATTGGAGTTCTTATAATTTATTGATTATTGGGGTTGCTTTATTGGCGTTTCTTGATAAACCTAAACCGAGTTTATACGATAGTTTTACTATCAAAAGAAAGGTGAAAATTATTGAAGGGAATCAAGTGATTTTCGGTAAAACTTTAGACATCTCTGAAGAAGGAGCGACAATTTTAGTTTATTCTCAAAACTATATAGGTTCAGACATCATCTTACAATTAGGTAGCTTAAAAATTGATAGTTATATCATCGAAAATAGATATAATAACCATCAATATCAAATCAAAATTAAATTTAATAACCTAACACTAGAACAACACAAAGAAATCATTCATCTTTTATATAGTCATCCTCACCGTTGGAAAAGTAGAGAACTCAAGTTAAGTCCTGGGGAATTAGTATCTTTAAAATTAGCGTTTATTGTTCTGTTGCAATTTTTGCTGATGGTACTAATTCCTAAACGAAGAAAAGAGACAACTGTTATTAATAATTAGAACTGGTCTGCATATTCAAAAATTTAGTTAATTCTGGTTGAAATAAGAGTCGAACGGTTCCCGTTGGTCCGTTACGATGTTTGGTCAAAATAATTTCAGCCACCCCTCTATCTGGTGTATCAGGATTATAATATTCCTCCCGATATAACATCATAATTAAATCGGCATCTTGTTCAATGGCACCACTTTCTCGTAAATCTGACATCATTGGACGCTTATTATTCCTAGCTTCAACCGCACGACTTAACTGAGATAATGCGATAACAGGGGCTTTAATTTCACGGGCTAAGCCTTTCAAAGAACGGGTAATTTTTGATAATTCTTGTACCCTATTTTCACTACCTGCGCCTTCCATTAACTGTAAATAATCGATCAAAACTAAACCAAATTCTCCCTTCCTCTCAGCCAATAAACGACGAACTTGGGATCTAATTTGTGTTACCGTAATATTAGCAGCATCATCAATATAAATGGGTAAATTCGATAACGTCCCGATGGCAATACTCAACTTTTCTACATCATTTTGAACAAATCTTCCTGAACGTAAACGGTTACTTTCAATCCCAGCTTCTGCGGCCAACAAACGCATCGAAAGCTGTTCCTTTGACATTTCTAAACTAAACATGGCTACCGGTAAATCAAACTGTTTAGCAATATTTGCAGCCACCCCCAACCCGAAGGCCGTCTTGCCCATGGACGGACGACCCGCTATGATAATTAAATCAGAACGTTGTAATCCTCCTGTCATGGCATCCAAGTCATAAAAACCTGTTTCGATACCAGGAAGGGCAGTTTGTTCGTGGAGTTTTTCCAACTCATTAAACGTTTTAATAATGGTATCAGAAATGGGAATTAATCCCTCTTGGGGACGCTTTTGAGTTAAGGCAAAAATCTTCTTTTCTGACTCATCTAAAACGATTTCTAACTGTTGGGTGGTTTCAAACCCTAAATCGACAATTTCGTGACCCGCAGCAATCAATTGACGGCGTAAATATTTATCCATCACCAACGCTGCGTAACGGTCAATATTAACCGCAGAAACCGTTCTATCTAATAACTGAGTTAACTTATTTAACCCCCCCACTTGTTCTAATAAATGATGGTCTTCTAAGGTACTTTTAACCGTTAAAAAATCCGTCGGTTGTCCCTGTCCATGTAACTTTAACGCTGCTTGATAAATTTCTTTGTGGGACTGTACATAAAACGCTTCTGGGTTCATTACATCTACCACTCGTCCCATGGCTTCAGGGTCCAGTAAAATTCCCCCTAAAATCGATTCTTCTGCTTCAATATTTTGGGGGGGAAGGGATTGACTAATGACCATAAACAATTGAATAAGACAACACCCCAATTTTAGCGCAATTTTTCTCTTTGAGGTAACTATGTACTAAATATTGAATCGCGACTCATGGATCAGCTATGCTAAGAAATATAACAATAATCATTTAAACGATGAAAATCGCAATTACTGGCGCAACTGGATTTGTGGGAACTCGATTAGTCAATAGCTTAAAGGAGGAAGGTCATCAATTTATAATCTTCACACGCAATGTTAATCGCGCCAAAACCATATATCCTGCTTCTACGTTCCCCAATGTGGAACTGGTTGCTTACAACCCTACCGAATCAGGGGAGTGGCAAGCTAGAATATCAGGGTGTGATGCTGTGGTTAATTTAGCAGGAGAACCCATTGCAGAACGATGGAGTCCTGAACATAAAAAGGCTATCTTAGAAAGTCGTCAGTTAGGAACCCGAAAAATTGTCGAAGCGATTACTAAAGCGACCGCTAAACCCTCCGTCTTAATCAACCCTTCTGCCATTGGTTATTACGGAACCAGCGAAACCAAAACCTTTGATGAAAATAGCACCCCTGGTGATGATTTTTTAGCCGAAGTTTGTCAAGCCTGGGAAAGTGAAGCACAAGAAGTAAAAAAAGTCAATGTGCGTTTAGTTATTTTAAGAATTGGTATTGTTTTAGGCAAAGGCGGGGCATTAGCGAAGATGATTCCCCCTTTTAAACTATTTGCCGGTGGACCATTGGGAAGTGGTCGTCAATGGTTTTCTTGGATTCATATTGATGACTTGGTACAGTTAATTAAAGAGTCTTTAAAACGGTCAGGAATTGTGGGAACTTTTAACGCAACAGCCCCCCATCCTGTGCGGATGAATGAATTATGTGAAACCCTGGGGGAAGTGATGAATCGACCCTCTTGGCTACCGGTTCCCGATTTTGCCTTAGAAGTCCTCTTAGGAGAAGGATCAAAAGTGGTTTTAGAAGGGCAACAAGTGCTACCCAAAGAAACCCTATCCCTAGGATTTCAATACGAATATCCCACAATTAAATCCGCTTTAATGGAGATTGTACCCAAAATATAGCAGTCAGGTTTCCTTATGATTAATCCATGCTTAATATCTTCTTTCTCGTCCCGATAACCGTTTCAAAAGTTGATTTGACTCAGAACTCAAGTACCAATTACCGAATAATAATCGGCAAGATTAAACCGATAACAATTATGAGTGAACCCGTAACAAACCCACTAAATCGAGGATAACTTTTGATGGTTTTTTCCTTATTAGATAGCTCCATAAAATCAAACCAAGGAGCCACTCCACGACGAAACCATCCCACCGTTCCCACAGGGGTTCCTATTAATTTTTCTGCTTGAGTTGCCCCAAGAAAGAAGTTACCGATCGCACCAAATCGAGAGGCATAACGGGTGAAAATCATGCCGGTTTTATCCTGCAATTTCAGGTCTGAACCGAAGGCATAACCCGCTTCTCCTCTACCAATTAATTGACCTTTTAGTTGCACGGGTTTACCCCTAACAGGACTACCATAGGGATCGGACATTAACGTTAAAATATCGGAATCTTGTGCTTTTGTAAAATCGGGATACATTAAAATGGTTTTAATCATAAACCCTGAGCCAAATCCAAAGGCAACAAAACTAATTAATAACTTATAGTTTTTCAGAGAAATGGTTAAGATTAGTCCAAAAAACAATCCGACAATTGCCCCAATAATATGACTGTTGCCTATCACTAAATCGACTAAAAAATCAGTCATCAACTTTTGTTTATTTAGTTTATTTCCTTCTTTAATAACACTGGCCATATTAAATTGAGAACCAATATTCATCTGTTCAGCATAGGTACATAATGCTTGAATTCTTTTCCCAGTCAAGGGATGAGTAGAATTAAATTCAACTAATTTAGCCCAAGGATTAAATAAGTCCCAAATAAATGTCTTACCTAACCGTTGAACATCAGATTTACTGCGATAAAGGGTGCCAGCAGCCACAGACCCTTTGCCATCACAAATCCCTAAACCACGGGTTCCTTCTAGTAATCGACTGGTTTGGGCATTGTTTTTAAATTCTTCCGTAATTCCATAAGCAATTTTAATCAAAGCTCTGGAAAGTCCGTTAGGATTTCCTGTGATTTCAGCAGCAAAATGATCGGCATAATATTCTCTGGTTCGAGATAAATAAAGCATCAAATAAGTGCCAATTATATAAAAAACATAGGCAGCAATTGAAGCAACTTTTAAGCCATATTTTAACTTGTTATCACTATTCCCGTTATCACTCCAGCCCCGAACAAATAAGTAAACTAAATAAGTAATTTGCACTAGGGTAGAAGCCAAGGTCATAATGGCAAAATCCCAATTAATAATATGACCTAATTCGTGGGCGTAAACTGTGGCAATTTCATCATCGTCTAAATAGGTAAATAACCCCTCACTGACCACTAAACGAGCATTGCCTGGGAGGGAACCATAAGTAAACGCAGTGGGGTTTTGATCCGCAATAATACCTAAACGGGGATGAGGTAATTGTCTTTCTCGACAGACCCGTAAAATCATTTCGGCTGCTTCGGGGCTGTGCCGTTTAATCTCGGTTAAGTTGACCCAACGGGTCTTATATAGCCATTTTTGGCTAAAATCCATAATCATAGGGGAGAGAAAGAATGTTACCCCATTGAACACCAAGGTAACAGCCAGAGAAATCATCAACCCTAAGAAGAGATGTTGACGATCAAATAGTAAAAATACCCCTAGGGATAGGGATAAAACCATTCCTAACAAAAGAATAATGGTGAAGTTGGAGGCAAAAGCGAGACTGTCGGCAATTCTCGGCATCATTAACCTAACATCAGTCTGGGCTGCCCTTCCTGCTACTTTAGTAAACTCTGGTTGATGATTATATCCATTGCTGTTCATCTCATCTTGATTGACGATGGATAAAAAGGTTTGCGCCCATTCTCGAATTTCTCGGTTAGAGTGCTTTTGTAACGTCTGGGTGAGGGTGATGGCCTTGTCTTGTTGTCCATTACCCCGATAAGCCCTGGCTAGGGCAATCAATCCCTGAACGTATAACTCAGAATTGCGATCGGGATAATGTTGACAAAAATGGCCTAATAAAGCGACAGCTTGGGCGTATTGCTGTTTTTGTAAGGCTTGTATTCCCTCATTCAGTAAATCTATGGACATGGGTTGCCTTGGAAGATTTGATCACAGTGTCTATATCCTAGAAGTACCCAATTTTTACTTAATAATTGACAGCTTATTGTTAAAATTCCTGAAGAATGCCGATGCAAGGAAGTTTGGCCGCTGATTTTTTCTATCTTTCGACACTTTTTTCTACTTATTCAAGATCAATTTCTACATAAATGCTTGAAATTAACTGATAAATTCCACTTTTTTTAGGACTGACATCTAAAAAAAAATTCAGTAACTTTAGAAGAGACAGCCCAAAAACGGGCAAAAACAAAACAATCTTCGTGTGGAGTATTCTAACCATGAAAAACGTACTTATCGCTCTCTTAAGCTTAACCACCCTTGGGGTTTTAACCGGTTCTGCTGTTGCCAATGAAACAGAAGTTTCGGGAGATAAGGTCATTATCCAAAATTCCTACCAAGGCAGTTTTCAAAATGGAACGAACAACCGAAATATTCAAGAAGGGACTCAAGTTCATCGGGAAGTGAATGGCAAAAAAACCCGACAAGAGGGTAGTTATGGTTCTGTGCAAACTATTGATCAATATCAGGAACAAATGGGACAAGGAAATCGTTCTCGACAAACCATCATTCAACGGACTGAAATGAGAAATCGTAGAGGAAACCGTCGCTAAGTTATCTCTCTTGTCTTCAACTGTGCTGAACACTAAAAAAGACAGGGTGAACGATGAGTTTACCAGTTCCCATCATAATCATCTTCTCCTGTCTCTTCTTTCTTTTTTACTTAATTTCCAGTTTAGCATAGTTCCGTTCTCAACTTTTTGTGTTGTTTCATTCTTACCATTAGGAGGGCAAACCATGCACGGGAAAGCCTTCATGATTTTACTGGCCGCTATCATGAATTTTTCAGTCTCGATGGGGTCTGATGCAGGGGAAGTACAAGTCCAAACCGGCAGAATCAATATTGAACATCGCCGTCACGGTAACACTAATATTGATACAGAAACTATTAAGCTTTCTGTTCCTAATCATCGCTCCCGTTTTCGTAATTATTTCCCTGATAATTCTTCACAGCCATCTACCTTGAATGGGTGTCGCAATGGTCGTATGGTTCATCAGTCTAGTCAACAAATTAATGACTCGAATCGGACTAGCAGCCGTAGTTCTATTTCCCATCATCAATGCTACTAAATTAATGGCTTGGTGACTAATTTTATGAATCAAATGCTAACCATTCAAGCATTTGATTCCCCCTAACTTTAACTGAATTTAGAGGAGTGTTTTGGATGAAAGGAATTATATCATTGGGCAAAGTTTTGCTATTTTTTTTGATGTTTGAGTCTTATTTTTCCACCCCTATTAAGGCTCAATGTGTGCAAGGAGATGTGTCTGTTCAGTATAGCATCAGTGGTTCTGCAAAACCCAGTCAAAGAACCAATGATGTCATCATGGAAAGTGACCCTAAATGTCGAGGCAATAGCAGTGTGACGACAGGGGTTCAAGGCCATATCGGACCCAATAATGCCCAACAACATCGTCATGTTCATCAAGTTCAACAGGGTAGCAATAAATATCCCCACCTTCCCAATGGCAGAACGGTACAAATCCGCTCTAATGTACAAGTTGATGTGGATAATCCTGCTGATAGATTTCCCCATCATCGCCAAAAATAAGGGCATTTTTTGAGGTATAGCTATGTCTTTGAAACCTTTAGTATTAACTGGTTTATTTACCGTCATTTTGTCTGGTATGCTTCCAGGGAACCCTCAAGAAATGGCTGCAGTTGCTCAAATTCAAACTTCAATTCAAAGTAGTTCTATTAACTTGAACGTCAGTGAACTCAATCAACCGCTTTGGTTAGACATTACAGCTTTAAATGGGGCTAATCTTCAAGGCGAAGTTAAATTAAATGGACAAGTGATTAAAATCTTACAAGGAAGTCATAACCAGGTTAATTTGTCTAACTATTTAAGTCGAGGAAATTACGAAATTACGGTTAAGGGTAACTATTATCCTTCTCGGGGTTCCGTGATGATTGAATTAAAGGGAAATGAAACTCAAATTACTCAACAAACCAGTGGCAATGGGTCACTTAATCAACAACTAAATATGCAGGTCAGATAAATATCATGTTCAACAAAATGAGTCAAATTACATGGGTGAGTTTAACCTTACTCAGTTGCTTAACTTTTCCTAGTCTTGCACAAACAACTACCAGTCAAACAGGTAGTATTGAAGCGAATGTTCAAGGAAATAATAATCAGCTTTACCAAACGATTCACCAAACCATTATTAATCATCCTGGTAAGGGGTCTATTAACAGAAATCCAGGAAATTACCCTAAAAGACCAGAAAAGAGTTCTCGTTCTTCTTCTCATCGTCATTCTGAGACGATAGGACATCCCCGTAATCACCGTCGTTAACCGGGGTTTGGTGTTAGGGGTGAGGAGTTATCGTTAGGTACTGGGAATTATCTTGTTAAGATGTTTTCAGTACCACTGATTGCTTTTAACAGATGAAAGTTTATTTAAAAGACGATATTTTATATATTGATCAGGAAGATTTACCTATTTATAAAAAGGGTGGTTCTATCGTTAGAAATAGTTATTTTTGGGCGTTAAAATCTATTAGTTGTTATTCTAGAAAAGGACGGGATTGGGAATTTGATGCAGTGGTTTGGGTTGCATTATCTCGGATGTTGTTATCTTTTGCTGAGTCGGGATATTTGGGAGATTCAGAAACATTACTAGAGTTTGACTTAGATACTCCTATTCCTCCAGCGTTACGGTCAGTTTCTACTTGGTTATGACCAATAATTATCTGTTTGAAAAGTTACTTGATTTTATAGATGTAAAATAACGGGGTTTCTTTAAATAATTCGTATTCATGATCAAAATTCTGGAAATTTTCAGACAGTGGTTTGGTTTCCTTGAGTCGATAATCCCCTAAAGATTCGTATTTGGTATACAGTAAATAAAAATCTTTTTCGCATTCGGCTACAAAAGTTAAATCTTGTTGATTGATGTATTTATTAATGTATTCTTGATTACGAATATTTCTATATCTTTCTTGGGGATGACAAAGGGTTGATTGAGGAGGAATATTTTCTAATACTTCGCTAATATCCGAGGTATTCGCAACCCTTGGTATTCCTCCACGACTATTAATATAATTAGTAAAGTATTTAATATTAGCTAATAGAGAAATGGTTATACAGACAATAATAAAACCGATAAAAATCTTGTCTAACTTTTTAGAAAAATCTAGATAAGCTAAACTACAAATTGTCAAGAATATAGGAGATAAATAGATTAAAATTTTATAAAATACAGGATTATAAGTTTGTTCTAAATCTGTTGATGAATAAGCTAATAGAAAAACCGCCCAAGTTGTAAATAAGCTATACAAAATTGTTTTATTTCCGTTAAATTTATAGACAGCTATAACTAAAATAAATAATAAGAAAATAATAGAAATTATCGCGCTTTTTTCTGAACCACCAATAAAATAAACATCTTTTCCTAAATCAATATAACCTGAAAAAATTGCTTGAAATCTTTGCAATAAAGAAACACTCCGTCCTTCTTCTGTACTAGAATCAAAAACCAGTTGAATTATGCGCTGTGTATTAATCCAATTACGTCCTAATTCTCCTATCCAATAAGGGGTTAATGTAACTAAGGTTGTGAGAATAGCAAGACTCGGTAAAATCCATTGTTTTTTACGTTTTGGATTTTGAAAAATATAATAAATCATACTAACAATAGCAACAGCAGTAATAACATAAAGGGAAGAAAAGTGTAAGTTAGTAATAATGGCAATAACAAAACCATAAGCTATCCAACTTAATATTTCCAATTTAGGTGATAATTTTTCATTCAGTTGATAATCATATAAAAGAACTAAACAGAGCAAGAAAAACGGAATAGAAACTGGATTACCCCCTAAACTATCCCCTGTACTCATGACAATATTTCTGAACAGGAAAATATACCAAAATCCCGACAATGCCGATAGAAAAAAACGCTTATCTTCCTCAACATTTTCTAATAATTTATAAACCGTAAAACCCAACAAAGGAATGCTTAAAAAAGTAAACAAAGCATTGGATATTGCTTGAGCAGATAAATCGGGAGTTAATAAGGTTCCGGGGAAGACTAAATAATAGTAAAGAGGGGGTAAATAAACATCTCCAACCAGTCCAGACCAAGCAGCAGGTCCAGGGCCTAAGGTTGGCCAAGACCCTTCCCAGATTCCCATAACACGATAAGCATCATTGATTTGATCGCCACTGTAATTGCTGAAATTTACAACAACAAAACTCAGAATCAATATGCCATAAACCAAGGATAGAATAATCAGTATGTTTCCAATATTTCTGAGATTTTTTTTCATGTTTTTTGATTAATATATGATTTTATTTTTAAAGTTAAAAAGGATTTTATCATGGGATTAGTAAAACAACTACAATCCGATTAATTCCCTATTGCCTTGTATAACTTCTCCAATTTCATAAGCAGCAATTTCTTGACTTTTAAACCATTTTATGCTGTCATCCGTTTGACTTTTAGGAACAATAATAACCAAACCAATCCCCATATTAAACGTATCAAACATAGCCGAATCTTCCACATTACCCATATCAGCAATCCATTGAAAAATAGGTAAAATTGGCCAACTTTCTGGATAGATTGTAAGAGACTGATTTTTCCCTAAACAACGGGGTAAATTTTCAGGCAACCCCCCCCCTGTAATATGAGCCATGGCCTTAATTTCCATACCTGAATTTAACGCTTCGAGAATGGGTTTAACATAAATTTGAGTTGGGGTCAAGAGAACCTCTCCTAAAGGTTTATCCCCTAATTTTTCAAAGCGATCGCTCCAATTAAGTCCCTTAACTTCAACAATTTTACGCACCAAACTAAAGCCATTACTATGCACACCACTACTGCTTAAAGCAATAGCAACATCACCCACATTAATCTGCGATCCATCCAGTAGTTTACTTTTTTCCACAACCCCCACACAAAACCCGGCCACATCGTATTCACCCACGCCATAAAAACCGGGCATTTCTGCGGTTTCTCCCCCTAATAAAGCACAACCACTAAAACGACATCCTTCTACAATTCCTGTTACCACATCACTTAATTGTTGAGGGTTTAATTGTCCGGTGGCCAAATAATCCAAAAAGAATAACGGTTTCGCCCCAGAGGTCAAAATATCATTAACACACATAGCCACTAAATCAATACCAATGGTGTGATGAGAATTGATTGCTTGGGCGATTTTTAACTTTGTCCCCACGCCATCGGTACCAGATACCAAAACAGGGTTTTCATAACCCTTGGGTAACTCAAAATAGCCCCCAAACCCCCCGAGTCCTCCTAAAACCTGGGCAGTATAGGTACTCTCCACAGAACGACGAATTTTCTCGACAAATGAGCGGCCGGCTTCAATATTAACCCCTGCCTCTTGATAGTCCATAGAACACCGAAGAAACTCTTATAAGCTATACTCAGTCATTGTATCTGATATCGTCTGAACCATCTTAGAAAAATTCCTAGTTGAGAAGGAACCAACAACGTTGACTAAAGCTATCATAATTAAATCATTTCTTAAATGGTTACAATCGCTTGAAAACCCGTTATAACATTATGTCTTTTAATCTTAATCAAGTAGAAATATCAGTTATTGTGCCTTGTTACAATGAGGAAGAGGGGCTTGATGTGCTGTTTGATAGACTGCTGAAGGTGTTAAACTGCTTGAATCTATCTTATGAAATTGTTTGTGTGGATGATGGGAGTAAAGATGAGACGTTAAACCATTTAATTGATTATCATCGTCGTTATCCCGCCATTAAAGTGATTAGTCTTTCTCGCAACTTTGGTAAGGATGTTGCCTTAACAGCCGGGTTAGAAAATGCTCAAGGACAAGCTATGATCCCCATTGATGCGGATCTACAAGATCCTCCCGAATTAATTGAACAATTGATTGAGAAATGGCGAGAAGGATACGATGTGGTCTATGGCAAGCGTCGTTCACGCCAAGGGGAAAGTTGGGTGAAACGGACAACTGCCAATGCTTTTTATCGCATTATTAGTCGGATTAGTAGTGTTCCCATTCCTCGAGATACGGGGGACTTTCGTTTATTAGATAGACGAGTGGTAGACGCGATCAAAACCATGCCGGAACGAACCCGTTTTATGAAAGGGTTATTTGCTTGGGTTGGTTTTAAACAGACTTACGTATTATACGATCGCCCCAACCGACTCCAAGGAACGACGAAATGGAATTATTGGAAGTTGTGGAATTTTGCCTTAGATGGCATTACTTCTTTTAGTTTAGTCCCGTTAAAAGTGTGGAGTTATTTGGGGTTATTTTTATCCTTATTAGCCTTTACTTATGGCAGTTTTCTGATTATTAGAACGATTATTTTAGGTATTGATGTACCGGGTTATGCGTCTTTGATGGTGACCATGCTATTTATTGGCGGTGTACAGTTAATTACTTTGGGAATACTGGGAGAATATTTAGGCCGCATTTATGAAGAAACCAAACAACGTCCCCTTTATTTAATTCGAGAACGATATGGGTTTCACGATGGCCTGCAGTCTAGAGAGTTACAAAGAACTAATGGACGTTGAGAGCAAGAATGTCCCGTTACAGATTGTAACGGGAGAGGGTCAAACTCTAGGCTAAAGCTACCTCTACTTGTGGCCAACGATTAACGGTTTTGCCGATGATGGATAAATCCTGCATAACACGGTCAAATTTATCAGGAGTCAGAGATTGGGGTCCATCGGATAAGGCTTTGGCCGGGTTAGGATGCACTTCGATCATCAACGAATCTGTTCCTGCTGCAATCGCAGCAGCGGCCATAGAGGGAACATAATCGGATTTTCCCGTGCCATGACTGGGATCGATCATGATGGGTAAGTGGGTCAAAGACCGTAAAACCGGTAACACAGATAAATCCAAGGTATTACGGGTGTATTTCCCGTCAAAGGTGCGGATGCCCCGTTCACAGAGAATAACATTAGGGTTACCAGCGGCCAAAACGTATTCAGCGGCCATTAACCATTCATCAATGGTAGCTGACATTCCCCGCTTCAGTAACACAGGTTTATCTTGAGCGCCGACTTTTTTGAGTAGGGAGAAGTTTTGCATATTTCTGGCCCCTACCTGGATCACATCAGCCACTTCACCAATTTTGTCTAAGTCGGCTGCATCCATCACTTCTGTGATAATGCCTAATCCACTGGCTTCTCTGGCAGCAGCGAGTAATTCTAAGGCACTTTCTCCGTGGCCTTGGAAAGCGTAGGGAGAGGTACGGGGTTTGTAGGCCCCACCCCGTAAAAATTTAGCTCCGGCGGCCTTGACTCGTTTTGCGGTTTCAACGATCATGGCTTCATTTTCCACCGAACAGGGGCCAGCTACCACGGCAACGGGATGATGTTTCCCCACAGTCACGGATCCATTAGGGGTATTAACAATGACGTCACTGTATTCGCCATGACGGTATTCTAAACTAGCCCGTTTAAAGGGTTGTTCTACTCGTAGAACCGTTTCGATCCAAGGGCTAATTTCCTGTATTTGTAGGGGATCAAGGGAAGCGGTTTCTCCAACTAACCCAATTACCACCTTATGCTTACCGACGATTTTTTCAGGACTTAAGCCCCAGTTGACAAATTCTTGGCTAATCCGTTCAATTTCATCAGCAGGTGAACCAACTTTCATGACAACAATCATAATTTCTTTTCCTCTAGGGTCAATGGTAAGGGTTTGTTTGGATTTTGTTCTCTTTTGTCTTAAGGTTTGGGGACTTATGAACAAACAACCAACCAGAATTATAATGCTGATTGTTTGCGTCTTTATTCAGTTTATCTTGCTTATAAGCCTTAATGGGTGCTGTGAAGAAAAGTTTAACAAGGTCAAGGTGTTCGGGTTCTTTTTAGACATTGGTCTTTTTTCCTGAAAAAAAATCCTGACCGAAATAATATCGACCAGGAACAGGATATAAATGTCAACGAAAAAAAGCTAAAAGCTTAAGCGAGGGCTGCTTGACGTTCCTTGGCTTCTTTAATGACTTCTTCTGCGACATTGCTTGGACAAGGAGAATAGTGGGAGAATTCCATGGAGAACTGACCCCGACCGGAAGTCATGGTTCGTAGGTCCCCAATGTAACCAAACATCTCACTTAAGGGAACATCGGCTTTAATACGGGCCCCCATAGGTGTCGAATTCTGGGACTTAATCATGCCACGACGACGGTTAATATCACCGATAACATCTCCCATATAATCTTCAGGGGTGAAGACATCCACATTCATGATCGGTTCTAGGATTTGAGGACTGGCCTTAGGAACCGATTGACGGTAAGCAGCTTTGGCGGCGATTTCAAAGGCGATCGCAGAGGAGTCCACCGGGTGGAAAGCCCCATCTGTTAAGGTTACTTTCAGGTCAACACAAGGATAACCTGCTAAGACCCCTTTATCGATACTCTGTTGAAACCCTTTTTGAACGGCGGGCCAAAATTCTCTGGGGACGTTACCACCGGTGACCTTGGACTCGAACAAGAAGCCACTTCCTGGTTCTCCGGGTTCGATGATGTAATCGATCTTACCAAATTGACCGGAACCCCCAGATTGTTTCTTGTGGGTATAACTATCGTTAATGATTTTGGTAATGGACTCCCGATAGGCCACTTGGGGTTTACCCACTTCCACTTCTACCCCGTGGGTCCGTTTAAGAATGTCCACTTTAATATCGAGGTGCAATTCTCCCATACCTTTGATGATGGTTTCACCACTTTCTTGATCCGTTTCCATGTAGAAAGAAGGATCTTCTTGTACCATCTTGCTCAGGGCCATGGACATCTTTTCGTTGTCCCCTTTCTTCTTGGGGGACACAGAAACAGAGATCACGGGGTCGGGGAACACCATGGGTTCTAGGGTGGCAGGGGCTTTAGGATCACAAAGGGTGTGTCCAGTTTGTACGGTTTTCATGCCAACAATGGCCACAATATCCCCTGCTTGGGCGGTTTCGATTTCTTCACGGGAGTTGGCGTGCATTTCCACTAAACGACTGACCCGTTCGCTTTTCCCGGTGGCGTTATTGAGAATGGTATCCCCTTTGGAGATGGTTCCCGAGTAGAGACGGGTGAAGGTTAAGGCCCCGAAGCGATCGTCCATGATCTTGAAAGCTAAGGCCCGTAAGGGTTTTTCGGGGTCAACATAAGCAAAGGCCCCTTCGATTTTGTTGCCTTCTTCGTCCATTTCGGGCTGCGGGGGAACTTCTGTGGGGTTAGGAAGATAATCAATGACTGCATCGAGAACTAATTGTACCCCTTTGTTTTTGAAGGAAGAACCGCAATAGGTGGGGAAAAAGGCCAGTTCACGGGTTCCTTTACGGATACAAGCTTTAATTTCATCGATGGTTAATTCTTCTCCTTCGAGATATTTTTCCATCATGGCATCGTCTTGTTCGATGGCCAGTTCGATCATGGCTTCCCGATATTCTGCCACTTGTTCCTTCATGTCTTCGGGAACGTCTTTAATTTCGTAGTTCATGGGATCGCCGGAATCATCCCAGAGCCAAGCTTTTTCTGTCAACAGATCAACCACACCCTTAAATTCCGTTTCGATACCAATGGGAAGTACCATGACTAAGGGGGTTGCTGCTAAAATTTCTTCAACTTGTTTGACAACGCTGAAAAAGTCAGCACCCGTTCTATCTAATTTGTTAACGTAGATGATCCGTGCAACTTTAGAATCGTTAGCATAACGCCAGTTGGTTTCAGATTGAGGTTCTACTCCTCCTGAACCGCAAAAGACCCCAATTCCACCGTCTAGAACTTTTAGGGAACGATATACCTCAATGGTGAAGTCTACGTGACCAGGGGTGTCAATAATGTTGAGTTGATGGTCTTTCCAGAAGCAACTGGTAGCCGCAGACTGAATGGTAATCCCCCGTTCTTGTTCTTGTTCCATGAAGTCGGTGGTGGCTGCGCCTTCGTGAACTTCACCGATTTTATGGATTTTCCCTGTTAGTTTGAGAATTCGTTCGGTTGTGGTGGTTTTTCCCGCATCTACGTGAGCAAAGATGCCGATGTTTCTATAAAGAGTAAGGTCTTTTTTCATATTTACTTCTAGCGTTAGGTTTGATAAATGGTTAGCATCTACTGAAAGGGTGTCCCTACAGAGGATTCGGCGTTGCCTTTAATCGCCTAATTGAGCTATGCTAAACCACTCTCGATTATAAGTTTTGAGGTTTTGGCTATCTCAATTTTAGACAAGTCTTTTGTCGCCTTTTTCATTACCAATTGTAATCAATTTTGACATACTCCACGCCTTATAAGTACGTGGATTCTCCAGACATCACTGCCAAAGGATTTCTGATTCAATGAGTTCGCTTACATTAAAGTCTTTTCAGTCTTTAACCCAGAGGCGATTCTCTCCTCAGACGTTCACCCCATTTCAGAGGTCTGTTTTCGTATGCCCTACGATACAGTTCAAATTATACACATTTTTCCTATATCCCCTAGAAAACCGTCCTCCAGGTTGCTGAAGGCTTGCCCTGAGCTTGCCGAAGGGAGGGGGCGTAAACTAAGGTTAAACTAGCCTTAAATTGGGATAGTTCAGTAAAACGTCGTCTCTGCTGAGGGTGTCCCCTTGAGCTTGGGGTGTCCACAAAATTTCAATGGCCAACAGGCGATCGCTACCCATGGCTGCTATTTGTTGCAGGGCCCGTTGAAGATGGTTAACTTCGTTGATCTGGGGTAAGTCTAATTTTCCTTGAACCCCAACAATGATTGAGGCCACAATATATTCTCCTGTTTCGGTGAATTTAGATAAGTCTCCTTTTCCTTCTAATAATTGTGTGGGGGAACCCTCTCGTAATTGATTATTGACGTTGGAGAGGGTTTCGGCACTAAATTTACTTCTTTCGGCTAGGGCCAGTTGATTGAATTTTGCTTCTGCTGCGTCGATACCGGTGGTATTGGTTTCGGTTAACCCGGATACCCAATATTCAGGATGACGCAAGAGGGCTAAACTGGCTTCTTGTAGTACGGTTGCTCGTCCGGATGCGGTGTTGGTGTCGGCAGTTTGGGCGAGTTCATCGAGTTCTGTTTGTAGGTAACGGCCACTAGCTAATAGTCCCACCTGAACTTTAGCCACGGAGATTTTGGGGTTATTGTAACTGTTTTCCATGCTATCCCCCCCGAAGTTCCTGACGCTTTTGATCAAAAAGTTAGCGATCGCAATAAAAATCAGGACGGTGAATAAGCTACCAAAACCCCCAAAGCCAAAAAAGGGAATCAAAAAGGGAAAGCCAAAGCCACCCCCTCCATAGCCGTATCCGCCTCCATATCCCCCGCCTCTAGGAGAGGTATAAGTACGACTCGGACTTCTAAAAGACCCCCCGCCAATTCTACCTCCTGTACGGGCTGCTAAGGCACTGCTAAGGTCTCCAAAAACCAGGGTGATGACTAAAATGACAATGAGTAAGGGTTTCAAAAAGGGTTGGATTTTCTTAAACATACAACGATTATAAGTGACTCTATTTATCTCTTCACTTATAGTTTATCGAGATTTTGAGTTATGGAAACGCTACCGCGTTAGTTTTTTTGTTGGCAAAAACTCATCTCCCGTTGATTTCTATGGATCTTTTTTTCGGGAGAAATTTAACGGGAGTCCTCTTTTTGCATTTTCAAGATAGGAATTGTCCTTACTGAAACCATCGTTACTGGTTGTCGGTTCTAATCGATGCCAAACCTCTTGTAAGAGTTCCCCAACACCTGTTTTCGTAACAGCAGAAAGAGCAAAAATAGGAACCCGAGTCAAGGATTGTAGTTCCTCTGTCATTAGGTCTAGGGTATCTTGATCACAAGCATCAATTTTGTTGAGGGCAATGATTTGAGGGCGATCGCTTAATCCCCGTCCATAAGCGTCTAACTCCTGTTGAATCACTTCATAGTCTTGAATGGGATCGACGGATGTCACGTCCACTAGATGTAATAAAAGACGGGTGCGCTCAATGTGTCGCAAAAATTCGTGGCCTAACCCCACCCCTTCGTGGGCCCCTGCGATCAACCCAGGAATATCGGCAAATACGGTTCCGTCTCCCGTGGGTTTTCTCACCACCCCTAAGTTGGGAACCAAAGTGGTAAAAGGATAATCAGCAATTTTGGGTCGGGCTGCCGATAAGGAGGCGATTAAGGTGGATTTGCCAGCGTTGGGTAACCCAATAATCCCCACCTCGGCCAATAACTTTAACTCTAATCTTAGGTGACGGTGTTCCCCTTCTAAGCCGGGCAACGCGTATTCTGGGGCGCGATTTTGGTTGCTCAAAAAATGCTTATTTCCTAACCCTCCTTTTCCTCCTTCAGCAACGCAAAGGGTTTGCCCCTGCTCCACTAAATCCCCTAACATTTCTTCCGTTTCTAGGTCGTATACCACCGTACCGCAGGGAACCTCAATAATGATATCTTTGCCCATGGCCCCCGTACAATTATTGGGTCCCCCTCGTTTCCCATCATCCGCTTTGAAACGACGGGCATAACGGAAGTCCAGTAGGGTTTGTAAGTTTTCCTCTGCCTTGAAGATAACCGATCCCCCTTTACCTCCATTTCCCCCCGCCGGTCCCCCCGCCGGGACATATTTTTCTCGTCGGAAGGCTACCATCCCATCTCCTCCCTTGCCTCCTTCCACTTCAATTTCGGCGCGATCAATAAACTGCATTCTCTATCTGTCAAGTGAGTAATCCTTCTTTAATTTTAGTCTAGTTTCCACTTGGCGCGACTTAAATCATTTTGAATCGACAACTCTCGTCTCCCGTTGCTTTACAAGTGATTTCCTCCACAGTAAATTCTGGTAAGTTATTAACTGAAGCCAACAAACCTTCAATCATACCCCGAAGAAAATAACAGCTAGGAACATCGCTGGTTTTATAGAGACAAAATGGATTCGCATGAACCTGCAGTTCATTATCCTGCCCTTCGGCGATCATAAAATAGGAAAGACTCGGAACAATCAGTTTATTAATAGCAGCAACCAAATTTTTAACCGATACCGATTTAATTTTACCTTGCTTTAGTAACCCTTTTCCCACATAATTTCCTAGTTTTAACATTTGTTGATCGTCAATATTTGGGTTGGTGTCTATCTCTCGTACTTCTGCCACAAAATCTGGGTAACAATCAATTAAATTCTGAGCCATATTGAGCAGTTCTTTGTCAAAATTATCGTTTTTTTGTTGCTCAGATAGGGAATAGTTGGTTTCTGTAATTGCTTCCCATTCTTCTCTGGATTTATCTTCTAAATAAAAAGTATTTTTGATAGGTTTAGGATTATCAATTAATTCTATGAAGGAAGCATCAGAGTTTTGAAGAATGGTTTGTATTTTTTTTACTGTTCGTCCAATTTCAGCCTCGAGAAGACCAGTTAATACTTTGCCAGTTTTGAGTAACAAATAGCTTTCTGGTGTGCAGTAAGCTAAGATTAAATACCCTTGTTGACTACGAATGGAAAGGGTTTCAATCTCTTGCCAGTTTAATTCCGCTTGGGTTGTTTGAGCCACGTATAGCATGGTTCCTGATAAAATTGATGTGGTTTCTTCATCAATTCCTATGGGAGTTATCATCGGTTGCCCTTCTTGAGAAATTAAGGCAATACCCTGAATATCTATGGGTTTTAGTAATAAATTTTTAAGAATAGTTTCAATCGTTAGAGGATTCATAAAGAGACTTTTATCTACTTGTGAATTAACTAGGGAAAGGGTCAATACTTCGTCAGAATCCAGCTTCGTTTTGTTGGTTTTCTCAGCCATTGTAATATTGGAATCGTTGGTTATAAATAAATTCATTAATTGCTCTTTTTTAAGAGCTTGTTCTGTTTTCTTTTTAATTGCTTGAGGAATATTAATTCCTAAACGAAGAGGCTGATAATCATCGTTATGAGGAATCATAAGGGTTGCTATATTATTAGGTGGATAGTCTCGACTTATCACCTCTATTGGTCCTTTTTCCAGAGAATTCCAGATAACATTTAATTGAGAAAAAGTGAGTTTTTCTAAGAGGATATAGCAAATAAAATAAGGAATATTCGCACGATCAAAGTCATCACTAACATCATTATATAACCAACCAAAAAAAGTTTCTTCTAAGGATTTTTGTAGGATATAAACCCCTTGATAGTCAGCATCAGGGGGATTATAACTATCCCAATATTGTTCAACAATTTTTTTCAAGAAAAATTGCTTGATTTCTAGAGAAATTAATGGACTTGATAAGGGGGTAAATCCAATATTAGAAAAACTTGTGTAAAAAATTGGTTCAACAGATAAATTCATACAAAATCAGATAATAAATAGCCTTTTCTGATTCTCCACACCAATAAGCTTAGAGAAGCTTTGTTCAGTGAATCATCCCCATCGGGAACTTCTCAGTCGGAAGACAAGAGATTATTCTACTATGATAGTATGTTAATTACAGAAACGGAGTACGTAATTCGTCGTTGTACGGCGAATATAAGGCGCACCCAAGATCGGGGTTAGTTCTCCGATCATCGTTATTTAACTGGGTGATTATAACCTTAATTCCCTTATATTTGATTAAGTTCCCTTGATTCCTTCACTATAAATCTTTTGTTTATTTCAGTTGTATCTTAAGGTTATTTTTTTGTTTATTAATCTATTATTTAATACCCATTGTTTGTTTTGTTTAATCATTAATGAGTGTTTTTGTGTTTATTTCCTGTAAATCCATCTCTCTATAATATTACTATGTCCCAAAGAAAACTAATCAAGACTTTAATTTTATTACTTTGTGGATTCATCTTATTTAGTGCCATAGGATTAGTTATTTTATGGTCTAGAAATACTGATCAAAGTAATCTATCTCAGATAACAAATTCTTCCAGAATTTCTGAAGTCTTAAACCTCGAAATTAGTCAAGGAGAAAATCCATTAATAAAAGATGAAGGAACAGAAAAGAAAAAAATCGCGGCCCAAGCAATAGCAGAGAAAAACTATCAAGAAGCTATCCAGGAATTAACCCAATCTTTACAAAACAATCCCAACGATCCAGAAGCTCTGATTTACCTTAATAATGCACAAATTGCTAACAATAAATCCTATGATCTGGCTGTGGTTGCTCCTATAAAAACTAACCCTAATGGAGCGAAAGAAATTTTAAGAGGGGTTGCCCAAGCACAACAAGAAATTAATCAATTAGGTGGCATCAAAGGAACTCCTTTAAAAATTATTATTGCTAATGATAATAACAGTCCCGAAATGGCCAAACAGATGGCTCAAGAATTAGCAAATAATTCAGAAATTTTAGGTATTATTGGTCACTGGAGTAGTGATGTTACCTTAGCTTCAGCCGATATTTATCAATCTGAGAAATTAGTAGCTATTTCGCCAATTAGCACCTCAGTAGAATTATCATCTTTTGGCAATTATATATTTAGAACTATTCCCAGTGATCGATTTTCTGGTAGTGCGCTTTCTCGTTATATGGTCAATCAACTAGGAATGAATAAAGCAGCAATTATGTTTAATTCACAAAGCAATTATAGTCAATCTCTTAAAGATGAATTTACAAAAAGTTTGTTTAGTGACGGCGGGGAAGTGGTTGGTGAATTTGATTTATCACGACCTGATTTTAATCCACGTAATGATTGGCAGCAAGCTAAAAATCAAGGGACTGAAGTGTTAATGTTAGCCTTGACAACTGACACCCTTGACCAAGCATTAGAAGTGATTAAAATTAATAAAAATGAGTTGTTTTTATTGGGGGGCGATGATGGCTATAATGCACAACTTTTAGAACAAGGAGGTGCTGATGTGGTGGGGATGGTTTTAGCCATTCCTTGGCATATTGCAGCCCATAAAAATGATCCTTTTGTCCAGGTAGCCCAACAGCTATGGGGAGGAGAAATTAACTGGCGTACCGCCTTAGCTTATGATGCTACCTTAGCCTTTATTAATGGGTTAGAAAGAACATCAAATCCCACACGCCAAAGTTTACAAGAAACCTTATCTCAAGCAGATTTTTCATTTCAAGGAGCCTCTGGTTCTGTGAATTTTTTGCCATCAGGTGATCGGAACCAAGCGGTTCAATTAGTAATTATTAAAGAAAATAATCTTTCTGAATTTGGTTATAAGTTTGATGTCGTTCCCCCTTTCAATAATAATTAATAAATCAGATGTCAAAACAAGCTTTTAATGCTACAATTGTTAAAATTTAAAGAATATCCCAATCAAAGTTCACTTATAGTGAGAGCTTAAGCCTCTATCCAAGCTATCAAATTGATGGGATTTACTCTATTTTATTTTGGATATTTTCAATATAATGTCTCCAAAACCTATTTTTTCTAATAGTCTCAAGTCCGATACTCGACCTTATTCTCCGTCAGTTGAAAATTCTGTTTGTCCCTACATCGGCCTCAAGTCCTTTGAAAATAATGGCAATGATCAGAACTTTTTCTTTGGTCGAGATACCTTAACTCACCAACTCTTAAATCATCTCCACGAGCGTAATTTTTTAGCGTTGGTGGGTGCTTTGGGTACGGGTAAGTCTTCTTTGCTTCGGGCGGGTTTGTTGCATCATCTAGAGGCTTCCGAACAATGGGATGTTAAACTGATGCAACCTAGTCAACACCCCTTAAAAACTTTGGCTATGGCGTTTGTTGATAACCATCTATCTACATTACAGAAAGCTGAAAAAATAGTAGACATTCAATTTTGTTTAGAACAAAGTCCTGACGGTTTCTCCAATTTTTTAAACAAGGTTTCTACCCCTAAGTTGCTCTTAGCTATTGATAATTTTGAAGAAATTTTCACCCTCTGTCACAACTCTCAAGAAAGATGGCATTTCTTAACTGCTTTACTCACTGCTTTAGAAAAACATCCTCATCAATTAAAGATTATTATCATTATTAACGAGGAATTTTTAAGTTATTTTCTTGAACAAAAACCAAAAGAACTGGGTCAAAAAATTCAAGACAATTTCATTTTTATTTCTCCCCTTAATTATCAAGAACGCTATGATGCGATTACCTTACCGGCGCAAGAGGCGAACCTAGAACTTGAATCTCAATTGGTTGACCAATTACTCAAAGATACTCAAAATTTACACGAAAACCTCCCTTTACTACAATATTCTCTCTGGCAAATTTTCCGCTTGCATAAAAATTTCCGCTTAACTTTAGGGAGTTATAAACAATTAGGAAATGTCAGCAAAATTTTGGATCAGCAAGGAAACCAAACTTTTTATCAATTAAGTCGAACACAACAGAAAACAGCGAAAAAACTGTTTTTAAGTCTGATTAAAACCCACGAAGAAATGGGAAATATTTGTCATCTAGTTCCTCAAAGAAAATTAGAAAACTTGCCAGATTTTCCTTTCGTTTTCAATCAATTTAAGCAAGCTGGTTTTATTCAAACGGAACAACGAGATAACCTAGCAAATCAAGAAAATTTCCTGCGATTATCTCATCCAATTATTATAAAGCATTGGCTCTTGTTGAAACAATGGTTAGAGCAACGTCACTATTACGTCAATCAACAAAAAAATCTGGAAGAAACGGCTCAAAAATGGCAAACTTCCCAAAGAAATACTCAGTATTTATTAACCAGCAAACGATTAAAGATTGTTAAATCTTTACGAAAAAATAAAAGCAATTTCGCTCCTTTAACCGAAGAATTTGTCCGTAAAAGTTATCAAAAACAATCTCGAAAAACTTTTTTATACGCAATTTTACCCCTTAGTCTGATTGTTTCATTGGGTGCTTTTGCTTATCGTCATTGGGACATTAAAAACGCATGGCAAACCCTAAAAGTTGTCACTAATAATCCTTATGATAGTCGTCGTAAGGATGCTTTAGAAACACTTAAGTTTTGGAGAATTAATTTTAAACAAGTTCCGTTAACAGCCACTTCTCTTAAGGATATTAATCTGTCTAAGACTAATCTCAGTAATATGGATTTTTCTGGAACTAATCTTGAGAATGCTAACTTGTTTAAATCAGATTTAAACAATAGCAACTTTAAAAACGCTAATTTAAGCAATAGTTATTTAGTTAAATCAAACCTCTCTCAAAGTAATTTGCGTTTAACAAATTTAGTTCAAGCTAATTTAAGTAAGGCTAATCTATTTCAATCAAACTTAACCTTTGCTTCTTTAAACTTTGCCAATTTGTCGTCAGCTAATTTGTCACAATCAAGTCTTTCTTTTGCTAACATAGAAGAGGCTAACCTCTCTCAAACAAATGTGAGTTTTAGTAATCTTTCTGGTGCTAATTTATCTTTTAGTAATCTTATGTTTGCGGATCTTTCTGATTCTAACTTATCATCGGCCAATTTAGTAGAAGCTAATCTTTTATCGGCTAATTTGACCAATACTAATCTCTTAGGAACTAACTTAATTCAAGCTAAAAATCTTGAACCTTCTAACCTAAAACAAGCGTGTTTCTGGCAATATGCTATCTATAAAGGACAATGGAACAATGAGCAACAAGAATGGGAAATTGATGAACCTGCTAATCGAGAATTTATTGAAAAATTAATGAAGGATAAAACTTCAGACCCTAAGATAAAACCTAGTTGTTAATAGTAATCTCTGATCTTTTTAAAAGTGTCATGAGCTATTCTAATATAACTTTAATTTTTTTTAAATACCGTTTCTTTTGACTTAAATAAAGCTAGTAAATCAAATTTTTTAAAAAATAGAATCAATTACAAATTATGAACTTTTTATCATCATCTTCTTTTGAATATCCCCATTTTAATCTGCTTAGTATCGGTCAACGGGGCGTAGGAAAAACCGTATTTTTAGCAGGTAGTTATGCAGAAATGAATCAAGTTTATAAAGAACAAAATCATCAGAAAACTTGGTTTGAATGCGAAAATGGAAACGACAAAAAGACCCTTGATTCTATTTTGGACTATGTTAAACGAACCGGTTCTTACCCTCCACCCACACTAAAAATGACTAACTTTGAGTTTATTTTAAAACAAAAAAATAACAGGAAAGTTAAAACCCTTTGTGATTTTAGTTGGTCAGATATTCCAGGAGAATATTGTGATTTTAATCATCCTGATTTTCAAGACTTAGTTCTTTCTTCTCATAGTTGTTGTGTCTTTATTAATGGGGAAAAATTGGTTAAAGATCCTAACTATATTGAGGAATTGCAAGGATTAGTTAAACAAGTCGTAGCCATTGCTATGTTAGTAGATGAAAAGGCCATTGACTATGGATTTGCTCTTATTATTACACAATGTGATCGCCTTCCTTCTGGGTCTATGACTCGGTTACAAATTGAAGAGAATTTGCAATTTTTAACCACTCGTTTAGAAGCAGCAGATGCAAAATATCAACGGTTTTATTCAGGAATTCCTATTGTTTCTAAAAAGGACGAATATTGTTTTGAAGTTAATGGTTCCGCGGCTGCTTTTTTATGGATTGTTTCTGAATTAGAAAAAGGTTCTTTTTTATCCCGTCATCATCAATCTTTAGATAATTCTCTTAAGCTAGATGTTTCTTCATTACAATATTGGTTGTCTCCTTCTCCTAAGATTATTTGGCCCTTAGTGGGAATGGTTGGAACTTTATTTGGGTTAATAGGAATCGGTTTATTTCTATTAAATGGGTTATCAGATAATAAATATGATAATCAAATAGTTCAAGAATCCATTCAACAATTAGAAACTACTATAAAAAATAATCCTAATGATACTCAAAGCGCATTAACTTTAGTCAATTATTACCTTAACCAAGAACAATCACAACAGGCCATTGAGCTTTTAAACAAAATTGTTCGGCAGCAACCTAATAATTTAGAAAATAAAGTTCAGTTGGCCCAAGTGTACGAAAATATAGGAAAAACTCAAGCAGCAGAATCTATTTATGATGGAATATTAACCCAAGATTCTACTTATTTTGATGCTTTATTTCATAAAGCTTTAATCCGCCATAAAGAAGGAGATTCTACTACAGCAAAAGCATTACTACAAAAAGCACAAGAAAACGCATCTTCAGAACCCCTGAAAGTTAAGACTCAAGCAGCGATTAAACAACTTAAACTAGAATAATATTCGTTTTATTATCAAGTGGTTAAGCGATCGTTAATAGTCAAAAATTAGGGGTAAACTAGATAATATGGCATACTTTAAGGAGTAAAATTATGTTTTTAACTGAAGTTAGTTTTCTTGATATTTTTTTAGAAGGATTAAAAGTCATTGGTATGATTTTTTTACTTTTAACCTTAGTAGATGGGGCTGAAAAATACCCGTCGGTAGCGGGTAATCGATGGAATTTGATTATTGCGGGATTTGTTTTTATGTTAGTGGGGTTTGCTTTTGACTGGTCCGATGAATTTATTAACTACGAAGCGTCTCCTATTTTAAATACTATTCAAGTTATTATTGAAGAAGTAGGATTAATTGGAGGTTTATTTTTGGTAACATTTGGCTTTAAAAGTTGGTTTAGATTTATGAGTCGTTTTTTGGGGATTTCCTCTAGTAGAAGAGAAAACTAAGTACACCGCTATACAAAAGGCAGGGGGTAGAAGGGTTAAGAAGATTATTAATATAATTCGTTTTTTGGGGATCAATAACTATGAAAAATTATCAGAGTTTTTTAATCAGAAATTGGCGGCCCAGTGATCGAGAAGCGGTGGTTCAATTAATTGCTTCGGTTTTAGAAGAATATGGACTCTCCTTTGAACCCAATGGGGCTGATATTGATGTGGTAAAAGTTGAAGAATTTTATCACAATGTTGGCGGTCAATTTTGGGTGGTTGAACTCAATAATGAAATAGTGGGAACCGCCGGTTATTATCCTATAAATCGAGGGAATAATGGGGTAGAAATTCGTAAAATGTATTTAATGCCATCGGTAAGAGGAAAAGGGTTAGGAACCTATTTATTACAAACTTTAGAGGAAGATATTATCACTAAAAACTATCAACAAATTTGGATCGAAACCGCCTCTTGTTTAACAGAAGCGACTAAACTGTATGAAAAGCATCAGTATCAACGGAGTCAGGGAGTAGAAACCCCTCGCTGCGATCGCGTTTATGTTAAAAATCTTGACAAAAAATCCTCCGATCAATAAAGTTCGGAGGGATTCAAACAACGGGATAAATGCGGTTAAATCTAGGCGTTATCACCAAAAACTTGATTTTTGATGGCATCAAACTCGGTTAATAATTCTTTGCGGTTGGATGCTTTCCACAGATAACGCCAAACAAACCAAGCACTATAACCCAAGCCAACCATTTCTAATAAAGGGGCCAAGAGGGGAATATCATCGATCGCTCCTAAGACAGCGACGATAATTTTGACGCTAACAATGGCTAATAGTAACAAACCCACAGTGGTTAGGGGTTTTTGATACTCACTAAAAAACTGGCTAACATATTCGGGAACTTTGGCGAGGATATCTACCACCGGCTCTAGCCATTCTTGCCAGGGTTGATCACCCACACTAGGGCTTTTAGCAAGGGTTCCAGGTGCTTCTGAACTTAAATTCGTGGCTGTGGTTTGTTCTTGAACTTTAGATTCCATATTGACTTAATCCTTCTCAAATGCTAAGAATTGGAGGTTTGAAACGCAACGAAACAATCAAACTATATAATAGCCTGTCTATTTGTTGCTACTGTGATCCGATACCATTTAAAAGTATCTTCTCCCAGTTTAAAGCCCCAGGAAACACCCTAGAGTTAGTTTGAGTACCTAACTCCTACTCCAGGGAATAATGTTACATTTGTTAACGAAGTGCCATCAATTGAGGTTCTGGTTGAGACGGTAGATTGAAGGACTCAGCCTTAGCATTACAATAGATTTCGCAGGAATTATTCGGACTTTCAATTAATTTGATTTTTTCCAATTGCGCCCCTAATTCCTTAACGGGTTGTTGTAGCAGTTGGGCAATATACAGAGCAATATTTTCCGCAGTGGGAACCACCTCGGCAAAGTGAGGCACATCCTTATTCAAAAAATTATGATCGAAGGGTTCCACCACATACTCATCCACAATGTTTTGCAACGCCACTAAATCCACCAACATTCCGGTCCGGGGGTCAATGTCTCCACTAACAGACACCTCAAGGTGGTAATTATGACCGTGGCCGTGGGTACGGGCGCATTTACCGTAAATTTTGGTATTTTCTTCTAAACTGAGGTCTGGACGGGCAAGACGGTGGGCTGCACTAAAATGGGTTTGAATGTTTAACGTCGCTTTCATGGCATTTCCTTGGTATTCGGCCCAGAGTTGGGGGTGTTCAAATAGTTGTATTTTGACGATGGGTAAATGGGGGGCTAACCGTTTCCAGATAATTCTGGCCAGGTTTTCGGTGGTGGGTAAGGTAGTTTGAAACTCTTCCCAGACATCATTGAGATAAGCGTGGTCAAGTTGAGAAGTGACTTCTCTTTTAATGACCTGTTTGACAGTAGAAAGGTTCTCTACCATGCCATATTGGTCAATCTCACCCCACAAAGAGACAAAGAGGACATAATTATGACCATGACCCGGAAAACGGCTACAAGCCCCAAAAACTTGCTGATTTTTGTTGTCGTCCCATTCCGACAACCAGTAACGATGACTGGCACTAAATTGGGCGCGACGGTTAAGGTTGAGTCGAGGAGAGCTATTAGGCTCTGCCCCTCTCATTTAGATCCGAACGTGCGTATTTCTACGCATTCGGCTCCCGACAAATTAGACTTTTTCAGTCTTGCCCATGTGGATATAATCATGACAGCTTTCGTGAACCGCTATTAGGTTCTTTAGCTTCCAGTTGTTGTGATTTCCATCAATATGATGGAGGTGTACTCGTTCCTCGGAGGTGAGTTTGAGTCCACAACATCCACATGAATGGTGTTGCTTTTTCAAGCATTTAGAGGTTGTTCCTTCGTAGAGCTTACTATTACGTTGGCTCCAATAAACTAAGTCACCGTCGTAGGGTGATTTTACTCCTTTGACAAGAACGTGACGATTTTCTTTATAGGGTATTGCTGGAAATGCCTTCTTGACAAGTTCTGTTGCCGTGTGTCGGCTCAGTTTCTTTTCTTTATTAAAGACTTTGAAGGTTCTGTTGTTTAATCTCCATAAGGAGAAACGTGAACCGTCCATGTAGCAGTATCTGTGGTAGTTTCGCCATCCTCTAACTAAGGGGGCTAATTTATAAGCCTTGACTTTAGCACCATAATTCGAGCAGTTGACAATATCTTTGACTTTCTTGCGAAATGCTTTGTAGTTGTCCTCTGATGGAACACACCTAAAGCTTCCGTTGGATTTTACTTTGAAGTGCCATCCGAGAAAATCAAATCCTTCTGTCGATTTGACTAGCTTAGTTTTACTTTCTTTGACCTTTAGCCCTCTTTCTGCCAAAAATTCTTTTATGTCCTTAAGTATCTTGCTTTCATCGTCTTCTGGTTTTAGGATGAGAACCATATCGTCTGCATAGCGGACTGATTTGTGGATGTTCTCTATGCCATCGAGAGCGATGTTGGCTAGTAGAGGACTTACCACTCCCCCTTGGGGGGTTCCTTGTTCTGGAAATTCAGGATTGACTCCTGATTTTAGGCATCTCCATAGTCCAAGTTTGATGGATTTTGGAGCGATAACCTTGTCCATGATCGAGGTGTGGTTTATCCTGTCGAAGCACTTTTCTATGTCCAGTTCGAGTATCCTTTTTCTATATCCTCTGCCTTGACGATTGAGGTTAGAAAATAGAAATTTTTGGGCATCGTGTGCGGAGCGTCCAGGTCTGAACCCGTAACTCCTTTCGTGAAAGACTGCTTCATGTGCTGGTTCTAAGGCGTATTTTACAAGGCATTGCCATGCTCTGTCTGCCATAGTAGGAACCTTAAGTGTTCTAGTTGTTCCGTCCTTTTTTGGGATGGGTATTTCTCTAAGCTTGGAATGTTTCCAATCGTGGGCTTCGAGTAACTTTTCTGCTAAGGCGAACCGTTGTTTGAAGTTTAGAAATTTAATTCCATCGACTCCTGCGGTTTTCTTTCCAGCGTTTAGTTGAGATATTTGTCGGACTGCGAGTAATCTAGCAGCTTTGGACTTTAGAATCAGTTTCTGTAGATTCCTTGCTCGTCGTGTGTCTTCTGCTTGAATGGCTTTAAACAATCTTCTTTGGAGACGAAAGAGATTCTTACGGAGTTTTTTCCAGGGAATGCTCTTCCAGAGTTCACTAAAATCTTTGATTTTGTGTCTAACCATGTTCACCTCGGTTAATCGTTTTCTATTTGCCTCGAAGCAATTACGCTTCGTCCTACCCGAATCTAGAGGTTTCCGCATCTCGTCTTGCCTACTCAGGGGTTCGACCTTTTCCTGAGACTCTAGATTCGTTTTTATTCGTTCCGTTTGTTCGATTGTTTTGTCCCTATTAGATGTAGCCACTTCGCCTATCAGAAACCCTTGGCTATGTCACTCTCGTATCAATAAGTTGACGGGTTACATTACTCCGATGGGGTCAGAATCCTTATTGGATGCTGCTTTCTGCCCAGCAATAAGACGCTTTTCTAGGCTCTGTTTCATCATGGGGACTCCTTGTTAACGCCAGTGTCACCTAGCAGTTGGTGTCTGGTTGCGTCCTGATGCCAGCTTCAGCCTCCCGAATTCCGAGTCGGGTCACTGTGGCCAGGTCAAGAGTCAATCGTAGCCTTCGACGGGAGGGCTTGCACCTCCATCAAACAAACAGTTATTCAGACTGTAGATTTTACTTTTGACTTTGTTATTCCTTTGAGGATTGCCTGTGAGGGCTTTGTTTTTCCTCTTGGGTCAATGGGTCATTATTCTACTTTTCTCCTTTTGGGGAGTGTCTGAACCTTGGCTATACCCCTCTAGTTTCTAGAGGCTCCTGCCAAGAACGAATCGCACTAACACATTGCATAGTTAATTATTGCTAATTGCCTTCTGTAACATTTCGTAACGTTACTTTCTTTCTAGCATATACGGTTTTGGGGCATTTGAAGAGGCCAGATAAGTTTAAGCGTCTCTATCCCGTCTTCGAGGAGGATGATAATTCCCTACCTAATACAGCAAATTAAGCTGAAACAGTCCACTAGATTGTTTAACGAAGAATCTGATGAAATGCGATCGCTTCTTTACATAAGAGTTTAGTTTGATAACGATAAAATACAAGAACATTCTCTAATTCTTTCTATTTTCTACCCTATTTACATTTCTTTAACTTCTGCAAAAGATTAAGCGTTCTTTAAATTTTTAGGGTTTATGATTCTATTTTCAAGTATTGTCGTTATCATTACACACATATAACCTTACTCCATAGCAAACAGTCATGAATCTATCAATAAGAAAGCCATATAATTTATTGGCTTATGTAACAACTGCTACTTTTTTCTTAAGTATGACTCTAAGTTCCTCCGCATCCACTAGCTCGTTGAAAAAGTATGACAATATCAATATGAAACAATTCAACGAATGTATAAAACCGCCCAGTTCCAATGGTTCAGAACAAGGTTGGGCTGATTATCACGGCGAAAATCAAGGTAAAGTTGAGTTAAAAGTTAGGAATCAACCCATGATTTCTGATGGTACAGTTGCAGCTACCTTAAACTACAAATTTGAACCCTCAGAAAAATTATTAACCCTAGAAATTAAGGAAAAAACCTCATTTATGTTCGGTATGATTCAAGCATCAGACGAACAAATTTGGGAAGGATTTGATGGGTTAGTTCAACAATGTCGTACCTACGGCTAGTTAGAGTTGTATGAATAATTATTAAGATTTTTTACGGTTAACATTATCCCACGGACTCTAACCCGTGGGTTTTACTAATTTTAAGAGGGGTCAAAATCAGGATAGGATAGGATAAACAAAGAATATTAAATCAATTGAAATTGGATCAATAACTGAGATAAATGCGCTGTTTAAACTGCCACCTTGATAACCTTCCCGAAACCACCCAACTTTGTCCCCATTGTGGGGCGCAAGTTATCGCTTTGTTACAGGAAGTGTTACCCCAAGGAACTCAACTGCGATCGCATACATATTGTCTTGATGATGCCATGGGAAAAGGCAGTTTTGGCATTACCTATCGCGCCCATCATACCCTCTTAAAGAATCCTGTCGCTATTAAAGAGTTTTATCCTGTCGAATATGTCTCCCGAAATATTGAAACCAAACTCTTAATTATTCCTGAAAAACATCGGGACGCATATCAAAGAAATCTCTATCGTTTTTTGGAAGAAGGAAAAATATTAGCTAAGTTAGATCATCCCAATGTTGTTAAAGTCAGAGACTTGTTTGAAGAACGAGATACAGCTTATATTGTCATGGACTTGGTAGAAGGAAAAACCCTATTACAAGAACTAGAAAATCAACCCAATCAAAAACTATCGACCGACAGAATAGAAAACCTAATTGGACAATTAGTTAATGCCTTAACTGCCATTCATGAAGCCGGAATATATCATCTGGATTTGAAACCAGAAAATATGCTCTTAACCCCTGAAAATCAATTGATTTTAATTGACTTTGGGGCAGCTACATTAGCCAGTGATGCTAAACGAAAGAAAACCCGTTCTTTTACCGAATGTTATGCAGCCCCCGAAATAATGTCAGGGGGAGAAATAGGACCCCAAAGCGATCTCTTTGAAGTCGGAATGATCCTCCATGAACTATTAACAGGAAAATTACCCCCTCCAGCCATGACCCGTGTTTTAGAAACGGATACTTGGCAGCCTCAAGGGTTAGATTATCCTTGGGATATGTTAATTGTTGATGCGTTAAGAATTCAGAGGACTTATCGCAGTTCAACAGTAGATCAATGGTGGGAAATGCGAAAAGAAAAAAAAGAAAATGTTATTAAAATTGAACAAAAAAGTATAGAAAATTTACAAGGAAAATTTGCCTTACCCCTATTACAACAACAAGGAATGGCTCAGAAGTTAGGGCGTGGTTGTATTAGAAAAGTGATCCCAGTTACTCAAAATCAAGTCTTAGTTTTAGAAGCAGGAGGTGCATCATTATTCAATTTTAAAACTCAAGTTACCCATTGGGAAATTGACTGCCCTAATTCCTGTGGAGCTATCAGTGAAAATAAAAATATATTAGCTCTCGTTTGGCAACAAAATATCTACTTATGGGATTTAACTCAAGGAACTTTTTTAAGGCAATTACAAGGTCATTCAAAGAAAATTACCGATCTTGCTTTTAATAAAGATGGTTCTTTGTTACTCTCAGGAAGCCTCGACGAAACCTTAATTATCTGGGAAATTAAAACAGGGAAAAAACGTCACGAATTATCCGATCCCATGGGACAAATAACCGCCGTTGCCTTTAGTGCAGATAATCAATTTATTGCCTCGGGTTGCCATACGGGAATAGTAAGAATTTGGGGGGCTATATCTGGACAGGAATGGCGATGCTTAGAAGGTCACAAAATGGCAGTGGAAAGCTTAATTTTTAGCTCCGATAGTAAAGTATTGGCTTCAGGAAGCCGAGATCAAACCATTCGTTTATGGGATGTTACTTCAGGGAAATTTCAACAAGTATTAGAAGGTCATCAAGACTGGGTAACAGGGTTAAGTTTTGATAAAAATGCAGAACATTTAGCCTCTGCATCGGCCATTAATGATAAAACCATTCGTATTTGGTCCATTGCACAACGACAACCCATTCAACACCTACAAGGACACAATAACAGTATTAAAGCGATCGCCTTTTGTCCCGATGATCGTTATCTGATCTCAGCAGCATCCGATAATACCATCCGTCTCTGGGATGGAGAAACCGGAACAGCGATCGAACAACTACAACACCATACCAATTGGGTGTATAGTGTGGCCTGTAGTGCCGATGGTCGGTGGGTGGCGATCGCCTACAGTGATGGGACTGTCCATCTTTGGGATGTCATAAAACAACGGGAAGTCAGTTGTCTCGAAGGTCATGAAAGTGCAGTTTCTAGTCTGGCTTTTTGTCCGGATAGTCAACATTTGGTATCCGGCAGTTGGGATGGAACCCTCAGAGTTTGGGATATTCACACAGGAAAATGTAAACGCATTTTACAAGGTCATCAACACTGGGTCAGCAGTGTTGCAGTCAGTCCTAATGGTCAATGGGTTGCTTCGGGAAGTTGGGACAAAACCGTTTGTCTTTGGGAGATAAGTCACAGTTGGCCTAATTTTAAAGGAAGTAAACCCACTCGTATTTTACTGGGTCATTTAGAAGATATTGAAGGGGTTGCTTTTAGTCCGGATAATCAATTAATGGCTAGTTGTAGTAATGATAAAACCATTAAAATCTGGGAAGTTGTATCTGGTCAACAAGTCCAACAATTAGGAGGTCATCAATATAGCGTTGAAGATGTGGTTTTTAGTCCCGATGGTCAATTTATTGTTTCCGTTAGTCGGGATAAAACGGTGAGAGTTTGGCACATTATTTCGGGTAAGGAAATTCATCGTTTTCAAGGTCATACTAATTATGTTAATTGTGTGGCATTTTGTTTAAATGGTCGTTATTTGGCCTCAGGAGGAAAAGATAAAATGATTGCTATTTGGGATCTCATTTCAGGGGAATTAACCCAATTAATTCAAGGTCATACTAATAGTATTAATAGTATTGCTTTTACTGGGGATGGTTCCTATTTAGTGTCTGGGGATAATGATGGTGTGGTGAGACTATGGACGTTACAGCTAGGAAGTGAGGGTTAGAAGGCAGGAGGCAGGAGAAAGGAGGCAGGAGGCAGGAGTTATAATAAGTTTACTGGTAAATAGTCAAAAATAATGGAAACTTTTACAACTGCGAAAATTCTAGAGTTTGTGGTAGGTGCAGTGATTACAATGGGGGTAGAAAATCTCCCAACTGCCACTAAAAAACTGTATCAAACTATTCGTAACCGCTTGCAAAATAAACCCGTTGCAAGCACAGCAATCAGTGAAATTGAAGAAAATAACTCAACTGACCAAATTCCCAATTTAGCCCCTTTCTTGGACGTGGAAATGTTGTCTGATGAGACGTTTAAACAAGAGGTGCAGCAATTAGCAAAAGAAGCCATGAATCAAGACAAAGAAACCATTAATATTCATGTTGCTAAAGCTGAAAAAAGTACGGTTGTGGGGAAGCAAAAATCAGACAATCTCAACAATTATAATGCAGAAGAAATTAACAATATTGGCACACAGAATGTTATTAACGTAAAAAAGGACTAGAGGAAAATGATGTACAACGACTCATAGAATTTTTGCAGGAAAAACCTGATAGAAAAGTAACCTTATCATCCAGTGTCATTACCTCACCTCCTCTCGTTAAACCTTGGGTGGATAGGTTAGAAGAAATGACCACTATTCAAAGTTGGATTGATGATGCTGACGTTAATTTAATCGGGATTGTTGGGTTAGGTGGAATCGGAAAATCTGCCTTGGTTGCTTATTTTTATAACAATTTTTTTAACAAAAACGTAGAAACGTTTCATGAAACGTTTCTACAAAACAAATTTTGGGCTGATGTTAGTTTAAATCCTGATTTTGCTGCTTTTGCTGAATCCATCATTAAGGGGTTATCAGGAACAGTAAATGCGACGGGTGACGTTAATATTTTAATTGCTGATTTATTCAGAATTTTACATAACAATCGTTGTTTATTAGTGGTGGATAATATTGAAACTTTATTAGATGAATCAGGAGAATGGCAAAGCGAAAATTATGCTACATTTTTTCAGCGTTGGAAGCAACAAGGACACACCAGTATTTTATTGTTAACTACAAGGGATAAACCTAATCTCTATCGAGGAGACAATAATTGGTATTCTCTGGGACGTTTTACGGTTGATGAAGGTAAAACACTATTAAAAGGATTACAAATTGAAGGAAGCGACCAAGACCTAGAAAATTTAGTTACTCAAATAGATGGTCATGCTTTGACCTTAAGATTAGTAGCATCATACCTCAAAGAATATTGTGATAGTCAACTAAATCAAGTGAAAGAATTGGGTTTAGATGAATTTGAGTTAATTTACAACGAAGCATCAGGACTCCATCGCAATAAAACCGATGCACGATTATCATGGATATTAGAACAACATTTAGACCGTTTAAGCGAGAAAAAAAGACAATTTTTAGTTAATTTATCTGTCTATCGTCAACCCTTTGACGTAACAGCAGCAACGGGAATGTATATCAATGCTAATTTTGCAGAAGGAGAGACAGAAGAAAACATCAAACCCATAGAAGTAAAAAAAGAATTACAAAATCTGCTCCATCGTTCCTTATTATCCCGTAGTAATAAAAAAGGTTATGAATGTCCCCTATTACTTAAACCCTATTTACAGAAAAAATATTCGGACTTAACTAACTGTCATCAAACAGCAATTAATTATTATTTATCTGTTGTTCCCCCCAAACCCTGGAAAACCCTGGATGAGATACAAGGATATTTAGAGATTTTTTATCATTATTATCAACTCGGAGAATATGACACAGCGTTTGATTATTTACATGATATTGATCAGTTTATGACTTTCCAGGGATATTATCATCTTCTAGTAGAATATTATTCAGATTTAATCAGGGGATATAAGAAAAATAAAAAGAAAGATAATAGAAATTATGCACATTCACTTAATAACTTAGGTGATACTTACAATTTACTGGGACAATATAAACAGGCCATAGAATACTTTCAACAGTCCTTAGCTATCTTTACAGAAATCGGCGATAGAGAAGGTGAAGCTCGTTCCTATACTAATTTGGGGAATGCTTACAATTACTTAAAGAAATATCAACAAGCTATAGAATATTCTCAGCAGTCCTTAACTATTTATAAAGAAATTGGTGAGCATAAAAGCAAAGCGAATTGCTACAATAATTTAGGCATTACCTATGAATCTCTTAGAGACTATGAACAGTCTATTCAATACTACGAGAAGTCTTTAGCTATTGCAATTGAAACGGATAACCCGAATATACAGGAAAAATCTTATAATAATTTGGGTTTAGTTTACAACTCTCTAGGAAAATATCAATCAGCGATAGAATACTATGAGAAGTCTTTAGCTATCTGTACAGAATTAGGCGATCGTCCTGGTGAAGCTTCTTCTTATATTAATTTGGGTTCTACTTACTATGAATTGCAACAATATGAACAAGCAATAGAATGCTATCAACATTCTTTAGCTATCGATATAGAAATTAACAATCATCTAGGTAAAGGTGATTCTTATCTTGGTTTAGGTAATGCTTATTATTCCCTGAAACAATATGAAAAAGCGATACAATACCATCAACAGTATTTAGATATCTCTACAGACATTAGCAATCGCAACGGGGAAGCAATTGTCTATCATAAATTGGGTTCTGCTTACAATTCCCTGGGACAATATCAACAAGCAATAGAATACTATCAACAATCCTTAGCTATCAAAAAAGAAATCGGCAATAGAAAGGGTGAAGCAATTTCCTATAATAAATTGGGTTCTGCTTACAATTCCTTGGGACAATATCAACAAGCCATAGAATACCATCAATTTGCATTACAATTATTCCAACAATTAGGGAATCCTCATGATATTATTAGCTGTCTTGAAAATTTAGGTAAGACTTATTTCTGCTTAAAACAATACTCCCAAGCAAGAGACTATTATCAAGCAACCCTAGAAATTAAACGAAGATTAGAAGACAAAGAAGGAGAAGCAAGAACATTAATAACTCTCAGTAAAATCTATTCTGAAATGGGAAAAGTAAAAGAAGGTTATGCTTTATGTTTTCAAGGTAGTCAGATATTACAAGAATTAGATTTACCCCTCTCAGAAATGCCATATCCTCAGTGGTTCAAATCTTTGATACAATTTGGACAACAGAGTAAACTGCAACTGATTTTATGTTTTGTTTTTGGAATCATTGCTTTTCCCTTTGCTTTAGTGGGTTTTATTTTATTATTAATATGGAGAAGGATTAAAGGAATGATTGATTAGGGTTGAGGAATTTCTAAATCTCGGCAAATTTTGCGGACTAAAAACTCATTAATTTCTCGATGTCTTGGAATGGCTGACACTTTTTGAACTTTTCGATTAACATACATTGTATGATTTCCTCTTTCTCGAAGAAATTCGCATCTATTGACTTCTAAATGCTTAATTAAATCTCTTCTTTTCATTATCCCGATACAGTTAGGGTTTCTCTAATAACATCCATTCCTTGAATAGATTCTTCTGCTAACATTCGATTAGATTCTAATACTAACTCGATTGCTTCTAATAAATTACTTCTCGCTTCCTCTAGGGTTTTTCCTTGAGTGTTTGCACCTGGTAATTCTTCAACAAAAGCAATATAACCTTCTGGAACCTTTTGAAAAATTGCTGTTAACCGCATAAATGTACACTTTTATTTTTCTTAACCCATTATATCATAAAAATATATTAACCCACGCTGACTACGACAAGGAGAACTGGAAAAATGACCCTTACTTTTAATCGAGACACTTACGCAAATTTACTTGCTAAATATCAACCTAAAATTATCGAAACTGAAGAAGAAAACGAACAAGCGCACCACAAAGCGGATCTCTTTCTCCAATAATAATGATTTGATATAAAACAGATGACTGGGTTTTTTCATCCTCTAAAAAATCATCTTGATTCATTTCTCTTGTAAAAGCTAAAATCAACCGACAAGCTTTAACTATATCTAAAATAATTTCTTTATCTCTTGACATAAATAACCTCATTATTATCTAAAATATTGTGACGACGAATCCAATTATCACTTTTTTCTATGAATTTCTTTGTTACTATATCCACTGATCGATTTAATAACTTTGTAACTTCCTGTTCTAACGTTTCTAAATCTAAAAGACTTATATGATTGTTAGCTTCAAAACTAACCAAAATATCAATATCGCTGTTCAAGTTAAAATCATCCCGTAAAATTGAACCAAATAAAGCTAATTCAACAATTCCCCATTGATGACAAAATTGTTTAATTATTTCTAATTCAACCCCTAACCGTTCTTTTATTTTAGGATTAACTTCTAGTTGATAATTTACCTTGACCATAATTTTTTAGTTCTCAAGATTAACGATTGTAGAAATCTAAGTCTGGATTAAGTTGGTGATAGGGCATAATATCATTATGCCTCCACATAACATAATAGAATAATGCCGAAAAAAATTAGAGAATTAAAACAAATACTCAAAAAAGCAGGATTTAGCTATCAACCCGCAAAAGGAAGTCATACAAAATGGTCACATCCTCAACTATCTAAATCCATTATTATTGCTGGAAAAGATGGAAGTGATGCTAAAATATATCTAGAAAAGCAAGTTATGGAAGCCATTGACATCTTACAAAAAATCAATCAAGAGGATAATAATCAATGAAATACACTATTGTTATTCAATGGTCAGAAGAAGATCAATGTTTCGTTGTGTTTTTACCAGAATTTGAAAACGTGATGCAACCGGTAACTCACGGAGAAACCTATCAAGAAGCTTTTAAGAATGCACAAGAAGTTTTAGAATTATTAGTAGATTCAGCCATCTCAGAAGGTCAACTATTACCCGAACCTAAACAACTCTTTGAAGTAGCATAATATTATTATGTTCCTACATAAGTGATCACTGAAAAAACTGTCACTATTGCCCCTCAAAACATAGCATTCAACCCCTAACATGGGAACAATCACCCCCTGATTAGCTAGTCTATAGGGTGAAACCATTACTAATATAAACGCTATGACCACTATTCCCGAATATGCTAACGTAACCGCCTTACCTGATATTTGGGCGATCGCAGCTAAAAAATTCCCCGATATCCTGGCATTGCACGATCCCCACAGTAAACCAGCCGTTAAACTCACCTTTACTCAGTTATACCAACAAATCGAACAATTTGCCTCTGGACTCCAAACCCTAGGGGTTGCCCCAGATGATAAAATTAGTTTGATTGCCGATAATAGTCCCCGTTGGTTCATCGCCGATCAAGGATCGATGTTAGCAGGGGCCGCCAATGCCGTGCGATCGGCACAAGCAGATAAGAACGAATTAGCTTATATTTTAAGAGATAGTGACAGTAGCACCCTCATCGTCGAAAATCAGAAAACCTTAGATAAACTACGCGCTTTCTGTGACGAAATACCCCTACAATTAATTATCCTACTCAGCGACGAAACCCCCAAAACAGACGATTCCATCAAAACCTTAAACTATACTCAACTGATGGAACAAGGGGCTAACCATAGCCTACAACCTGTGACCAAAAATGATGATGATTTAGCTACCTTAATCTATACATCAGGAACCACCGGACAACCCAAAGGGGCTATGTTGTCTCATGGTAACTTACTGCATCAAATCAAAAACTTAGATGCTGTCATCCAACCCCAAGCAGGGGATAGTGTTCTCAGTATCTTACCCTCTTGGCATTCCTACGAACGCAGCGCAGAATATTTTTTACTCTCCCAAGGATGCACCCTCATTTACACCAATATCCGCAACTTTAAGACCGATCTCAAGCGATTTAAACCTGAACACATGGTGGGAGTTCCTCGTCTGTGGGATTCCCTTTATGAAGGCATACAGAAGCAACTGAGAGAAAAAAGTCCCACCCAACAAAAAATCGTTCAATTTTTCTTCAACATTTCCCAAAACTGTATCTTGTCCCGACGCATCGCCAATAATATGAGTTTAGAACACTTCGATGCCTCAGCCATAGATCGGTTCATAGCCAAACTTAAAGCAGCCTTACTCGCCCCGTTGCACAGTTTAGGGGATAAATTGGTCTACAACAAAATTCGAGAGGGTTTAGGGGGGAATTTTGAAACCCTAGTCAGTGGTGGGGGTTCCCTGGCCAAACACTTAGACGACTTCTACGAGATCATTAATGTCCCCGTCTTAGTGGGTTACGGCCTCACCGAAACCTCCCCCGTGGCCAACGCCCGGACCCATACCCATAACCTACGGGGGTCCTCCGGTCAACCTATTCCCCATACAGAAATTAAAATTGTGGATCTCGATACCGGTGAACCCCTTCCCCAAGGAAAACGAGGGGTGGTTCTCATTCGCGGCCCCCAAGTCATGCAAGGATACTATAAAAAACCCGAAGCAACGGCCAAAGCCATCGATCCCGAAGGATGGTTTGACAGTGGGGACTTAGGATGGATCACCCCGATGAATGATTTAGTGATCACCGGACGGGCCAAAGACACCATCGTGTTGAATAACGGGGAAAATATTGAACCCCAACCCATCGAAGATGCTTGCATTAGAAGTCCTTACATCGACCAAATGATGTTAGTGGGACAAGATCAAAAAGCCTTGGGGGCCTTGATTGTACCGAACTTAGACGCATTGCAAACATGGGGCAAAAACCAACAACTTAACCTTACCTTTCCCCCAGAAGATGCCAACAGAGAAGCGATCGTCAATAGCGATCTCTATGGAAAACCCGTTCAAGACTTATTTAAACAAGAATTGAACCGAGAAGTGAAAAATCGCCCCGGATACCGCGCAGATGACCAAATTAAAGCCTTTGAACTGATATTAGAACCCTTTTCCGCAGAAAATGGCATGATGACCCAAACCTTGAAAATCAAACGGCCTGTGGTCACGGAACGATATCGGGGTATGATCGACGGGATGTTTGAATCTTAATCATTGAAAACATTAACCAACGGAGAGACACTTATGGAAGACGCAAACACCAGCTTATTACTGAAACGGCCAGTCAACTTAAAAGTTATTGTCACCACTCGCTGGAAAGAAGAAATGCAGCAACAACTGCAAGCACAAATTAACCAGCTTGACAACCAAATGCAACAAATTGAAATGCAAGGACAACGAGCAATTTCTGAGATTCAAAAACAAAGTGTATCTCCTCCCGGTCCTGAAACCACCCAACAAATTGATAATATTCAATTACAGGTGAATCAGAAAAAAAGTGAGTTTTTAGAACGAAAAAATCAATTCTTACAACAAATGCAGCAAGTACAAGTGGTTGAACTCGAACAAGAAGTGGTTCAAGGACAAATGGAAAGCTTTTTCCGTGTGGAAAAAGGAGATAACTTAGTGAAAAAATTAAACGTAGAAATTGTCATTCGTGACGGTGTAATTGAAGAAATTCGCGGAGAAATTTAACCGAGATAGCCACGTTACTTTACAGACGTGGCTATTTTTTATCGATTAATAATAATTGCAACTAAATTGCTTAAAAATGTGACAGTCTGCAAAAAAATGTTACCCTATAGGTAAAGAGATAAAACTCACCTATGCCTTTACCGATCCTAATTGCCGACGAC
>JAAUYB010134112.1_pt1 | contig 46943 bp, 48 predicted proteins | sample 7278071 | NCBI WGS metagenome assembly JAAUYB01 (sample SAMN14350121, study PRJNA611818) | marine sediment metagenome | isolation source: surface marine sediment (1.8m) | place: French Polynesia: Moorea | collected 2018-08
CAACGAGCGTGCCGGGATGCTCGAGCGTGCGGCAGATCTTTTCGAAGCGCACCGCGCCGAGCTGCTCGCGCTGTGCGTGCGCGAGGCCGGCAAAACGCTGCCGGATGCCGTCGCCGAGCTGCGCGAGGCCGTGGACTTCCTGCGCTACTACGCCCACCGTGCCGAAGGCGCTCCGCCCCGCGGTGTCTTTGCCTGCATCTCACCCTGGAACTTTCCCTTGGCGATCTTCACCGGCCAAATCGCGGCTGCCCTTGCCGCGGGCAACGCCGTGCTCGCCAAACCGGCCGAGCAAACCCCGCTCATCGCCTATCGCGCCTGCCAGTTGTTGCACGCGGCCGGTGTGCCGCGCAGCGCCCTGCAACTCCTGCCCGGCGCAGGCGGCGTGGGCGCCGCGCTGACCTCAAACCCGGCGGTTCAAGGCGTGGCCTTCACCGGCTCAACCGAGACCGCGCAGATCATCCACCGCGCCATCGCCCGGCATCTCGACCCCGGCACGCCCTTCATCGCCGAAACCGGCGGACTCAACGCGATGATCGTCGACAGCACCGCGCTGCCGGAACAAGCGGTGCAGGCCATCATCGAATCCGCCTTCCAATCCGCCGGTCAGCGCTGCTCCGCCCTGCGCTGCCTTTATGTGCAAGAGGTTATCGCGGAGCCTTTCACCGAAATGCTGATCGGCGCGATGCAAAGCTTGCGCGCAAGCGACCCCTGGCAGCTCGACACCGATCTCGGCCCGGTGATCGATGCCGAGGCGCAAGCCACCATCCGCGCCCATATCGACACCGCCCGCACCGAAAAGCGGGTGCTGGCCGAATGCGCTGCCCCGGACCGAGGGCATTTCATCGCGCCGACGCTGATCGCCGTGGAGGGGATCGCCGATATCGAACGCGAGGTCTTCGGCCCCGTCCTGCACATCGCGACTTTCAAGGCCGACCAGATCGATACCGTGATCGACGCAATCAACGCCACCGGCTATGGTCTGACCTTCGGCCTGCAAACCCGCATCGACGACCGCGTCCAGCATGTGGCCGACCGCGTGCAGGCGGGCAATATCTATGTCAACCACAACCAAATCGGCGCGATCGTCGGCTCCCAACCCTTCGGCGGCGAAGGCCTGTCAGGCACCGGCCCCAAAGCCGGCGGGCCGCTCTATCTCGACCGGTTCCGCACCCACACGGCCCCGGTCGCCACCGGCAGCTGGACACGCAAAGACAACCCCGCGCGCCTCGCCGCAGCCCTGGCCGCGGCGGCAGAAGCGGCACCGCGCCAAAGCCTCACCCTGCCCGGCCCCACTGGTGAAGCCAACCAATACAGTACCTCCCCACGCGGCCCGGTGCTCTGCCTGGGCCCCGGCACCCAGGCCGCCGCCACCCAAGCCCGCGCCATCGCAGCGCTTGGCGGCATCGGAGTCACGGCAGAGGGAAGCGTTATACCCGCTGATCTGCGCACCCTACCCTCGCTTTCAGCTCTACTCTGGTGGGGCGATGCAGACACCGCCCGCACCTACCGGCAGGCATTGGCCGACCGGCCCGGACCGATCCTGCCGCTTGTCACCGGCGCGCCAGACAGCGGCCACGCCCGCGCCGAACGGCACGTCTGCATCGACACCACCGCCGCCGGCGGCAACGCGCAACTGCTGGCCGGATCAGGCTGACACCAGCCAAACGCGGAAGAAATCGCATGCATGCGATTTGAGAAATTCCTTGCAAGGAATTTCGCCCGTGGCCGGCCATTGCGCTTGACCTCGCAGGCAAAGTCGCCACCTTCGGTGTATGTTCCCCATCCGCGACCACAACCCATCGGGCCGCGTGCCTTTTGTCACCTACGGGCTGATGCTCGCCAATATCGCGATCTTTCTGAGCTATTGGCACCTCTTCCAATCGCCACGCGAAATCAACGCGTTCTTCTTCGAATACGCGCTCATCCCGGGGCTGGTCAGCGAAGGCTATGGCTTTGCCGGGTTTTTCACCTCGATGTTCCTGCATGGGGGATTTGTGCATCTGGGTGGCAACATGCTGTTTCTATTCATCTTCGGCGACAATATCGAAGACGAGATGGGCCACATCCCGTTTGCGCTTTTTTACACCGCCTGCGGCATCGGCGCCGGCATCGCGCATTACCTCGCCGCGCCATTTTCCCCCGTGCCCACGGTGGGGGCCTCAGGCGCCATCGCGGGGGTCATGGGGGGTTACCTGCTGCTTTATCCCAAGGCGCGGGTCGATATCCTGATCTTCCTCGTGCTGATCATCCGCATCCTGCCGATCCCCGCCTGGGTGATGCTGGCGGTCTGGTTCGGCATGCAGATCTTTGCCGGCTTCGGGTCCTCTGCGGACGAAGGCGGCGTGGCCTATTGGGCGCATGCGGGCGGCTTTGTCATCGGCCTGCTGCTGACCCTGCCCGTCTGGCTACGCCGCGGCGGCCCGTCTTATTGGAGCCAAACCCATGGCCATCCACCGCATCCCGAGGCGCGCTATGACTATGCACGCAGCCGGGTGCCCAAGGTCCGTCGCAAATGAGTACCCCGGTCAAAGCCACCTGCCATTGCGGCGCCGTTGAGCTGCGCGTGACCCTGTCAGACGGGCTGAACACCGCGCGGCGCTGCGATTGCAGCTTTTGCCGCCGCCGTGGCGCGCCAGCGGTGTCCGCGCCTCTGGACGGTGTCGAGGTGGTGAAAGGTGCGGACAACCTGACGCTTTATCAATGGGGCACCAAGACCGCGAAACACTATTTCTGCAAGACCTGCGGCATCTACATGTACCACCGCCGGCGCTCCAACCCGAACGAATACGGCATCAACATGGGCGCAATCGAAGGCGTCAACCCGCGCGATTTCGACCCGATCGGATGGGTCGACGGGGTCAACCACCCGTCGGATGCGCCGAAGGATTGAAGCTTTTCAGATAGAAGAGAACCGGCCGTCACGGGTCCAGCCCGGCAGAAACTGCCGGGCCGCGCCGAACCGCCCCCACGGGGCGGCGCGATTGCGCCACCCCTCGGTTCGGCGCGAAACCTGAATTACGGCCGTTTCACAAAGGCACAACGGCACCGGCGCGCGCCTCAAACGTTGCGGATCAGCTTGGCGAAGGGATCAAAGATCTCACCATTGGCACACAGAACACTGCCCGTCTCCAAAGGCTCCTGATCGACCCGAACGCCTTCCACCAAAGCCCCAGCCTCTTTGGCAATCAGCACACCTGCCGCGATGTCCCAGAGGTTCAGCTCACGCTCCCAATAGCCGTCATAGCGCCCGGCCGCGACATAGGCCAAATCCAGCGACGCCGCCCCGAAGCGCCGCACGCCGGCGCATTCCGGCATCACCCGCGCCAGATCCTTCAGCATCGCCGGCAAGGTCCGCTTGGCGGCAAACGGGATACCGGTGGCAAACACCGCCTCGATCATCCGCGACCGGCCCGACACCCGCAGGCGCTTGGAATCGTTCAACCAGGCGCCCATGCCCTTTTCGGCATAAAACATCTCGTCTTTGGCCGGATCGAACACCACCGCCGACACGATCTGGCCCTTGTGCTCCAAAGCAATCGAGATCGCCCAATGCGGCAGCCCGTGCAGGAAATTCGTTGTCCCATCCAACGGATCAACGATCCAGCGGCGGGTCGGATCCTTGCCCTCGGTCGCGCCGCCCTCTTCGCCCAGCCAGCCATAGGTGGGCCGCGCCTCAAGCAGTTCGGTTTTCAGGATCTCTTCGGCAGCCATATCGGCGCGGCTGACAAAATCGCCGGCGCCTTTCATCGACACCTGAAGGTTCTCGACCTCGCGGAAGTCTTTGACCAGCGACCGGCCCGCCTTGCGCGCCGCCTTGATCATGATGTTCAGATTAGCGCTGCCCTGCATGGACTCTTCCCCAAAAAGAAATCAGGCCGCGCATATACGCGGCCCGATCCGGAAAGCCAAGGGCGCCGCTGGATCAGCGCATGACCACACCCTTTTCGCCCACAGGCGCATAGGCGCGCGGCGCGTGGCGGACCGGTTTGTGCACCCGGCCCGCGCGGTTGTAATAGGGGCCCGCATTCGGTGTGCCGCAGCAAATGATGCCGCCCGCCATCACCGGCTGCAGGCCGGCGGGGCAGTGGTTGGGCGCGTGATAGCTGTTCATCAGGAAGTCGGCATTGGGATTGTGCGTGCCGTCCCCCATATACATGTCGCCCCAGGCAAAGGCCGATGTTGCAGAAAGCGCGAGCGTGGCAGCCGCGGCGAGCGTTGTTGTGATGCGCATGGTGTCCCTCATGTCTTAAACAAAAAATGCAGTGTTTTTCACAGGCTACCAGCCTGAGAAGACAAGTCAAAAGGATTCTGACGCCGCCCCGCGCCGTCTAACCGCCGCTCAGAACTGTAACAAAGCCGCTGCCCATGCCCCAAACCCACCCCGCAAACCGGCGCAAATGTTTCAGGTTTAGCGCGCATTTCACACGGGCGTTCACGACGGCTTCAACGCCTCTTTCGCCGCACAACGCCCGGGCGCATGTTTTTCCCATCACCAAACGCGACCCACCGGAGACCCTCTCATGACCCACCTCACCCGCCGCGCCGCCCTAGGCCTCGCCCTTGCCACCCCCGCCCTACTCTTGATCCCGCGCCCCGCTTTGGCGCGGGAACCGCTGACCTATTCCGAAGGCGGCATCGCCATCGACGGCTCGGACGCCGTGGCCTATTTCGACAACAATGGCCCCGTGGCCGGCAGCGCCGATCACAGCGTCGACTGGAACGAGGCCACCTGGCACTTTGCCTCGGCCGAAAACGCCGACACCTTCCGCGCCAACCCCGAAGCTTATGCCCCGGTCTTTGGCGGCTACTGCGCCTTTGCCGCCTCGCGCGGATACCTGGCCCCCACCACCCCCGAAGCCTGGACGCTGTACGAAGGCAAGCTCTACCTCAACGCCAACCTGCGCGCGCGCGAATTGTGGCTGCAGGACGTGCCCGGCAACATCGCTAAGGGTGAGGCAAACTGGCCAGGGATTCTGGGCTAAACCGTCGCTGCGACGTCTCGTCATCGAAAAACCGCATTTTTGGTGTTAACCTGTTTCCGGTGGCACGTGCTCGAGCAGGGCCTGCCACCGGAAACAGACCGCATCGCGCGGCACCTTAACCCGGCAGTAGGGAGGCTGCCCAACCCTTGGGGCCAACGGCCAAAGGAGCCTCCCAATGACACACATCGTCGGACTTCTGACCCTCTATTACCTCTGTGACCAGGCGGCTGCGATCCGCGGATTGACCGCAGAGGAAGTCACCAACTGCATGGCAAACTACGAAAAGCTCAAGCTGGAATTCATCGACGAAAACCCTGCCCCGCTTGGCTCGCGCGAACGTGCAGCGCAAATCCGGCTGGGCTATGCCGGCTTCAAGGCGTGGGAACGCGCCAATGAAGACTGGGTGCGCGACATGCGCGCCAAGGCCCGGGTCGAGCTCGACCTCGGCTAACCCGCCCGCGGCAAAAACGGGAAACGCCCCGACCCGCGAACGGGCCGAGGCGCGGTACTGGTTACGCTCACGTTACGAACGACCGCCGGCGCCCGTGGGTGTCTTCGGAACAAACGCCAAAAGCACACGCAGCTCTTGTGGGGACAGTGGAAACAAGCTTTGCCCCCGGCTGGTCATTGTGATCTCGTGGCGCGGCATCTGTTCCCCCAGGCTCAGCACCGACAGAGATACTGCCGCCAAAGTCAGAAATTCAGGGGAGAAAGCGCGCCCCGTTCCCCGCGCGCCAACGACGTCAGTCGTTCATCAACCGCTCGGCCTTTTTGCGCACCAGCACGGTGCGCAGATCATGCATCGCCAGCAGCAACTCATCTGTCACTTCATCGAGCTGCGCCGCCGTCGCCCGCGATTGCGCCCATTGCGCGGTTGTGTTCAGGTAATCGACCGCGCGGTGAATATCGTCGATATCGCGCATCGCGAGCAGCGTGCTGCGTTCGGTCATCCAGCGCTTGATCTCGGCGATGTCCGCCTCTGACAGCTGCCGGTCGCCATGCGGCTTGATCTCACCCTTGTTGAGGTTCACCACCGCGATCTGGTCCATCTCGATCCGCCGCTGCCGGTTTTCGGTATCGACGCGGAAGACCAGGGCGCCATTATCGCGGACACGATAGAAATAGTCTGGCAGATCGGACAAGGCGCACCCCTTTTGCTTGGCGGGTTACGCGCCTGTTTAACGGCATCCACGCAAGGCTGGAAAGGAAAAACCCGCGCCGGCTTTCCCCCTGTCCAAGGACCAAGGTAATGCTGCCACACAGTTTTTGCGGCAGAAAACCGCGCCCGAGGTCAGGTCAGCCCGTCAAAAAACCGCGCGATCCGGGCGCAGGCCTCGGTCAACGCCTCATCCGAGGTGGCATAGCTGATCCGAAAAGCCGGCGACAATCCAAACGCCGCGCCAAAGACCACCGCCACCCCGGTTTCCTCCAGCAACGCGGTGCAGAAATCCTCATCCGTCTCGATCCGCTGCCCGCCGGCCGAGGTCTTGCCAATACAGCCCTCGATCGACGGATAGACGTAAAACGCCCCTTCCGGCACCGGGCAGGTGATCCCCTGACAGGCATTGAGCCCCGCCACCACCAGATCGCGCCGCCGCAGAAACGCCGCACCTCTTTCCGCCAGGAAATCCTGTGGCCCGTTCAACGCCTCAACCGCCGCCCATTGGCTGATCGAACAGGGATTGGTCGTGCTTTGCGACTGCATCTTGCGCATCGCGGTGATCAGAGGCTCAGGGCCCCCGGCATAGCCGATCCGCCAGCCGGTCATCGCATAGGCCTTGGACACACCGTTGACCGTCAGGCAGCGGTCATAAAGTCCCGGCTCTACCTCGGCGGGTGTGCAAAAGGTGAACCCGTCATAGGTCAGATGCTCGTACATATCATCGCTCATCACCCAGACATGGCGATGCGCCATCAGCACGTCGGTCAGGCCCTTCAACGCCTCCCAGGCATAGCCCGCCCCGGTCGGATTCGACGGCGAGTTGAACAAAAACCACTTGGTCTTCGGCGTGATCGCCGCCTGCAATTGCTCTGGCGTGATCTTGTAGCCCGCCGCGGCACTCGTCTCGACAATCACCGGCGTCCCACCCGCCAGCCGCACGATATCGGGGTAACTCACCCAATACGGCGCCGGAATGATCACCTCGTCCCCGGGGTTCAGCGTGGCCATCAGCGCGTTGAACAGCACCTGCTTGCCCCCGGTGCTGACGCTGATCTGGCTCGGCTGATAGGTCAAAGCGTTCTCGCGCGCGAACTTGGCGCAGATCGCCTCTTTCAACTCTGGGATGCCATCCGGGGCGGTATATTTCGTTTTCCCCGCATGGATTGCCGCAATCGCGGCGGCTTTGATGTTGTCGGGTGTGTCAAAGTCCGGTTCACCGGCTCCCAGGCTGATGATGTCGCGCCCGGCCGCCTGCAATTCACGTGCAAGTTGCGTGACGGCAACGGTGGGCGATGGCTGAACACGCGCCAGCGACTGCGACAGAAAGGTCATGGTCCGGTCCTTGGTTTGAAACACGCCGCCGCCTGTCTTAGGGTGCCGCCTTAGGCACATCAAGCGGCCCGTCAGAGAAAGAGATGCCGATGGACGACATCATGGATTGGTATGGCCCCGAGGCCGCAACCTTTGGCGATCGTCTGGCCGCCGCGCGCGAGGCCGCCAACCTCAGCCAAGAGGCGCTGGCCAAAAAGCTGGGGATCAAGCGGACCACCCTGCAGCGCTGGGAAGAGGATCTTGCCGAACCCCGCGCCAACCGCCTGTCGATGATCGCCGGGCTCTTGAATGTGTCGATGGTCTGGCTGATCACCGGCGAGGGCGAGGGCCTGTCGGCGCCGGATGACGATCCGATCTCACCCGACATCAACTCGGTGCTGGTGGAAATCCGCTCGATGCGCGGCGAGATGAAGACCGCCGCGGAAAAACTGGGCCGGCTCGAGAAAAAGCTGCGTTCGCTGCTACGCGAAACCGTCTGACATGACCGAGCCGCGCGATATCCGTCTGAAACGCCTGCAAATGCGCTCGATGCGCCGCGGGATCAAGGAAATGGACCTGATCCTGATGCGTTATGCCGACGCCCGACTGGCGCAGATGACGGACGCGCAGCTCGACACCTACGAGGCGCTCTTGGATGAAAACGACCAGGATCTCTATCAATGGGTGTCGGGCCAAACGCCCGGCCCCGCCGCGTTGCAAAGCCTGATCAGCGACATCCAATCGGTGGCAACGCGCGCCTGATCAACCAAGTGTTTCGGATTTTCGGCGTCTTCGACAGCATTTAACCGATTTTTGGTCTTTTTCCACAATTGTCCCCCCTGAGACATACAGGCGGAGACAGGTATGAGCATTCATTCCCCTATGCAGGGTGGCCCGGATCAGGGCTATATCGCTGGCTATCTTGAGGCGCTGGCGCTGGTCGAACGGTTGCACCGGCTGCTGCTCGACGTGATCAAGGATGAGTTTGAACGCGTCGGCGTGATCGAGATTAACGCGGTGCAGGCGCTCTTGTTGTTCAACATCGGCGATAATGAGGTGACGGCCGGCGAACTCAAAACCCGCGGTTACTACCAGGGCAGCAATGTCAGCTACAACCTCAAGAAACTGGTGGAAATGGGCTATATGCACCACCAGCGCTGTGAGATTGACCGCCGTTCGGTCCGCGTGCGCCTGACCGCCAAGGGGCGGGAAATCCGCGACGTGGTGGCCGAGCTCTTCAAGCGCCACGCCGACGGATTGCAGAACAAAGGTGTGCTCGGCATGGACGGGCTGGACGACATCACCTCGTCGCTGCGCCGCGTCGAACGCTACTGGTCGGACCAGATCCGCTATATCTACTAAGCTTTGCCGCGCGCCGCCTCGCAGGGCGGCGCCTTCAGCGCATCGACACGGCCAAAGTGGCCAATTCGCGTTTCAGCTTGCGCACCATCGCCTCTTCGAAGGCCTCGAACCCCAGGGCGGTTTCGACAAACGACTCGTCCCCTTCGATGACATAGGCGTTGTAATACGAACTCAGCTCACCAATGCCCGGGGTCGCCTTGTCGCCCCGCGCCGGCGTGCCGATCACCAAGCCGTTCACGGTCACATCGCCCACCGGCACCTCTTGCGGGCGCGGGCCGGTGTTGGATTTGCCATCCCCCGACAGATCCAGCGTGCGTTTCCAGCATCCAGACTGCCCCGCCAGCAGCCGCGCGCCATAAGCTTTGGCCGCGCCAATGGCCGTCGACGGCTCCAAGGGCGCCCTTTGCACGCGGCGCAGCCGGTCGGAAATGCCCGCCAGCACCTCGGCATCCGACACCGCAACCCAATCCAGAATCACCCGCTGATCCTGCGGCCCGCTCCATTCAAACACCGCCAGCCGCACCGGCGCCTGCGGCATGGTCAAGAGCACCGCGCGGACCTCGGGATGCTGCAACGCCGCCGCCACGCCATCCAGCTGCAACCGGTACTCGATCGCATCAACCGACCCCGACACATCCAGCCCCAACGCGAGCGCCTGGCGGCACGCCGCCTCGGCCATCCCGGCCCACAGCACCACAGTGAACAGCAGCGCCCTCATCCGGGTGCCTCCACCCCTGGCAAGGCTCCAACCATCATGTCATTGATCTCCCGAAACAATTTGCGCTCCATCGCCTCCCGAAACCCGGTATACCCGGTCGAGGTCTCGACAAACGCGCCGGGCCCAAAGCGCACCCTGTCGCGGTAATAAGCCGCGACCTCATCATCGGCGCCCAGCACCGCCAGCCCGTTCACCGTGACCCCCTCAAACGGGAAATGCCGGTAGGCCAAAGCCGGGCCAAAGCCGTCATTGCTGACCCCATCCCCCGACACATCGATCACCCGCCGCAAACAGTCCGGCCCCCGCGCCAGCAACGTCGCACCATAACCCAACGCGTATCCCATCGCCGTGGGAAACCGCGTATGACTGCGCCCTGCGGCCAAGACCCGCTCGGACGCCGCCAGAATATCCGCCTCGGATCGCAACGACACCCAATCCAGCACCATGGCACTCTGCCGCCGACCGCTCCACTCATAGACCGCCAGCGCCACAAACCCGTCGCCCTCCAGGATCACACGCTGCACCTCGGGCGCCAGCAGCGCCGCGGCCAGCCCCTCTTTCTGCAACTGGTATTCCGACGCATCGACCGAAGACGACACGTCCAACGCCAGCAACAACGCCAGCTGACAGTCCTGCGCCACCCCGGCGCCGGCGGCCCAGACCAGGCCCGCCGCCAGCGCCAGCGCCCTTACCAATGGCCCGTGTTTTCCATGCTGGCCCAAGGCTCGGCCGGCGCCAGCGCATCGCCGGCCTGCAAGAGCTCAACCGACACATTGTCGGGGGAACGCACAAACGCCATGCGCCCGTCGCGCGGCGGCCGGTTGATCGTCACACCGTTGTCCATCAGGTGCTGGCAGGTCGCGTAGATATCGTCGACGGCATAGGCCAGATGCCCGAAATGCCGCGAATCCGACGGCAGGCCCTCATCGCCATCCCAGTTATAGGTCAGCTCGACCGGGCAGTCCTCCTGCCCCGGCGGCGCCATGAAGACCAGCGTGAACCGCCCGCCTTCATTGTCCCAGCGCCGCGTCTCTTTCAGGCCCAGCAGCGCGTAAAACGCCATTGAGGCCTCCAGATCCTTCACCCGAACCATTGTATGCAGATATTTGATGCCCATTCCGGCCCCCTGTCATTGTCATCCCGCGGATGCGTTCAGGGCTCAGAATAACGACCTCAGCCCCAGCCGCAAATCAGTCGTTTCACTTTCAAAGAGGGAATAGTTGGACTGCCGATCGCTGAAGGACAGCCCGATCTCGGGCGCAAATCCGTAATAGTCGAGATTGGGCAACAGCAGGTCCACAGACACCTCCCAGGTTGCGTCCTGCCGTGCAACAGGGCCAAAGAGCGGCCGGTCAAAATCCTCTTCCAAATACGACACCGAAAGCCGCGGCAGCGTGCCCCAAACGGGTTTCGCCAGACCAAAGCTCATCCCGAATTGCAGCGCATCATGCGCCACACCGGCGGAATCGGACTCGACATTGCGCCCCAGCACCGAAAACCCCAGCTTTGCGCCGTTTTCCAGCGATTGCGTCAGGCTCAGCCCGACCTCGCGCGCAGTGGAATCGCGGAGCGCGCTGTCATAACGCCGCTCACTCTCAACCGCGACATGGCCGGTCGCCTCCAGCCCCGGCGCCACGGCGCGGCCATAACTCAGCTGCAGCCGCACATTGTCGGCCAGCACGTCATGCGCCACCCAGTCCCGGCCCAGCGTCAGATCCGCCCGCGCCAGCCAGCGTGCATCGGGGCCGATCACCTCGTAGCCCAGCCGCAGATCCAGATCGTCGCGGGCATAGTCACTGGCCCGCACACCCGGCACCTTGGCCTTGGCGGCCGAAGTAAATTGCACCCGCTCCCGCTCCACCCCAAAGCCCAGATGCAGGCGCGACCGGTCGCCCAGCATGATCATATAGCGGTAATCCATCCCCGCCGTGCTGCGCATCCCCTCCATCGGGACGGCGGTGGGGCTGAAGAAGCGTAGGCCGCCCAGCACAAAGCTGTTGCTCTTGGGCGCGCCATTCACGTTCGACGACGGCGCCGCATCAAAGCGCAGCGCCACGCGCCAGGGGGTCATCCGCCGGACATGCCGGAAATCGCGGATCGCCACGTTGCGCAGCACCTCATCCGGGGCAATCTCGGCCGCACGCCGTAGCCAGAACTGCGCCGGCAGCATCTGGCCATCCGACGATTGCGCCTGCGCCCGCACCAGCGCCGCGAAGTACCGTTCGCGGTCGGTCTCAGACAGCTGCCAGGCGGTCTGCGCCGCCTCTTTGGCCGCTTTATTACGACCCAAATCGCGCAAGGCGCGGGATTTCAGCAGATGCGCCTCATAATCGTCGGGATCCCCCAGCAGCACCCCCTCGGCCAGGATCAACGCGGCCTCGGGGTTGCCGTCCTGCAGCATTTGCGCGGCTGAGGCGCGCGCCTCATCCAGCGTCAGCCGCAGCTCTTCCGCCGCACCAGGGGCCGCGCACAACGCCCACAAAGAAAGCGCAAGAGACGCAAGGCGCCCGCGCACAAGACCGCCCCCGCGCGCCATCCGCCTTAGCGTTCGGCTACAAACGCGCCCGACTCGCGGACCTGAACCTGAATGTAATCCCCAGTCGCCGGGTCAACGCCGATCGCACCCTGGCCTTCGACAAACACCACCCCGGCGATCTCTTCACCGTTCGGGCCGGCAAACAGCCCTTGCCAGTTACCGGTCGCGGCGGCCATGCCCTCCAGCTGCGATGACGCGGTGGACGAGTTGATCGTCCAGTTGTCGAAATTGATCGTCGCCGTCGCAAGCGAGATGAAATCCGCCCCGGCAATGTCGTTGATCTCGATCCCGTTGGCGTCAAAGAACTGACGGTTGGTGATGATCCCTTCGACCGCGCCGGTGGTGTCAAAGTCTTCGATATCGACGCGAAGCTCCACCGTGCCCGCCACGTATTGCACTTGCGAGCCTGTCGCCGGGTCGATGAATGTCCGCACCGCGGCGTATTCGCCGTTGAAAACATAATTGTCTGGTGTCGGGATCGCGCCCGACCCTTCCAGCCGCTGCGCCGACACGCCGCCAAAGCCGAACGAGATGTAGCTGTCAGTGCCAACCGCCCCCACTTGGGCAAACCCGCTATCCGACCGGCGGAAGACGGCGTAATAGCGGTTGGACCCGGCCACGTTGCGATAGGCCTCGAAGCCCGATCCCGTCCCGGCCAAGGCGCCCGAGCCTGCCGCATTCCTGGCATAGCTGTTTGCGCCACCGTCAAACGGCATGTTGTTCAGCACCAATTCCCCGGTCGCCGGGTCAAAGGTCATGTCGTTCATCGTCAGATCGTCATTGAGCGGACCGCCATAGACGTTCACATCCGACGTATCCACCTGATCGCCGGTCCCGGCGTCTTCGGTCTCTTCGGGTGGTTCGGTGATCAATGGCTGCGCGCCCGTCCCGACGCCTTCATCTCTGCCGGCGTCATTCGGGTTCCCGCCGGTGAATGTACAACCAGCGACGCCGCCCGCCAACGCGAGCGCGATAAAAATGCGATACATGTGCCTGCCTCGGATCTTGCCCGTTATATTTTGTCCCACCCTGCGTCAGGGCCTGTGGAAAAGTCAATCGCCTCGGACACAGATCCGCCACAAGTGCGGCAAATCCGCAGCGACCATATCTGCCTGTCGCCCTTGCAGAATTCCCTAAATCTGGTTTGGCGTGACTCATCTTGTGGCCCGCGCGGGCGCACAACTAGCAGGGGTATGCCCCGCCAATCCCTTTGCCGCGCCCCCGGCAAAACGCTACATCTTGTGTCACAATCGTCCTCAGACGCGATTCGTGCCCTTTTTGAACGGAGCTGCCCCCGTGCAACAGTATCTCGACGCCCTCCGCACCGTGCTGGACCACGGCACGCCCTCCTCCGACCGCACCGGCACCGGCACCCTGTCTTATTTCGGCTTGCAATGCCGCTACGACCTTGCCGACGGCTTTCCGCTGGTGACAACGAAAAAGCTGCACCTGCGCTCCATCGTGCATGAACTGCTGTGGTTCCTCTCGGGTGACACCAATATCGGCTACCTCAAGGAAAACGGCGTCAGCATCTGGGATGAATGGGCTGATGAGAATGGCGATCTCGGGCCCGTTTACGGCCATCAATGGCGCCACTGGCCCGGTCACCGCGGCACGATCGACCAGATCACCACCCTGCTCGAGCAAATCCGCACCACCCCCGACAGCCGCCGCCTGATCGTCTCGGCCTGGAACCCCGCCGACGTGCCCGACATGGCCCTGCCGCCCTGCCACACGCTCTGGCAGGTCCGCATCATCGGCGACACCATGCACCTGCAGCTCTACCAACGCTCCGCCGACATGTTCCTCGGCGTGCCCTTCAACATCGCCTCTTACGCGCTGCTTTTGGCGATGCTCGCCCAGGTCACCGGCTACAAACCCGGGACCTTCGTGCACGCCATCGGCGACGCGCATATCTATTCCAACCACATGGAGCAGGTGAAACTGCAACTCACGCGCACCCCTCGCCCCCTGCCGCAACTGCGCCTCACGCGCGAAGTGAGCGACCTCTTCGATTTCCGCTACGACGATTTCGCGTTTGAAAACTACGACCCCCACCCGGCGATCAAGGCGCCGGTGGCCGTATGATCACCCTCATCGCAGCCCGCGCCCGCAACGGCGCCATCGGCAAAGACGGCGACATCCCCTGGTACATCCCCGAAGACCTCGCGCTCTTCAAACGCGAAACCCTGGGCGGAGCCTTGATCATGGGCCGCCGCACCTGGGAGAGCCTCCCCGTCAAACCCCTGAAAAACCGCCTGAACATCGTGGTGTCCCGAGACCAAAGCCTCACCGACCACGTCGTCCCCTCCGTCGAAGCCGCCATAGCACTGGCCCAAGAGCAAGGCTACTTCCGCATCTACGGCATCGGCGGTCAGGCCATCTATCAGGCCCTGCTCCCCCACGCCCACCGCCTGCTGATCACCGAGGTTGATCTCGACGTAGACGATGCAGACGCGTTCTTCCCCGAATTTCAGAGCTTGGATTGGCAAGAAACAGCGCAACGGTCTCTCGGCACGCAACCCAACGCGGTCGCCTACGAACTCTGGAAACACACCCCCTAGTACAAAGGGCCGCGCCCGACCCTGGGTGGGCGCAAACAACCTCCTAGCGGCGCGAGTCATCGTCACCTTGCCAATCATTTGTTCGGCACATAACGGCACCAATGCGCCCTCCCGGGGGGAGGGTCGGGCGCGGCCCGGCGTACCGCCGGGCGACACAGCTCAAATCCAGGCGAGAGCAAGCAAATCAATTTGGCGCATGACTCGGGCAACGCGCCTTCCCGGGGGGCGGGGTGGAGGCCGATAAAGAAACCGTCCGGGAGACGGTTTCCGGCCGAAACGGGCGGAGTCCCGGATGGGCACGGCCCGGCGTACCGCCGGGCGAAACGGCTCAGAAAGAAGAAAAGACGACCGAATTAACCCCTGCTGCCCCGACGTCAGCAAATCCTACGCATTCCTGAACACACACCTTCATCAATCCGTACCGAAATTGGACAGAATCGGACGGATTGCTTTTGCCTCTTGATCCGGGGCCCCACTTTATCCCCATCAATCCGTACCGAAATCGCTTAGAATCGGACGTTTTGCTGGTTTCCAAAGGCTTAATCCCCCCGCATTAACCGCACGCACGGCGCCTTAAACCCGGGCCTTCCCCACGCCGCACCCCTCTGTCATACTGCCCCAAAGCCAAGAACAAACAGGGCACACGAGCATGGCAAACGACCTCCTGCAAGCCGCGGAAACCACCGATTATGACGCTCATTCCATCGAGGTGTTGGAGGGGCTTGAGCCCGTCCGTAAGCGCCCCGGCATGTATATAGGTGGTACCGACGAACGCGCGCTCCACCATATGTGCGCCGAAGTGCTCGACAATTCGATGGACGAGGCGGTCGCCGGACATGCCAACCGGATCGAGGTCACGCTGCTTGAGGACTACGCCATCGAGATCAAGGATAACGGCCGCGGCATCCCCATCGACCCGCACCCCAAATTCCCCGACAAATCCGCCCTCGAAGTCATCCTCTGCACCCTGCATGCGGGGGGCAAATTCAGCGGCAAAGCGTATGAAACCTCGGGTGGTTTGCACGGCGTTGGCGCGTCGGTGGTGAACGCGCTCAGCGACTCTATGGTCGTGCAAGTCGCCAGAAACAAAGAGCTTTTTGAACAGCGTTTCTCGCGTGGCATCCCCCTTGGCCCGGTCACCCGGATCGGCCAGGCGCCCAACCGCCGCGGCACCACCGTGACCTTCCACGCCGACGAACAGATCTTTGGCCACCACCGCTTCAAGCCCGCGCGGCTCTTCAAGATGGTGCGCTCCAAAGCTTACCTCTTCAGCGGGGTCGAGATCCGCTGGAAATCGGCGATCAACGATGGCGAAACGCCACAAGAGGCCACGTTCCACTTCCCCGGCGGTCTCTCGGACTACCTCACCGAAACCTTAGGCAGCGCAAGCACTTACGCCGAAAAACCCTTTGCCGGTGTGGTCGATTTCAAAGAGAAATTCGGCACCCCGGGCAAGGTCGAATGGGCGATCAACTGGACCCCATCGCGCGATGGCTTCATCCAATCTTATTGCAACACGGTGCCTACTCCCGAAGGCGGCACGCATGAGGCCGGTTTCTGGGCCGCGATCCTCAAGGGCATCCGCGCCTATGGCGAGCTGGTCAGCAACCGCAAGGCCACCCAGATCACCCGCGACGACCTGATCACTGGCGGCTGCGCTTTGGTGTCGTGCTTCATCCGCGAACCGGAATTTGTCGGCCAGACCAAAGACCGCCTGGCCACCACCGAGGCGCAGAAACTGGTCGAAGGCTCGGTCCGCGATCATTTCGATAACTGGTTGGCATCAGACACAAAATCGGCGGGAGCGATCCTCGATTTCCTGATCCTGCGGGCCGAGGAACGCCTGCGCCGCCGGCAGGAAAAAGAAACCGCACGCAAGTCCGCCACCAAGAAACTCCGCCTGCCTGGCAAGCTCACCGATTGCACCGCCAAGTCGCGTGAGGGCACCGAGCTCTTCATCGTCGAGGGCGACAGCGCGGGTGGCTCGGCCAAGGGCGCGCGGTCGCGCGAAACCCAGGCGCTCTTGCCGCTCAAGGGCAAGATCCTGAACGTGCTGGGGGCGGCGTCGAACAAGCTGAGCTCCAACGCAGAAATCCGTGACCTCTGCGAGGCAATGGGCGTGGGGCTCGGTACCAAGTTCAACATTGACGACCTGCGCTATGACAAGATCATCATCATGACCGACGCCGATGTCGACGGCGCCCATATCGCCTCGCTCTTGATGACGTTCTTCTTCACCCAGATGCGCCCGCTGATCGACGGCGGGCACCTCTATCTGGCCTGCCCGCCCTTGTACCGGCTGACCCAAGGCGCGCGGCGGATTTACGTGGCCGACGACGCCGAGAAAGACGCGATGCTGGCGCAAGGCCTTGGCGGCAAAGGCAAGATCGACGTTCAGCGCTTTAAGGGCCTGGGCGAGATGGACGCCAAGGATCTGAAAGAAACCACCATGGACCCGGCGACGCGCAAGCTCATCCGCGTGACCATCGACGAGGATGAACCGGGTGAGACCGGGGACCTGGTGGAGCGGTTGATGGGCAAAAAGCCGGAATTGCGGTTCCAGTATATTCAGGAGAACGCGCGGTTTGTGGAGGAGTTGGATGTTTGAAAGCTTGGTGCAATGAAGCCTGTGGTTTTTTTCATTTCGTTTGTGGCTATTTCTCTTTTGCTTACCTTGGCGGGGTACACAACTTATCATCTATACAATTTGACAAAATTTATTATTCAGGGAGCCAAAACGCTTTCGCCTCAGGTATACGTGCCACTGACGGTAACGGTACTGACTGCTGCATTGGGGTTAGCCGCAGCGCTTTTCACGCAGCGAAGTATACGTTTGCGCGAAATAGAGTCATCGCATAGGGAAAGAAAGCTTGAAATATACCTTGATTTCCTCAAGTTCTATGAGTCTGCTTTGATTTCTGAAAAACCAGAACTGGAAGGCGAGACGTTTGATGAAAAAGAAGTGGCGAAGAAGTTAATAGAGTTTCGAACAAAGGCGGTATTGTGGGGTTCACCTGGCGTTCTCAGACAAGTCAGCTTGTTGACAAAACTAGATGGTGCTGGCCCAACGGTTATTTTCAGTGTTTTGGAGAACATACAACGGGAAATGAGGAAAGATATTGGGCTGTCTAATTGGGGATTGGAAAAAGACTTCTTTGCAAAACTACCTTTAAGGAACCCCGAGGACCTTGACAAGCTACGAGAAAAATAGAGTTGGTTTTCAAGCCTCCAGCAAAAGGACAAAAGCAAGCGACTTCATAGCCACGTCAGAGACGACGCGCGCGAGGGCTCTTGGGCGGTTTGTCGGCAGCGGTTTATCGTGGAACTGGCGCGCTGGGGTTGAGCGAAGGGCTTACGGCAACCAAAGAGCCGCCGCGTGGGGGCGCGTCGGCTCTGGCGCGGCGGCCTTCGGCTTTGATTCCGCGCCCAGAGACTTTATCACAACTTCGTCGATTGGAACCCTGCCCTACGCTCTTGCTATGATTTCGTCTCTGCGCGAGTGTTCTTGCATGCGTTGGACCGCCCTTTTCTTTTGCCTCGCCCTCCTCGCCGCCTGCGGCCGTCCTTTGACGCCGAATGAAACCGCGTATCTGCGGGCGCTCCAGGGGGATCAGGCGGAACCGGCGAAGATGCGGTTGAACGATGGGCATTTCGCCGGCTCGTTTGTCTATGAAATTCCCGTGCGGCCGCGCACCACCTGTCAGGAACGGATTTGGCCGCCGATGACAGAAGCGAAGACCATGGAAGTCTCCCCCGCTGCGTCGGTGGTCTACAACACGGTGCTCTTGCGCGAAGACCTTTATCGTCCGGACATGATGGCCGGTTGGCCGGAGGAGGTGGACCTGCTCAGCGCGATGCTCTTTGCGCATGAGGCGACGCATGTCTGGCAGTGGCAGAACCGCGAGCGGACGGGTTATAGCCCGCTGAAGGCGATGCGCGAGCATGCCACGTCGGAGGACCCGTACCTCTTTGATCCCGACAATACGAAGGGGTTTCTGGATTATGGCTTTGAACAGCAGGGCAGCATTGTCGAGGAATATGTCTGCTGCCACCTTTTGGACCCCGAGGCGCCGCGGACCGCGCGGCTGCGGGCGATGATCTCTAAGGAAATGCCGATCGACGGGCTGGAAGAGGCGCTGGCCACGCCGCGGATCCGGGTGCCTTGGGCGGGGATCCAGACCAGCGGGATTTGCCGCTGAGCCCTTAGCGCCGGATGACGATGCGGGTTTCGGATTTGCCGAAGGTGCGGATCATGCCGTAAAGCGTCTCGGCGTTTTCTGGCGCCAGACGCACGCAACCGGCGGAGGCAGGCGCGCCTAGGCGGTGCACCTCGGTTGTGCCGTGGATCGCGTAATTGCCGTAGAAAAACACCGACCAGGGCATCGGCGCGTTGTTGTAGATCGTCGAATAATGCATGCGTTTCAGGAGGTAAGGTCGAAACACGCCGGTTGGCGTCTTCTTGCCGCGCCGTGCGGTCGAGACCGGCCAACTGTAAAGGTGGGTGCCGAACTGGCTGACATACATGCGTTGGTCCGAGAGGTCGATGGTCACGCGCACGACTTCGGCACTGGCCTGAGCGGCCAGCACCAGCAGCGCAACAAGGAGGGCCTTCATTCGAGTCTCTGGATCTCACGCAGATAGGCGATAAGGTCGACGACCGGGCGCGAGGTCAGCACCGGCTGGCCACTGGGCGCCTTGATCGGGACGTCAAAGACACCCTGGAAGAAATCGCCAAAGACCGGCATGGGCGAGCCGTGGCTGACCAGCGGGTCGCGCCCGTCGATCCGCATCACCACGCGTTCCAGCGGGAAGGTGCCGGCGTTTTGCGCCGTGAGCTCGGTCAGGTTGGTCGGCTTGATCAGCAGGACGCCGGCCATCGGCCCGTCGCCGCGCCCTTCCAGACCGTGGCAGGTGGCGCAGTGGGTGTGGTAGTGCGAGCGCCCGATATCGGCATCCTGCGCCGCCGCCGGCAGCGCGGCTGTCGCCAGGAACAGGACGGTTTTCAGAGTGTTGCGCATATCTGTCTCCTCAAGTCCATTGAGGTGACACTGCATGACGAACGGCGGCGCCGCTTTGATCCGAGTCAAGCGGCGCGCGCGAAGAGGCCGCTGTCAGACGACGGCGGTCAGATGCGCATCGCGGCGCAGCCCGCCCCGCGGCCAGGCGGCAGGAGCACCACCGATCAGCAATTCCGCATGACCCCGGCCAAAGCTGCGCGGCGAGGCGCGCAAGCGCAGCGCCCGTCCGTCGAAATCGACAAGGTCGAGCGACAGGCTGCGGTTGGCCTGCTCCATCTTTTGCCGCAGCAGCTCCAGCGCAAGGGCCTGGCCCAGCCGCAGGTCGAGCTGGTTTTCGGCGGGGAAGTAACAGCCCCCCACTGCGCGGCCCATGGCGAGATTGGCGGCCAGCCGGTCGGCCTCTTGCGCGAGCGCAAGGCCGGGGCCAGAGGCGCCAACCATCTGCAGATGCGCCGGTTGCGAGGTGTCGAACACCGCTTTGACCAGCGTCGCGAGGGCGCCGGCGACAATCACATGCGCAGCGCTGTCACCGGGGTGCAGCGGGCCGTCCTCAGGTTCGCAAATCGGCAGGAACAGCGCCGGCGCGCCACCCATGTTGCGGCCGCGCGCGGTCTGCGCTTTGGTCATCCAGTCAAGCAGGTTGGGCGCGGCGGATTTCAGCTCTTCGGCGGTCTGGGCCAGCAGCGCGTCCTCTTCGCTGGCCTCTTCGCCGTCGCGGGCGAGGTAAACGCTGAGCCGCGCCGCAAAGACCGCCGGGCGCGACAGGCGATCGGCCCTGGCATGCCGCAGCAAGGCGCTGCTGGTGGCGGACCGGCCCGCCTCGGCCATCAGCGCCAAGAGCTGCGGCCCGCCCCAAACCGGCGCCCCTTCGGCGCAAAGCCCGGGATCAAACGCCGCGCCTCGGGCCAGTGCTGCCAATGCGGCGCTGTGCAGCGCGCGGGCCGGGTTCACGTTGGCCACATAAGCGGCCAGGTCGGCCGGCGTTTCCGGCGACGGCGTAGCGCTGCGCGCACCGGGCAGGCGCAGACCGGCGCCTGAATCGGCGGCGATCCAATGCAGCCAGGCCGACATCGGCGCCTCGGCCTGTGGCAAGGCGCCACCCGGCGCGGGCTCTTGCACCGCGTGGTCGCTGTCAAAAAAAGCGGACGTCGCAAGCGACCGGCCGGGCTGGACCACGCCCGCCTGAAACAGGGTCCGCAAGGTGAGTTGACCATCGCCATTCAAACGAAGGAGACGGCGATGGTCAGCCTCACTCTGACCGGCCCGGGAGTAAGAGGCCGCATCAGTCTGGTCATATCGGGTGGTGAAGTTCGCGTCATAGAACGGCAGGGAGCGCAGCTCAAAGAGGATGTCGTGCAGGCTGATCCGCGTGCGGTTGTCCAGCCAGATCGCCCGATGCGGATCATCAAGATGGGCAAGCGGCAGGTTGCGCACCAGGGCCAGCGCAAAAAGCTCGGCCATCTCGGCGGCCAGCTCTGACGGCGACAGCTGCGGCGGGTCGATGACAAATTGCGGTGCCCTGCTGCAATCGTCGCCCAGACCGCCGTCGATGACGTCAAACTGCGTGCTGGTGTTCGTCTCTTGGCGCGTCATGTCTCTTCCCCCGTTGAAGGCCGGCGATTCCGGCCCGTGCTTTACGAAGCGTTAACTATAAGATGCGCCCGCACCGTGATCGCAGCGGGAATGAACCGTGATTTCTGCGCAAAACCTTTAGAAAAATTCCTGCAAACCCCAGACAGCGCAGGCGGGCGCCGTGAATTCTGCGCAAATCTCCGGCACTTGCTTGACGCTGCGTCCCGCGCTGGCTTTGCTGCAACCATAGTCAAAGCGATTTTCAGTGGAGGAGCAGATGAGTTTGGTTTGGGACACGCCGACCCAGGCGATGATGCGGGACGCTTATCTGGATTGGGCGCATTTGCTTGACACACGGCGGGCTGCACTGCCGCCGGCACGGCCGGATATCGGCACCAAGTATGAGCCGATCTTTGTCCGTCTGACCGACGCCGCCGACCCGGTCACCCAGCGCACCGCACTGCGGGTTGTGGTCGATGCGGGCGCGTCGCTGCGCATGGACGGGCATGAATATGCGACCCTCTGCGCGCGGATCGATGACCCCGATGCCCTTGCCGGCCTGCCCGATGAATACGCGCTCTACCGGCGGTTCGGGACACCCGACAGCGACCACGCAGCGCTCTTTGATGTGCTGGACACCGGCAGCCCTGTGCAGCTGGCCGACGGGGACGAGATTGTGCCCGAACCACAGCCCGTGCGGACGGAAAAAGACGGCGCCACCCCGATTGTCGCCATCATCGACGACGGGATCGGGTTTCTGAACACCCGGTTTCGGCGCGCAGAGGGCAACGGGCACAGGACGCGGTTTGAGGCGGTCTGGATCCAGGCGCTGGAAGAAATGCGGCCAGGCACCCGCCGTGTCATGGCAGGCGATGTGCTCAGCCGGGCCGAGATCGACGCCATGCTGGCCGACGGCCCGGACCTGAACGAAACCGCGCTTTACACTGAGCTGCAGGATCGCATGCTTTCCCCCAGCAGCCGTCGGCCGCTGTCGCACAGCACCAGCCACGGCACGCATGTGCTTGACCTAGCCGCCGGGGCCGAACCGGACGACGCCGAAGACCCGGCACGTGATTGGCCGCTCTTGGCGGTGCAATTGCCGCCCGAAGCGCTGGAGGACACATCGGGCACGCGCGCGGAAAGCTATATGGTGCAGGGGCTGCGCTGGATCCTGCGGCAGGCCGCCGGGATCGACGCCAAGGCGCCGGTGATCGTAAACCTGTCGATCGGGATCAGTGCCGGGCCCAAATACGGCGCCCGCTTTACCGAATACCAGATCACGCGTGAGGCGCAGCTTTGGGAACAGGTGACCGGCCAGCCGGTGCGCATCGTGTGGTCCTTTGGCAATGGCTATCGCGGCGATCAGGTGGCGGTGTTCGACTATCCGCAAGCCACCCAGCGCAGCGCCACGGACCAGAATACCCTGTGGCGCGTCCAACCCGGCGATCAGACCGCCAGCTTTCTCGAGGTGCATCTACTGGAAGGCGCCGACAGCACGGATGTGCAGCTGTCGCTGACCACACCGGATGGCGAGGCCTCGGGCTTCACCACACTGGCACCAGGCGGGATACAGACGTTGACGCGCGATGGTGCGGCGGTGGCGCGGATCTACCACGTGCCCGACCGGGATTTCGGCGGCGGCGTGGTCTACCGGGCGCATTACGTCCTCGCGCTGTCGCCGACCGAGACGCCCAAGGCAGGCGAACCCTTGGCGCCCGCGGGCGGCTGGCGCGTTGCAATGCGCTATACCGGATCAGAGGCGCTGCGCGCCAGCCTGCAGATCCAGCGCGATGACGCGGTGGTCGGGTTCCGCGCGCAAGCCCTGCAATCCTATTTCGACGGACCGGATGCCTATGGCTGGGACGACGCGCGCCAGACGCATACCAAGCTCGAAACCGACAGCCTGATCACCTATGCCGGCAGTCACAACGCGCTGGTCACGGCAACGGCCCGGCAAGTGTTCTGCGTTGGCGCCGCGCGGCCGGACGGGATGGGCTTTGCGCCTGCGGGCTACACGGGCGAGGGCGCCGACTGGTCGGTGCCCGGGCCAACCGCGGCGACCCTGGGGGATGACGGGCCGTTCCTGCGCGGCGCGCTGGCTGGCGGCACGATGTCCGGCTCAACCCGGCTGGTCAGCGGCACCAGTGCGGCGGCGGCACGGTTGACCCGCGCGCTGGCGCTTTCGGCCAGCACCATCATGACCAATGCCGCCGCTGGCGGGGGCACACAGATGGACGATCTGAACCCGACCGTGGTCACGTTGACACCGGTTGCCGCCAATGACGCCAGCCGTCTGGGCGCCGCCGTTGCCCAAACCGAAGACCGCCGGGCGGCGCGGCGCTGAGACCGCGCTGGCAGACAACAAAAAAGCCGGGGCGAAACGCCCCGGCCCACTGATAAACGCGCAGTAGGGAAGCCCCCAGCGCCCACCACCTAAAACCTCACAAACTCACCATTCCTGTTTGGCGATGTCCCACATCCGCCGCATCCAGGCCGGAACGACCGACGCGTCGATCTGCAACTGCGTGCTTTCGACAATGGTCGGTTCGCCCAACGCCTTAGAAAGCAGGGAAAGATTAAAATCGCCTGAATAGCTGTCGCCGTGATAGACCCGCGCGGGCGTCTCGGACGCGCCATCCAGCAGTTTCACCAGCGCCTCACCTACTGTGATGCCCAGGATCGCGCCGCACATGCTGTCGGTGGGGTAATGCACCCCGGCGACCGTCCGGTTGATCGCGATCCGGGCCGCGTGGCGATAAAGCTCATTTTCGGCCGCGACCGAGGCCACCGGATCAAACGCTTCGTTGTAGAACAGCCGGGTCAGCACGGTGGCCGCCGCAAAAGCTTCGGTCGCGTGGCCCGATGGCCAGGCGCCATGGCCCGGGGTCTGGATGATCGGCTGCACCTTGGGCGACATCGCAATCGGCCGCGCAACGTCGAACCCCATCTTCAGCGGCATCTCAAGCGCGACGCAGAGCCGAAAGACAGCTTGGTTCATCTCGAGCGTCCAGCGTGTTGCACTGCTGGACATGTAGCCGACAGTGGCAAAGAACGACTGGATGTTGCCGGTCTGCACCCGGATTTCCGTCAGCCTGTCACCGCGCAGATCGGCGGCGGAACGCAGGTAGTGCAACTGGTGTTCGGCCAGAAACGCATCAGTCGGTTTCTTCAAAGTCACCAGCTTGCCGTTTTGCAGCGTCACCCGGCCCTCGGCATTGGGTTTGGTGCTGTCGCCCAGCTCAACCCCGAACTGCGCCCCCAACGCCTGGTCGATCACCGCGCGGCGCGGCCGCGGCGCCAGCTTGGCAAAGGCGGAAAAGCTAGACTGGCCAGTGCTGACCGGCGTGCGGGTGGCGGACCCGTCCCAGAACCCAACGGTCCCATCACGGGCGCGGCCCAGGGCCGAGCTCAGCGCGCCGGAAGGGGCGCGGCTTTCATGGCCCTCGTGACCCTCATGGCCTTCGTGCCCTTCATGGCCCTCATGCCCTTCGTGGCCCTCATGTCCCTCGTGACCTTCATGGCCTTCGTGGCCCTCGTGACCTTCGTGGCCCTCATGGCCATCCGTCCCAATCCGCGTCATAATGAACTCCTGCAAATCACATATGCGATAACCTTGATGATTTCGCCGCTGCGGGTCAAAGCTGTTTGCGCCTCAATTGCACAGTTTTCACGCAGAATTCACGACCGTTGCCGCCTTACCCGGGCGGTGCTAGGTTGCATTAACGAATTCAATTGAGATTGGACTGATTGGCAAAAATGCCTGACCGGCTGCACATATCCGTGGTTGGCCCTTTCGCGATGTCACGCGAATGCGGCACCACCGTTGCGCCGACAGGGGCCAAGAACCAGGCATTGGTCGCCCTTCTGGCGCTCAGCCCCGGCATGTCGCGCCCGCGCCGCTGGCTGGAAGACAAGCTCTGGAGCACGTTTGGCCCGGAACAGGCCAGCGCCAACCTGCGCCAGGCCCTCAGCAAGATCCGCAAGTCGCTTGGTCCGCTTGAGGATGTGCTGAGCGCGGATCGCACCACCGTATCGCTCGACCCAGACCGCACCCAGGTGGACCTGCTCGAAGGGTTGATCCCCACCGACAAACGGACCGAGCTCTTGGAGGGCATGGATGCCCGCGATCCGGAGTTCGAGGAATGGCTGCGGATGGAGCGGGCCGAGCTGCAGACCCGCTTTGCCCAGGCCACGCCATCTGATGCAAAAGGCATCCTGATCAACTGCCAGGTGATGACAGAAACGCCGGGCCAGACGCGGATGATCGGCGATATCCTGACCAACCAGATCGGCGAAAGCATCGCCGAACAGATCCGCGCCTGGCGGCAATCCAATGCCGACACGGAGGACGAGGCGCTGTTGCCCAGCGACGTGTCGATCCAGTGCGAAATCGCCGATATGAACGATGGGGTCACGTTCTTTCTCAAGTGCATCCACCAGCCAACCTCGCGCATCCTCTATTCGCGTGTGCACACCGTCAGCGATCTGTCTCAGGTGCTGGGCTGGGAAGAAAGCGTGTCGCGCATCGTGTTCGAGGCCGCCGACACGATCATCGGCAAGCTGCCGCAGGTACTTGACAACAACCGGCCGGAATCGCGGGCGACGGCGCTGTCGCGGCTGGCGCTCTATCGCATGTTCAGCTTTGAGCGCGACGCGTTGCGTGAAGCCTACGGGCTGATGAACCAGGCCTACAAGATGGACGAAAACGGCATCTATCTGGCGTGGTCCAGCCTGATCCGCCTGATCCAGCAGTTGGAACTCTCCGAAGACGATCCCGCCGCGCTGCGGGAAGAGGCGATTGACCTGCATTACCGCGCGATGGAGCTGGCATCCGACAACCCGCTGGTGCACGCCATCGTCAGCAAGGTCCGTGGCACCGCTTTGCGCGACACGATCGGGGTGCTGGACCTGGCGCGCAATGCGCTGGATCGCAACCCCGCCAGCGCCTTTGCCTGGAAGGCACTGGCCGAGGCCAAGATGCTGGGCGGCGATCACGATGCCGCCTTGGACGCCTCAACCCGCGCATGCCAGATCGCCCGCACCTCACCCTTCCGGCATTGGTGGGACACCGGCCATTGCGTCATCGCCATCGCCTGCAACCGCCCGCAAGAGGCGATCCGCGCCGCCGAATCCGCCGCCCGCGCTGCGCCGATGTCGCGCCCGGCGCATCGGCATTTGCTGGCGCTTTATGCTTTGGAGGGGGAATATGACAAGGCACAGGCCATCGCTGACCGGATGGCCAAGATCGAGCCTGGATTCACGCTCGACCGGATTGTGAATGACGACAGCTATCCGGTGCGCACCCTGCGCGCCAATGGCCTTTTGGAGCCAATCCGCGCTTTGCTGTGATCCTGCGGTGCGCGCTGCGACTCAAAGCCCCCAAGCCTTGCGAATATCCAGCGCCATCAGCCGCGCCGGCCCCGTGCGCCAGCCCTTCGGTTCGCCCCTCAGGTAGCCCACAAACGTCATCTTGTTGGGATCGGTCAGAGCCATCGCGGCCGCGGAATCCGGCAGGATTGTCGTGCGGCCATAGGCGTCGAGCACTGGCAGCGCCAGTTCCGGCATCGCTTGCGCAATCAACTCCATACAAAAGAGCCGGCTGTCATCGCTGGCGTCAAAGTCGAAATCAAACGGCGTTCCCACCGCCTCCAGCACATGCCGATGCACCCGGCCTGACCGCGCTACGGTGTTCAGCTGCGGCCGCACCACGCCCACCGCGTCGGTGTCGCTCAGCTCTTCGATATCGATCAGCCGCACCCCCCCGGTGACCGAGTCGAGCAGCACCCGCCCTTCGCGGATCGCATCGCGATAGGGCGCCATCCACGCGGCGTGCCAGATCCCCTGCGCGCGCAGCTGAGCCTCTGTCCCAAGGTACAGCGCCCCATGGCTGAAATGCCCCGGGATCAGACGCGACGACAGCCGCCCGTCGGAATGGTAAACCAGGATGTCCAAAGGCCGCAGCGCCGGCTCCACAAGCGCCCAGCCATCCGCGCGTTTCGCCAGATAGCCGATGCGGAAATTCACCGTGCCCATCCACGGCACCACAAAGGGCGGCGCCGCTTCGGTCAGGCGCACCATCCAGTCAGGGTATGGCTCGGCATCGGCACAACAGGCCTGCACCAACTGCCCTGGCGCCAGATCAGGCCGCGGGTCGGGCGGCAGCTGCGCCCCGGCGCAGCCCACCAAAACCAGCGCAAACCCAAGCGCATGCAGCCGGGATATCGCGCGCCACGCCCCCATCAGAAAACCGACCGCAGCCAGGGCCAGCTATGCACGAAATTGCTCAGCGGATGCAGCGGTTCGTCGGGCGTCAGCCGGCGCAGCTTTGGCTCATAACTGCGGACCACGTCCATCAGCTGCCCCACCTGCGGGGTATCCAGAAAGATCAGCCCGTTCTCGGTGTCGTGAATGAAGGCGCGCTGATCTAGATTGGTGCTGGTGGTCACGGCCAGACGCCGGTCGATCACCATCATCTTGGTGTGCATCATCTTCGGGCGGGGGAAGTATTCGTAGATCTCGAACTTCCCCGCATTGCGCGCCACATAGGCCCGGTTGAGCGCCGTGATGATGAACCCCGCCGGGTCCGTCGATTCGATCCGCGCAATCAGCCGCACCGGCACACCACGCGCAATCGCCCGCTCCATCGCCGCCTGGATCGCGGGCATCGGGTTGAGGTAGGGCGTGACGATCAGCACTTCATGCTGTGCTGCCTCGATGGCAGCGACAAACCAGTCTACCTGCGCCTCGTCATCCAACCAAGGTAGGGACAGGTAATGCCGCATCCCGCTGGTGCGCGCGGGTGCCTGATCCAGCGGGCCCTTCACCGCCTGAGAAATCGCATCGCGGTTCCACAGCGCCATGTTCTGCGCCGCAATCGCCCGTACAGCCGCGTCGTCACGCAGCTCAACCTCGAGGTCTTCGTAGACCGAATAAAACCCCAGATCCTGAAAGCGGCCCTCGTCATAGGTGTGCAGATAAGGCTTGTGCGTGAGGTCAATGGGCGAGGAAAAGAAGAACCCGTCATGCAGGTTGCGCCCGCCAAAGATATAGCGCGACCGGCCGGGCGTCGGCGACAGGGTCAGGAAGGAACGGGTGTGCTGCACACGGTGATTGTAATCCACCGTGTTCCGAAAGTCGCCGGCGCCGGGAAACCGCCAGCGGAAATACTGCAGCTGAATGTTTGGGTAGCGCGACGCGAGCGATTCATAAAACAACCGATCATCGCGCAGCATCAGCACATCGCTGACCATGATCCGCACCTGCGTGCCGCGCCGCGCGTGAAAGGCCAACATGCGTGACGTGAGATAGCCAACAAAATCCGCCCGGATATGCAGGTAAGACACCTGAATTAGGTCGAGCTTGGGCGCGCGTGAGAAATCCAGCGGCATGTCCGGATCGCCGGCCTCCAGCCAGGCGCGGGGCACCGTGCGACCGGTCAGCGCCTCGATCCGCGCGTTCATCGCGTCCAGCGGATCGGGAAAGCTGCGCATGCGCCCGGCGGGCATGGGGCAGCTTTGCAGCATCTCCTCGTGGCCCAGAAACACCGCTTGCAACGGGTCGAGCCCAGGCCGCTGGGTGATGCGGCAATTGATCGGATGCCGCGCCAGCGCGTTCAGCCGCGGCAGCGCCGCCGTCTCGGGGATCAGCAACAGCTCTTGCCCGCCCACCGGACGTATCCGGCAGGTGCCGGATTCCGGCTGCCAGACCAGGGCGGCGTTGCCGACATTCAATCGCCCGATATTCACCCGCCGCGCTGTCTTGGCCGCCAGCGGTTCATCCCGTGAGCCCTTGCCCCGTAGCGCCGCCGGCCCGTCACAGTCCAGATCGACCTGCAGCGCCGTCTCGCTGACCGCGTTCAGCGCAATCACCACGCCGCGGGCGTCCCGGTCGGGGATGTGGAAGGTCGCCCCGGCGTCCTGCGGGCCCTGCGCGGACAGAAATAGATCGGCATGAGACACGCGCCACCGGCCGTCCTCGGCCGCCGGTTCGGCCATCATCGGCAGTGCAAGATCGTTGCTGACAGCGCAGCCACCCAGCAGCATCAGCCCGGCGCCCAGAATGGCCCGAAACCGCCTTACCCTTGGTCTGTTTGTTGCTGCCCTCTTGCCGCTCACCGCCCCACAGCCCCTGCCGCCAATGTCCTTTGATCCGCCTTTGGCGCGACCAAGCGATATCGGCGGATGTGCCTGAAAACTAAGCGAAACGCCGACCCGCCGCTACTCCGACGAGATGTCGCACGACGCGCAGCATAGCAGACCGCGTGCAGGCGCGCATCCGTGCACTGGCGGTGTTTGCAACCTGCCGCCGAGTGTCAGGTTCCGCTTGTGTATCGACCCGCGTTGCGGGACGCTGATCGCGCGTCATTAGGTCCGAGGAAACATGTTTGTCACCGTGAACGGAGCCCGGCTGTTTGTTGATGTCGAAGGCGCGGGCCTTGTCCCGGACGGGCCCAAGATGCGGCAGAAACCAACGGTGATCGTCGTGCATGGCGGGCCGGGAGCGGATCACAGCGTGGGCAAGCCGTTTTTCTCGCAACTCAGCGATATTGCGCAGGTGGTTTATTACGATCACCGCGGCAATGGCCGCAGTGACGCCGGCACGTCATCTGAGTGGACTCTGGCGCAATGGGGCGACGATCTGCGCGGGCTCTGTAACGCGCTGGGGATCGAAAAACCGATTGTGATCGGCACGTCCTTTGGCGGGTTTGTCACGCTCTCCTACGCCACCCGCCATCCCGGCCACGCTGGCAAACTTGTGCTGATCAGCACCGCCGCGCGGGTGGATTTTGCCGCGATCTATGCGGCGTTTGAGCGGCTGGGCGGCAAAGAAATCCGTGCCATCGCGGAAAGCTATTGGGAAAACCCAACTCCCGAAGGCCGGCAGCTTTACCGCGAACGCTGCGTTCCGCTTTATCAGCGCAACGCCTCTGCCGACACCGACTGGCTGCAACGCATCCTCTGGAACGACGCCACTGCGCTGCATTTCAACGGCCCGCGGGGCGAGCATGGACGGATGGATTTTCGCGAAGACCTGCGCCGCATCCCCTGCCCCGTCCTGCTGATGGCCGGCGAGGACGACCCGATTACGCCGCCCGATTTCAGCGCCGCCATCGCTGCGCGGCTGAGCCACAAGCAACTGAGCTATCACCTGTTCCAAGACTGCGGCCACGGGGTGACGCCGGACAAACCGGAGGAGGCCTTGGCGCTCCTCCGCGCGTTCATTGAAAAACACTAGCACGCCGGGGCTTGCACCTAACCGGAAGTCAAATAGATCCCGAATGCATGGCGATCCCTGAAGGACTCGAACCCTCAACCTGCTGATTAGAAGTCAGCTGCTCTATCCAGTTGAGCTAAGGGACCGCTGGGTCTTATGTGACGTCTTTCCCGTTGCAGGGCAAGGGTTAGAGAGTGCGGGTCATGAAGAGGCTGAGCGGATCGGTCACGTAGTCGCCGAAGGGCGGGCATTCGGCGAAGCCGGCTTTGGCATAAAGCTGCCGCGCCGGGGTGAACGCTGCGGCGCTGCCGGTCTCGAGGCTGAGCCGGGTGTAGCCCGTCGCTTCGGCCTCCTGCAGCAAGCGATCGAGGATGCGCTGCGCCACGCCTTTGCCACGTGCCTCGGCCAGGGTGTGCATCGATTTGAGCTCGCCATGCCCGGCGCCCAGGGGCTTCAGCGCGGCGATACCCAGCACCCGGCCGGCCTGCCGGGCCACAAACACCCGAGATCCAACCGCATACAGCGCGTCGGGCTGCATCACGTGGCAGCTCTCCGCGGGCGATTGCGACCGCATCAGATCAAAATGGCTTTGCAGGACGGTGGCGACCTCCGGGGTCAGCGCATGTACCTCTTCGACGACAATCCCGCCTAATGCGTCCATGCGCCCCGGCGGTCATTGGCGAAGTTCTCGGCATAGCCGCGCGGGCGGATATTGGCCTTGCGCTTTTTCGGCTCAAACACCAGTGCATCGATGCCATGCTCTTCGGCATAGGCCAGCGCGGCCTGTTTGCTGTCGAAGGTCAGCCGCACCTGAGCTTGCGTGTCGCTCGACGAGGTCCAACCCATCAGCGGGTCAACACTGCGCGGGCTGGCAGGGGCAAACTCCAGCACCCAATGCTTGGTCTTGCCCTGTCCCGATGACATCGCGGTCCTGGCTGGCTGGTAAATCCGTGCACGCATGGCAGATCTCCTGACTGCGCGTGTTATCCCGGATTTTGCCCGCCGGAACAAGCGCCCCATGGCATCACATTTGTCGCATCTTTGCAGGAAGTGGCCCAAGCAGGGTTTGACCGATTACCGAACCGCGGGGAGCGAGGGGTGGGTGTGTGCGATCCAATGACCGGCCAAACCAGCTGCTTGCCTCTAAAAGGTACAAACGCCATGCTGCTTTGGGCAACAAAATTTCAAGCCGCCCTGTGCAAGGATTGGCAAATCGGCACGGCAACCCGGCGTAACCGGCTGGAAAGTCTTAACAAAGCGTTAACTGCGACAAATTGGCAGCCGCTACGGCCCCGCCGGCGACACAATTTTCATTCTGCGACCAAAGTTGCACACGTGATGCAAGAATAGGCAAAAGGTCCTACATCTTACTGCCAAAAACTGACAGGGACCCCAACTAGGGTGAACGCGCGCGGGCACCTTGATTCTTGCGCTATCGGTGTCACATCTGCTGCAGCAACAAGGAAATCCTATGCCCTACGCCCATTCCGACAAGACCGATGTCGCGCTGCACGCCCCGGCCCCCGCGGTCGAAACACGCGAAAAGCTCGAAGGGGGCATCCGGTTTCGCATGGTCACCGAATTCGAACCCGCCGGTGACCAGCCCACCGCCATCCGTGAGCTCAGCCAAGGGGTGAATGACGGCGAGCATGATCAGGTGCTGCTGGGCGCGACGGGTACGGGCAAGACCTTCACCATGGCCAAGGTGATCGAGGAAACCCAGCGCCCGGCGATCATCCTTGCCCCCAACAAGACGTTGGCGGCGCAGCTTTATGGTGAGTTCAAGGGCTTCTTTCCCGACAACGCGGTCGAATACTTCGTGTCCTATTACGACTACTACCAGCCCGAGGCCTATGTGCCACGGTCGGACACCTATATCGAGAAGGAATCCCAGATCAACGAACAGATCGACCGGATGCGCCACTCGGCGACCCGGGCGCTCCTCGAGCGTGACGACGTGATCATCGTCGCCTCGGTCAGCTGCATCTACGGCATCGGCAGCGTCGAGACCTATGGCGCGATGACGCAGGATCTGCATGTCGGCAAGGAGTATGACCAGCGCAAGGTGATGGCCGATCTGGTGGCCCAACAGTATCGCCGGAATGATCAGGCGTTCCAGCGCGGGTCGTTCCGGGTGCGGGGTGACAGCCTCGAGATCTTCCCCGCCCACCTCGAAGACCGCGCCTGGAAGCTCTCTTTCTTCGGTGAGGAACTCGAAAGCATCACCGAATTTGATCCCCTGACCGGCGAGAAAACCGGCAGCTTCGACCGCATTCGCGTCTACGCCAACAGCCACTACGTGACGCCGAAACCGACGATGAACCAGGCGGTCATCGAGATCAAAAAGGAACTGCGCCAGCGGTTGGATCAGCTGGTGGGCGAGGGCAAGCTGCTCGAGGCCCAGCGCCTCGAACAGCGCACCAATTTCGACATCGAGATGCTTGAGGCCACGGGCGTTTGCAACGGGATCGAGAACTATTCGCGCTACCTCACCGGCCGCGCACCGGGCGAGCCGCCCCCCACCCTCTTCGAATTCATCCCCGACCACGCCATCGTTTTCGCCGATGAATCCCACGTCTCCGTCCCGCAGATCGGCGGCATGTACAAGGGCGACTACCGCCGCAAATTCACCCTGGCCGAACACGGCTTCCGCCTGCCCTCCTGCATGGACAACCGCCCGCTCAAGTTCGAGGAATGGGATGCCATGCGCCCGCAATCTGTGTTCGTCTCCGCCACCCCCGCCGCGTGGGAGGTCGAACAAACCGGCGGCGTCTTCACTGAACAGGTGATCCGCCCCACCGGCCTCCTCGACCCCGAGGTGGAAATCCGCCCCGTCGAGATGCAGGTCGACGATCTGCTGGACGAGGTCCGCAAGGTCGCCGCCAACGGCTACCGCACCCTGGTCACCACGCTGACAAAACGCATGGCCGAGGACCTGACCGAATACCTGCACGAACAGGGCATCAAGGTCCGCTACATGCATTCCGACATCGACACGATCGAACGGATCGAGATCCTGCGCGACCTGCGGCTCGGCGCCTTCGACGTGCTAGTGGGCATCAACCTGCTGCGCGAGGGGCTCGACATCCCCGAATGCGGCCTGGTGGCGATTCTGGACGCGGATAAAGAGGGCTTCCTGCGCTCGGAAACCTCGCTGATCCAGACCATCGGCCGCGCCGCACGGAACGCCGACGGCCGGGTGATCATGTATGCCGACCGCATCACCGGCTCGATGGAGCGCGCTTTGGCCGAAACCAACCGCCGCCGCGCCAAGCAGGTTGCGTATAACGAGGAACACGGCATCACGCCGGAAACGGTCAAGAAAAACGTCGAGGACGTGCTGGCCGGCCTCTACCAGGGCGACGTCGACATGAACCGCGTGACGGCCAAGGTCGACAAACCGATGGCCGGGGCAAACCTGCAAGCGGTGCTCGACGGGTTGCGCACCGATATGCGCAAGGCCGCCGAAAACCTAGAATTCGAAGAAGCCGCCCGCCTCCGCGACGAAATCAAACGCCTCGAAGCCGTGGACCTCGCCGTCCACGACGACCCCCTCGCCCGCCAATCCGCTATCGAAGCGGCGTCCGACGCCGCCGTGAAGTCCTCAGGCCGGTCAACCGCCGGGCGCGCGGGGCAACGTGGGGGCAACGTGAAGCGGAGGAGGCGCTGACTAGTCACCTTCCATTATTAGCCTTGTTACTTCTCGATAAAATGCTACCGCAACTCTGATAGAACCGACACTGATCTTGAAAGTCTTTGACAACTCACATCGCCAGAGTTTCTTCACTTGTTGCCTGTCGTTTTCGAGAAAGCGGTTGGTGCCAGCGCCGTGAACAATAGAGTTCCTTCTTGAATACAGCCAATCAGCATATCCAACTATCGAATGGGGAACGTCTTTTCTCTGAGGTTTAAACCTCTCCACGATTGCTCCAGTGCTAATGTTCACGCGCGGAACTGGATTGTCGGCACCGGATTCGGGAGTAACGGTTCGAAAGAGTATTTGCAGTTTTCGAGAGTGCCTTTGCCGGAGAACAGAGTTTCGCAGACCGTCTTGAAGCCTTTCAGTGAGCGCGTCTTGGATCTTGTCGCCTCGCATTAAAAGCTTCAACAATTCTGCTTCGGTGACTGTGGCGGTTGACGATTTCAAAGCTTGCTCTACCAAGTTTTCTTCCCGGCAGTTTTCCAAAAGGCACGTGTCAACCATCGTGTCAAAACGATCGACCAAATTTGTGTAAACCAACTTTTGAATGTGCTTTCGGCTCTTGTCTTCAAGCTTTTCAATATCCGAGATAGCTGGTTGAATCTCGTGCTTAATAAAAGCGTTTAGGTCGATTATCGGCGTTAGTTTCATTTCTTTAGAATAGGCTAAAAAACCAACTTTGGACAAGTCAAATCAAGAGAGAGCGTCCAATCAGACATATACAGGTCTATCGCGCGAATAGCGGCGGAGCCGCCGCGCGAGAGCCGACCCGCCCCCCGGGGCGGCTCTTTGGGTCCCGTTGGCGCGGTCGTCAAAGTCCTACGGATTTGGCAGCCATAAAGTGCCAGGGAAACAGCGCTGCAATCGCCACCCCGCAGATCGGTCCTCGCGCGGCTTGGTGCGGTCCTCGGGCGCTACGCCGGTTGACGGTCCTGCCACCGCACCATCATCACTCAAAGACTGCGCCAACAAAGCCCCTCAGAATACCTGTCCCGGGCTTGACCCGGGACCTCATGCCCAACACCCCCAAAGGGCGCAAAATCCAAAACACGCGCCTATCACCCACCAGACCCACCATGGGCCAGTTTCCGCCGATCCGCGCCTGCATTTGTGGGCGGACGGCCACACCCCCGCTCCACCCCCGCGGGAGATTGATTCAGATCATGGAATGTGTGTGCGGCCCCGGCATGCTTATCCACGTGGAAAGCCACAGCGGGCGCCGCGCGTTCGGGCGCACAGGGCCGGTTAACAGACCGCGCCAATTCGGAGGAAGTGACTATGCGTAGTTCGGTAAAAACACTGCTGGCCAGCGCCGCCATTCTCGCCCTGCCCGGCGCTGCTTTGGCACAGGATTGGGCCGGGCCCTATGGCGGTCTGACCGTCGGGTACGCGTTTGGCGATGCAGACCATTCGTTCAGCAACGGCGCCCCGAGCGACAACTCGACGCCGGAAGGTACGCTGATCGGCCTCTTCGCCGGTTACGCCTGGCAGAGCGGCAGCTTGGTCTATGGGGCAGAGATCGATTTTGAGGCGGCGGATGTCGATGGCAGTTACGTGAACACCACGGGTGCCACCTCGCAGGGGGTTTATGACCAGGATTGGCAGGCCTCGATCCGCGGCGTGCTTGGCTATGCCGGAACGTTGTCGGGCAAGCCGGCGCTCTACTATGCCACCGCCGGTTGGGCCATGGGGGATTTCGAGTTCCTGGGCGGGCCGTCGGTCCCGGTGCCCCCGGGTGGCGGCTATAGCGAACAGCTGAGCGGCTGGACCGCCGGCATCGGTATGGACTGGATGATGGGCGCCAACACCGCGATGCGGATCGAATACCGCTATACCGACTTTGGTGAGGCAAGCGATAACCTGTCGCCGACCTTCCCAGGTGTGACCATGCCGGTCGAAGTGACCCAGCATGCCCTCAAGCTTGGTGTGCGGATGAATTTCTGAGCGGACGCTCAGGTCAGAACCAGCGCGGCGCTAGAAAGGTGCCGCGCTGTGTCGTTTGAAGGGGCGGCCACGCGCCCCCAAAGTCAGAAATCAAACAGGTCTTCCAGGAACCCGCCGCCGCGCTTTTTCTTGCGGTAGCGGCCGTCATCGTACCCGCGCGGGGCGTGCTGTTGCGGCGGGGGCGGGGCGGTATAGGCCGCGCTGCGCTCGATGATCTTGTCCAGCTCTCCCCGGTCGAGCCACACCCCCCGGCAGGTCGGGCAAAAGTCGATCTCGACACCTGAGCGGTCGCTGATCACAAGGGGGGTTCCGTCGATGGGGCATTGCATGGCGTGTCTCCTGTTGGCGTTTCGTCCAAAGATAGGCACGGCCGGCGCAAATACATCCCCACCCTCGCCGGTTTTGCGTGCCGCGCTAGGTGTCCTGGCATGCGACTTGCCCTGCTATTCCTTCTCTGCGCGACACCTGCCTTGGCGTGGGAGTTCCGCCCCGACCCGATCTGCACGATCTCCGACGACGCGGCCGAGGTCTCGGTGCGCGTGACCTATGACCCGGTGGCGCGCGACTACGCCATTCACCTCACGCGCCCGGGCGGCTGGCCCGCGGCGGCGGTCTTTGCCCTGCGTTTTGTCGGGCCGAACGGGTTGACGATCTCGACCGACCGCCACCAGATCGAGGGTGACACGCTGTCGGTCTATGACCGTGGGTTCGGCAATGTGCTGAACGGGCTGCAATTCAACCACACGGCCATCGCGCTGATCGGCGATGTGGCGCAAGAGATCGACCTTTTGGGCGCCGCCGACCCGGTGGCGGCCTTTCGCAACTGCCCGGCCTCACCTTCGGTCTGACCCGGGTTTGACCGGGATCAAGGCCGCCAGGACGCCAAACGCGCAGCCTGAGGGTCGGACCAAGACCGGGAGTTCAAAATGCGCATATTGCTGATCGCCGCCTTGCTGCTGGCCAACACGGCCCGGGCCTGGACCGAACCGGCGCGCGGCACACAGTTGCGGGCTGACCTGATGGATGCCGCACGGCCACATATCGAGTGGGCGCTTGGGGCGCCGGTGGAGTTTGTGGTCTGGGATCTGCAGGTCGAGGGTGACGTGGCCTTTGCCAGCCTCTGGGCCCAACGCCCGGGTGGCGGCGCCATCGACATGAATGCCACCCCAGGCGCCGCGCGGGGCGAGATCGACCCCAAAACCGGCGACGGCCCCACCGTGCAGGTGCTCTACCAGCTTTCAGGCAATCAATGGGTGGCGGTCCATCACGGCATCGGCGCCACCGATGTCTGGTGGAGCTGGACCGGCTTTTGCCCGATCTGGCACCCGGTGATCCCCGAGGTCTGCGCTAGCTAAGCTACCAGCCCTCGGTGCCCGGGCCGCCTTTGACGATGCCGGTAAGGTTCGGCGTGACCCAGCCACCATAGAAATCCCCGGGCTGTGGCGTCACATCGATGCCACCGACCGAGCATCGCTCCATCGCGTGGGCGTAGATCGCCATGTGATCCTTGAGCGCCGCAAAGCGTGCCGTCGGGGTCGGGTAATCCCAGCCGCAACGCGGCGCCGTCACGCCGCCCGCACGCAGGGTCCAGTACCGCGCGCGTCCCTTCCATTCGCAGAACGACCGGCCGGGTGCTTCGATCCGTTCGGCGTGGATGTCGGCAAAGGGCAGGTAATAGGTCGGCGCGTGATGCGTCTCCAGCACCCGCAAGGCAGCGGTTGTCCGCACGATCTCTTGCTCGCCCAACCAGACGACAATCTCTTGCGGTACCGGCTGCAACGCGGGCGGGCGGGGATAATCCTGGACGTTTTCGGTGGTCAGCTGCATGCCGCAGCACATAGGCGGCGGCAGACCCGCAGCAAGGGGTCAGTGCAACCCACCCGTGCCATGTTTCAACAGCACCGGCACAATCAGGTCCTCTTCATCCTCGAGATGCCGGTGCAGCAGCCCCTCGAACGACACAAGCTCGGCGTGAAAGACACCCGCCTCCCCCTGCCCCTGCAGCACGGCATTGGCCTTTTCGGTGAACCGGCCCAGCAAACCGTCCAAGGCATGGTGATCCTTGTCGAGAACGTCGAACCCGCGGCTTAGCCGCCGCTCCATCCCGATCAGCTGCGGGAAATAGTGGTGATCCTCGATCTGGTGATGGCCATGCAGCTGCTGCACCAGCATGCTGCCCAAACGCCCCAGTCGCGCCCCGTGCTGCACAGGGTCCAAGCGGCCATCCACCGCCGCCTCGGCATCTTCGCGCAATGCCTCGGTCAGGCGGCGGAACATCACGTGCCGCTCCATCCAAAACTGCACCAGCCCGGTGAAATTCGCATGCGCCTCCCAGTCCGGGCGCGGGAATTCGGCCAAGAGCACGCGCAGCGCCTCGGGCAGACCTTTTCGGGATGTCAGATCCAAATCCATGCGCCGTCACCTATACCGGCGCACGGCAATGTCCATCAACGCAGGACATGCACCGCACAGGCCGCATGGCGCACCACCTGCGACGCGGTCGAGCCCAGCAGGTAATCCTGCATCCCCGGCCGATGCGACGCGATGACAATCAGATCCACGTCATTGGCCGCCGCCCAATCCAGGATCGTCCGGCCCGAATGGCCGTCCACCACCAGCCCGGTGGCGTGATCGAGCTTGGCGGCCAGGTCATCCAACTCGGCCTGCACGGCCGCGCGCGACTGCGCGATGTAATTGGCTGGCAGGTAGCTCACCACATAGCCCGGCACCTGCTCCATCACGTGCAACAGGGTGATCTGGCTGTCCTCATCAGCCAGCTTTCGGGCCACCGCAATCGCCGCCGTGGCCTTGGCATCGTCTTCCTCAAAGGCGATGGGGACGAGAATATTCTTGTACATGACGTTTCCTCCTTGCCCGCAGTCTGCCGCGGAACGCGCGGCCCGGCTTTGACGCAGGTCATCTTTTTTGGGCCTCTGGGCCGTGGCGCATCCCCCTCGCTATCCCCGCAATCTTAACCGTGACGGTCCAAAAGCTTGACAGCTTGCCCGGCGCGCAGGCAAAGAGAGATCAACGATCAGCGGCAGAAGTCGCGTCACAGCAGTTAGTACAGGTCACGCATGAACAGCCCAAGCCGCATCGAAGAGTCTCTGCGCGAGACAATCATTTCCCGTCCCGATATCGTTCTGGACGACCAAGACCTGATGCAGGCGCTGATCTCGGCCAATGAACGCAGCATGGGCGGCAATATCGTCGACCTGCGCGGCATCGCGATGGAACGGCTCGAGGCGCGGCTGGACCGGCTGGAAGACACCCATCGCAGCGTGATCGCGGCGGCCTATGAAAACCTCGCCGGCACCAACCAGGTGCACCGCGCCATCCTGCGCATGCTCGATCCGCTGGATTTTGAGGTGTTCCTGCGCGATCTCGGGGGGGAAGTGGCGCAGATCCTGCGGGTCGACGTGATGCGGCTGGTGCTGGAATCCGCCCAGCATGATGAGGACCCGGCGATTGCCCGTTTGGGCGATGTGCTGTCAGTGGCCGAGCCCGGCTTTGTCGAGGCGTATCTGTCCGACCGGCGCGAGGCCCCTTTGCGGCAGGTCACGCTGCGCCAGGTGCAAGAGGGCAACGCCTTCATCTATGGCGACAAGGCCGAATGGATCCGCTCCGAGGCCTGCCTGAAGCTTGATTTCGGCCCCGGCCGCCTGCCCGGCCTTCTGGTGATGGGCGCCGAAGACCCGCACCAGTTCACCCCGCAGCAGGGTACGGACCTGCTGGCCTTCTTCGGCGGCGTGTTTGAACGGACCATGCGCCGCTGGCTGTCGTGACACTGGCCATCTCCCCCGCGGCGCGTGACGCGCTCGAGGGGTGGTTGGCCGCGTCGCGGGCGCTTAAAGGATCAGCCGAGAACACGCTGACCGCCTATCGCACGGATGTGCTTGATTTCATTTCCTTTCTGACGCTGCATCACGCCGCACCTCAGGGGCTGTCCCCGCTGGCGCGGATCAAGACCTCGGACATGCGCGCCTGGATGGCGCATCTGCGCGGCGGCGGTGCCAGCCCGCGGTCGATGGCGCGCAAACTCTCGGCGGTCAAAAGCTTCTACCGCTGGCTGGCCGAGCGGGAAGGGTTCGAGCCAACGGTGGTGCTGTCGACAAGGGCGCCGAAATTCCAACGCAAACTGCCCCGTCCCTTGGCCGAAGACGCCGCCCGTGCGGTGATCGACAGCGCGCGCGACCAGCCCGTCGAGGGCTGGATCGGCGCACGCGATGCGGCGGTGATCACGTTACTTTACGGCTGCGGTCTGCGGATTTCAGAGGCCTTGAGCCTGAAAGGCAACGACCTGCCGCTGGGTGAAACGCTGCGCATCACCGGCAAAGGTGGCAAGGAACGCATCGTGCCTGTCCTGCCCGCCGCGCGGGACGCGGTGGAAGCGTATCTGCGGCTCTGCCCCTATGAGATGACGCCAGAGGCCGCGGTCTTTCGCGGCGCACGTGGTGGCGCGCTGAACCCGCGGCTGATCCAGAAGGTCGCCGAACGCATCCGCGCGCAGCTGGGATTGCCCGCAACGGCCACGCCGCATGCAATGCGCCACAGCTTCGCCACCCATCTGCTGGCCGCGGGCGGCGATCTACGGGCGATCCAAGAGCTTTTGGGCCATGCGTCACTGTCGACCACGCAGGCCTATACCTCGGTCGATCAGGTCCAGTTGATGAAGGTCTATGAAGCGACTCACCCCAAGGCCGGGTGACACCAAATTTCTTGCAAGAAATTTGAGAAATCCTGTTGCACAGGATTTCTCCCCTGGTGACGCTTGGCGCGTCCTCGATCTGTGCTAGGCTCGTTTGGCAAATGCTCAGGAGTGCCCAATGAAACTGCTCAAGGCCGGCCCGTCGCCCTTTGTCCGCAAGGTGTTGGTAACGTTGCATGAAACCGACCAGTTGGCAGATGTCGAACTGGTTGATGTGACCGCCTCTCCGCTCGAGCCGGACCCGACGCTGACTGCGGCCAACCCGGTCGGCAAGATCCCGGCCTTGGTGCGCGCCGAGGGACCGACGCTTTATGACAGCCGGGTGATCTGCCGCTATCTCGATGCCCGTGCCGAAGCCGGGCTCTATCCCGAGAACCGCCTGTGGGACACGCTGACGCTTGAAGCGACGGCGGACGGGATCATGGATGCCGCCGTGCTGATCATCTACGAGGAACGCTTTCGCCCGCAGGACAAGGTTCATATGCCCTGGATCGAGGGCCAATGGGCCAAGGTCTCCCGCGCTTTGGACGCGCTCAACACCCGCTGGATGAGCCATTTGCAGGGGCGCATGGATATGGGCCATATCGCCATTGGCTGCGCGCTCAGCTATCTGGATTTCCGCCATGACGTGCGCAGCTGGCGCACCGGACGCGATGCGCTGGCCGAGTGGCATGCAGGTTTTGCCGCCCGCCCATCGATGCAGGCGACGCAACCCGAAGGCTGACACCGCTCAGCCAGAAATAACTCAGAAGTTCAGCGACAGACCGACGTTCAACGCGTTGGTCTTGATCTCGGTATTCAGCGTGCCGCCACCCTCAAGCTCGGCGCTGTTGCTGGAATAGGTGAACTGGTACTCACCAAAGACCGAGAAGCGGGCATTGATCGGATAGCTCACCCCCGCGGTCAGACGTGCCGCCGGGCCGGTGAACTGAAAACCATAGGTGTCCGACCCACTGGCGATGTGATCCACATCCACATGCGGCACCGCGATCCCCAGACCGCCGCTCAGATACGGCGTGGCGTTGCCCCACTGTTCCGGCCAACGGCGCACATAGTTCACCGTGATGATGTTGAGCCCATCGGTGAACTCCAGATCGGAAAACCCGAGCGCCGTCTTTTCAGCATCCGGCGCGTAGACCTTGGTATGGGTGAATTCCAGCGCGTAGCCGGTGGTATCCGTCCGCCACCAGGTACCGCGCACGCCGTAATACGGCGGCATCTCAAACGATCGACCTTCCCAGCCGATCAGCGCGTTATAGCTGCCGCCCCCGGGATAATCCCCCGAGACGCGGCTATGCGGTGCGGTCTGCCAGCCGGTATAGATAGACACTTCCATCTCGGCCGCGGCAGGCACAGCCATTGCCCCGACCAGGGCTGTGGACAGAATCAGGTGTCGCATCGTTCAAGCTCCCAACGCTCAAGTCGCACATAAACACTCTCGCATCCCCGTTTCAACCGCGACACTTCCGCGCTTATTGCAATGCGCTGTTTTTCACCGCTGGACGGTCGGGGGTCACCCCGCTAAATAGCGCTGCGGTACGGCCGTGGTATCCCCCACGGTTAGAGTTTTTGTGGCCAGACCATCGGCCCGGAGCAATGGAGATAACCTCGTGTCACACGCAGAAGACCACGAAGGCACCCGTAGGGACTTTCTCTACTACGCCACGGCAGGGGCCGGGGCAGTTACAGCAGGTGCTGCGATCTGGCCCTTGGTGGACCAGATGAACCCTTCCGCCGACGTTCTGGCGCTGTCGACCATCCGTGTCGACGTGTCGGGCGTGTCCGAAGGCTCGCAGATCACCGTGAAATGGCTGGGCAAACCGGTGTTTATCCGGCACCGCACTGAAGACGAGATTTCGCAGGCCCGCGACGTCGCTCTGGCTGACCTGCCCGATGGCGCCGCGCGCAACGCAAACCTGCAGGACGGCGCCGACGCCAGCGACGAAAACCGCAGCCTCGATGCTGACGGCAAGTGGCTGGTGCAGATGGGCGTCTGCACGCATCTGGGCTGCGTGCCGCTGAACGATGCCGGCGAATTTGTGGGCCCAAGCGGCGTGGGTGGCTGGTTCTGCCCCTGCCACGGCTCGCACTACGACACGTCCGGCCGCATCCGCCGCGGCCCGGCACCCGAAAACCTGCCGGTCCCGCCGGCTGAATTTGTCGACGAAACAACGATCCTGCTGGGATAAGGAGACGCGCGATGTCTGGAATTCCGCACGACCATTACGAACCGACGTCAGGTGGCGAAAAGTGGCTGCACAAGCGGCTGCCGATCGTTGGCCTGATGTATGACACCTTGATGCTGCCCACACCCAAGAACCTGAACTGGATGTGGATCTGGGGCATCGTCCTGACCTTCTGTCTGGCGCTGCAGATCATCACCGGGATCGTCCTGGTGATGCACTACACCCCGCATGTCGATATGGCCTTTGCCTCGGTCGAACACATCATGCGCAACGTCAATGGCGGCGCCATGCTGCGTTACCTGCACATGAACGGCGCTTCGCTGTTCTTTGTCGCGGTCTATGCGCATATCTTCCGCGGCCTCTACTACGGGTCGTACAAGGCCCCGCGTGAGGTGACGTGGATCATCGGCATGCTGATCTACCTGATGATGATGGGCACCGCCTTTATGGGCTACGTTCTGCCCTGGGGTCAGATGTCGTTCTGGGGCGCCACCGTGATCACCGGCCTCTTCGGCGCGATCCCCTTCATTGGCGAGCCGATCCAGACCTGGTTGCTGGGCGGACCGGCGGTGGACAATGCCACGCTGAACCGCTTCTTCTCGCTGCACTACCTGCTGCCCTTCGTGATTGCGGGCCTGGTGGTCGTGCATATCTGGGCGTTCCACACCACCGGCAACAACAACCCCACCGGGGTCGAAGTGCGCCGCACCTCGAAAGCGGATGCCGAAAAGGACACCGTCCCGTTCTGGCCCTACTTCGTGATCAAAGATCTCTTCGCCCTGGCGGTGATCCTGGCGGTGTTCTTTGCCATTGTCGGCTACATGCCCAACTACCTGGGTCACCCAGACAACTACATCGAAGCCAACCCGCTGGTCACACCCGCGCATATCGTGCCGGAATGGTACTTCCTGCCATTCTACGCCATCCTGCGCGCCTTCACCGCGGATGTCTGGATTGTGATCGCGGCCGACTTCCTGACCGGTGGCATCATCGACGCCAAGTTCTTCGGCGTGCTGGCCATGTTCGGCTCGATCGCGGTGATGGCCCTGGCGCCGTGGCTTGACACCTCGTCGGTGCGCTCGGGTCGCTACCGTCCGATGTTCAAGTGGTGGTTCTGGCTGCTGGTGATCGATTTCTTCGTGCTGATGTGGCTGGGTGCCATGCCGGCGGAAGAACCTTATGCGACGTTCTCGCTGATCGCCTCGGCCTACTGGTTTGCCTACTTCCTGGTGATCCTGCCGCTTCTTGGCGTGATCGAAAAGCCGCTGCCGCAACCGGCGACGATCGAAGACGACTTCAACGCGCATGCCAAGAAGTCTGCGGGTGGCGCTGCCGTCCCCGACGCGACGCCGGCCGAGTAAGAAAGGATACCTGAACCCATGTTCAAGAAGCTCGCACTTGCGGCCGCCTTTGCAGCCGCCCTGGTTCCCGGCAGCGCCTTTGCTGCCGGGGGCGCTGGCAAGGTGACGGACTATGACTTCTCGTTTGAGGGTCCGTTCGGCACCTATGACCAGGCCCAGTTGCAGCGCGGCCTGCAGGTCTATACCGAGGTCTGTGCCGCCTGCCACGGTCTGCAATACGTGCCGATCCGCACGCTGCATGATTCCGATGGTCTCGGCATGCCCAACGATCAGGTCCGCGCCTATGCCGAACAGAACTTCGAGGTCTACGACGCCGAGCTGGAAGACTTCCGCCCAGCCCGTCCGACCGACAACTTCCCGGCCAATAACGGCGTCGGGGCCCCTGACCTGTCGCTGATGGCCAAAGCCCGCGCCGGGTTCTCCGGCCCCTACGGCCTGGGCATCAACCAGATGTTCAAAGGCATGGGTGGCGCGGAATACATCGCCTCGCTGCTGACCGGGTACACCGGCAGCGAAAAGGAAGAGGCGGGCGCCATCCTCTATTACAACGAGGCATTTGGCGACTACTATTCGATGGCGCAGCCGCTCTATGGCGATGACGTGGTCTATGCCGACGGCACCGAGGCCACCATCGAACAGCAGGCCAAGGACGTCGCGGCCTTCCTGATGTGGACCGCCGAGCCCAAGCTGATGGCGCGCAAGCAGGCCGGCTTTGTCGGCGTGCTGTTCCTGTCGATCCTGTCGGTGCTGCTCTACCTGACGAACAAGCGGATCTGGGCGCCGATCAAGAAAAAGGCCAAGGCCTGATCTGACGCCTCTGTCACATTGAAAAGGCCCCGCCCCGCGCGGGGCCTTTTTTCATGCCTCCCCCAGATAGGCGCGCAGGGCCGGCGGCGGGTTGGTAAAGAGCGCCTCGGTCTCTTGCGGCGCCTGCGCCACCCCGTCTGCCACCAGCACCGTCTGCGTCGCAAAGCGACGGGCATCCTGCGGATCATGGCTGACCAGCAGTGTCAGCGCCCCCAGCCGCGCCGCCACTTGCTGCACCAGCGCCAGCATCTCGGCCTTCAGCGCCGGTCCGAGCGCGGCAAAGGGTTCGTCCAGCGCCATGATCGGTCGGCCCTGCAGCAAAACGCGCGCCAGCGCCGCCCGGCTTTGCTGCCCACCCGACAGCATCCCGGGCCGGCGGTCCTGCAGCCCCTCCAGCCCCACATCCCGCAACGCGTCCCCAATACGCGCCCGCGCCGCGTCATCGGGACGGCGGCCATCAGGGTGCAACGCCAGCCCGAGGTTCCGCGTCAGATCAAGATGCGGAAAAAGGTTGTTGTCCTGAAACAGCATCGCCACGGGCCGCTTATCGGGCGGCGCCTGCGTGATCTCGTGCCCCTGCCACAGCACCTGCCCCGCCTCCGGCTGACGAAACCCGGCAATCACATCCAGCAGCGTGGATTTGCCCGCCCCCGACGGGCCGATGATCGCCACCAAAGCCCCTGGCGCCAACGACCAATCAGCCTGCAAGCGAAAACCGCCTTGGCGGATGCGGATGCCGCGCAGCTCAAGCATGCACCCGCCCCCCACGATCAAACAGCCAGAACACCGCCAGGCTCAGCAGCAGCAGCAGCAGCGCCGCGCCCCAGGCCGCCTCCATCCGGTAAGCCCCCATCAGCCGGTACACCTGCAGCGGTAGCGTCGCCCGATCCGGGTCAGCAAAAAGCGCAATCACGCCGAGGTCTCCCATCGACAAAGCCGCCGTCAGCCCCGCGGCAAACCCCAAAGGCCGCCGCAATCGCGGCAGCAGCACCAGCCGCAGCCAGGCCAGCCCGGTCAACCCCAGCGCCTGCCGCAGCCGACCATAGTCGCGCCGCACGGCCTCGGCCTCGGGTCGCAGGATGCGCAGCGCAAAGGGCAGCGCCACCAACGCGTTCACCGCACCCGTGACCCACAGCGCCAGATCAAACGGGTTGGCATAGGGCCGGATGATCAGAAACAGCCCCGTGCCCAGTACCAGCGGTGACAAAGCGATCCCCGCCAGCCCCGCCACCTCGCCCCAGCGCGACGCCAAGGGCAGCGCCCAGATCATGCAGAGCAGCGTCGAGGCCAGAGCCACCGTCACCGAATGCCCCGCCGCCCCCCAGGTCTGCGGCCCCAACTGCGCCAGCCCGGCCACGCCTTTGGTCACCACCATCGCCAGCGGCGTCAGCAAAAACAGCGCCACCAGCACAATCCACAGCGCATCCAGCACCCGGCTTGCCACGCCTGTGCTCGCCCAGCGCGGCACCGCTCGGTCGAGGCCCACGCCCATGCCCTCGCCCCGCGCCAGACGCAACGCCACCAGCCCCGCCGCCAATGCCAAAGCCAACTGCAGCACCGACAAAACAGCCGCGCGGCCAAGGTCAAAGTCGAACCGCACCGCCTGATAAATCGCCAGCTCCACCGTCGTCGCCCGCGGCCCACCACCCAGCGTCAGCGCGACGGCAAAGCTCGACAGGCAAATGACAAAGATCACCGCAAACGCCCCCGGCGCGATGCGTCCCAGCATTGGCGCCTCCAGCGTCCGGAACACTGCGCCGGGGCTCAGCCCCAAAGACGCCGCCAGCCGAAACCGCTCC
>JAAUYB010091220.1_pt1 | contig 46525 bp, 59 predicted proteins | sample 7278071 | NCBI WGS metagenome assembly JAAUYB01 (sample SAMN14350121, study PRJNA611818) | marine sediment metagenome | isolation source: surface marine sediment (1.8m) | place: French Polynesia: Moorea | collected 2018-08
ATCGTCTTGTAGTTTCTGGTATATATCCTTTGCGTGTTCCTCTGCTCGTTTTTTTAATTCCAAAGATATCGTATCGAAATTACTGGAATCCATTTACTACCACCCCCCCCCCTGAAATATACTAATCAGAAGCTCCATCAATCCTGAGTACTTAATTTTGTATTTTGTCATTTTCAACTCCAAAAAAGTATTCGTATAGCACTCTAACATGAGCAGGTGTTATATCGGCTTCCACTCTTATGCAGTCTTCTGCCCACATAAAAAAGTGCGAACCGTTTCCGTGGTTTTTAGATATCTCACGAAGAGTTTGTATTAAATCCTTTTCGCTCATCCCAAAAACTCCGGGTTTTCGTGTATGTTTCCTATTATCTCATGGTTCCTCGATACACATGGCAGTTCTTCTTGGTTTTTATGCCCTTTAACATGTTCTACAAAAAATGCCCCTCCATCAAAAACTACTTTAGCATTACAGCTAACTTTATTTATTTTCACTGATCCAAATATGTCCCCTTCAAACACATCGAGACCATCTTTGTCTCTCAAACCAGTCCACAACTCAAAAGGGCCATCGCACTCATTTATCAGTGTGCACCACATGATCCTATAATTGATAGACGTTACGATATCCATTTCAACAAAATGCTCGCGCTTACTGTTCCATCGTCTAATTTTAATATTATCCATCTAAAAATCCCCCTCCGCCACCTGGAAGCAGGTTAACCCCTCATCCCTCCACATTTTAACAACACTGTCTCGGTCGTCGAATACCATTTCAACCCTATTCTTACCCAAAAGTTTTAACCATCCTAATTTTAGAATGTGGTCCGGGGTATAACATCCCTCTGGACGCATTATTAGTTCTTTAGGGTCAAAAAAACCGTTTCGCTTTAACCATTCTAAAGTAGCTACTTTAGTAGAGAAACACCGTCCACTAATTATGTAAACATCATATTTTACCTTTTGGCATAATAGGTTATATAAATATCTGACCGGTTGGTTTGGCTCGTCTAGCGTTAAAACATTTTCAGGATCAAAAAACACATCCCAATCCATCTTTCCCGACTTCAAAGACATTTCGCGACGCTTATCAATGATTGCGAGCGTGCCATCAAGATCAAATATTACTATCTTTTTCATCAAACGCCCTCCTGAAAAATTCTCTCATACTCCGGCCCTATTCCCATATCATCCATGTCATGCAATATATTAAGGGCTTCTGTAGCCGGCCCCTGGGGCAATAACAAACCCAAATCTATACAATGACTTGGAGTGGACTCTCTTGGGTCCGCATAGACATATAGTTTAGGCGGGCCAACGAGCTGAGGAATAACCTTCAAGATCGGTTTACCATCTGCACGTCTGATTATGAGTTTAGATTCCTCATCCGATATAATTACCGGATGATTGGCCGCGTTAGCTATTATGTTATTTGTTATCATTATCCAACTTCCAAATATCCGTCAAAAAATATTATTTGTGCGGTTATGTTTTTGGGCAGTTTGGTTAGGTTTGTGCAACCCCTCACATACAACCGATCAACACACCCCAAACCATCGGGAAGTTCGGTCAGGTTTGGGCAATCAATCAAATACAACCTCTCAACATCCCCCAAGTCATCGGGGAGTTTGGTCAGGTTTGGGCATCCCTTCAAATCCAACAAACAAACATCCCCCAAGTCATCGGGGAGTTTGGTTATTTTTTTGCACCGCATCAAATCCAAAAACCTAACCTCCCCCAAATCATCTGGCAGTTCGGTTAGGTTCGGGCAATCAATCAAATGCAACAACTCAACACCCCCAAAATTATCGGGCAGTTTGGTTATTTTTTTGCACCCATCCAAATCCAACGACTCAACATTCCCCAAATTATCGGGGAGTTCGGTTAGGTTTGTGCAACCCCTCAAATCCAACAAACGAACATTACCCAAATCATCGGGAAGTTTGGTTAGGCCTGGGCAATCAATTAAATACAAATCACTTCCATCAGTCGGGCCAACATAAATGCCATTCTTTATATGCTCTTTCATTCTTCACCCTCAAATTTGCAAGTATCCCGATCGAACAGCTTATACTTTAAAACCTCTATAGCCTCAGATACTGTTTCTCCGTGACTGTAAGTGCCATCTCTCTCTACAACATATTGCACGTTGTCCTTTTGCAATACCCCATTTACAAAACGGGTGTCGCACACCCTTCTTACGATAAGGTCATCCATTTTTTTGGTGTTGAGGACGACGCATGGGATGCAGTCAAAAATTCTGAATTCATATTTCATAATTAAATCACCCAAAATTGAAAGCGAACTCGTCATCATTCGCGACGTTATGGAATACAACATCCTCCAAAGCCCTGATGCTCATCCCATCCCGCAAAGTCGGCTGGGGCTCAGGAACAGCCGCATCGGAAACTCTAACCATTAGCCTTCCATTAGCCGCTGCCCATAGAGATACAACAGGTGCGTCGAGCAGGTTTCTGATATGTGCCTCGCCCGGATTTCTCTGGTCAACAACCAAGTTGTGCTCGCCCACTTGCAACAAGCACTGGTCAAACTGCGCCATTTGTGTAACTTGGACTTTTTGAGTTTTTATTATTTTCATTTTGTTCTCCCGTTATATTTTTTAACCCCATAAACGGCTTACTTGTTTATTTTCACGAAGGCGGCCGAACTAACTCAATCCACAGACCCTTTTCCCAAACGTCATACAAACACTGTTCGGACTTCGCCCTGTCTCTCGCTATCCTCCTCGCGGCCTTCAGATCCTTCACGCTTGCCACCGGTTTGTCGCGCTTCGTTACTCGATATCGGTATGCGTTCTCCATGGATTAAACCCTCATATTTCGTGCATTTAAACCCGATGTACGGGAGGCCTTTGTAGTTTCCGATATCCATCGCAGTGTGCCCCACTGCCCTGCACTGCTCTACTGATTTTAGGCCTATGGCTCGTTTCGCGGCTATTTCGTGCTCTAGTGGGCATGGTGATAAATCAACCCCGCAGATAAACATTGTCAGGTAAAATACAGTGTCAATCATCTATAAACACCCCAGATCCTATTTTTATGAAAATTGAATTCAATAAAATGTTTCATGCTACCCCTCTCTGTGATTTCAGATAAATTCCCGCCTTCCATTTGGCTAAACCAGACTCATTAGCCAACCTTTGCCAAGTGATTTTTTTTCGTTTTCTGGTGAGTGATTGGTATGCTATTTCTAGCGCAATCCAATCGTTATTTTTTAACCGTTTTGGTTCCAGGCCCTGAGAATGGGTTATCAGCCGGTCATTCCCAGGGTTGCGACGTTTCCCGGTTTTTTGCCCGTTTTGGTTCCAGTCATTGTATTCAGGCCGCTTATGAATCCCATTATTGATGATCCTAGGCTACTTAATATCGCAATTCCGCCAATCAGTAAATTTACAAACGTCTGCCCAAGCGCTTCGTGAGGCGTCCAGCTCACGCCAGATTTTTCTAATTTTTCTGCTGCGCGTTCAGCAGTATTCATGCGGTCTTGGCTGTTGCAGTTTTTCCAGCCAACACACTTGTCAAGCGTGCTCGACGCGGTTAGGGCAACGTCTCGGTATACCTGATTAAGCGCTGTCTGTTTATCAGCATTAATTCTGGCATATTCAAAACGACCAAGCGTGGTGGTGTAACTCATGCTGACATCGATAAGAGAAAACAAAACCCAGGTTGATATGATTATTAAGGCAGCACCGCGACGCTTGTTGCCCATGCTGTGGCTAGCGCCTTGCCCGATGATTGGAAGGGAAAACGCCAGTGCAATAGAGCACAGAACAGCTCCGATCCCGAATAACGCGCCAAGAAATGAGCCGAAATTACTCATCATGATGGCGCATGCACTGTTAGCAATAATGTTAGCCGCGACAAAGCATGCGGCAAACGGGTTGTTTTTGTAAAATTGTAGACACTGGCGTGTGTTCATATTTCTCTCTCTGTGGTTGTTCCCTGATATACTTATTCCTGGGGGTGGTGGGTGGATAATCTAAATGCTGTGCGCATTCATGCGCGTTTCGGATTCTCGCCAGTGGGCGTCTTCCTCCGGCGGTGACTGCTCCATGTTTATTTCCTCGACGTTATACTGCAGGCAGAATTGCCTAAGTTCGGCTAGTGACATATCGCCACATCGGCACTCGGCAACCTCGATCGCTATGCTCAACGGGCGCTTTATCCGTGCAGAATCAATTGCAACATCCATTAGCTTGCTGTGGCGTGTAAACTCTCGTGCGGTCATATCTATGTCCTCAGTTTGTTTTACGGCCTGGTCTAATAAATATCGCGATGAGCATTGCGATATATTCACAAGTGTATTAGCATATATATAAATATACAAGCCCACGGAGAAAAAAATGTTGCTCAAGAGCAAGAAACCAAATAGGGATAAATTGGTTCGCCTTATTCATCACTACAACATCACTACGGAGCAGATCGGCGCATGGCTCGATCGGAAGCCAGGCACAGTTCAGGCATGGACACAGAAATATTCGGGAGTCGATATCTCTGATCACTCGCTCGAACTGCTACGATATAAAATCGCGGACGCGATTAGAATGGGCGAAATAATCAAACCTGAGACGGTTTAAAATAACGGCAACGGACAGCTAGTGCGGGGGCATGCATGGAAAATATTAGCGGCAATGCTGGGCAGGCGGGCAGGGTAGATACAGACAAAATAAAACAATCAGTGGACATAGCAGACATAATTGGCCGTTATATAGAGTTGAAAAAAGACGGCCGGGAATACAAAGCATGCTGCCCATTTCATGAGGACAAAACGCCATCTCTGACTGTGTATGAGAAAAACGGAGTGGGGCATTATCACTGTTTTGGTTGCGGCGCCCACGGTGATGTCATTGATTTCATAACGGAATTCACAGGGTGCACATTTCCGGACGCTGTCCAATCGCTTGGCGGTAAGCTGAATTGCAAGGCGCCGGTGCCGGTAAAATCTAATCGTGTAGACCCGTATGCGGATTATACGCCAAAGGCAACAGCGAGCCAACTCGACCCAACAGACGCGGGGCGTTTCGACCTAAAAATACGAAATCCCAAACGCGGCGGAACAATCTGGAATGTCACCCCCCAGGCAATCTACCCATACCCGGGCCAAGGCTATGTGATCCGCGTAATCATGCCAGACGGTAAAAAAATAACGCCTATGGTCCGGTGGTGCACGCACCCAAGAGGCTCTGGATGGACGCTGTACCCATTTGACATTCCGAGAACGCTATACGGCTACGAGCCGGGCGACAAGCAGGTTCTAATAGTAGAGGGAGAGAAATGCGCCGACCATGCTCGAAAACTATCCGACGGGAAACTGTGCGTCGTCAGCTGGGCCGGTGGCTGCAACGGCGTAGACAAAACAGATTGGTCACTGCTCAGGGGGCGCAAGATAATCTGCTGGCCGGACAATGATCCATCGGGATTTCAGGCAGCGATGAAAATCCGCGAGATAGTGGCACCGAATTCTGAATCGTTCGAGGGAATAATCCCACCTCTGGACGCGCCCAAGGGGTGGGACGTGGCAGACGGAAGATGGCCAGACGCGGCGTCACTGTTCGCGTGGTGTAAAAAACATAAAGGCCCCAATTGGGCAGCGGTAAAAAAAAACTGGGACGATCGGGCGGGGGTGTCTAACGACACGGCTAAACCGAAAAAACAGCGGAAAACTGCCCCGAAACAGCCTGCCAGGAATCAGAACGACACGGCTAGATCTGTACTCGGCAACACGGTGCTCAAGATAGCGCCCAAACCCCCAGAGCAGACAACGGACGATCTGAACCAAGCCATAGAGACCATGAACAAAAACAACGCAGTTGTCCTGCACGGGGATAAATGTGTCGTGATTCGTGACATGTACGATGAGGATGGAAACCCCGAGTTTAGGTTCATAGGCATGAACGGGTTCCACGCTTATCACGAAAACAATCAGGTCTGGGTGGCGGAGGGAGAGAAAAACAGGGCTGTTCAGGTTAGCCGGATGTGGATGCGTGACAAGCGCCGACGCACATTTGACGGTGTTACGTTCGACCCGACTGGACAGGCGCCCGAAACTTACCTGAATCTATGGAAAGGCTATTCAGTCGATCCTTGCGAACATGGAGACTGGTCACTGCTCAAAACTCATCTACTCGATAACGTATGCTCGGGCGATAAAAACCTTTGGTTATATCTTGTCACATGGATGGCCCAGATGTTTCAACAGCCAGACGTTAAGCCTGGCGTTATGATGGTGCTGAAGGGTAACAAGGGAGTTGGCAAAACAATACTATCGACATACCTGCAACAGATACTTGGCAACCACGCGGTTAAAATTTCCCGAGCCGAGCACCTGACTGGAAAATTCAACGCTCACCTAGCCAATCGTTTATTAGTAGCGGTAGAAGAGGGCTACTGGGCCGGTGACAAACAGGCTGATGGTCCGCTCAAAGATCTGGTGACAGACTATCGCGTGCTGGTCGAAAAGAAAGGATATGACCCCATCAGAGTAAAAAACCTCATGAGAATCCTGATGACCACCAACAACGACTGGGTCGTGCCCGCCAGCCGAGACGAGCGCAGATACTGCGTAATCGAGGTCGGCGAAAAGCAAAAGCAGAATCGTAAATATTTTTCGGCAATAGACAAACAAATGCAGGATGGCGGCCTGGCTCGAATGCTTCACGATTTATTGCATTTCGATATCACTCAGTGTGACCTGAACAAAATACCACAGACTCAGGCATTAAACGATCAGAAAACACAATCATTCGAGCCGCGAGAAGCGTACTGGTACAGCGTGCTAAACTCAGAGATGATCAAACACGATGGGGAGCATTCAGTTGAGTACCCCATCAACGGAATGGCGGACAGGATACCGCGCCGAGAGGTTTATGATGGCTATCTGAGATTCTGTCGTGATATTGGATATCGTCGCCCAGTTACTGACATGTCCCTCATGCGAAAAGTGTATGAGATGTGCCCGTCAATACGTCATCGCGGCGTTAGATGCAGTGGAGTAGGTCGCCCGTGGGGAATTAAGGTGCCAAATATACAGGTTGCTAGACAAGAGTTTGACCAGTACTGTGGATTTAAGAACGAATGGCCAGAAGATTCGGAATTCTAGGATGATTTCATGAGGACTAAAAAAAGCCGCCGGAGGGCGGCTAGGTGGGCGAGTAAGTACGATACGTTTATTCTGCTATCTGGATTGGCGTGGTTTATTCTGTCATGGTTTGGGGTTATACCCTGGCCGCATCACTTATAAAAAACCCCGCACGGTGGCGGGGTGATAGGTATTTTATATATTGGTTTTTATCCACACCTGATTTTGATGTTTCTTTAAAATAATATTTCCGAACACTCAGAAACCGGAGACTCGAATTTGTCATCACCCGATATGGGTTTATCATGACGCTTATTTGGCGCATAGAATAATGCTAAGAAAAACAATATGACTATTGCCAAGAATTGATCTTCAGTCAGTTTCATGGTCTCCATCCTGTTTATTTGGTGGTTTTATATTGCATATATGGGTTACACATTTATCTTCAAACCAGTTGCTGTCTCCATCCAACCCTATAGTCCAGAACCCTGTCACTGGTATCTCTGGCGGGCATGTCAATCTTATATTACGGAAAAACTGGCGTGTGATTCGTCAAAACTCAATACCCCGATTAACATACAGACCGCGAGCATATGCTCGTATCCTGTCGAAATCATCCGGGTGGCCGACAACAGTCCTTTCTGTCAATTTTGCCTCATCCAGCCTCTGCTTTCTGATCGATTTTTTACGGGCAGAATCCGAGAGCACCACCCATTCGTTTGGAGCAGTTTTTCGGTATGATGAATTTGAACAATTTAAAACTGTTCCGCAAGCTATCGCTGCAACGGACGATTTGCTCTGATAACAAGAGTAAACACTATTAATGATAGCCATAATTTCATTGTCGTCTATTTTTTCACTCATTACATAATCCACACACAAGTTAATTTAAACAAATCACCGGCAATAAACCCCTGAACACTCAGAAACCGGAGACTCGAATTTGTCATCACCCGATATGGGTTTAGCATGACAATTATTTGGCGCATAGGCTAATGCTAAGAAAAACAATATGACTATGCATGTGATCGACAGGAAAATAGATCTAACTGTTTCGAATTTGTCTTTCCCATTCATAAAAGTAACCTCCTTCTGTTGATATAACCTGGACTCCTGTAGCGTTAATAACTTGATGGATTATAAGTCTACCTTTATCCATGACGGGATAGTATACGGTTATAATATTAACAGTTTCCCAGATAACACGTATCTGATTTTTTTCATCCCTTGATTCCATAAACATTTCAAACATGACGATTTGATTTCCTGTCAATATTTTTTAACATTTACCCCAAACCGATTTTAAAACGCGCCGGCGCCCAGTAATGCTACTACTATTATTACGGACAATAACAGTAAATTTTGTGATTTATTCATATTTTACTCCTTTAGCATTTTTCATTTTCTGCCCCCATTTTCTGCATCAGGACGTATACAGCAGTGTTCCTGATTTCATTTTCAAATTGATTGGCCAGATCACAAACTCGAATCGACTCGTACTGAGTCAGCGGGGCGTTATGCGCCTGCCAGTGTTTCCACTGCGCGGAATCTCCCAGATAATCATATGCCAGAGCGCGGGCGGCGCTTGATATTCTGGGCGTTATTTTACCTGGCGGAATAGGTATTCCGATTCTCTTTTTCATGACCTCTACGTCCTTTCGCAGCTGGACAATGTTATCCTGCATAACAATCCATTCGTTCATGATTATCTCTCTCTGTTTTCTGTTTCAGTAATTCCTCACGTCCCAAGTAACGCCCCGCTCGGATTCTATTTTTGAAATCTCGGCTGAGATATCAGATTCGCATATGTACGAATTTCGAAACATAAACCCCTTGTGCATGCACGTGCCCATGCAGTTTAGATTTATGTTTATAGCTCTGGTTACTATTATGGCCGCTCGGTTTGATCCTTTACTTCGGAAAACGGCCTTTATATTTTTAATACCGTCTTTGCTTTCCCAGTAAACAGTGTAGTTTTCAAAAACTATTTTACCCGGAATGCTCCAAGGTTTTTTCTTTTCCTGGGTTATTATGTACTCTGGTACGGGATCCCCGCGCTGGAATATTTTAAAATCGGTCATTTCCTTTCTCCAATGATGCCACCAGCAAAATTACCGGCCATAAAAATATTATGAACACCGATGGTGGGGATTCATTTATATGCGGTGATGTCCTTGACAAAACCAAAACACCGTACCCTGCCCAGCAGTATATCAGGCAGGGTATTATGTATAACGCTATCTCTAAAATGATCATACGATTTTTACCGCATTGCATCCGGCAATCGAATCACCCGATCTGTACCGGGCGTTTAAAATAGCCTGCAGCTGTTGGTCGGTCAGCTGTATTGGCGTTTGGTTTAATCTCGAGCACAGCATGGAAACCGTACCCGAGTGTTTCCAATCCGCGATCGCCGCGCCAGTTTCTGGGTTTACCAGCATTGCCAGTCGGTCGCCCTGGACTAATATAGAGTCGACGATTCCAGTTGGGGTAACCCACTGGCGTGTTCCTGGGTACACGACGCAATCGTCGTGTTTTTTCATTTTGCCCACTTTTAGTTTTATGAATTTCATGGTGCTGACCTCTCTGTTTTGTCGGTTTTTATAGGGTAAATTGCCCACGACCATATGTTAGATTGATCGTGGGCGGGAGGGTTACGAGGCTATTTTTTGATTGGCCACTAGCCGTTGATACTCGGCTAATGGGATAGCTATCATTTCTTCACGCGGCGCTCGACAGAGGTCGATCGCCTCTAATTTTGATATCTCCCTAATTTTCCCATTTTTCATTACTACTCCGTATTCCGGGACGCTGTTACCCGGGTTTCTGAAATCTTTTTGGCCTAGCGCGATGACATCGCCAGGCGAACATGGGAGTTCTAGCCGCCCATCGCCTCCGGCATATCCTAGCCATTTTCCAAATTCGAATTCCAGTTTTTCTCGGTATGAGCATTGAGCTATCCATGGTTTCCCGTACCGCTTTTGGTTATATTCGCTGGTTTTAGCAGAGAGTATTCCGTTACTTAGTTTAAATTCATCTTGTAGCCACATGATTCAGTCCTCTTTGTTGGTTTTGTGCGGGCCGGAGCCCGCTATTTGGTTAGTAGAGATCCATCGGGTTTCTCACCCGCTTTTCGATGTTCCAGTTTATTGCGTCTGTTGCGCACTCTTCCCTGTGATTTTTTAGCTCGTCTGCGGATCGCATAAATCCGCAAATCGTGAGGATGTCCGTATTTTGGTGTGCTGGGTGATTTTGTAATTTCAAAAGTTTTTTAAAATCTGGGTTTTGTATGATGTCCTTGTATTCCATTTTTAGTGCTCCTGTTTTGTCGGTTTTGTGTCTGCCTAAGCGGTATAGACATAATATACCCCAGACACTGTATCCTGTGAAATATTATTTAGTAATAAAAACCATACCCCTTTATTACTTTTAAATTTCGTAGGTAGACACGTAGACGTAGGTAGACAGCAAAGGTGGACACGATTTTCCCTTCAGAATCATACTCTTACGTCATTTTGTCCACCATGTCTACGTGTCTACCCCGATTTCAAATTCCCCAGAGATTTTTGCTATTTTGATTAATAATTATACGTATGGTTAATATATTCCAGTTGTTAAATTACCTATCTTTATTATATTTTTTTATGACTATCTAGATAGACAGAGATAGACAAATAGACATTACATTAGACATCAAGCACTTAGAGTGTGTCTATCTCTGTCTATGTGTCTACTATTTACGTATAACTATTTTTTACGCTACATTTTAGATATCCGTTGAATTGGGGGTGAAAGTGTGGCTAGGACTGGTCCCGACCGTGGGCTGACTGCAAAACAAGCAAAATTTGTCGATGAGTACATTAAGGACTGCAATGCAACTCAGGCTGCGATTAGGGCCGGGTATACTCCAAACCATGCCCACAAAACTGGTTCACAGCTGTTAGGCAAATCTGTAGTGAGCACTGCAATATTCGCAGCGCAAAAAAAAAGGTCGGAAAAAACCGAAATTGATGCTGAATGGGTTTTGCGTCGCGCAGCCGAAGTGCATAATAGATGCATGCAAAAAGAACCCGTGTTAGATGCCGACGGTAACGAGACGGGAGAGTATAAATTTGATAGCGCAGGTGCATTAAGAGCGTTAGATTTAATCGGTAAGCACACTGGCGTACAGGCGTTCGAGAGCAAATTAAAATTAAATCACGATATTAGTATTACAGTAACGTCAGGCATTGATTTGCCGCCTGGTCAGTGGGATGAGATAACGGATGCCAGCGAAGACCAAAATTGTATCGACGGGATATAAACCACGGCCTATACAGCACAAAATACATCAGGAAATGTCAAGGCGGAGATTCGGCGTAATCGTCGCACACCGCCGATTTGGGAAAACCGTTTTTTGTATTAATACATTAATTGATGCCGCGCTCAGATTTAATAAATTAAAAAACGGCCGTTTTGCATATATCGCACCGTACCAAAAACAGGCGCGTGATGTTGCGTGGCAGGAGCTACTCGATTACACGGCCAATATCCCAAACATTAAAATATCAAATATTGATTTATCGGTAACATTCCCAAATGGTAACCGAGTTAAATTATACGGCGCTGATAATCCTGATAGCATGAGAGGGTTATATTTTGACGGCGTCGTTATTGACGAGGTCGCAGACATACGTCCAAACGTATGGGGAGAAGTCATACGCCCCGCGCTCGCGGATCGAAGAGGCTGGGCTATATTTATTGGCACGCCCAAAGGGATCAATCTGTTTAGTGAGTTGTATTACTCAGCAGTCAAAGACCCTGCTTGGTTTGCAGGCCATTACCCAGTCAGCAAGACGAACCTGATTGATCACGCTGAGCTAGACATGATCCGTCGAACCAGCACAGACAGTCAATACGCGCAAGAAATGGAGTGTGATTTTAATGCTGCTGTCGACAACGCACTCATCCCGCTAGACCTCGTGTTAAACGCTAGCGGCAAACACATTGATACGTATGACGTGCAGGGATCAGCAAAAATACTCGGCGTTGATGTTGCGCGATACGGCGACGATCGCAGCGTGCTGTTTCCTCGGCAGGGCCTCATCGCATACCGTCCCAAGGTACTCAAGAGCATCGACAACATGACACTAGCGTCACGTGTAGCGTCCGCAATAGATCGATGGCGCCCGGATGCTGTGATGATCGATGCAGGGCGAGGCGAGGGCGTTATAGACCGCCTACGCGACCTGGGGCACACGGTCCACGAAATCAATTTCGGCGGCCGTCCCAACGATCCTCACTATAAAAATAAGCGCGCTGAAATGTGGGACAAGCTCAGGCGCTGGCTAGACGCTGGCGGGGCGATACCAGACATCACAGAGCTCAAAACGGATCTCTGCGCGCCTATGTACAGCTATGCTAACGCGGCAAACAAGTTCGAGCTGGAGAGTAAGGATGACATCAAAAAGCGAGGACTGCCAAGCCCTGACCTTGGTGATGCTCTCGCTCTAACATTCGCGATTCCAGTTGCCCCTAAGTCTCCGCACGGCATAGTTTCACACCATCGTCAACAACAGCTAGCATATAATCCAGTACGTGATAGACTACAGACTAATGGACGCTCACCGATCGAAAGGGCAAGATAACATCATGTGCATGTCAACACCTAAGGCTCCGCCACCGCCACCGCCACCAAAACAGCCACCCACGCCAGTGGATGCCTCGGTATCACGCGCAGGCGACCGCGAAAAACGTAGGCAGCAAGCGCAGGGCGGTTACGGTTCAACAATCATGACAGGACCGATGGGTGTGAGCGCGCCGGCAAACATTGGTAAAACACTGCTAGGGGCGTAATAGGTGTGACCTATTCCGAGGCGAATGCTGCGGAGTTATTCTTAATCAAATGGGCCAAAGGCGTGGGCGCGAGGATATACAGAGAAGGCGATAAGCTGAAACTGGCCACGCCCTCTGGCGACGAATTTATCGAAACTGGGGATTGGGTGGCCAAAGACGGCAATGGCGTTTATAGGGTATACAGATCAGGTCAGGCAGGAGCATAACGCATGATGGCAGAATTAACAGGCACGTTCACGGGCACAGGCACCAGCTCGGCCACAGGCATCCAGGGTTATTACAACGTATCGTTGGCCGGCGTTACAGCGGCAACGGCAACAGTGCAGCTACAGCGCAGTTTCGACAACGGCACTACATGGCTCGTCGTGGAGTCATACACGGCCGACGCTGAGCAGGTAAAGCACAATCCAGAGTTTGGCGTACAATATCGTTACGAGTGCACTGCGCACACCTCTGGCACTGTTACGTATAGGCTGAGCAACTAAAACAACGGCACGGATGGCGCGGCATGCGGTTATCTCCAAAACAGAAAGCCACGACACGGCATGAGCAGCTCAAGGGCCAGCGCTCCCAGTATCTATCAGACTGGCGCGACACGTCGATGTACGTGCTGGGCTACACGGACCAGATCATAGGCGGAGACTCAGGAAACCTCGAGGGCGATATTAGCCGTAACGAGATGCTGTATAACGAGGTCGGCAAGTTTGCCATTCGAACCATGGCATCAGGCATGCAGGCTGGTATCGCGTCACCAGCTCGACCGTGGTTTACCCTGAACACTCCCGATCCTGACATGATGGATTTCGGCCCGGTAAAAACCTGGCTCGATGACGTTAAGCAGATCCTGTACCGGATTTTTGCCCGCTCTAATTTTTATCGCAGCGCATACAATGTCTACAAGCACCTAGGGGTTTTTGGCCTGGCCAATGTCGGCGAGTATGAGGATTTCAACACTGTTGTGCGTTTTGAGACGTACCCCATGGGCTCATACTGCCTCAACGCCGGCGAAAAATCCGATACGATGTACCGCGATTACACCATGACGGTTAGCGCGGCAGTTAATAAATTTGGTCTGCGTAATTTATCTGTGTCAGTACAGCGACTGTACGAGCAATGCCTGTACGACAAGCCTGTAAAAATATTACACGTCATCGAGCCCAATCGTGGGCGCAAGCACACCAGCCCACTGTCCCGTGATATGCCAATTCGGTCCATGTATTTTGAGATTGATGGCCAGGGTGATGATCCAATCCTCGAGTCAGGATTTAGAGAGAATCCTTTTTTCGCCCCACGTTGGGACCCCAACAGCGACACGGCATACAGCCGAAGCTACCCAGGCATAGATTCTATCGGCACAAATAAAGGCCTTCAAATACAGGAAATGGATAAGGCCATAGCGATTGAGAAAATGCATAATCCACCATTGGTGGGCGATGCCTCTATAGCGCGGGACAAGCTAGATTTAATCGCTGGTGGTGTGTCATACATGCCCAATATGGCCGCCACGGGGAAGCCTGGACTGGCTCCGATTTATGATGTATCTCCCCGCATTGCAGAACTGACGGCAGATATTAAAGAAAAAGAGGAGCGCATAAGATCGCATTTTTACGCTGACCTGTTCCTGATGATCAGCAATATGGAGCGCGCGCAGATCACAGCGACAGAAATAGCGCACCGTCAAGAAGAAAAAATGTTGATGCTCGGCCCGGTGCTGGAATCGCTGAACAATGATTTTTTCGATCCCATGATCGACCGCACGTTTAATATCGCCGAGCGTCGCGGGATGCTGCCGCCACCACCTCAAGAGATCCAGGGCCAAAAACTCGAAGTAGAATACACGTCTATACTGGCACAAGCGCAGAAAGCGATTAGCACGTCGAGCATGGAGTCTACAGCAGCGTTTACCATGCAATTAGCGACCGCGAATCCCGATGTGCTGGACAAAATCGATATGGACCAGATGGTTGATGAGCACGCCAGGGCCAAGGGCGCACCGCCTAGCGTTATTCGTTCTGATGAGGACGTGGCAGCACTCAGAGAGCAGCGCGCAGCACAGGCGCAGCAGGCCGCTATGATGGAACAAGCGCAGATGGCAGCCCAAGGCGCCAAGACGTTAAGCGAGACTGACACAACAGGAGATAATGCCCTGACGGCTATTGCCGGGGCTATGGGGTAAACACAGAGAGAGGGAACAGATAGATGAATACATCAGCGCCTATAAACGGCGAAGAGATCCGAAGGCGAGAAGACCTGTATATATTAGATAAGTTTAACGAAGACATGGTTAATGGGATATTTTCAGATCCTCTACAGGAAACAGTAGACGAATTACTGGCAGAACGCGGCAAGCGCTACGGTAATTTCGAAGGCCATGCCTCGATCTCCCAGGCTATAAAAGCCGAAATGCGCGCCACTCGGAACTGGGAAAACTTGAGCGAGGATAAAAAGGAATGCCTAGAAATGGTGGCCCACAAAATCGGTCGAATTCTCAACGGCGACCCAGAGTACAAAGACAGCTGGACCGATATTATTGGTTACGTAACTCTGGTTGAAAAAACGCTATGAGACCAGAGGATAAGTTAGCCCATAAAAAACAGCACGACCAGAAAAAACAGGAACAGGAAAAGCGCGAAAAGCAAAAGCAGGATCAACTAATATCTGACAGGCTTTTTTTATTGCGCACCGCCGAGTTCCAACGTGTCATGAATGACATACTGACAAAGGGCGGCATGTTCAGAAGCGTTATGACTGGGAACAGCATGACGTTCTACAACGCCGGAAAGCAGGATTTTGCACGGCAAATATGGTCAGATTTCGCACTGGTGGATGAGGAGCGATCGCACGATCTACTGAAGCCAAAGTTTGAAGTTGACCGAAACGCAGGACCAGTTCCTGAGATTACAACAGAGAGAGGAAAAACCGATGAGTGAATCTGAAATCACTGAAGAAGCTGGTGGTCAGACCGACACCAATACCGCCGCCGAACAGGAAGCAGAAGGTGCTGCCAATGAGTCTAAGGACGCAGAAGCCACCGAAAACCAGGAGGGAGCCGAAGCCGAAAAGCCTGCACCGGAAGTGCCCGATTCATACGAGTTCGAATTGCCAGAAGGTGTTGAGCTGGACGCAAGTCTGGCCGAAGCAGCAACGCCGGTATTCAAAGAGCTCGGATTGAGTAACGAGCAAGCGAGCCAGTTGGTCCAGTTGTACATGGACAACCAAGCCGCGCAAGCCGAAGCGAGCCAGAAAGCACTAGGCGACCAAATTGAGCAATGGCAAAACGATCTCAAAGCCGATCAGGATTTCGGTGGTGATAATTACGAAGAAAATGTGGCAAAAGTCACAGAGTTTTTCGCAAATACCGCTCCCGAAGGTTCGCAAGATGCATTGAAGCAGTTATTTGACAGCACTGGGCTGGGAAGCCATCCCGAGTTTGTTAAGTACATGTTGAACCTAAGCACCCTGATTCCGACCGGCGAAGATCAGCCCGCAGGTGGATCGCCGCTAGCTATGGACTCTGCAAGCATGGCCAGCCGATGGTACACCCCTGAAGGCGGTGCTAAATCAGGATAATAGGATGACCGTATTTTTATGGTCTCCCGTTGTTCTGAATAACCGGACAATTAGGAGACCACTATCATGGCAACATTAAACAACAACTATCCTACTCTGGCGGAGTTGGCCAAGCAGATGGACGGTAAGGGTAATATCGTTTCGGATATCATCGAGATCCTTAACGATACTAACCCGATATTGGCGGATATCCCCTGGTATCCCTGTAACAACGGCACTAAGCACTTGACGACCATTCGTACTGGTCTGCCTGAGCCAACGTTCCGTAAGCTGTACCAAGGCGTGCAGCCCACCAAGGGCACAGTAACGCAGGTCGAAGACACCTGCGGTATGCTCGAAGACTGGGCCGAAGTCGATGCTAAGCTGGTGGATATTGCGCCCAATCCAGGCCAGTTTCGGCTGAATGAAAGCAAGCCTCACCTTGAGGGCATGAACCGTAAGATGGCCACAACGCTGTTCTACGGCAACACGGATGCCAACCCTGAGCGTTTTATGGGCCTGGCGCCTCGGTTTAACGCGCTGACGGGTGCTGACAACTCCAGCCAGATTGTTAACGCTGGTGGATCTGATTCTGATAACACGTCCGTGTGGATGGTGGTCTGGTCTGACCGCACCTGTCACGGCTTGTATCCATCCTCGACCCGTGCTGGTCTTGACCGTAAAGACTTGGGTCAGAAAGTGAAGCAGAAAAGCGACGGCTCGCTGCTTGAAGTAATGTGGGACAAATTCACATGGGATTGCGGTTTCTCAGTACGGGACTGGCGTTATGTGGTTCGCATCGCGAATATTGACGTGTCCAACCTGCGAGCCGGTTCAGTGGATTGCTTCGGCTTACTCAGAAAAGGTTACTGGAAGCTGAAGCAGCGTCAGATTTCAGGCGGTCGAGCAGCGATTTATGCCAACGCTGATTTCTGTGAGGCCCTGGACGCTCAGGCTACGCCGACACTGGCGACTACCGGCACCACGACCAGCGGTAACGTGCGCTACAGCACCGATGAGATCAGCGGTAGCGAGATAATGGTTTACCGAAACATGCCAATCCGCGAGACTGATGCCCTGATCAACACTGAGACAGCACTGACGTAAACCGTATAACCCACTGGCCGGCCTAACCGTCGGCCTAAATGACAACGAATTTTTGGAGATTACAACATGGGTATTTTAGACACCTACACACTGTTGTCTGACGATCAGGATCTGTCTCAGGCGGCGGGCACGTACTACTCAGATGTATTGAACGTGCTGGGCGATGCTGGTTACACCACATCAAATGACGCACCTAATGGCATCACTCATGATCTGGGCAAGGGCACCCCGGTGCCGTTTCTGTGTCAGGTTACAGAAGCTTTTGCATCGGGTGGTGCTGCTACACTGCAGGTTGACTTGGAGACCGACGATAACGAGTCGTTTACATCGGCAACGGTATTGTTCAGTAGCCCCACATACGCGTTGGCTGATCTGATTGTTGGGAAACACCTGTTGCACGAGTTCCTGCCGCACGGCTGTGAACAGTATCTGCGGGTGAAGTACGTAATTGGTACTGCCACAACAACGGCCGGTACTGTGACTGCGGGCATCACCACGGGCCATCAGTCTAACGGCTAACCAGTTTGGGGTCTGCGGCTGGGGGGTTTAGCTCTCTCTGGGCGCCTTGGCTGCGGTCCCCTCCTAACATGTTTCACGGAGTATTTCTCATGCCACACCAATACAGGGTTACCGGTGAGTGTTTTTATGATAACGTTTTTCGAACACCTTCAGATAACTTCATCATAACAGTAGACAAAAAGCTAAAAGATGTGCCAGAATATCTGGAATACATAGAACCACCCAAGCCCTCTGGCGGCAAAAAAACAGCTGTAAAGAATGAGACGTTGCCAGAAGAGCCAGCGGAGAAGGCCACTGACCAGGACGTTATCTGAACCGTGACACACGTGTGTCATAGTGAGGCTTAAGTATGGCAACGATCGAGACAGACCTGTGTAACATCGCCCTGTTTCGCGTCGGGGCTGATGAAATATCAGACCTGGACGAACAGAGCTACAACGCAGAAAAATGCCGGTTTCTGTACCCGCTATCTAGGGACACCACCCTCAGCGAAGGCGCATGGGGGTTTGCCAATGCCACTAGGGCACTGTCACTCACTGGCACCACGGCTGATGAGTGGGATTATGTCTACGATTACCCTACTGACTGTCTGCATGCCGATTATATCGTACCGCCGGGGGGCACCGGGAATGTCTCAACGGGCGGGATAACACTGCGAAGCATGGAATTTGACCCGATTCCGTTTAAGGTGATACTTGATACCACCGGATCGAAGGCCATAGGGACTAATTACGAAGACGCCATTTTATCGTATACCAAATACGTCACATCGGTATTGCTGTTTGATCCGCCGTTTAAAGAGGCGTTGTGTTGGAAGCTTGCCGCAGATCTAGCCCTGCCTCTGGGTGGTGATTCTGGCAAAAAATACCGAGATCAAGCGTTGGCGGCCTATCAGCAGATAATTGATAAGTCTGTGGCATTTGACGCCAATCAGCAGTGGCCCCGCAAGCGTCAGGTGCGACCCGCTGAACTACGAGCCAGGGCCGGCAGTGTGTATTCGCACTACCATTATGACGGGCGATTTTACAGGAGGTTTTAGTGCCTCGTGACATACAGCCATCGTTCGTTGGTGGCGAGATAACACCATCGCTGCACAGCCGTGTGGATTTGGAAAAATACCACCATGCTGTGGCGACGCTGAAGAATTGGTTTGTGCATGCCCAAGGCGGCATTAGCACACGTCCCGGTACTGAGTTTGTTGGCCAGTGTCGCGGGGTTAGCCGGCTGATTCCGTTTCAGTTCAACACCGAGCAGGCCTATGCTTTAGTGTTCAGCAAAAACTACATGCGCGTGATTCGGAATGGCGGCTATGTGGTCGAGGCTGGCAAGACGATCACGAATATAACGGCCACCACGCCTGCTGTTATCACGATTGCGACCCACGGATATGCTGGCGGGTCGATAAATGACACGGTATATATAACCGGCACTGGCGTTACCGCCATCGATAATAAATTTCACCAGATCAGTAATGTTACCACCAATACATTCGAAATTGCCGCCAGTGGCGCTGGATGGACATCTGGCGGCACCTCTGAGCGGTTATTCGAGCTGGGCGTTCCCTGGTTCGAGGATGACCTGTTCCAGATTAAGTATACGCAGTCTGCGGATGTTATGACTGTCACCCACCCGGATTTTGGCGCGCGCGAGATAACGCGCACTGGGCACGACGCCTGGACGCTGACATCGATATCGTTTTCCTCTGGCGTATCCCCGCCGGCCAATGCCTGGGTTAATCAGATTGGCACCCCTGCTGCTGGTAGCGACAAGCGGAACTATAAATACATCGTGACAGCGGTGGACGGCACTGGCCGGGAGTCTCAGCCATCGGCAGAGATCAGCACCGGATTTCTGGCCACGTCAACTCAGGTTAATATCACCGGGATAACCTCGGCGAATCCCCCGGTTGTATCCTGTGCGGGCCATACGTTTTTGGTAGATGACACCGTATATATAACGGGCGTTTCCGGAATGACCCAAGTAAATGGCCGGTATTTTAGGGTACAGGCAGTGGTGGCCGGTGTGTCGATCAGCCTGGATGACAGTTTTGGCACAACATATGGCACGTACACCTCTGGCGGCACCGTTACGAGATACTCGGGCGATATCGATTTTTTAACCCAGACATATGGCAATCAAATATCATGGTCCCAGGTTACAGGTGCAGAGTATTACAACATATACAAGGAAAACTCGACTAATTCCGGGGTATTTGGATGGATAGGTGAGACTAAATCCACGGAAAGAATTTTCACCGATTTTAACTTCCTGCCGGATCTGAGCATAACGCCGCCGATCAGCGTAAACCCGTTCGGCGGTCCGGGGAATAATCCACGATGCGCCGGGTACTTCCAGCAAAGAATTTTTTACGCCTCCACGAACAACAACCCCCAGACAGTGTGGGGAAGCAAATCAGCACAATTTAACAACATGGATTACTCGCGCCCACTCCGGGATGATGACGCCATGCAGTTTTCCGTTCGAAGCCGCCAAGTAAATGAAATTCGTCACTTGATCGGCATGGATGAATTGTTGGCATTCACCTCAGGGTCGATATTCAAACTCGGCGCGGATGAAGATGGCGTGATAACCCCCTCAAATATTAACCCTGTGCGCACCGGCGGGTATGGATGTAGCAACGTGCCGCCTGTCGTCATAGGCGAATCGGTTCTGTATATCCAAGAAAAAGGCGGCCGGGTGCGCGATATGCCGTTTGGTCCGAACATGGCACCCGATCCTGGCCGTGACCTGTCTGTCATGGCCGACCACCTGTTCGTCGGGAAAACGGTAGTTGATTGGTGTTACTGCGAGGAACCGTTTGGTCTTGTATGGGTGGTTCTGAATGACGGTATGCTGCTGTCTCTGACCTACCTCAGAGAGCATCAGGTGTGGGCATGGGCGAAACACGAAACTGACGGCTCAGTAGAATCTGTGTGCTCAGTGCCTGAAGGCGAGGAAGATATCCTGTACATGGTCGTTAAGCGGACCATAAACGGCTCTGATGTTCGATACGTGGAGCGGATGAAGGAACGCCTGCTAACATCTACCTCAGACTGGTTCTACGTTGACAGCGGGCTAACGTTTACAGGTAACACGACCTCGATTATCGGAGCCACCCAGGCCAACCCGGTTGTTGTCACTGCTCCTAGCCACGGGTTAAGCAATGGCGATGCTGTGAATATTACCGGCGTGCTTGGCATGACCGAGCTAAACCTTGATCTGTACCGCGTCGCGAATGTCACGGCCGACACGTTTGAACTACAAGACCTAGACAGTAATAATATCGACGGGCAAGGGTACGGGGCTTACACCTCGGGAGGAACTGTCCAGTTTGCTGCCGAAACAATTACCGGTTTGGATCACTTAGAGGGGAAGACTGTCGTAGCTTTGGGTGATGGTGATGTTTTCGATAGCACTATGACTGTATCTGGCGGCTCTGTGTCCTTGCCCACCCCCGCCGGAGTCGTTCACGTCGGTCTACAATATTCCTGTGATGTGGAAACCCTAAACATTGATTTCCCCGGCGGGCCGACTGTTCAAAGTCGCAAAAAATCGGTAGGTAGTCTGGCGGTCCGCGTAAGGGATACTCGAGGCTTAAAAGCCGGAGCGAGTGCTGACAAGCTGTATGAAACAAAAGAGCGAGATGTGAGCATGGCATACGGCCAGTTGCCGTCTGTTACCGGGCAACAGATCTGGGAATTAGAGCGAAAATGGACCGATGGGGGAAAGATTTTGATCAGGCAAGATAACCCGTTGCCTGCGACTATTCTGGCATTAATACCGGAGATAAACGTCAGTGCTTGATATCAGTGTCGTTACTGCACAGCAACAGCATGCTTGGCCCATCGCTGAACGCATGCGCGCCATCGATCGATTAGAGGTTAAGGCGGCCTCAGGATCTAGCCCACTTACCGCCCTGACTGATGGCATATCAAGATCGACCCGATCCTGGACTGTCATGATAAATGACACCCCAGAAGCCATGATGGGAGTTGTTGACCTTGGGTATACCGGGATTCCTTGGCTATTGGCCACAGATAGATTAAACTCAATATCGAAAAGTTTACTAATGAACAGCCGAAAATATGTGAATTACATGCTTGAGGTGAATAATTTACTGCAAAACTACGTTTACGCGGAGAATATTGCCAGCATTCAGTGGCTGAAGTGGCTCGGATTTGAAGTTTTACCACCCGAACCTTATGGAATTCAGCGAGAACCGTTCAGCTTGTTCAGATTGAGGGCCAGATATGTGTGACATTACGACGGCCGCCTTAGTTTTAAGCGCTGCAGGTACTGGAACGCAAGTATATGGGCAATATCAGTCTGGTAGATACCAATCTGATGTCATGCGAAACAATGCCATCATACAGAGGCGAATGGCTGATGATGCCCAGCGCCGAGGTGAGAATGAAGAAAATCGGCATCGCATGAAAGTCGCGCAGCTGAAATCAAGGCAGCGCGCCCAGATGGCGGCCAAGGGCCTGGATATCAGTCAGGGCACTCCGTCTCTGATCCTCGAAGATACTGCCGAGATGGGCGAGTTGGATGCCCTAACGATCAGGAATAACGCCGAGCGTGAGGTTTATGGCCTGAAGACTCGCGCCCAGAATACGGAAAGCCAGGCGGACGTGGTTAGGCAGAACGCCACCATGTCAGCATTGGGCACCCTGATGACGGGCGGTGGACAAGTCGCCAGTGATTGGTATGCCAAGAAACCGCCTAAGAAAAAATCGGAGTGATTTGAATGCCACGAGTCCCCACCTATGATGCCCCTGTAGTTCAGCAGCAGCCTGAACCTGACGTGCGCATGGACCCTGCCCCAGCCCCCACTGGTATGCAATCGTTAGGCGCTGGACTACAGCAGGCATCCGGGGCTATGGCCAAAGCGTTTGAAACTGTTCGCAATCGTGAGGATACGATTAATCGTTCTCGTGAGTTCAATCAGTTTTATAACGAAATGCAGCAAGAGTACATGCGCGTTCAGGATGAAGAAGACTTAACCGATCCCTTGGTGGCCCGATCATTTAACGAGAAGATGGAAAGTTCTGCCAATCAATATATTCAGATGCACGGCGGGTCACCTGACAGCTTGTCCAGGTTTCAAAACCGCATTGAGGACGCTAAAGGAAAATTGCAAAGCGAAATGTCCAGCCGAGTAATGTCCGCTCAGAAAAAATTCGTTCAGGATGAAGTCGGTAAAGAAATATCTAGAATAAGCGCGATGGTTATAGAAAACCCTGATATGGTTACAGAGGCTTTTCAAAAAATACCAGACATCATGGATGAGTTTTCCATGGCTATGACGCCAGAGGAAGAAATGGCAAACTTAAACGCCATGAACAATGCTGTGGTTAATTCATCAATAAAATCGTTCATCAGTCGAGGAAGCTACCAAGAAGCTAGAGACATGCTGGACGAATACCCGTTTTTTATAGAGATGCTTACCCCTGATGAGCAGCGGAACATAATGAACCAGATCAATGACGGTCTGAAGGCAGAGACCAGGGCTATTGATGATCTTAATTCAAAGCGTAATGCCATAGAGCAGTTTAGAGGAAGACCCTTAACCAGCTCAGAGCTGGATCAGTTGGTGGGCCTGTCTAGCGGTTCTAGCGGTTATTCTGGTATGCAAGGCAGCTTCGGAAAGAACTGGGAAGACTACCAATCTGTAGTTGCTATGTATGGTGAAGAAAGCCCACAGGCCAAATTGTTTAAGCAGAATCTGGTGGCTCAAGATCAAATAAGGCTTGAGGGAGAGGTTGGAAATGCTATAGAGGCATTTGAGCACGCCAAGCAGAGATATGGGCAGGAATCCCCTCAGTTTCGGGTCGCCAAAAACCACTTGCTTTCTCTTGACCCTGAGTACCAGAATCGCCAAGAAAAACTCGAAAAATATACTCCATCGGTTAATAACTTACGAATACTAGAAGATCGAACCCGAGTGGTGATGAATAACGTTTACAGCGCCCTAAGCCTTATATTCGGTGAGGAAGTTAACGAGAATACCGACCTAGATGAGCTAACGAAAAAAGATCCCCGGTGGAGATCAGTTGGGTTTATTGCTGAGAGGCTAGCAAATTTAAAGCAGACTTCTGCTGGCCAGCTTGAAGGCCACATAAACTCTATAAAAGCCAACGAGGTAATAAAGCATCTTGCCCAGGTTCGGGCCAGCAGCCCCACGGGTGGCGCATTCGGTAACATGACAAACCAAGAAAGCGAAAGATTGGAACGATTGAGTGGTGACATGGATATTGGTCGACCTGAAAATATAATAGGAACAATGATGGAGCTGGCTAAAGCGTACCCTGAGTCATTGGCCCGAGTAACCGAAGCGTTTCACATGGACTTTGGGAAAATAGAAGAAGAGAAGGAGAATCAGAGAGAGGAAGTCAAAAAAAACCTTAAAGAAAAGACAGAGTCAGGGACTAAGAAACTAACGCCAGATGGTGTTAAGAATTCTCCTAATCCAGTCCCAGATAACGATTACACTGGGGTGGATTTCCTGGAAACTTCATATGAAGATTTACTTAGTGTTGATATAGATTCTGAAACCCTAACAGAAGATCAGAAAGCTGTACTGATCCAGAGACTAGGTGAAATGAAATGAAAAAATACAGCGACCCTTTACAGAATTCTACCGATTGGAGGAGTGCAAAAATTAAGGTAACTGACGGCGAAGGGTTTGTTACCGAAATGAATGCCGGTGATGCTTATGATACGGTAATGAGAAAGGTAAATGCAGCCAAAAAATTAATTGAGATCCAAAATGCTACAACTGAGCAAGGCTGATATCGCCAGATCTACTAAGGTGAAAATATCTCGTGATGAGTTAGTTCGCCATGGAATCGCCGAGCCTAAAAAACCAGTTGCCGTGGATCATATGCCAGAAATACTGGATAGGCTTAAGCAGCTTGAAGTTAAGGTGATGCAGTATGAAGACCTGAGCCAGGATCTTGGCCGAATCATAGAAACCCAAGGCCAGATGCTTGCCCTGATTCGGGATATGATTATTCGGTCTGATAGCCAGGGCGCCCCGCAGTATAGATTTGATGTCATGCGTGATTCTGATGGCAGGATGACCGAAGTTAACGCAGTGCCGATGGTGAATTAATGGTAGGTGTGGTCGATTACGATAGGAAAGAGGTAGAGGATTTCGTTTCCAATTCTGGTGGCGACCCTACAGTTGCGGCTAATAATTACCTATCTCGCGCGGAGGATGGCATTAGGGATATCCGACGGCAGCTTAATGATCAGGGGATAGATGCCACGGTAAAAGAGGAGCCTGTACTGACCACCGACCAGAAGTTAAAGGCTGCCATGATGCGCGCCAAGCTGGTCAAGAGCATGCAGGAGTCAAAGCCGAAACAGCCTGAGTTCGAACCTGGCGAGGTTTATGGAAAGCAGTACCTTCTGCCAGTAGACCCGGATCAACGGAAATTGGCAATTGAAAATTTTCGAAAGACCCCTGAATTTGACTCACTGGTTGATAAATATACTGGCGCCAGCGCCCTATCACGTGCCGCCCTTGGGTCTGTAGACCTTCCGCAAGACCGCCTACCTACCATTCGCCTCTATTACCCTGATGCAGAGCCCTATGGCCCAGATAACTATGTTTTCACCCACCCAGATACTGGCAGACCTACTCTTTTCAACGAAAAAGGTATGTCTGTAGGTGATTTCACTCACTACGGGAAAGAAGCCCTACAGATGGCCGGATCAACGGTTATGGGCGCCATGGGAGCAACTGCTGGGGCTTTAGCTGGGGCGCCTACTGGCCCAGGTGCCGCTATGACATCAGCTAAGGGCGCTATGCTTGGGTCTGGAATCGGAATGGCGGTTGGCGGTAATGCTTTCGACTTGTTGGCCAATTATTTTGGTCTTCGAACTGACACCAGAAACATGGGCCAAACATTCGTGGACACCGGTGCTGATTTTGCTACAGGTGTTGCAGGAGAGAAATTGGGGCAAGTTGGGTCACAGGCGGTTAAGTCTGCCCTTGGTGCATCACCTCAGGCTATGGCGCTAATGGCAAAATTTCAACAGTTTAAAGTTCCATTCACAATTGGCAATATCACTGGGAATAGAGGCGCCCAGGTTCTTGAGAGTACAGCCCAGTACGCACCAGGGTCCGCCAATGTCATGTATAACCATGCCATAAAAACGGTAAACGCCGTCAAGGCAGCGACAAACAAAGTTATGAGTAAGCTTGGGAAAGCAAAAACAGCTCATGGTGCCGGGGCAGCAATACAGAAGGCAGCGAGAAACGCTTTGTCCAATCAAAAGAAGAAATCAGAATCACTTTATGATGTGGCTTACGATATGGTTGGGCAAAACACCATAATCCCTATAGGATCTGTTCATGGTCTTAGGAGACAGTTTCAAAGACTACTTGAAAAGGCGCCATCATCAAATAAACCCATATATCAAAAATCTTTGCAAGAGCTGGATAGAATAATACTAGACTCCAAGATCAGGCGCCCGGCGCAAAGCGATTTCTCTAGGAGTACATTTTACAACACGAGAGGCCGTCTGCCCGGGGAAATAATACAGGAAGACGGAATACCGTTCGGCACCCTAAGGGGAATCCGGACAAGGCTTATTAAAGAAACAGACGATCACACCATTCCTGGTCACGCAAGTTCATCTAACCTTGCCGTTAAGCGTGTCATTGGCGCTATAACTAGTGATTTAAACCATGCCGTAAGGGGTATTGGTAGAGAGGCCGACAGGGCCTTAAAAAAGGCTAACGCTAATCACAAAAAGTTCATGCAAGAGTCAGCGGACACTTTGAAAAAATTGGTAGATACCAACGCAGAAGAAAATGCATTCAAGTTTATGATGAGTTCCAAGAGAGACAATGCATCCGCTTTAAGACGGTTAAAGGATCATTTCAGTGATGACGAATGGGGAGTGGTATCCTCTTCAATATTAGACAGAATTGGGACATCCGTTCCCAGCGCACAGAATGCTTCCGGGTCTCAGTTTTCTGTCGGAACGTTCATGACCAATTGGGCAAAAATATCTCCAGAAGCAAAGACTATTCTTTTTGGCGGTAAGAATTCCCCTGTCAGGAAAGAGTTAGACAACCTGGTTGATGTAATGGACTCTATAAAAAGCGTTGACTCATTGGCAAATTCATCAAGAACAGCCATGCATGCTATAACGTACGGGTTCTACTCAACATTGATGGCGGGTGCCACAGGGATAGGTATCGGATCTGGCATAGGAGGCGGGGCTGCTGCCGCTACCGCTGCCGGCGCTGCTGTGTCTGAATATGTTATATCTAACCAGGTGGCAAAGAGGCTTATAACAAACCCAAGGTTTGTCAAGTGGCTTTCGACTCCAGTAAAGACGGTCAACGGTGTTAATGCGCATATCAACAAGCTAATCGCGCTAGCCGGAGAAGAATCAGAAATAAGCGCAGATGTTCTTGAATACATTAAGGCCCTTAATTACAACATGGGCGGAATATCCTCCGAGCCTGAGGGGGAAGGGTAAATGTCCTACGTCCATGATCAGACATTTGCTATAGTTTCATCGGCTACTAGTATAACGGTGCCGCTACCTGACCATGCTCAAAATGACGGGTTAATAATTTGGGTAGTTAAAGGGGCCAATACTAATACGTTAAGTATAGGTTCCGGGTTCACTGAACTTTTGGAAAACGGGTATTTTGGTACTCGCGTAGCAGTATACCACAAGGTGGCTGGGGCGAGTGAAACAGACCCTACCGTAACTATTTCTTCTGGAACAGATGTGCTTCATGCGCATTGTTTTACTATAAAAGATATTAATACTGGCGGTATATTTGATCCCACTAACCCCTATGTGATAAGTACTCATTTCGCTAATTCTGGTACAACCACCGCTTTAACCACTACCGAAGACAATCAATTGATACTGCACTTAGTGGCAGCAGATAGCCAACGTAATATCCAGTTGGAAGATTCGGTTATGTTTTTGCCGTTTTATAGAGATCAGTTGCTAACGTCCGGGGCAGCCTACGATTTTCAAGCTTCTTCTGGGTCAACCAACCCCGTTAGTTGGAACCAGTCCCATTCTGATGATGGCCAGATAGTGACTTTGGCTATACGTTCTAGTGGAACCCCAGTAGTGCCCCCAGCTTGCTCGGGCAATGCCGGTACTCTTTTTTCCTTCATGGACAGCTATTCTACAGGACCTTTTTCTGGGGGATCAACGGACCCTTCTGCGGACTTCTCCACCATAAACAGTATAACCTACAATTATGACGCTTTTGGTGTTTTGGCGGATGCTAACCGGGCGTATGGGTATGATGGGATATTGAGCCAGTTTAATACTTCTGGCGGTATATCTGGGGGGATATGGGATTGTAATTCTGTTGATTTAACCGGCGAGAAAGTGTGTATGCACGTTATGCCGGGTAGGACTATAGATCCTAAATTTGTACCGACGTTTAGTTCAGTGGGGGTTATTTTAGGGTTAAAGTCGGGCACGACTACTCGTGCTTACCGTTTTTGGCATGTTAGTGGTTTTGATTCCAGCCCAAATATAAAATCATTACACGCGGTTGTGATAGACCCCGCCGACACTAATTATACTTTTGGTAGTGATGTAGGTACTTTTGATATAACTGATATAACTGGGATATTTTTTGGGTATAATCGAGATAATACTGGGTCGACCCAATCTCAACTTGGGGCATATATAGCTTCAGAGCTGGGGACAGCAACTTTAATTTTAGGGTCCTCTGGTAGGCCTTGTATGATCGAGTCTTTTCAAGACATTGTTCAGACTCATGGCTTGGAAACCGTAATTAATCAAGGGGGGCTGTCTGCTAAACAGTGGCAATCTTTACAGAAGCTGAAAGTCGGCAATGGGACAGATGTAGTATATTTTGAAGATTCGGGCGTATCTTTGGAGTTCCCCGAGATAAGGAATGAGGCAGATAAGAAAGGGTCTATAAATGTAGATGAGGGCTATTTTGGGATAGAGTTTGAGGGTGTCTTAGGAGACACCATAAAGCTTACTGATTCTACAATTACCGGGGTTAGCACATGGAATTTTGATATCAGCTCAGGATCTACTAGTGCAGCAACCTGGGATTTCGCCGGGTTAATATTAAATAATGCAAATGTTACTCTCAGAGATATATTCGCAACTGCTGCTAGCGCATTAACTTTTAGGAATTGCCCAACATTTACGGGAAACTCAGCAGATCTTTCAGGTGGATGCTTGTTCGATAACACTAGACCCACAATAACAAGCGAGGCAGACTTTCAAAACTATTATAACTGTGAATTTAAAAACAGAGACGGCGCCGGTGAGTCAGCGATACTGATTACAGGTAATCAGTCTGGTACATGGTCAGATCCTAATCTGACAGTTAGTAATAATACGTATGACATAGAGTACTCTGGCACAACAAATTTCACCATTGAGTCAGCTACCACCCTAACGGTTAATAATTCCAGCTCTGGTGTCCTTACAATAGACACGCCAACAGTTCAGTTGACAGTTAACAGTAGTGAAGCGTCATCGGACATCAAGATATTTGACACCGGTACTCAGACAATCGAGGCCAGTGCCACAGGGACAACAGTAAATACAACTGCAGCCGGAACATATGACATTACTGTTCAAAAGTCTGGATTCTTACCTCAAAGGCAGGTCGGGGTAGTTTTGGGAGCGTCGAGCGTCACGGTAGATATAACCTTGGTCCCAGATGAGGTGTATGTTTCTTCCCATGGCCTTACCTTCACTACAGATTACAGCTATGACGCCAATACAAGAATAATGACTATCGTGGCCAATCAAGAAGGTCGAGATCTTTACTCTGCGTTGATAGATGATTTCATAACTCAAACATCACTCAGAAACTGCCCCTTCCCTTTGGCAGCTGTCGGCCCGGACAGAATAGATTTCAATGCGGTGGGGTACTACAACTCAGCCGCCACTGTTGGCGCGACCATAGATTCTGGTGATATCCAATTCTGGAAAGGCGCGGGAATGGAGTGGGAGCACGATACTACCGGAAATCCAACTAAGAAATTTTATAGCGTTATTTCATCAAACACTTTGCAAGCTGGGTCTGTGGTTGGCTACACCCAAGAAAATAACGGTACGCCATCAGAAGCTACATTGGTAAGCAATAAAGTAAATCAAGTTATCCAGTTTTTCGAAGATACGAATGGGGATGGTACTCCGGATTATAATTACACCGGGCATTTATTATTTAAGGGTTTCCAGGCCGGATATTATCAAGCTCGCTGGGATGTGATAAACGACTCAGGGGTAACAACGTTGGAGCCGTACGAGTATGGTATAAGCCTACTTCAAGACCCAATAGCAGGTGCAACTGGAAACCAATCTATAACGATAACAACGTTAACTGATCACACCAGTTCTCCCAAGAATGTCAGTGGGTTCTTGTTCGATTATGAGCTGGTAGATCCCGGCACGAATTCGGCGGAGAATTTGTTATCACAATATAACTATGACGTGTTTACTGCAGTCGATACCGCAATAACAACGACTTTGTACACGTCATATACCGCGTTTGACTTACCCGATTTGATTGTTGAGGCTGGGGCAAATTATGAAACTGAGCGAGGATATTTTGAAGGCGATGGTGCCGTAACAGATTTGTCAGGGGTTTACGTGTCCAGAGCTACGGCGGACCACCCGGACATATCCAGGTTTGAATCTAACGATGGTACGTATTACGCCCCTGCTACCGTAGCCCAGATTTCCGCGCCCAATCTTACTGTCGGAAGGATTCAGATTTGCAATGAGACTGCCAGAGTACTTGGGGCTTGGGCAGCTACGACCGCCTATTCGGTTGGGGATCGGGTTCTCAGAACAACAGGTACTGGGACGGATCTTGGCGATGGCGTTTTCATGGTCTGTACCACAGCAGGTACATCGGGAGGATCTGAACCACCTTGGGATGTAGCTGCTGATGGTAACACTACAAATGATGGCACCGCAGTTTGGACTGTCCGCCCAATAGAATTCGATAACTCCGTTACATCAGGTGCTTACTCAAACTCATGGACCAACGGCGAGCATTTCACCTCAGGTGATACTATCAGAATGAGATGGGTAGACGCCGATGAAGAGGAGATTCTGGCAACGAACGTGGCTACGGTATCTGGCACATCGACATTCTTAAACACGCCAGTTGATGATGATGTTTATGATGCGTATGGCATTACCGGATCTTCTGTCACTGAGTATTCGGCAGATGTCCCCAATATCCAGGTAGACGTTACAGACCCAGACAACGTATTTTACTTGGACAGATTTTACGCTTGGTGGAAGTACAATTTAACCACTGAAGCTGGTATACGTAATTTCTTTGGCGGGATCACCGCTATAGACACTAGCAATCTGCTCATAAACAATTCAATAGTTGATATATTTTTCGATAACACCAAGGCCACATCCGCACGACAAGGGGATCAGATCGTCATTCGTCGTGCTGATGGAGCCTACCCACAAGTGACCGTAACTTCGGGCGGCGGCGGCCTTGGGTTCTACTATCAGGGTATTGGGTACAGCACCAGCTCTGGGTCCGGTCTTGACACCACCGAGAGAAACAAGCTACTTGGTTTGCGTGATTTTGATCCTGAGAGCGATGCACTTGAGGGCGCGCTGAATTACGATGACGCATTGCGGATTATGCTGGCCGAGTCTGCAGGGAAAGTGAACAAGGTTGGGAATACGTATTACTTCAGAAACCAAGCGGATGATGTCGACAGGATAATATCCGAAACAGACGAAGACGGTCAACGAGTCACGGTGACAGTAAATGGCGCCTAAGAAGAGATCTGCGGGTAAAAAAAAGGCCCCTAAAAAATCCCACGATAAGAAAATGCCTCCTAAGAAAAAGGCAAAGCGGAAGGGGGAAAAGTTAGATTCCGCTGGGGGGGAAGTCATCCAGGTAACAGTTAGGGTAAACGGAAAGCTGGTTTTTGTTCGAAATGCGTCAATGCTTATATCAGGTCGTTATATGATGTGCGATGGGTCTGATGTTAAGCATGAAAGGGCAAGCGGGCCAATTTCATTGGCTAGAAAAATGTTGAAGAGATTATGAGCCACTATGGCAGCGGGCATTTTGCATCAAACCACTATGCTAGTCGTCACTACGGCCCAGCAAGTGGATCAGCACCCCCGGTCAAGCCAGGGAAGCCCGGAACAGCCGGGGGCGGCCTATCTTGGGGCCGAAGTTATCCGGCTAAGCGTGTAAGGATCGATGATGATGAAGTGATGCTGGATGTTATCAAACAGTTTATGGCTATGACTAGCGATAAAGGCTAATAATGGCTAAAATATTACTAATTTATAAACGGATGTTGATATGACTATACCGGCCTCAGAATTAGGGATAACACGGCATACTGGTAACGGGGTCGCCTTCGTATTCGATTACGGATTCAAGATAACCCACAAGAATGATTTGCTGGTCAGGGTAGAGTCAACCACCGGTTCCGTTGTAACGTATACGGTAGACGTTGACTACACAGTATCTGGTGTCGGCGACGATGGAGGTGGATCAATAACGCTGACTGCCGGCGCCCTGACCAGTGGTTATGTTATCGCGATTGAAGACAATATCGCGGTATCACAGACTACTCCTTACAAGAACCAAGCATCATTTCTGGGATCTAGACACGAGAATTCGTTCGACAAGCTGACCAGAATGGTCAGAAAATCTCGAGAGACACTCGATAGATGTATTCGAGTAGCGAGCACTGTCAGTCCGTTTACCCCTGAATTGCCCCTGCCAGAATCTGGAAAAATCCTCCGATGGAAGGAAACTGAAGACGGCATAGAAAACGCCTCAGTCCAGCAGATTTCTAACACGCTGGCGACATCAAACTGGGTTGTTGATAATTTCGTTAGCGGAACCGACTACACCCAGAATGTGACAACACAACTAACACTTAGCCAAGACCCTGGGTTGAAACGTAACACTTGGGTTTTCTTCGATGGCGTCCCCCAGCATCAGACTACTTACAGCCTTACCGGATCGGTAATTACGTTTAATACAGTCATACCCTATGGTGTTTTGGCAATAGAGGTTAGGTCTAACCAGGCGCTTGATCAGAGTTATATCTCCGACTCATCGGCAGTGAACCACACCCCTTCAGGTGGGGTAGCTACTACAGTTAAAGCTAAATTAAATGAAAATGTAAGTGTTTTAGATAAGGGGTCCACTCCTGCGGATATTCAAGCACAAATTGATGAATTGAACGTGGCTGGAGGGGGGAAAATGTATTTTCCCCCAGACTCGTACGCGTTGGGAACTACCTCAATAAATTTGAAAGATAAAGTTCTTTTGGTCGGGGGGTCGCCGCCGAGATTCGGCAATGATTCATCCGCTTCGGGTGAGGCTGCTAGTGAATTCGTGTATACCGGGTCAGGATACGCAATAAATCTCGGAGACACTACATATAACTGTAGCGGTGGAGGGCTTCTTAACTTAGGGGTTCAGGGTAGTGCATCGGGCGCGGGTGGGGTGAGAATTGCCGGGGTCACTGGGGGGGCTTGCGTGGGTAATTCCCTTCAAAATGTAACAATAAATAATTTCACCGGGTCTGGTTTGTACTGTGGACCTTTTGCTTTTATTGGGGATTTTTGGCGGGTAGATGCCAGAAATTGTGGTACCGGTATTAATCTTAATGCTGAAAATAACCGGTACAATTTGTCTTCTTGTGACATGAACCAATGTACCACAGGCCTTAGAATTGGTGGTGGTTCTGGAACACTACAAACAGGCATATCTTTATTTGGTGGCAGGATAGAAAATACTACTGATGCAGTTATCATAGACGCCCCAACAAGAACAGTGGGTTTATATGGAACCTATATTGAATCCTTTTCTACTGATGGCATACGAACAGTAAATAGCGCTACCCTATCTGTTATAGGGTGTGACTTAGAAGGTACCGCCCCAACTGGCCAACATATAAATATTACCAATGGCGGTTTTTTAACTATTACCGGAAACAGTTTTAATGGGTCCACTTTAAATGAAATAAATCTAGGGGCTACAGCTGTTTTCGGAGAGATTAAGGGAAACCGGCATAATTCAGCTGTGACAGGGTCTCGTATTACCGCAGTGCCTTCAGGCTCGGGTATTGAAATGATACAATCGTTTGCTGGTCAAGCTGGGACGCATAATATACACGAATTTTTACGTTCTTCTTTCACACCTACCTGGGGCAATGTAACTTTAGGGGATGGCACATCAAATGGTTTTTATAATAGGGTAGGAGATTATGTATTCGTATCCGCTGCACTAACGATAGGGGCGACTACATCTATAACCGGGGCGGTAACTATAACCAATTTACCTTATACATCTAGTAATCTTTTCTTAAGTGCTTCCGATGTTCGACTGTTAGATACCGGCCCCTTTAATTATACAGGGCGGGCTTGGGTAGCTCCCAATTCTAATACTGTTGTAATTAATGCTGATGATTGTTCAGGTAGTTATGTTACTGCGGTAGCAGTAGACGCCACCACCCCGTTCACTTGGGCAGCTGGTGATCAAATAAATGTAAACCTAGTTTATGTGGTGTAATCTATGTCTATAAATCCAAATCAGTTATTAGGTAATCCAAATTTGTATAGGATAGATTATGAGAACTAAAGTACCATACAGCCTGTTTAATAGCACAAAGGTGTTCGACGTAACTAATTACGGGGTTGTAGCCGATAGCTCATCCACTGGCGGTGGTACAGACAACTACGCCGCGTTCAAGTTATGCGCTGATGCCATAGCTGCCAATGGCGGTGGGATTATGTATATTCCACCGGGGTATTATGCAATAACAAGGACTATCTTGATTCTAAGTTCAAACACTCACGTTATTGGTTTCGGGGCTGTTATATTTCATACGGGAAACGTAACAGGAGCTACTACCCCAGCATATCGAAACGATGGTTTTCGAATTGGCAATAAGCAATTAGAGCCTGGTAAAGATGAGGACGCCACAAACCCGCTAAACCCACCTTACACTAAGACTGTTAATACCCATGTAGAAGGTTTGACTTTCCTTAATGTTAGAATCGGGGTTTGGTACGTACATTGTTATGCCTGCTCGGGGAAAGATTTGTCATCAGACGGGGCCGCGACAGTTGCCACGGGTAATGACAGTGCTGATGATTGCGATCAAATGTGGTTTAGGGATATTACCCAATTAAGCTTCCAATCTGTTTCAGGATATACCGGATACATACCTAAGTCTGTGGATGTTTTTTATACCATTGGTTTGTTTCAAACTGACAACTTTTTAATTGATGGTATTCAGACCGTAAATTGTCCACATCCTGGCGGGTCGGTAAATGTTCAGCATGTTGCTATAGTTAGTTCTAATGATGGCATAGTTAAAAATTATGTTTTAGATTGTGTTGATAATATATACAGGGGAATAGATGTTAGTGGTTCTAGTGTTAGAACGCAATTCTTGGACGGCATAGTTAAAAATGCTAGCACGGGGGCGGTATTGTTTGACGTAACCAATGGATCTAAAAATCATACAATATCTCGCAACACTTTCTATAACTGCGATTCTGGGATTAACTTATCCACAGTTAACTGTGTTATTGAAAACAATAGAACTATTGACTGCACCGTTGATATGGATATAGCCACGAATGGCTCCCGAAACATTATCCGAAATAACATATTTGAAGCTGATAATGTGACCCAACAAATTGCCGGGCTATACGAATTACAAGCATGGAGCGGTAATATTGGGGGGCCGAGTGGACACTTCTATCGTGGTATTGACACCGTGTTCCCTTTCCACCCAAGGAATGTATCAGCTACATGGGCAGGTCCACAGGCGGGTGTGACGGGAAATGGGGCCTACGCTGTAGCTACTTCCTGGACTGAATTAGAAGATGAAGACAGCCTGTTCGCTTCGGGCATTTTTACCCTACCTTCAGCAGGGGTTGGTGGGTGGTTTAATTTTGAAATAGGTCTGTTTGTTACCGATCTGACTGTTGCAGCCACAGTGGTAGAACTAATCGTAAATGAAAACAACGGAAGTAGACGTATTACCGTTGATTATCATGAAGATTACGGAACCTCGCATGGTAATGCCACAGTATTTTTATCTGGATCTTGGTCAAATTATATCGGACCCGGGGGCACAGTTAGATTTGAAGTTAGAGTTCAGGGCGAAGCCAATGATACGGTGGCGGGGATCGGTACTGGCAGAGGGTACTTATCTATTTCAGAGAATCGATCGTAGTGTGATTATTTAACAGACCGAACGGGGATTATGGCCTATCGTCTACATACATTCGGACGGTAGGGAGGGGCAACAGACCATGGTGATTTACAAAAACGATAAGGGCCATTATAAAATACATGTGAACAACCTATGCTGGATAATGGGACTGATGACACTAGGGATAGCAGTTGCCTTCGTGACGTGATATTTGACTGCGGATTGCTTCGCGAACTGTGGAGAGAGTGCCTTATTGGTGTCGCAATATTGGATAAAGACGGGAAGTTTTTGTTTGTTAATCCATCATTTTGTGAAATTGTAGAATATTCGGAAGTAGAGCTACAGGATAGGAATTTTCAATCAATAACCCATCCTGATGATGTGGAATCAGATACAAAACTGGCGGCTCAAACGTCGGGAAATCAGAGAGAGAAATACTACATGGTGAAGCGCTACATTACCAAGCGCGGACGTGTAGTTACAGCAAAACTGTTTGTTAACCCCATAAAGAGGGATGGTGAGTTTGTTTATTTTTTGTCTCAAATAATAGAGCTGAAAGATATTCCAAATGCGCCCACCCCCCAGTATCAGGTGGCTACACCTGCTATTAAGAACCATTGGAAGGCCTTTGCCGCTTTGGGCGCTTATGTGGTTACAGAAATTATTCTCAAGCTGACTGACAACTGAGGTGACCTGTGGGTAACAATATTGAGGGATTGAAACAGACCGAAGGGCTTACGGCGGAAGATACTCTAATTGTCCATAGGGGGCTACCGTATCGCCGAGAGGAAGCATTACTTCAGAATATATTGTCCCCTGTCCTAGCGCTTTGGATACCTTCAGATCAGACTGGATCTACTGATATGACATCAGAGTTTGAGGCGTTCGTGGAACAGTACCCCGGAATGGATGTTGTCATCGCCCCTGGGTCCACTATCCTGCTTCAGAATTTCGGAACCACGTTTAGCACGCTCCCCGCTCGCATATCAGTAATCGCGCGGGGCGTAACTATAAAATACAACAACGATCAGCGTGCGGTTGATGTCGATAATACCGGAAATGCATCAGATGAATATGATTGCACCACGGTGGTGGATGAGCTAACCCTGCACAGCAACAAAGCACAGACCACCCGAATTGTTTTGAGTACTTCTCCCGGAGCTGTGGCCCACGATTACATAGCTGTTTACTCTGATGATGCCTACCCAGGAAAGTCTGGTTCGATCATGGGTGAGATCGCGCAATTGATCAAAGATGAGCAGGCCAGCAATACGCTATACACGCACGGTACGTTATCATTGACGGATAATTTCACTGATGCAAACACGAAGGTCCGAATCCTAGACAAGACCCACACTTTTAAGTGGGTCGGAGGTACGTTTGAATCTAACGGTGATGCAGACGATGAAACGATAACTGTTCGTCAGGAAGCCATAAGAATAATAGGCTATGTCGGCGCAGAAGTCAGCGAGGTCAGATTTGACGCACCTTGGGCTCAGACAGTTTGGTTACAGTGTGTGGCGCGCGCCGTTATTCAAGATTTCTCTATGTATGACATTTTGAATAACGGAACTTACAACGGGTTTGGTTATGGTCCTTACATTTATGGAATGGGGTTTGGATGCATAATCAACAATGTTCATGTTCATAACGCACGGCACCCAGGGTTCACAACAGACGGAGATAGCAATACGCCAACGGATTGGTATCAGAAAGGTTACCCGACCAAAAACCAAATAACAAACGTTCGCGGATACAACTGCAACGGTTCACTGATTGATACTCACCATGAGGGCGCCGACAATAAATTCATGGATTGTTCACTGATTAACGGTAACCAGGATGAGCGGTTGTCTTTCGTTGGTCGATTGGCTCAGTCTAGGGCGGTTAGGGACTCATTCGTTAATTGTCATGCTTGGTACTGTGCTCAGGGTATTTCAATCGATAACGTTGACCATGGATTTCAGAACGTGGTTGTTATTGAAAACTGCAGCCTGAATAACATAAAGGATGGCGGGACTGGGGCCTATGCCGTATCCATAGACAACCATACGGTGGCCAACAAAGTTCGGGTTGAGCTAAACAGCGTCACAATTAACGAATGCGACCGTGGCATAAACATAGGGGAGTACTGCGAGTTAAGCTATAAGGACCTCAAGGTTAATAGGTCAGATGCCGTTGGGTTCGTTAGGTCGGGTGCTGTAGTTTATGGTGAGGGTCTGGTTGCAGATTACCGTGGCACGTCGTACACTGGAACGTCTAGGGTATGGCTGAATTACTCTGATGGTGCTGACTCGTACTGTACCTGCATAGGTAGTACGATATTCAAAGGCGGTAACAGCTTCCCACAAGATTTCTTCAACGAGGCTGACACCGCCGGTAACGTGAAATACGTTTACCACGATGGATTCACGGACGTTAGAAAGGTAGGAACAGAGACCGCATACAGCGCTACTTTAAGCAAAGAAGCTGGAGCAACTACGTTTACCAACTTAACTGATGTTGGCGTTGTGTCTCTCTAAATAAATAACCTGCATGATTGCAAAATAGTAAACACGAGGTATTTCATCTTTAGTATTAAAGATCCTGCGAACGGTAGAAACATCTACGCCAAGTTCTGTGGCCAACTTGGTTTTGAAGTTTCTACCGTACACAGAGATCAACTGCTTAATAAGGGCTTTCTTCGAGAGCCTCAATAAAATCAACGCACCCCTCCGAAAATCCGTTTATGTGTTTCCATGCCCCGTAACCTACGCCATTCTGGTTGCTTGCCACATTTATCATGTATGGCAGTGTATCACGATTTGGGTTAGGAACAGGGTCGCATGATTGCTCATCTGTTAAAACGATAAGTCTATCATAACCAATCTTATTGGCCTCATGAACTGATGCTCCAAGTCTAGTTAATGAATTTATTTGGCTTCTTACAATGGAATCTCTTAGAGCCATTCCTTGCCTTGGAGGCACTTCAACGAAATGGTTTGAGAATGTAAAAACCCTCAATGATTCACACTTAGATGAAAGAAGTATCGCCAGACCGCAGGCGGCGTCTATCCTCTCCATTTCTGATTTAGAACTCAATTTAGAGGACATAGACGCAGACACGTCCACCAGCATTATAGTTCTGCCTTTTAGTTTTCTTTGTCCCTCTAGTAGGCCAATCATTGCCTGATCAAGGTAAGGCTCAAATCTCGGCGCATGCTTGGCTGCAGATATAAATCGATACGGAAGCACCATGCCGGATGGGTTTAACAGTTTGGTCTTGATTAGCTCCTCACTGACCCCCGCCTTAAGCATTCCCCTAAGATTCCTCAGTAGAGCCATGTACCCCAGCTTATTCCGATTTAGAAGATCCTCGAACACCTCTCTCTTATCCTGTCCGCCAGCCATGCGGGATTCCCACGTGTTTGGCCGATCAAGGTCACCGTTCATTAGCTTCCTAAACAACTGCTTTTGTTCAGCATCTTTGGGCTTGGGGTGAACCAACCTCATGACGTCCCGCAGGGTAATTTCTCCAGGCCTGTCATACTTAGCTAGCTGGTATTCGTCAAACTTCAAGAAAGCCTTGGCCAGTCCCCTCTTAAGTGAGTTCGGTATAGGCTTCTTGCCATCTTTCCAATACATTGCCAGGATCTCACACATCTCATCAGGGCGTCTTACAACCTGCTCTACAGTTCGCTCGGTTATTCCCCCGCCATGTTTAAGAATAGACAAAGCCAGCCATAAAGGCGAATGACGAAGCTTGAACTTAGTTCGTGCATCGATTGCAGTCTTGGATACAAATTCAGGCGAGCATTTAGATGCAGATTCATGGATGCGCTCAGAAATGCTAACGCCATCCTCGTAGAATTCATTTTCCCAAAGCATGCATGCCATTACGGAACGTTGTAATTGTTGCTCTGGTGTTATTCGTTTTGCGCGGGCACCCTCGTGGGTATAGATAGGTTTAGGTTTTTTATTTAATCTCATGATTTAATCTCCCTCTGTTTAAGCGTCCGGGCAAAATAAGTTAGTTAATGGTTGATCACCCAACGAAGTAACCACTAACTACAGCACCAGACATGTAAATGCCAACAAAAGGCGTAAAGGTAAACTATGGGCGAATATGGGAATTTTAGCGCTCTACCAATTGAGCTACACAGACTAAGTCTGTGGCGGGAATCGAACCCGCAACCTCTCGCTCCCAGTGCGAAGTAACCACATTCTACAACACTTTACATAATTTGTTGGGAAACAGTAATCGGACATGGTGTGTCTATTACGAAGCGAAGTAACCACGCCCTGCACCACAACATTTTCATAATCGCGCATATTTCGCTATTAGTCAAGACTTTTCTACAGGCTCGAACCTTCTTGAATCGTAATGGTACTCTACAAAGTCACCATCGTTAATCTCCCCAAGCTTGATGTCTAGAGGCTCCATGAAGTAACAGTTTCCTGAAGGGCTTTCCTTGTCAAATGTGGGAGATTCTAGCAATTCGGTAACAATAAATGGCCCGTCACCTTTCTTGTTTTTAAGCCCAGGCTTGTACTGTACGATATCTCCAACCTCGAACGTGTGCACCGTGTTCAGTAAGTCTAGTTTTTCTCTGAGATACTGGCGCTTTTCTTCCATAGTCATTTTTACAACTTCTGTATTTTCAGGTTCGGATCTGCTGGAAAATAACTCCTTAAGGGATCTTGAAATTTCTTCGTCAAAGTTCACAATAACACCTCTCTGTTAGTTTATGCCGGTTACGTTATCAAGAGACCAGTAATTCGGCCCGCGTTTTGGTGTCCCTGCGGGGAATCGAACCCCGGTTTACGCCGTGAAAGGGCGCTGTATTTACCACTATACGACAGGGACGGTTTTAAATAGGGTCGGAGTCTACCACAGAATCATCAGGATCTATGATCTCGCCAGTATCAGTGTTAACGGCAGATCCAACTATGGTTGCTGCTCTAGTGTTAGGAGTCATGTCAACTACTTCTGCGGTTTCGGTATCATCACTCACCGTGTAGGTTTCGTTGTCATGGTCCATTATTTGATCGATATCAGCACTGCTAGGCAGATATTTCGCAATTCTTCGCAACACTGATTTCTTTGCCATTTCTTCGAACCATCCAGACCACGGACCTGTTCCTGATGATTTGCTGGCCGACTTGACCTTGTTGATCTGTTCCATGTTCATCAGCTCTACCACGGTGCCGCCACCTTTAAGCTTGGCAACTGCGTACACTCCGATAAACTTTCCACGTTCTCCAAACCAGTCTGGGTTGTGATTTGGTACTTCATCAACAGCCGGGTTGTACTTGAATGCGTCGTTGGCATGAACTGCCTGGGCGGTAATCGTTAGCAGCTGTCCGCTGTTTCTGAGTTTTTTAAGCAATCCGGCCACCATGGGCATGTACTGAGCGGCTTGTACGTATTGGCCGTTGATTTTTGTTTTAAACTTAGCCAGTGCAGCTTCTCTACCGTCAAGCAATAGTCCGTCCTGGGCCGCTTTCTGGCATGCAGTAAAAATACTGTTTCGGTCACATTTCAATATATCAGGGTTATTCTGTACTGCTCCTACCACCGTTCGCATAAATTTCTTGGGCTCGATATGTGACGGCAAAACAGAACTGAACGATTTCTGATGCAGCGCCAGTTCCTGGCTAAACGATTTAACCATGTCATTCATCTCTATCTCTCTCCTTTAATTTGGTTACCCGGAACATTCGGTAACCTTTTCTTGGTTTAGAAATTACAATTTCCTGGCCTACCATGTCTTCAGTTACGGTGACAGTTTTCCCCTTACTATCTTTTGTAACACCGCAATACAATTTGTACCCAGGTGATAACACTTTGCTCGCCTGTCCAATTCTACTGTATACCTCAGATTTGGCCGACTCTCTCATAGCCTTAAGTTTTTCAATTTCCTCGCTCCATGTCTTGTAATTTGCTATCATGGAAACAACTGTGCCATCCTCTTCAGCAACGAAAATATCATCCGGATCAGCGCTAGAGTAAAGCTGCCTTAAGGCGTCAACATCATTTATGTAGTTAGGTTTCGGCTCATTTTCAGAATCCACGCCTCTCCAAAACTGAGCAATACGGTCATAAATCCCCCGGATCATGCCCTCATCACGAGGTCTGACGATGTGTTCTAACCTATTGCCCCCTATGCATGCTAGAATAATAACACCGGGTGCGGAGCTGACCATACACTGATGCTGACACTGAATTTCGATGTGGACTGGGGCTTCGTACTCGGACCAGTTGTCTCTATAAACTAGGTAATCCACGTTCTTTATTTCAAGAAGCCAGCCTTCGTATTTGCCGGACGTGATTATGTAGTCAAATGATGATCCTATTCTAGCGTCTGGGTCATACAGATAGTCTTTAAACGGCTGCACTTCTGTTTTATTTATTCTTGACCACGCTCGCGCAATACCAGATTCTACCTCTTGGCCGATTATAGTACGCTCGTTCTCGTTGAAATAATCCTCAATGTTACCCTTTAGCATGTGGTACATTGAGAACTCGGTCTTATACGGGCTGAACCCAAACAGGGCCGCTGTATCCGTACTGTTAATGTTTTTCTTTCGGGCTTCCAGCCATTCCGCTTCGCTGGGATCTTCTAATTTCTTGACGTTCAGCATGGTCCGCTCCTGTTATTCTGCATTGCCATCCTTCGCGGTATGGTCTTCTCTTAATTGAGCCCACTTTATAGTTAGGGTCCGCCCAAAACATAACAAGCCCTTCTGCCAGCTCTGAAAAAGATTTCCCTACTAGAGTGATATCAGTCACTAATGCCATTTCGATCTCCTTGAAAACATTATTGCCCATTCTTGGGAACTAATCAATAGTCATTATTGAAAATATCTCACTTTTGTGTAAAATAAAATTAAACACATTAACAACAGGAGTAATTTAATCATGGCAACTCGAGGGCCAAAAAGCAAAGCGACCGATTACAATAAAAGAAGAATCATCAGTCAACTGGTAAAGCACGGCTGCATCACTAAAGCCAGTGAGCACGTCGGCATCAGTCGCCGTACGCTTTATAATTGGCGCGCTGGTGATTCGGTATTTGATATGCAGGTGATTAAAGCGATACGAGGGTTTAAATATGACCACACAACACACCCGCCCCAATCACATGAAGTGGCGTCAGGCCAGCAATTATCACATCGTGAGCGATCAGAACTACACTGTTAGCAAATCATTTGATGGCAGTGTCACATTATATAGCGCGTGGCGCCCCCAGAAATTGGAAGGCGATTACCGAAAGGCGCTAGGAATTTTCCGGGATTCTAAAACAGCACGGCAGGCATGCCAGGAACATTATGTCAATAATATTGAGAGATTACCAAACTGAAATGGTGTCTAACGTCAGGAAGGCGCTTAGGACATATCGCAATGTAATCATGCAAGCGCCCACTGGAAGCGGTAAAACCGCCATGGCAGCCCACATGCTGGCTAATTCAGCAGCCAAGGGGAAAACCGGATTTTTTATCTGTCACCGACAGGAACTGGTTGACCAGACGGCTAAAACATTCGATAAAGCAGGGCTTGAATATGGGTACATTGCTAACGGCTATCCTGTCAATTACTTCAAGAAAATACAGATATGCAGCATTGACACGCTTAAAAATCGTTTGGCGCATGCGCCTGTACCAGGCGTTTGTATTTGGGATGAGGCTCACCATTTGCGTGCTGCTGGTTGGACCTCTGTTCATAACGCTTTGGATCGGAGCTACCATATTGGGCTGTCAGCTACTCCGCAACGTCTTGACGGGAAAGGGCTGGATGATCGGTTCGATTTTCTAGTTCCAGGGCCATCGGTTCGATGGCTGATTGATAATGGATATCTGGCCGATTATCGCCTGTTTAGCGTTCCGGGCGTTGATATGTCGAGTGTTCACACCAGAATGGGCAAATACGTGGTTCGCGAGACCGAAGCGGCCATGGATAAGCCCACAATCACTGGAAACATTGTGAATCACTGGCTACAGCATGCTAATGGCAGATTGAGCATAGGTTTCGCTGCGAGCCGTAAGATGAGCGAGAAGTATGCCGAGGCGTTCAGGCATGCAGGTATACCAAGCGTTCATCTGGACGGCGAAACCCCAAAGCAGGAACGCCGGAATAAGCTACAAGCGTTCGCCCGTCGCGGAGTTATGGTAGTTTGGAATGTGGGCCTGTTCGGAGAGGGTTTTGATATCGCCGCCAACAGCGGCATGGATGTTACTGTGGGCTGCATGATAGATGCCTCGCCAACTCAGTCCCTAGGAGCCTGGTTGCAGCGTTGCGGGCGCGCTCTCAGGCCCCAGGACGGTCATGCGATAATACTTGATCACTCCGGGAATGCCATGAAGCACGGCATGCCATGCCAAGATCGGCAATGGGCGCTGGCAGGGCGGGAGGAAACCAATAAAAAAATAGATGAATCGTTGCCCATTCGTCAATGCGAAGAATGTTATCACGTCCATAAACCTGCTCCCAGGTGCCCAGAGTGCGGTTATCTGTATCCTGTTCAGCATCGCCATATTGACGAGATTGAGGGCGAGCTCAAGGAACTAGACCCATCCAAGATGCGGTCTGAGCAGAATCTCCAACAGGCTCAGGCCAAGACGCTTGAGAAGCTCAAGGAAATCGAGCAGCAGCGCGGCCACAGAGAAGGATGGGCGGCTCACGTTGAGAAGGCCCGTCAGGAGAAAAAACAACTTAGGAATCAGCTGAACAATTTGTGTGTTGGTGCTGCCCTCGCTGGGGTTATACCCAAGTTTGATCGAGACAAGATAATTTATATGAAACCTAAAGAGCTAAAACATAACATACAGGATCTGACGGATCAGCTGAAACAGCAACCTCAGTTTGGGTGAACATGAAAAGTAAACCAGAGAGAGTAATACAGTCAGAGTGCCTTCTTTCAGCATCATCCAAGGGATACCGTCTGTTTCGAAACAACGTTGGAAAAGCTTGGATCGGTAATTCATCGCTGGTTCGGGCTTCCGGCACAGTTACAGTAGAGCCAGGGGATGTTGTTATCCGAAAGGCAAGAAGATTTCACGCTGGCTTGTGCGAGGGATCATCCGATCTAATTGGATGGCGTTCTGTTACTGTTACGCCTGACATGGTAGGACAAAAAGTGGCCTTGTTTGTCGGTTTTGAGTGCAAGACAACACGAGGAAGAGTAACCGAAAATCAGGATAATTTCGTAAGACAAGTTAACGTATCTGGCGGCATAGGCCGAATTATACGTTGCCCGGGGGATATCCCGGGGTGATGCTTCTCAGGAACATATACCCTTGGCTCGTCTCAATCGCCCTTCGCATGATCTTTCGACGTGGTTCTCTCGATTTAATTTCACGGTCTTCTGGTATTGTCTGCATCCGCTTAGGTGGGCGCAGAGCATTTAGGTAGTCGTGGCCCATTGAAGGCTTGTATGGCACTGTATCTACTATCATAGGATTATCATTTCCTCCATTTCACTAACAGTCATTGTACCGCTTTTCTCAAAATATAAAGACCCCCAAACGTTTTCCTTCATTTAACAAGGTTCCTTATGCCCACTGTCAACACCTCCCTCATGCAACCTGCTAAGTCTTTCCTCAGACTCCAATAGCCTAGACAGTCTTTCTTCGCTAATCAATTTCATGTTGTTTTTTCCTGTAAATTCCTAGGGTTTTCTTTACCATTTCACGTTTCCAATCTTCTTTCCGCTCATTATTTATTATTGCCTCTACTCCAAACTCACTTTTTAGCATTTTTATTATTCTGTCGGCTACTATAGATTTTCCGCACTGGTCCGGCCCTTGTATACAGATTGTCCCTACACGCAAATCAGAAGTTTTTAAAACTATTTTCATATTTTCCTCCTAAGTAATATATTATCTTCCTCTAGAAATTTTACTCTTTCCCTTAACTCCTTAATTACCTGGTTCTCTGAGTTTTTAAGTGCCCTCTCCCAAAAATCATCAAACGCCATCATCGGCATAATGTCTGTTAATAACTTATTCCCAGCTAATATACTCCTAACCAATTTTATTGCCTCATTTTCTACATATGTCTTGAAATTACTCTCCCAGTCATCGTAAAACCAAAACTCTATATCGTCTTGTAGTTTCTGGTATATATCCTTTGCGTGTTCCTCTGCTCGTTTTTTTAATTCCAAAGATATCGTATCGAAATTACTGGAATCCATTTACTACCACCCCCCCCC